>JGI12316J15310_10000015_pt21 | contig 167282 bp, 150 predicted proteins | sample MarCyaLeptolynsp_FD_15310 | JGI IMG/M metagenome (IMG submission 15310)
TTGTCTAACCCAGAACACAAATCATCCTGAGAAGAGGAATCATCGGAAAACAACACATCCACTTCAACTTAGGGCACAGTCCTAAGTTGAAGTGGATGTACACAAACTCCTGAACTGCTTCAGCAGCAGTATACGTCGTTTAAAGTACATATTTTAATCTCCAGGGCAAACTCAGCTGTCGTTTGCACCTGCTTTGTCATGGGCAAATTCCCTTCGAACTATTTTGGACGTTTCACTTGACAATCAAGACAATCGCTACTGCTTAAACCGAACAGTATTGACACAGCCCTCTCCTCCCAGGACTAAACTTGTTAGACGCGTTCAGGTCATCCTGAACATTTTAAAATGTGGCATTGTGAAAATTGTTTGGTCAGAGTGATAGTATATTTATACTGATCTAGATACCATCCATGGCCGAACAACGCACCGACTACGACAGCCCCTGGAAACAAATCATTGAAGACTACTTTCCCCAATTTCTGGAATTCTTCTTCCCCAAACTTCACACCCGCATCGATTGGACAAAACCCGTCGAATTTCTCGACAAAGAACTGCAAAAGCTGATGCCCGAAGCCGAAATAGGTCGTCGTTGGGCAGACAAAGTCGCCAAAGTCTGGCTGATCGACGGCGACCCCCTCTGGATCCTGCTCCACATCGAAGTGCAGGGCGACTATGACGCCCAGTTGCCCCGACGCATATACATCTACAACTACCGCTTGTTCGAACGCTATCAGCAACAGGTGGTTAGTCTGGCCATCCTCGCGGACGACAATCCCGACTGGCGACCCAAACGCTACAGCTACAAACTGGCAAACTTCAGCCTCATCTTGAAGTTTCCCATGGTGAAGCTACTCGATTACGAATCTCAATGGGAAACCCTGGAGCAAAGTCCCAGTCCCTTTAGCGTCGTGGTGATGGCCCAGATCAAAGCCAAAGCCAACCGCCGGGATGACAGGGGTCGTTTACACTGGAAATTGAGCCTGGTCAAAGCCCTGTACAAACGTGGCTACGAACGCCAGGATGTTCTGGCCTTATTCAAGTTTATCGACTGGATTATGGTCTTGCCCGATGCCTTGACCCAAGAGTTTAAACTTGAAATCAGCCACTATGAGGAAGAAAACAAGATGCAATATGTCACCAGCATTGAACGGCTAGCCAAACAAGAAGGCAGACAAGAAGGCAGACAAGAAGGCAGACAAGAAGGCAGACAAGAAGGCAGACAAGAAGGCAGACAAGAAGGCAGAATTGAGGCTGCTCGGGAAACTGCGATCGACATTCTAGAGGCTCGGTTTGGAGAGATTCCAGCTTCGCTTGTCGATCGCATCAATGGGCTTGAGGAATCAACTGCATTGAAAACATTGGTCAGGCAAGCAGCGATCGTTGCATCTTTGGAGGAATTTCAGATGGTGCTGGAGGGAGTGATGGAATCCTGATCGCGGAGGGCAACAAAATGCAATATGTCACCAGCATTGAACGGCTGGCCAAACAGGAAGGAAAAATTGAAGGAAAAATTGAGACTGCACGTCAGTACTTGCTTGAAGTTTTGGCTGTGAGGTTTGGAATAGTTCCAGATGCCACGGTTGAAATGATCGATCAGCTTGAGGATGCAGCGTTGGTAGAAACTCTATTCAAAAAAACGATCGCAATTGGTTCGACGGCAGCGTTTCAGCAGCTGCTTGATGAAACCGTCGCGTCCCAGAACTGATAACAGTGTGGAGGTGAGATGGGCGTTTTTGGCTTGGAGAACACCTTGCGAGGCAAGTGTTTTGCCAATTTTATCCATTGCATCTTTCAGACAAATGGGTATGGGCGTTGGACAAACCGGCTCTGGGCGAGAATCTGTCCTGGTGGGATTCAAGGATGTTAGCTGGATTGACGACAGTTGCTGCATCCGACTGGCTAGTCTTCAATCTGGTAATAGCGCCGCAATGCCTGGATTGCTGCTTGAGTTTGAGCGTTCCAAATGCCATCCAATGGCCCTTTGTAGAAGCCTCCGTCTTTCAACCACTTTGGCAGATCGCATACAACTTGTTGGAAATTTTACAGATTGCTTTTCAATGAAAGAGCGTAAAAGATCGGGCGGTGACATTTCCGCTCTCAGCAAAACAGCCCCATTTGGTAGCTCCACCAAATCTCTGGCTTTTACAATGTGGGCGGGAGTTTTTTCTCCTATCCCATCTTGCCTTGTTGAGTGTTTGTTGCGTTTTGCTCTATCTTCCTTCCTCGTTCTATCTGCTGCCCTCTTCTATTCTCTTTATCTTTAACTCTACCCAGGGAACTCTTACCCCACTGTAGCTCAAGGCTTGAGCTGGATCGGATGGGATTCCACCTCGTCCTATCACCATAAATGTGCTGTGAGCCAATTCAGGAGAATTGGCATTTCGCTCCGAATGTAAGTCTGGCTCTACTTCTGGATCCACTAGGCGATCTTTCAGCAGAAGGTCAGATTGGAAATCTTGCATATTCAGGGTCATGCTGCCATCAACACCAAACATTGAAGAGAGTAGGAGACGATCGAAATCTCCAGTTTCTGGCCGCAATCCCTGATTTTCTTCAGGTAGAACTGTTTCATATGCCAGAGATTGAGCTACAGCACTCCATAAATTCAGCAATGCTGTCTTCCCTGCCTCTTGTTTATGGCTTCGCGATTGGGCTGCGACTGGTACAGGTGACACAGTGGGGATCGATAATACCATCTCTGGCAAGATATGATAAGGTCTGTCTAGATGTGTGAAAACGGGCGAACTCGCTAGCTTAAAGTGTAGGTGTCGATCGATGCGGAAGTTCGTTGTCTGGCGTTTGCTGCTGTTTTTAGTGACGTTTCTGAGAGGTTCTGGTTGAGTCCAGATGACAAAACTGCTTGCTTTTTCTGTGTGGAGAACAATATTACTGAGTTCTTGGAGAACAGTAGTTAGCTCGTTAAGCGCGAATGGTCTTGAAGTGCTCTGGCTCATCCTGGGCTTCCCAGTTCTCGATCAGCTGCGATCGCACCCACTCATCAAGCCACTCTGCGAAGCTCGATTGGACAGTGGGGAAGGAAGATTTTGGAGTTTGGAGTTTGGAGTTTGGATTGAAACAACTGGCTTGTTCCTGGATTAATTGACAGAGCTTCTGGGTGAGAAAGGGTTGCCCGCCCGTCCAGCTGAGCACTTGTTTCAGGGTGGCGGCGGCATCGAGGACGAGGCCCTTCAGTCCAGGCAGCAGCGGATCGATTTTGGCATATTGGAAGCCGTGGAGCGCGATCGCACGACCGACATTAAACGGCGTCCGCACTGGATCGCGGATTAGATCCGATGGCGTCGCTACCCCAAATAGGGCAAAGGTGAGGCGATCGAAGGCTGGTTTCTCGGAGCGACGGTTGAAGCAAGCGCGAATCAGGGCAAAGAAATCGTCCAGTTCAAAGCTGAGGCTGAGGACGCTGTCAATTTCATCCACAAAGATTCATCCACAAAGATACAGTTCAAAGAAATTCAGATAATCAACCGCCTTACCATTGAGAAACTAGAAATCACCGTTCTCATTGTCGTACTCTCCTCTCACTCGCCAATGCTGGGGATGATTGCTGCCCTCTGCATCCTGGCGATTTTGATATGCGATCGCGAGTAACCCCCATCCGCAATCAGGTTGTTACGGAATGTTAAAACTAGTGGGGCTTCATTTTTCTCCAGGTTAGACTTCAAGCGACTTGAGCAATGGTTCGCTCATACGACTTGGAAAGTTATTTTGAAAGCCTTACTCTGCAAGGCTTTCAAAATAACTCATTTTTCCGTGCTCTCGCTCAGGCTGTCGATGTAAAGCTGCGCGCTGGCGAAAGCATCTTCGATGCTTTCGACTTCCCAATACTGGTGGGAGTCCATCTCCTCGGCTGGAGTGTAGAGTCTCAATCCCCACAGGTAATCGCTGTTGGAGACTTCTAACGTCCACCCTTGGTAATAGCGCTGCTGGCCGTTGGTCATGGCCAGGGCGACGCGACGGCACTCGGACCGGTTGGGGCAGGTGCTAATGCTGTCGGTGGGGCAGTTGAGGTCCAGGTGGCAGCGCTGTGGGGGAAAGGGGAAGGACATTGAGGTTGCAGCAATCAGGCTCGATTCAAGTTTCCTCCACAATAGTCGAGCAATGGGTCTAAGACTAGAAATCGAACCTGCCCGGCACATTTTGACAGTCTCGCTCAACTGGAGGCTAACGGGTTCGGCTTTGATGGGGACAGACCAGCAACATCAACCCTGGGTATGGAAGGTCATCCGCTCAGTCGGCTTGTTGGCTTTGTCATTTGCTGCATCTGAGGGTCATGGTTTCCTGGTCTCCCTGATTCAGACTGCTCTGGGTGCAAAGCACTTTTTCTCGAATTTCACCAGTTCGCGATCGCAGTCTGGGTACAGTTATGATTGTGTCAGTGCGATCGCAGTCATCCAGGAAACCCCTATGTCACGAGAGAACAACCCCATCGGCCTTGCAGAACTGATCGAGCGCGTCAAGCAAGAGCTGCTTGCAGCAACACCGGGTAGCCCCAACAAGGCCCCGCTGCTGTGCGTAGACTCTGTAGAGCTAGAACTCCAGGTGACCGTCAGGCGGGAAGGAAAAGCCGGTATCAAAATCGATGTGGTCTCAGTCGGCGGTGGCGAGCTGGGGGGCGGTGCCAGTCGCGATGAGATCCAAACGGTGAAGGTCAAACTCTCTCCTCTGTTTGATAAAGAACGCCTGATGGAGTTTTACCAGACCCTTCACTCCGATAAGGTGCCCGCGATGGTGAAACAGAGTCTGGATGCTCTGCTCAAAGGCGAGCAAGGCGAGCAGAGCAATCTGGCCGATCGGTATTAATTCATTCCTCTCGATTTGTACTATGGCTCTACTAGAGATATATCTTTCCTCCATTGATGAAAGGCGGTTCCAGGTAAGCGTAACCCGTTCCCCTGTTGGAGGTGGCTCTGACACCTGCAATCTACCCTTCTGGCAGGGAGAACAAAACCGGCACAACACCATCATCAAAATCCTGGAGAGCAATGGGGGCTTTCGCGCCCAAGACTTTCCTGAACCGGGCGAGCAAGACTGGCTGGCTGAGGCTAACCTGTTGATCCCAGATGGCCAGCACTTCCATCCGGCATACCAGCAGCAAATTGGCCAGCGCCTGTACCAATCGCTGTTCTCGGATAACGCCCTCAATCAAACATTCCAATCTGCGTTGCGTCTGGCCGAGCGGGATAATGAGAGGCTGCACCTACGGCTCAAATTTGCGACCAATGCTGCCGAGCGCTCTCATCTGGCAGATTATCCCTGGGAGTTGCTCCACGACGGCCAGCGTTTTCTGGTACTCCGGCAGATTTATCTGTCTCGCTATATTGACTACGAAGCCTCGCCGCCGAATCTGCCCGTCCAAACCCAGCTGCGGCTGTTGCTGGTGTCTTCCCGACCGCAGGCTCCAGGGTTAGCGCAGCTGCCAGAGCGGGAACAAAACGCTATTCGCCGAGGATTGCAGCGGGCCAGTGATGCGGGAACCATCCAGCTGCAAACTCTCGACTCGGCCACGCTCGATCGATTGAGCGTCTATTTAACAGACTTGCAGGATGAGGTACCCCAAATTCTGCACTTTGACGGGCATGGAGTCTATGGCAAATGGTGTCAGAATCCTCTTTGCCAGCTCTTCAATCCCGGCATCAAAGCAACCAAATGCAGAGCCTGCTTTGGTCCGCTTCCGTTTCCGAAAGGATATCTTGTCTTTGAGAATGACTCTGGCGGGCCAGACTATGTCAGTGCTACAGAATTTGCAGCTCGGCTGCCAAAAACCATTTCTCTGGTGGTGCTCAGTGCCTGTCAGTCGGGGATGGCGATCGCAGGCAAGTCCGTCTTCAACGGTGCGGCCCAGGCATTGATCGACGAGCGTATTCCGGCGGTGGTGGCAATGCAATACGAAGTGCAAGCCACTGCTGCCAGTCGCTTTGCCGAGCAGTTCTATCGCCTGTTGGGGCAAAAGCGACCGCTGGTCGAGGCTCTGGGCGAGGGGCGCAAATGGATGGGCGTAGATGGCGATCAGTGGTATCGTCCGGTGTTGTATCTGCACTGGCACGATAATGCGGGAGGACAGTTGTTTGCGGAGAGTTTGCTGCCGGAGGCTGCTGTTTCCAGCAGAAAGATGCAGGAGCAGTCAGGTCAAGAGTTTAGTGGCTTTGAATCTCATATGTCCCAACACCCTCCCCAGGAGCTAAAACGGAGGCAACTCATGGAAAAGTATGAGCAAACATCGATCTTATATCGGGAGGTGATGAACCGCATGTCATATGAGATGAATCCTGTAACTGAGATCAAACTCCAGAGACAAGCCGATGATTTATATCGGCAATTGGAGGAAATGGATGCTCAACTGAAAGCATTAGAGTGATTGAGACATCAGATCCATTCAGTTGTAGATCAGCTTTACCCAATCGTTTTTTGTAGTTGTTTGTCCAGCAATGTCACCGTACAAATCACCCGATGAAATTAGAAGGGAACAAATCAATCGAAAATATGCTGAGCTGTCTGTCCAACAAGCAGCGGTTGAGGCAACCTCGCGTCAAGAGACAAATCCCCAAAATCAGCTTAAGTTAGAACAACAATCTCAGGTTCTCTTACAGCGTCTTGAGAAATTAGACGAAGAATTAAAGCAACTCGATAAAAAATCTTCGAACTCCAAACAACGCTGCCTGGTTAAGCTGGATGAAGTCCTACCCAAAATTAATTTCACGGATGCTAAGACAATTTTTACTAAAATAACAGCAGAATTTGGCGAGCAAGGAGGCTGTGCTGTTTTTCTATTGCAGAAAAGTCTGGCAATGCAGGGTGAATTATGTTTGAAAGAGATGCGCAACCTGCTGAAACGTACAGAAGGGTTTGAGTGTTATCCGGTTGAATTTCAGTTTTACCCGATCGGATTCGATGATAATAGCGGGCTACCCCTGAATGAATGGGGACTATTAGAACGACTTGCCAGACATCTGGAAGTAAAGTCTAGCGATAATATTATTGACTTTTCAGCACGGATCCGAAAAGTGTTATTTGAACCACCTCGGAGTAATAGAACTATCTTTATTGAGATTAGTGGCTGGGATGATATTGCTTTCGATCGGCAGCAAGTGGTTTTATCCTGGTTCTTAGAAACTTTTTGGCGGTCGTTGGTTGATGAGCACCGTAGGCATTCTCAGGACTATAGTCGGGTCCGATTGATCGTTGTGATTGTCACATATGGAGAAATCTCTTCTGATTGCCATTGCTTCTGCAGTTTTAATCAGAATGTTAAAAGCCAGAATTTTGTAGTAGAAGAAACTGTATTGAAGGCAATCGATCTGCCGCTTAAGGACTGGACTGTTGACGAAATTAGGGTTTGGCTAGAAGCGACGCAAGGGCTATCAAAGCATCAAAGTAAATCGTTAGCTCGAACCATTTATCAAAGGACTTCGAATGGGCATCCCCGTGATGTTTATCACGTTCTAGAGAAGAAGTTTCGGCAGGCTGATGTTGCAAGCGAGTACAGGGTTGGTTAGGACATAGGAATGATGAACGCTGAACCTCAATACGAATTTAAGGGAGATCCGCAACACCGGCCCAGCAAGGCTCATCGCGACTCCCCCAAAACGCCTGAACCTTATCTGGCTTCAGATGAGCTGAAGCAGGCGGTAAACCTGGCGATTTATCTGCGGCGTCCTTTGCTATTAGAAGGAGAAGCAGGGTGTGGGAAAACGCGACTGGCTCTGGCAGTGGCCTATGAATTAGGATTGCCCTTTTATCGGTGGGATGTACGCTCCACCAGTCGCGCCCAGGAAGGCTTGTATGAGTACGATGCCATTTTGCGCTTGCACGATGTGGAAGCCTCCAAACTGGCCAAGCCAGTGGATCGGGATCCCGCCAAGGCCAGTACCTATGTTGAGCCAGGTGCTTTAGGGAAGGCGTTTGCCTTAAAGACATGCCCTGCGGTGGTCTTGATTGACGAGATTGACAAGGCAGATCTGGACTTTCCCAATGACTTGCTAGCGGTGTTGGACGATCCCTGGACGTTTCGCATCCGGGAAACCGGGACAACAGTGACGGCAACCCACAAACCGATTGTGATCATGACCAGCAATAAGGAGAAAGGGAACTTACCAGCTCCATTCCTGCGCCGCTGCCTCTACTATTTTTTGGAGTTTCCCCAAAACCATCTGAAGCAGATTGTGGCTCAACACTGCACTGTGAAACAGAAAGAGATCTCTGAGCAGCTGGTGGATACGGCGATCGCACGGTTTCTGGAAGTTCGTGCCGAGGGAGGACTGTTCAAAAAGCCAGGAACCAGCGAGTTTCTCGATTGGTTGCATGCCCTGGCCAGCTTTGCGGGGAAGGCTTACGATGCGGCTACGCTGGCCCAGGATACGGCCTTGCCCTATCGGGAACTCCTGTTTAAATTGCAGGCCGATTGGAAAAAGTTCAGGCCCGCCCCATGAGCCAGTTCAATGCCGAGGCGCTGATCGAGTCGCTCTTTAGTCACTTGCGCCAGCGAGGCTTTTCCCTGGGGGTGGGCGAATATCTGGCTGCTTTGGATGCGATCGCAGGTGGCTTTGGCCAGCATCCAGAGCAACTCGAGCGAACCCTGCGTCTGTTATGGTGCCACAGCTTAGCGGAACGAGCGCAATTTGAACCGCTCTGGCAAACGGCCCTGCAACAGCAACAGCAACCCTCGTCTGCGGTCTCTGAAGTCAATGAAAGTAACATTGACGAGCGAAACGAGCAATCCAATCGGGAAGCATCATCCGCTTCCCTCCTACTGTCGGAGTCTGCTCCTTTTGAGCGTCCACTTCAGGGATCCCAAACTGTGGAGCAACTGGCTCCCTTGCCCGTGCGGGCCCCATTGAATCTGGCTGAAACGGAGAATTTGCCCGAGCTGAAAAGTTATTATCCCCTGACCCGCCGCTCCATGGTGTACAACTGGCGCTATTTACGTCGCCCCGTGCCGAACGGCCCTCAGGATGTGCTGGATGTGTCGGCAACAGTCGATCAGGCCGCCCGCCAGGGATTCTTTATCGCTCCCGCCTATCGCAGGCGCGAGCAAAATTTAGCAAAATTGCTGTTACTGGTGGATCGAAACGGCTCCATGGTGCCCTGTCATCGCTTTTGCCACGATCTGGTTGAGACCGCTCAGACAGAAAGTTCGCTGCAGGCAGACTATGTGCGCGTTTTCTACTTCCAGAACGTTCCCCAGGCATATCTCTATGCAGATCAGCACTTAACCTGTTCCATTCCCCTAGAACAGGGACTGGCCAACTGCGACCCGGAGACCAGCGTTTTGATCGTCAGCGATGCCGGAGCCGCCCGGGGGCATCGACGGTTAGAGCGGATTCAAGCAACCACCCGTTTTCTGTTGCAGCTGCGGCGACAGACAAACTTAATCGCCTGGTTAAATCCCATGCCCGAGCGGCGTTGGCTGGGCAGTTCTGCAGAAATTATGGCTAATTTACTGCCGATGTATCAGATGGATAGTGAGGGATTTAGCCAAGCAATTGATATGATTCGAGGACAACCCCTGCATCGCTACCTTTCTCCGTTTCTGTGACAGCAGCCACTTCTCCAGAGCAGCAGCAAGCATGGGCAGAGCAAGCCGTTGAGCGTTTCCTGTATCGCTTCGGAGACGCCCATGGGCTGCTGGCCTATCATGCTGCCCTGCCCCTGGTCTTGACCCCCGAATTGCTGAATTATTTGCGATCGCACTTTCTCTACGGTCAGGTGCCCTGGGAAGCCGAAGTGGATCTGCTGCTCTCCGAACTCTGCCAACCCGCAGGCTACGAACTCTACACCATGACCCCAGCCGTACGCACCCACCTGCTGCACCGTCTAGAGCAAACCCCGGAACTCGGACAGCCTCGCATGCAAGCCGTCGCTAGACTGCTCATCAGCTATGTCCGCTACCTCTATCGCGCCAATCCAGCCCTACAGCAGCAAGAGCTGCAAACCCAGCAATGGGCCGCCATGGTCTTTCTCCCAGAGCAGCGCCAGCAAGCGGCGACCGAAATTGCCGCCGCCCTGACAGCGGCAATTGCCCCCGATTCGTCTCCCCCTGGCCAGGGCTTAATCGATCCAGCAGAGCTAGCCCGACTCTCCCAATTGACCCAGACCCTGGGCCAGCAACTGCAGACAGACCCGCGCTACCGCGATCTGGTACGCTACGCCGAACTCGTGGGACAGCTGCTCCGCTCCCCCGACCCGATCGCCAATCGCGATCCGTTCTACCAGACCTATCGCGTAGGCGATCGCCCCCTTCCCCCGCTAGCCAGCCTGTTGCCAGACGCGCCGACCGTGGATGAAGCAATGGATAAAGCAATGGATAAAGCAATGGATGAAGCAGTGGATGAAGTCAATATATCTGATGCAGTTGCAGACACGCTGCCGCCAGATTTCCCACCGCTCCAGAGCCGCACATTCGACACAGGCGAATTTCTCCCCAACACCGATGCCGACCACTTCACTCCCCCTCTAGAAGCCATCGAAGTCGAAGTCGGCACCCTGAGCATCGAAGAAGAACCCAATCCCCCCGATCGCCCAATTCTACAGCGTTTCACCTTTGACATCATCACCGTCGACGAACGCGGCCGAGAAATCGATCGACAACCCGGCGAAGCCCAATCCTTCACCGAAACTGGCGTTCCTGGCCTGGAGCTGGAAATGGTCGCCATCCCCGGCAGCAGCTTCCGCATGGGTTCCCCTGAAACTGAAGCAGAACGGCTTCACTGGGAAGGCCCGCAGCACGCGGTCGGCGTTCCGCCCTTCTTCATCGGCAAATACCCCATCACCCAGACTCAATGGCACGTTGTCGCCTCCCTGCCCCCGGTGGATCGCGACCTTGATGCCGATCCCTCACATTTTCGAGGGAATGATTGTCCTGTGGAGTACATCTCCTGGCAGGACGCCGCCGAATTTTGCGCCCGTCTCTCTCAGGCCACAGGTCGGGCCTATCGCCTGCCCAGCGAAGCCGAATGGGAATACGCCTGCCGCGCCGGAACCACCACACCCTTCCATTTTGGTGCTACCCTGACCCCAGATCTGGCCAACTATGACGGCAACTACACCTATGACCAGGGACCAAAGGGAGAATATTGCAGAAGAACAACTCCAGTTAACAGCTTTCCTCCCAATGGTTTTGGTCTTTACAATATGCACGGTAACGTATACGAATGGTGCGCCGACTCGTGGCACGGCAGCTACAAGGGAGTACCCGCAGACGGCAGTGCCTGGATTGATAGCAGCGAGAATAATAATCGTTCTCATCTGGTGCGAGGGGGTTCCTGGTACGACCTTCCGAGGCGCTGCCGCTCGGCTTACCGCGACCACGTCGCGCCCGACTACAGGTACGACAGCCTTGGTCTGCGGGTGGTGTATTCCGGCCCATAGTGTGCTTCCCAAAAGGTTATCCACAAATTCGATCGGTTGTCAGAATATTAGCGTCCTGGGTTTCAGAGGCAAAATCCGACGTAGGGGCGTCGCATTCGGCCAACCGCTAGGCAATTGCCCAGAATCCTGCATCCGAACTGTAGGTTCGCGCATTCTTCCGCATCCTATGGGATAGGGTGTTCTACCGATCTGCGATCTTTTCCGATGGAAGTTAGAGCCTCACAGCATCTCCATAACAGCAGGGCACCCACAAGGGGTGCCCCTACAAATACAGATTGCGCGATCGCAACGAACCTGTAGGGGTCGGCCTTGTGCCGACCCTGAGTCTATCGAGTCCGTGCGAAGGAATCATCAGGCAAAATTATGTGCTCTCGCAAAAATCAACGAACCGAATGTATATAGTGTAAGACAATTTTAATCCCCACTAAATAGCATTTACCTTTTGCCAAAAAAATGCGCGAACGGGGAGTCCGAATGCAACGCCCCCCAGGATTCAGGGAACCCGCGTTGGAGCAGACGTGGATCGAGATTTAGCCTGCAGGGTTGGGCGTTGCATTCGATAACAAGCAGTTGGGCAAATCCGAAAGAGTCAGGCCGAATGCGACGCCCCTACAAGATTCGCGAGGTGGATATTGCATTGCGGGTCAGGTATCTGTAGCCGACCTTCAGAGAATTGGGATTAGCGCCTCAAAATTTTTATTGACAGGCAGTGCAGCCTTGCAACCCGTGACGATCTGCTAAACTATTGTAATCACCGCACCCTGTAATCCTAACCGTATCCTCTGCCCATGGCCACCTCTCCAGCCACTCCACCCCATGTCACCCTCCACCGCCGCAAACAGCGCGTCTATCGCTACTGCGAAGACCTGGACGGCGTCCCCCTGGAGATGATTCAGATTCCAGCAGGGCGCTTTCTCATGGGGTCTCCCGACGACGAATTGGAGCGGCTCGATAGGGAAGGCCCCCAGCATTGGGTCGAGCTGCCCGAATTCTTTATAGGACGCTATCCCATCACCCAGGCCCAATGGCGTGCCGTAGCCCGGTTGCCCCAGCGAGAGGGCGAACTTGACCCCGATCCGTCCAGATTTAAAGGCGAGGACCACCCGATTGAGTGCATCAGCTGGTTCGATGCCGTCGAATTTTGCGCTCGCCTGAGCCAGAAAACCCATCGCCGCTATCGCCTGCCCAGCGAAGCGGAGTGGGAATACGCCTGCCGCGCCGACACCACCACACCGTTCCACTTTGGCGAGACCCTCACCACGGACGTCGCAAACTATCGAGGCACGGATTGGGAGGAGTATGGCTGGTCAGGTTCCTACGGTCGCGGCCCCAAGGGGATTGACCGCGAAGAAACCACAGAAGTCGGTACCTTCGCTCTGGCGAACGCCTTTGGCCTCTATGACATGCACGGTAATGTTTGGGAATGGTGTGCTGACCCGTGGCATGATAGCTATGAGGGAGCACCCACAGACGGTAGCGTCTGGGTTGATGGCAATGAGAATGGTAATCATTCTCAAAAACTGGTGCGAGGGGGGTCCTGGGGCGACCATCCGAGGAACTGCCGTTCGGCTTACCGCAGCCACGGCGCGCCCGACAACGGGGACTTCAGCCTTGGCGTGCGGGTGGCGTGTTCCGGCCCGAGGGACTAATCCGCTTTGCTCTTTACCCTCTTTCCCTTTGCGAGCGACAGTATTGGATTCAATATTTAATAAATCATATTAATTGCATGCGAGTTTGTCTGCCTCTCCTCTGGCACGTTAGCGCCTCAAAATTTTTTTGCCCGTTTTGGGTCTGTGTGCCAACGAGTTGTAGAGCTGTAGGGCGGGCAAGGCTGCGGAGAATTCAGGTTTGTCACCCCGATCGCTAAAGCCAGCCTTGCCTATCGCGATCCCATCGATCTATTCTTGCTCAAGTAAGCGCCATTCCACCCTAATCTCTACGCCTAATCAGGAGTAGAATTGACGCAGTTCCTCCAGGGTGCCGACCGTTTCCAGGGCTGCCTGAATCGCTTCCAACTGCTCCACCGTTTCCAGCGCCCGAATTTCCGGCAACAGCTGCAGCCCCGCCTCGCCAAACCGCAGCTTCAGCCCCAGCGCAATCCCAGACAGCAGCCCTTTCCGCAGCCCCCGTTTCTCGCCTATTTTCTCACCTTTTTTCTCGCCTATTTTCTCACCTTTTTTCTCGCCTATTTTCTCGCCTTCCTGCAAGATTTCTTGATACCAGGGCGATTCCCTCAGCACAGTCATATCCCACCTCATGATTTGTTGCACTAACGGCGTCTCTAATACAAAACTAGCAAAAAAGGCCAACAACGGTTCTAATTCGCTCAATTGTTCGTCCGCTTGCAATTGTCGCAATGCCTGTTTCACCAACGCTTCTCGATCGCCACCTTTCAAGATCGGCACAAATGGTAACAAGGGCGGCAAAGGTTTCTGAAAGACCAGGTTTACATCCACCTCCCACAAATTGATGACGCGATAGTCCTGCCGTGCCTTTAAACCGGCAAACTCCGACTCATAGCGCTTGGCAATCTGCAGTTTGGGGCTTGCAGGCAGGATGTTAATCAAGATCGGGTACACAGGCAAGTCGTACTTTTCTTCTGCCAAGCCTGCATAGGCCCGAATCCGTTTTGGCATGCGCTGTTTGTAGCGCAGCTGCAGTTCGTTCAACACCAGGAATTCACCCAATGTGGGACTGCAGGCGCGCAGCAAAACATCGCTCTCGCGACCGATCCACTGGAAGTCAGCGCTGACAATTTCCTGTACGGCGACATTGGGTATGAATATCCTCTGCATCTCTCTCAAAATCCCTCTCAAACTCACTCTTAAGTGGCATGGGTCCCTAGTCCGGATCGGGCAGACAGAAGTCGTGGTTGTGGATATCCTGCACGAGCTGGCTTAGCTCGCGGGAGAGGTCTTTTGCAGCGTGCAGTTCTCGCAAGACGTCAGACCACAATTCTTGTGCGGCGAAGTAGCTGATGCGGGCGAGGGCGATGCGGGCGGGGGAGGCTGCTTTTGCGTTCAGGGAACGTTCTAGCTGCTTCAGTTCAGATTGCATCCGCTGAGTGTCTGCTGCGTCTGCGAGCCGGAATGTCACGCGCAGCGGCATCTGTTCAAGGGGGCGGTTTTCGCGCCAGAAGTAGACCTGGCCGCGCTGCAGGGGTTCGCCGGCATAGGTGATGTGCCGATCGTCTGGAGTGAGGGATTGCTGCCACATCAGCTGGTTGCTGCGCAGGTGGCGCACTTCGATGCCCGTCATGGGGCCATTCCAGAGGAACAGGGGCCGATCGCTCCAGATTGTGTCGTTGCCTCTGTCGTTGGGGTTGTCGCGATCGCGAAACCGACCGGGAGCGATCGTGCAAAGTGCTGGTTCGTCTGGTCCTCTCGGCGATCTAGGCTTCTTTTTTCGGCGCAGTCTATCCCAAATCTCGCGCAAGGAAATGAGACGGGAGAGTAAGAGGGGAGGGGAAGGGGAGGAAGTGAGGGAGGCCGGGGAAGGGAAGGCGGCGGCGGGAGCGGCAGCGGGAGGAGTGGGGAAAGGGGGAAGGACAGAGCTGTGCCCGATTGGTTCTGGCTGGGGGGCAGCTGACGTGGCTGGAAGGGGGAGGTTGGCGATCGCGATCGCAGCCATCGTTAGCACGCCCGTCCCTCGGAACACCAGCCGCTGGAAGTTGAGTTTGCCTCCTTTTCTCAGGAGTAAAACTCGATCGGCGGAGCTATTGTCCGCCAAAATCCAAAATCTAAAATCTAAAATCATCTTAGTCATGGGTGTTTCTCCGTAATGCAAGTCGGACGTAAGTCCAGAACGCAGCAGCAGGTAAGACACAGGGAAGCAACACTGCCGCTGAAATATACAACTGCAGCGAGAGGGCACTGTAGAGTGCCGTTGCGCCGCTAAAGCAGAGCAACCACTGTCGCCGCTGCCGGGGTCGATCCCGCAGGGTTAACGCGGCTCCTTTGCCCAGGATGGCAACCAGTAACAAGGCCAGGAAATCGGGAACAGGCACCACCAGATGGGCACGTAGCAGGTGATGAGCAATGTAGGCATGGGCTGTGCCTGTGGAGAATTTCGCTTCTGACCAGCCCTGCCAGAAGCTGACCGCTAGAGGCGTACCGGCCCATTCATCGCCTTCTTCCTTGAAGCCTGCTTCGGGGTATCCAGCAATAATCAGAGCCACCTGCGGCGACTCTGATGTAGTTTCCAACCGTTTGCTGCTACAGGTCTCCAGCACCTGACAGTCGCTGATGCGCCTGTAGATGCGGTCAGGGGGTACGGAAAAGTCGATAATGGGCTGGAACCACTGCTGCACCAACACCTGGGAAACGACGGTTGCCGGCTGCAGGCGCGATCGCGCTAAAAATGCCGATAGTTGCGGCTGCGCCCGGCTGGCCTGCATTATCCGCTGGCAAAAATCGTCGCCACGGGTCAAGTCTGGCTGGGGGCGCTGGGTCTCCGGCCAAACCTGAGAAAGCGCTAGCAGATAGGCAAAGGGAACGCGATCCGGGCAGAGGGGCTGCTGGGGCGGAATTTCCACATACCAGTGGAAAAAGGCGGAATTGCCCAACAAACTCCAGCGGGGATCTGCCACTGTCTGGCCAGCAGTCTCATCATCGGCGAAGACCAGCCAAATGCCCTGCTGAGCTAACTGTCGGGCGCTCCGCTCCAGTCGGTCAACTGCTTCGGGGGATTGGTATCTCTGTCGATCCAGGATGTAATCAATGCCAATCGTCTTCGCGTCGGAGCGGGAGAGTTTCTCCAGCAGCTGGGCCAGATAGCCATAGTGGAGATAATAGCGCTCGCTGCGCTCGACCAGCTTCTTTTTGGCGATGCGGCAGGCGCGATCGCAATCAATTTGCACCAAAAATACAGGTGGCGTACCTGCAGGGGGCAACTGCTGCGTTAGCCAACGATAGCCTGCCTGAACAAAGACGCGCACCTCCAGCAGCAGATCCTGCACCATTGGCATCAGAGCAATTACCAGCAGGGCGCTCAACCAGAGGGCTTCGCGTTTCTTGGGCAACCACCGTTTCACCTGATGCCAGAAACCAAAGGGTTCGAGGCGAAATAGCGTTGCCTCTGGATGGCAAAAGAGCGATGGCACCAGATATGCTGAGGGATAGATGATGCTATTTTCCTGCTGTTTGAGCCAGCAGCAGGCATCCTCCAGGGCTTCGCGCACATCTTTGTAGCACGCCAGACTGCGCAGGAACTGCAGCAAGAACTGCTGCGCCACCCGATTGTGGATCGGCTCGCGCATGATGACGACTTGACTTAAACCCAGGTCAACCAAAGATTCCGCAATCTTGATGCCGCTGCAGGAGTTGAAGAGGGCCAACTGCAGCCCCCGTTGCCTGGCCTGACGCAGCGAGGGAGCAATATCTTGCAGGCAAAGGGATACACCCGGAGCAATGCTGAATTCACCGCCTGTGAGATCGGTCTCGTTGCTATGACCGGCAAAAAACAGGATATCCCAACCGCGTTCGTCGGCAATGGTTTGGCAAATGTTCTGTCTCAGGGCTTCGCAATCTGGTACTGCCCTGTCCTGGTTTTGCTGCCAGTCAAAAAACTGAATCTCTGCTCCGCCGAGCTGCGATCGCAACACGCGCACATCGTCGTTAAAGTTTAGTCCCGTATTATCTCCCAAAATTGCCAGTACTCTCAATCGGCGCCGAATGGGAGAAATCGGATCTTTACGAATATTGCGCGGAGTGCGCGACAGACGGACAGCGCCAGCTGCCCCCAGATCGGTGCCAATTTCCCAGGTTTCCCAGGGCAAGCGCGCCAGATCGGACGTGCAAACCAGGAAAACATCAACCCGCTGGTGTCCCTGTTCTGATGACTGTTGCGTCGCACGGACGATCGTCATGCGAATCTCGGCCAGTTCTGGTGCTAGCAACCAGCGATGGAACTCTGATAGCAGCGCCGCTTCGGCATCGCGCAATTGGCGGTAGCGATCTGGCCCCGGCGCAGGGAAGCTACCGCTGTCAATCACCATTCCTCGCAAGTGATGGTAGAACGCTTGATAGGCTTGCCGCCACAGGTCGTAAAGCCGCTGCAGATTGGGATACTCCAGCTGGGCCGTCAGGGTCTGTCCTCTGCCCCAGGACAGTTCAAAGTCGCAGACGCGATCGATTTTTCTCACCGCGAGTCTGAAGGGTGTCATGGGTCTTCCTCCGAGCGACATTCAGAGCGACATTCAAACAACCGCGATACCTGGCCCTTGCCATCGGCTGAGGTGACAGTGGCGAGAAACGCTTCCTCCATGGTCCCTTTCACCTGGACAAAGAGATACTCCTGGTGACTACCCGGTTGCAACCCTTCTTCTACCAGTACCCCACTGCGGTCGCTCAGCCGCAACTTCACCCCATACTGCGGCGGTTGGTCTGGGGGCGCACCCAGAATCAACAACAGCACCCACTCCTGAGACGCGGGCAGCAGCCAGGTGACTGCATACAAGCGTAACAACGGGGGTAGGGTAACCAGCACGGCTTCCTCATCCGGGGCGCGATCGCGGGGAAAAGAAAAATCCTGAAACGCAGTGCGGGCAGAAGCCGGAATCTCCATTCCAGTCAGGCGTTCGAGTTCCCGTAGCATCGCCTCCAGATGTTCGAACCGGATGCCACGTCCCAACCGCATGAGCGAGATAGTAGGCAGCAACTGCCAGGATTGTTCCTGCAGGGTATCTTCTAGCGGGAGCTGGAACCAGCAACCAACGTTGATGGCCGCCTGCGTCAGCAATTGCAGCAAATCCCCCAAAGGATTGAGGCGCATCGTTTGATTCCCCTCTACAGCGCGATGAAGCCAGTTGAGCAGCGGGGGACTGGCAAGCACCGCAGCACCCTGTTCCCAGCTTAGCTGCCGCCACCAGGAACGACTCTGCAGGTGCGGTAAGATCTCAGCGAGTTCTGTCTTCATCTGCGACAGACTGGTACGACGATCGGGCGGGATAGCCGGTAAGGGAATAGCACCTGGATCCAGGCACTGTAGCTCCAGCAGTAACGCATCGCTCTCGCGGTTGAACCAGAACGCTGGTACAGTGTAAGTCCAGTCTATTTCAGGGTGGAGTTGGTGCCGATGCTGTCGCAGCTGGTCGTAACGCAGCCAGCCCACAATCGTTGACATTTCTGCTGCTTCTTTAATGCCAATGACAATGTAGAACTGGGCAGCAAATTCGGGCAAATCGATCGCCGCTCTGGGCACAGTTGCGGTCTCGTCTGCCAGGCAAAGGGTAGGCACCAGGCAGACTCTGAACGAGCCGACAGTAAGATTGCAAACTGCTGCGATCGCAGCCGCACAACCAGCTTGCAGCAGCGAACAACCTTCTCGCTCCACCCTCACCTCCGGCATCCGCAGCTGCAACCAGCGTTCAAAACTCAACAAGGCCAGCCATTGCAGATAGATCGGCCACTGTTGGCTCTCGCGACCAGCTCGACGACTCTGCTCCAGCGCCCGATCGAAGCTCTCCGAATCCAGGGGAATAATCATCGAAGCGCCCTCAAATTCGAGCCAATCATCGGCCAAATCCATCCAATAACTCATCCTTGATTCCCCCTCCTGAGATCGAATTCGGTATCCAGATATCGACACAAAGTTTGCGACAGCTGGCTGGGTCTGAGGCGATCTTTGTTGGCGGTCGCTCTTTTTTGATCTTCACTGAGGATGCGGTCAATCTGCTGCGTCAGGAAATCAGCAATTTTGCGATCCAGATCGTGCAGACGTTCAGACGTACAATACTGCTGCGCCAGATCCTGGATGCGATCGCTCAAACACTGCAGCAATCGTCGGCCGACATCGGCGCGAAACTCCTTCAAACCAAGCAAGCGGCTGATCTGAGATTGTCCCCTAACGCCCAATTGAGCAGCAATGTCGCCCATCGCCAGCCCCTGGCAGTGAAACAGATGCAGGGCTTGCAGAAACTGCTGAGATTTTTGTTGAGCATACTGTTGGGCCTTCCTGCCCCTTTTGCCTGCGATCGCGGCAACCCGGACGCGGGTCGTTTGCGCCACCGCCTGCGCCAGACAAGGGCAAAGATAAGGCACCAGCAACACCTCAATCTCTTCTCTCTCAGCAAGTGTTTCTCCGCAATTCGCGACCGTGGGAGAAAATCTCCCTTCCCTGGCCTGGATACGATAAGTCCGGATCAGCTTAGCCAACATTTGCAACTCCGGCAGCAGCACCTCTGGGGAGGGCGTTGGAGTATCAGCCAGCCACACCGCCAGCTGCTGCAATTGCACCCTCGTTGGTGAAGGATAAGGCTGAGAACGCCCCCGTTGCTGACGCTGCTGCACCAGAGACGTGCGATAGATCTGATGGAACCCCTCCAGTAGATGCACTGCCCGCTCAACTTCGACAGGCGTTTGTCCGTAAAACTCAGACAGCAGACGCTGCAAACTACCGGGACTGCGTTGGCACAGCATCAACCAATCGCTCATCAGCTCGATCCCATGCTCCAACAAGAAACGCCGGACAGATCTGTCGCTCCTCACCATCCGCGCTGTCCAGGTAGACAGGTTACTTTTGTCCGGATCGAACGTTGCCAGAATGCGGTCTGTCAGAGAAAACGCCACTGACTCGTCGGCTGTTTCGCTAACCGAGGGGGCGTCATTGTCAACACTGTCAAGCACATAGGGCAGCAACTCAGCACTGCTGAAGTCGTGGTAGCGGCCAAACTGTTGCTCCAGCGCCAGACAGACCTGACGGATCTCGTGACTGATAAAACAACGCAGGCACTGCTCCGCCAGTGGCTGGCACTCATCCCCATCACACAGCCACTGTACCAGCTGCCGCTGAATTTGCCGATCCAGGGCTGCCACCGCAAACTGTTGCTCAACAAAGCCCCTCGCCGCTTCGATCGCCTCAGTGTGACACCGACCGAGACGATCTAACCGCACCGCAATCCAGTATCGCGATCGATTGCACATTGCCCTTGCACTTCCCCTGTTTAACCAGCCCGCTCGCAGGTCTCAAATATTGCCATACTCTGAATGTTACAGCTTAAACAACCCTTGTCGCTTACCCCTATATAGTTTTAGTCAGGTGGAGCCTATGCAATTTTTCCCCAATCATTGGAATGAAGTATAGTTCAGGCTTTATTCCAGACAAGTGCCACACTGAGTCTGGCATTGATTCACCAGCCTCTAGGATGCTAGAATACAAATTCAAGATTTAAAACTAAAAGCTCTCTTTATGCATCACAAAACAGCAGACCTAAACCCCAGCCATTTTAAAACTTTTAGTTTTGATCGCGATCGCAAGCAACTCCCCATTGCTGTTCCAGCGACAATCGGGGCACAATAAAGCAGGCTCCTGCTAATGCTATGGAGGATTGACCGCAATGACCGCCGCCAAATTTCCCCTGAAGGTGCCATCGTCGCATGCACCTCAAGCCTCCCTGCCCACCATGTACGATCTACCAAGCGAAGACCCAGAGGAGCCAGGATTGCCAGACGAATATCACCTGTGGCAAGCAGATCTCTGCAGCGTTACCTTCCGTCCCCCCACCTATCCGCCTGAACGGGTTTTTGTAGCCAGCGACCTGAACCTCTACTACGATCCGCAACACACCCGCTGGTACAAACGCCCCGACTGGTTTGCTGTCATTGACGTGCCGCGCCTTTACCAGAACCGCGAACTGCGCCTGAGCTACGTAATCTGGCAAGAAAAGGTCAGCCCCATCGTCGCGATTGAATTCCTCTCCCCCAGCACCCAGACTGAAGACCTGGGCAAACGCCCGCGCAGAGGAGTACAACCCACTAAGTGGGAAGTCTACGAGCAAATTCTGGCGATTCCCCACTACATTGTCTTCAATCGCTACACGGACGAATTACGGGCGTTCCGGCTGGAGAACGGTCGCTATCGCGAGCGGCCATTGCCCGATACCAGAGTCTGGCTGCCTGAGTTGGCGCTGGGACTGGGATTGTGGCAGGGAGAGTATCGCGGGGTCAACCGACAATGGTTGCGCTGGTATGACCAGGATGGCAATTGGATGCTCACCGAGACAGAACAGGAACGTCAGCAAAAAGAACAGGAACGCCAGCAAAAAGAAGCCGCTCAACTGCAAGCGGCACAGGAACGCCAGCAAAAAGAAGCGGCCCTGGAAGCCCAAGCCGCCGCCCTGGAAGCCCAAGCTGCCGCCGAACAACGGGCCCAACAGCTGGAAGCGCGTCTGCAACAACTCGGTATCGATCCAGATCAGATCTAACCAGACCCGATCTAAAGTTTTTGCATAGGCTCCCTGCCACCAAAACTATATAAGGGTATCATCGAATGCAAATGTCGGAGGATACCCATGTCTGCCCTGAACTCCCTCAGCAGCCTTGCCCTGACTGCGCTGCTGGCAAGCAGCACCCTGACCCTGCCCCTCAACGGATCGGGACTGTTGACCGCTGCTCCCGCTCTGGCGCAAGCCACCGACCTCAAAGCCGAAGCCGATCGCCTGCTCCAACAGGGTCGCGAACAATTTCAGGTCAGTCAATTTCGCGCCGCGATCGACTCCTGGCAACAGGCATTGCAGTACTATCGAGCAATTGGTGTTCGCGAAGCGTTTCCCCAGGAAAGCCGCCAGGGGGAAGCCAAATCTCTGCACAATCTGGGCAGCGCTTACCAAAATCTGAGTCAGTACAAAAAAGCGATCGCGTTGTACCAAAAATCCCTGGCCATCGATCGTAAGATCGGCAATCGGCAGGGGGAAACGATCTCTCTGGGCAATTTGGGCAGTATTTATCATGCCCTGAGTCAGTATCAGCAGGCAATCGCATTTTACCAGCAATCTCTGGCGATTCAGCGCGAGATCGGCGATCGCGCTGGAGAAGCTAGTTCCTTGGGCAATCTGGGTAGAGCTTACTGCATATTGAGTCAGTACCACCAGTCGCTCAAATTTTACCAACAGTCCCTGGCGATTCAGCGCGAGATTGGCAATCGTGCTGGAGAAGCCCGCTCCTTGGGTGGCTTGGGCAGTGCTTGCTACTCCTTGAGTCAGTATCAGAAAGCGATCGCGCTTTTCCAACAATCCCTGACGATTCAGCGCGAGATTGGCGATCGTGCTGGAGAAGCAACATCTCTGAATGGTCTGGGCAATGCTTACCACTTCCTGGGTCAGTATCAACAGGCAACCGTATTCTACCAACAGTCCCTGGCGATTCAGCGCGAGATTGGCAGTCGTGCCGGGGAAGCCAAGTCTCTAGATAGTCTGGGCAGAGTTTACCATGCCCTAGGTCAGTATCAGCAGGCAATCGCGCTCTACCAACAGTCCCTGGTAATTTGGCATGAGATTGGCGATCGTGCCGGAGAAGCCAGCTCCCTGGACAGTCTAGGCAGCACTTACCAAGCCCTGGGTCAGTACCAGAAAGCAATCGAATTTTTCCAACGGTCCCTGGCAATTCAGCGCGAGATTGGCGGTCGTGCCGGAGAAGCCAGATCTCTGGACAGTCTGGGCAGCGTTTACCAAGCTCTGGGTCAGTCCCAGCAAGCGATCGTGTTTTACCAGCAGTCCCTGGCGATCGATCGCGAGATTAGCGATCGCGCCAGAGAAGCAACATCTCTGAACGGTCTAGGCGTTGCTTACAGTGCCCTGGGTCAGTACCAGAAAGCAATCGAATTTTACCAACAGTCCCTGACCCTTGCCCGCGAAATCGGCTATCGCGGAGGGGAAGCAGCATTCCTGGGTAGTTTAGGATTCGCTTACAGTGCCCTGGGTGAGTACCAGAAAGCGATCGAATTTTACCAGCAGTCCCTGACCCTTGCCCGCGAAATCGGCTATCGCGCAGGGGAAGGGTTCGTTCTGGACCATCTCGGCGTGGCTTACAGTGCTCTGGGCGAGCACCAGAAGGCAATCGAGCTTCACCAGCAATCCCTGGCCATTGCCCGCGAAATCGGCCATCGCGTCGGAGAATCGGCTACTCTGGGGCATCTGAGTCATACCCTGCTCCGTTCTCCTGACCTGCCTGCCGCAGAAACAGTCTCGCGACAAAGCATTAAGGGCTTGGAAGCCATCCGTGCAGACCTGGCCCCCCACCAAACCCATAAAGTCTCCCTCTTCGAGATTCACGAAGAAGTCTATCGCACTCTGCAAACAACGCTCATCCTCCAGGAAAAACCTGCTCAGGCCCTCGAAATTGCCGAGCGCGGACGGGGGCAGGTACTGGTGGAGCTGCTAAGTCTTCAACTGGATAGGCCACCTTTGCTACCGCCCGACCTCGAACAAATTCAGCAGATCGCTGCCGCCCAAAACGCCACCCTGGTCGAGTATTCAATGCTGTTCGACCGCAGTCTGGCCATTTGGGTCGTCCAGCCCACGGGAGAGATTAGCTTTCGCCCGGTCGACTTCGAGGGTTCCCTCATCGCCCTGGCTGATCTAGCTGACTTGACCCGTCAGGTCGCAGGCAGCGGACGCGGGGACACAGCGCTGACCCAACTGGTGCGCGGTAGCCGCAGCGCCCTCAAAGATAACCACCCAGACAAGGCAGACGATCCTCTGCAAACACTTCACACCATCTTGATTGCCCCCATCACCGATCTACTGCCCGACGACCCCAATGCCCGCGTTCTGTTCGTGCCCCATCGCGAGTTGTCCCTGGTGCCCTTCGCCGCCCTCAAAGATCGCCACGGCACCTACCTGATCGAACAGCATACGATCCTCACCGCCGCCTCCATCCAATCGCTAGCTCTCACCCGCCAGCACAAAAGCCGGGTCAAGGGCAAAGCCAGCGGAGTCTTAGTCGTGGGCAATCCCACCCTGCCCAAACAGCCGTCTCAATCTCTGGCCCTTTCTGAGGCAGAAATGGAGATCCTCAAAAAGCTGAAGCCGCTGCCTGCTGCTGCAAAGGAAGCCAAATTCATTGCTCAATTGGTCAAGCAACGACAGCAACCCATAACCCTCTTGCTGGGGGAAAAGGCTACCGAAACCGCAGTGGTGGAACACCTGCATTCTGCCCGCATCATTCACCTGGCAACCCACGGCCTCGCCCGGGACAGCCGCTCCCCCTTCGCCGTCAGCGGCCTGATCGCCCTGGCACCCTCCAAGCGCGATGACGGCTGGTTAACCGCTGCCGAACTGATTGAGCTGACCCGCGACAATCCCCTCAATGCCGAGCTGGTGGTGCTGAGCGCCTGCGAAACCGGACTCGGCAGCATCACTGGCGACGGCGTCCTCGGTCTCTCCCGCTCGCTGATTGTTGCCGGGGTACCCAGCGTCATCTTCTCCCTCTGGAACGTCCACGATGACAGCACAGAGTTCTTGATGCAAAAGTTTTACCGGCAGCTGCAGGCGACGGGCGATAAAGCGCAAGCTCTGCGTCAGGCAATGCTCGCCACGATGGCAGAGTATCCCGATCCTGCCAACTGGGCAGCTTTCACCCTCATCGGTGAAGCGGAGTAAAGCGCAGGACGGAAGAGGGAGGGATGAAAAAGAGTGAAGAGTGAAGGGGAATAAGAAGAGCCTTGACCCTGGCACCGAACCCCTGACACCGAACCCCTGACATCAAACACCTGATACAGACAACCTGACACCGAATCTTACCCATGACGTTGAGATCCATCAGCATTTTTGCCTTCATCGCTCTTCTGGTCAGCAGCACCCCGATCATTGTCCCCAGGGGAGCAGGACTGTTCGCAGCAACCCCAGCAGTGGCCCAAACCCCCACCGATCTTAAGGCCGAGGCCGATCGCCTCTTCCAGCAGGGAAATGCCCAGTTCGAGGGCAGCCAATTTCAAGCAGCGATTGATTCCTGGCATCAGGCATTGCGTCGCTATCGAGCAATTGATGTTCGCAAAGCGTTTCCACAGGAAAGTCGCCAGGGAGAAGCTAAATCCTTGGACAAGTTGGGCATCGTTTACCACGATCTGGATCAATTCCAGCAGGCAATAGAATATCTACAGCAAGCCGTGACCATTCAACGCGAGATCGGCGATCGCTCCGGAGAAGCATCCTCCTTATGCAACCTGGGCATTGCTTACCACAACCTGGGCATTGCTTACTATAACCTGTATGAGTTCCAGAAGGCGACAGAATATCTAAAGCAAGCCCTGACCATTCAGCACGAGATCGGCGATCGCTCCGGAGAAGCATCCTCTCTAAACGATCTGGCCGATGCCTACCTGTTTCTGCACCAATACCGTCAGGCAGTCGAGTTTTACCAGCAAGCCCTGACCATTGCCCGCAACATCGGCAATCGTCGGAAAGAAGTAAACTCTCTAAATGGTCTGGGTAGCGCTTACCGCTTCCTGGGTCAATACCAGAAGGCGATCGAGTTTTGCCAGCAAGCCCTGATCCTTGCCCGCAGCATCAGCAATCGTCGGAAAGAAGCAATCTCTCTAAATGGTCTGGGTAGCGCTTACCGCTTCCTGGGCCAAGACCGTCGGGCAATCGAGTTTTACCAGCAATCCCTGGCCATTGCCCGCAGCATCGGCGATCGGCAAGGAGAAATGGCTTTCCTGGCTAATCTGGGCTTCACTTATGCTGTCCCAGGTGACTCCCAGAAGGCAATCGAGCTTCACCAGCAATCCTTGGCCATTGCCCGCGAAATTGGCTCCCGTCATGGGGAAGGGATTTCCCTGGGCAATCTGGGCAATGCTTACTTTTCCCTGGGACAGTATCAGCAGGCGATCGACTTTCACCAACAGTCCCTGGTTATCATGCGCGAGATCGGCCATCGCTCCGGGGAAGGGACTTCTCTGAGAGGTCTGGGCAATGCTTACTTTTCTCTGGGACAGTACCAGCAGGCGATCGACTTTCATCAGCAGTCTCTGACCATTGAGCGCGAGATTGGTCATCGCTTCGGGGAAGGGGCATCTCTGAGAGGTCTGGGCAATGCTTACGACTCTCTGGGACAGTACCAGCAGGCGATCGACTTTCACCAACAGTCCCTGGCCATCATGCGCGAGATTGGTGCTCGCTCCGGGGAAGCTACTTCTCTGGGCAATTTGGGCAATGCTTACGACTCTCTGGGACAGTACCAACAGGCAATCGACTTTCACCAGCAATCTCTGGTCATCGAACGCGAGGTCGGCAATCGTCATGGGGAAGGGGCATCTCTGAGCAGTCTGGGCAATGCTTACTTGTCTCTGGGAGAGTACCAACAGGCGATCGACTTTCACCAGCAATCCCTGGCCATCATGCACGAGATCGGCAACCGCCAGGGAGAAGGGGCATCTCTGACCAATCTGGGCAATGCTTATTTTTCCCTGGGACAGTATCAGCAGGCGATCGACTTTCATCAGCAGTCCCTGGTCATCATGCACGAGATCGGTAACCGCCAGGGAAAAGCTCGCTCACTCAGCAACCTGGGGCTTGCCTTGCTCCATCAGCACGACCTGCCTGCCTCAGAGGGTATTCTGCGCCAGAGCATTGATATCGATGAAGCCATCCGTTCAGACCTGGACATCAACACGACCCAGAAAGTCTCTATCTTCGAGACCCAAAAAGGCACTTATCACCTGCTGCAAAAAGTGCTTGTTCTCCAGGACAAAACCAACCAGGCTCTGGAAGTTGCGGAACGAGGTCGTGCTCGCGCCCTGGCAGAACTCTTAGCCCTGGAACACTCAAACACCGCCTATTCTCCAATAGCTACAGCGCAAATCCAGCAGATCGCTCGCGACCAAAACGCCACCCTGGTGCAGTATTCAGTCATCTACGATGACTTCCAGTTTAATGGCAGATCCCAACCCAAAGAGTCGGAGATATATATTTGGGTGATTCAGCCAACCGGGGAAGTGACTTTCCGCAATGTTGACCTCAAACCCTTGTGGCAGCAGCAGGAAAGCTCCCTGGCGGAGCTGGTCGCTGCCAGTCGTAATGAAATTGGCGTCAAAGGTCGCGGCGGAGCTTCTGGGGAGGATGTCGGAGAAGATACCGGAGAGAATGCCGGGGAAGATGCCACCTCTCGCGCTCACCAAAGCCGCAAGCTGCAGCAATTGCACCAGTTGTTGATCGATCCGATCGCCGACCTGCTGCCCGCTAAACCCGACGAGCGCGTCATCTTGATTCCCCAGGATGTCCTGTATCTGGTTCCCTTTGCTGCCCTCCAGGATGCTAACCATACCTACCTGATCGAGAAACATACGCTGCAGACTGCACCATCGATCCAGGTGTTGGCGTTAACCCGCCAGTCCAGAGAGAGACAGTCCATTCGGGAAGATAGTAAGATCGGTTTACCCGCCCTGGTTATGGGCAATCCCACTATGCCTGAAATGACCACCAGTTGGCAGAAACCACCGACAAAGCTGCCATCATTACCCGGAGCTGAACGGGAAGCTCAACAGATTGCTCAACTATATAACGTACAGCCCTTGCTGGGCGATGAAGCCACGGAGACGACAGTCAAGCAGCAGTTACCCGGAGCCAGTCCGATTCATCTGGCCACCCACGGTCTGCTGGATGGCTTCCTGGTGCATCAGGCCAGAACAGAAGGTCGGCAGGCATTTCTGGACACTCTGGATAATCCAGGGGCTATTGCCCTGGCCCCCTCTAAAACTGATGATGGGCTGCTGACTGTGCGAGAAATCGCCGCCATGGAACTTCAGGCAGATCTGGTTGTGCTCAGTGCCTGCAATACGGGCCGTGGCAAGCTTGCGGGTGAGGGTGTGGTTGGACTGTCGCGGGCGTTTCTGGTGGCGGGGGTACCCAGCGTTGTGGTGTCGTTGTGGAAGGTGGATGACGATGCTACGGCGTATTTAATGGCAGCGTTTTACCGGCAGCTCTCGCACAATGGTAACAAAGCCGACGCTTTGCGTCAGGCGATGCTGCAGACGCTGACAGAGTATCCCGATGAAAAACATTGGGCGGCCTTTACCCTCATCGGCGAAGCGGAATAGTATGTCTCATCGCCTTTTGTGCTTGTTACCCACAATTAGACTCATTCAGAAATTGGAGTGGAAGCCCCCCTTCGGGGAGCTTCCACTCTAGTTCTCGGACAGGTCTATTGAACAGCTGCAGCGTTTACGCATACTCTATATCTTCAATTAATTTTGGTACGGCGGCAGTTAGCACTTCGCAGCCTGTGGCAGTGACCAGTACATCGTCCTCGATGCGGATGCCGATGCCGAGCCAGCGCGGATCGACTTCGGGCTGTCCTTCTTTGGGTTTGACTTGCGGGCCGATGTAAATGCCGGGTTCGACGGTGAGTACCTGGTTGGGTTTCAGGGGTTCTGGGTCGTCACCTCGTTGATAGACGCCAGCGTCGTGAACGTCTAAGCCGAGCCAGTGACTGGTGCGGTGCATGTAGAAGGATTTGTAGGTTTCTTCTTCAATCAGCTTGTCTATTTCGCCTTGAAGCAGACCGAACTCGACCATACCTTCAGTGAGGACGCGCACGGCAGTGTCGTGGACGTGTTTGAAGCCGTTGCCGGGTCGTACCTGGGCAATGGCTTGCAGCTGGGCTTCCAGTACCAGTTCGTAGAGTAGGCGCTGTTCCGGGGTGAATTGGCCGCTGATGGGAAAGGTGCGGGTGATGTCGGAGTTGTAGTAGTCGCAGGCGCAGCCAGCATCGATCAGCAACAGGTCGTTGGCTTGCAGCTGTCGCTGGTTTTCGATGTAGTGGAGGATGCAGGCGTTGGGGCCGGAGGCAACAATGGAGGGATAGGCGGGGCCGAGGGCACCACGGGAACGGAAAATGTATTCGAGTTCGGATTGAATTTCGTATTCGTAGCGGCCGGGTTTTGCGATCGCACGCGCCCGCTCGTGGGCCTCAACCGCAATCTCGACCGCTCGTCGTATCAGGGACAGTTCAGCCTCGCTCTTCACCTGACGTAGCGGATGCAGGGTGGGGCCTGGATCTTCAATCGCAATTGGCCCGGTGCCCCGTTTGGGGTAGGTGGCCATCAGTTTTTGCCAGTGGTTGAAAATGGTTTCATTGAAGGCGCGATCGCGGCCCACATGGTAATAAATCCGATCCGCCTTTTTTAGATACTGAGGCAACTTCTCATCCAATTCCGCAATCGGATACACCTCATCGGCACCAAACTTTTCCTTTGCTGCCTCTACCCCAATCCGATAGCCGGTCCAAACTTCCTTTTCCCATTCCTTCGGCTGCACGAACAAGACAAACCGATGTTCCTCGTGATGCGGTGACAGAACGGCTACAGCCTCCGCTTCGTTAAACCCGGTTAAATAAAAGAAATCGCTATCCTGGCGAAAGGCATACTCCACATCGTGGTGCATCACCGCCATTGGGGCGCTGCGAAATACCGCCGTCCCCTGGCCGATTCTGGCCATCAATCGCTCGCGCCGTTGCCGATATTCCGCTTGCATCGCTCAATTGCCTATTACCAAAATGCTGAAAAAAGATCCTGAAAAAAGATCCTAAAACTTGTAGCTCAAGACTCGAACCAGCGGGCCTTCGTCTGGCAAATCCGTTCGTCTCAACGCGATGCCATCGCTCCCCGGACGCCCCACTTGTACGCCGTCCACCAGTTTTACCAGGTCCAGAAATGCATCCACTGGAACAATATCGCAGGTTTCCGCATCTGCCGCCGCCGTCCGGTAATGAGTTGGAATGACCATCCGGGGATTGAGCGTCCGCACCGCTTCTACAGCATCGCTCGGCGTGTAAGCCTTGGGCCCGCCTCCCACCGGCAGCAACATCACATCAGGCCGCCCCATCAAGATTTTTTGTTCAAAGGTAATGGGACTGGCAGCCCCGCCCAGATGAAGAATTTTCACCCCGGCTTGGGTCCAGAGCCAGGCAACATTGGTGCCAAAGCGCCGTCCGCCTTCGCGATCGTGAGGAATGCCAATTCCCTGAACCTGAAAGTTATCAAATTCATAAACCCCAGGCTGATACAGCAGCTTTGGCGATCCCGGCAGTCCTTCCACCACGCCCTCATCCAGCAGTTGACTGCTGATCATCACCACATCGCTGACAACATTGGGATCGCGGTATTTTGCAGTACAGCCAATCCGGCGGAATGGATTTACCAGGATGCGACGACCGCCGCCTGTAAACAAGAAGCACGTATGGCCCAACCATTTGATCGAAAGCACATTGCTACTTTGGGCTGGGGAGGGGTGTAGGCGAGCTGTAACACCAGTTCCCACAGCGGCCAGTAAACCAGCGCTTGCATAGCGGATTAATTTTCGCCGTTTCATCATGCGTTTGAATTGATTTCTCTGACTAGTACATCGTTTTTAGCGCCCTTTGGCAACCTGTGGAGGAGAATTCTTAGGATGGCGAATTAAATAATTTCGCAAACAATAACCCTGTAAGGACACGGCAATGCCGTGTCCCTACGCGAGAATTTTGCCCTGAATTCAATTCTCATTCCTGACCTCTGTTTATGGATTGTCAATTGACACTAAAAAGTTTCTCAACAACGGTTTTCCCGTTTCTGTGAGCACGCTCTCTGGATGGAATTGTACCCCTTCAATATGAGGATAGTCTTGATGCCGCACGCCCATAATAGTCCCGTCTTCTACCCAAGCAGTAATTTCCAGGACATCTGGACAGCTCTGGCGATCGATAACCAAACTATGATAGCGGGTTGCGGTCAAGGGATTCTTCAACCCTTTAAAAACACCAACCTCACGATGCTGAATCTCAGAGGTTTTGCCATGCATTAATTCTGGAGCCGCAACAATCTGGCCGCCAAACACTTGCCCAATACTCTGATGCCCCAGGCAGACTCCCAAAATGGGTAGGGTGGGGCCCAGTTGCTCGATGAGATCCAGGGAAATTCCAGCCGTGTCTGGACGCCCTGGCCCCGGTGAAATGACGACTGCAGCGGGTTGAAGCTGGCGAATCTGCCCCAGGGAAATTTGGTCATTGCGGTAGACCTGAATATCTGAAGCGACGGGCAGTTCAGCGCCCAGCTCGCCCAAATACTGAACCAGGTTATAGGTAAAACTGTCGTAGTTGTCAATGACAAGAATCAAGGTAGGCGCTCCTTAGGAACAAGAATTGAATTCATTACCCATTCTCTGGTAGAGACACGGCAATGCCGTGTCTCTACCGATCTGTTGTGTGTGAAGTTATTTAATTTGCGATCCTTATAGGTTTTTTTGAATATAACCAATCAGCGGTGGCAGCAAGAGGGAGCCGGCCACCATGACTGAGACCAGGGCTGAAACTAAAACGGCAGCAGCAGCGCAGTCTTTGGCAATTTTGGCGAGTTCGTGGTAGTTAGTTTGTACGGTCAAGTCCACCACGGATTCGATCGCTGTATTCAGCAACTCCATAGTCAGTACAGCGCCGATGGTTAGACCGATGACTGCGATCTCTACAGGGCTGAGACCGAGAAAGATGCTTAAGCTGATTGCGATCGCACCCACAAAAACATGAATACGGAAATTTCGCTGAGTGCGAAAGGCATAGACAATCCCCAGGCCAGCATATTTAAAACTAACCAGGAGATTAGGAGCCACTTGCCAGGCTAATTTTCGTTCAATTCGATCGGGGCTATTCTCAGATTCCGCCACGGGTTGGTTGCTTGGTTCTTGAAACATAGATGAAGCATCACGGACAGGGTTTAATCCACCAGTTAAGCAGCTTACTCCATCCTGATGGGAACTCCAATCCTGTCCAACAAAACAACTTGCTGGTGGAGCATGGCACTCAAACATTTCTCATCTGGATGATCCCATCCTAAAAGGTGAAGCAAACCATGGGCCGCCAACCAGACTAGTTCTGTCTGTAAAGAATGGCCTTGTGCCTTTGCTTGCCGTTGGGCCATCTCCACTGAAATCGCAATATCGCCCAGATAAACCGGCAGAGCGTTCAACTCAGTTGGTCCAGGACAGTCTGCTTCCAAAGCCGCAAAGGCCAGAACATCAGTTGGACGATTCTGTTGCCGATATTGAGCATTGAGCGCTTGCATCTCCCGATCGTTAGTGAGCCGGAGACTCAGTTCGTAGGCCAGAGAAACACTTACAAGCACCGATCCCTGGCCCGCGTCCGCGACAGCCAGATATTCTAACCAGCAACAAAACCAATGTCTCCAACGATCGGGAGAGATGTTGATGTCCTTCGCCGCTAACAGATTGCCCTCCACATCTCTAGCGGTCAAAGCAGCCGTTCCGTTAACAGCTGCAGTGCCAATACAATCCTGGATGTTGACCTCAATTTCCACCTTCAAGTCTCAGCCACGACATCGCTTCATCGAGTTAGATAGGCTAACCCAACTAAAACCACCAGCAATCCAACCGTTGTCAGGGCAAAATGGAACAAGGATTTTCCCCCCTTGCGAACCATATTGCGCATCGCTAGCTTGGTATAGCTGGGTGTTTGGGGTTCATCGTTCATTGTTTGTTGTTCATTGTTCATCGTTGTTTGTTGTTCATTGTTCATCGTTCATTGTTGATAGGAACCTCTAGAACCGATTAGCCGTTAGCGATTCGCTTTGACTTTCATCCTTCATCCGTTATTCTTTTGCCCTCTGCCTCCTGCCCTCTTCCTCCAATCAAGCAGAAAGAGAACTCTGATTCTCCACAAGCTGACTTTCCTGGCGCAAACAGGCTTCAATGAAAGGATCTAACTCCCCGTTCATCACATCTTCAATGGCAGTGGTTTCCAGGCCAGTGCGCAAATCTTTCACCATCTGGTAGGGTTGGAAAACATAGTTGCGAATCTGGGTTCCCCAGGCAGCTTCAACCATATCGCCCCGAATTTCAGCAATCTTTTGTGCCCGCTGTTCCTGGGCAATGATGAGCAACTTGGCTTTCAGGATGGCAAGGGCTTTTTCTTTGTTTTGTAATTGCGATCGCTCTTGAGTACACCGCACCGCGATTCCCGTGGGCAGATGAACAATGCGAACCGCAGTTTCAACCTTGTTCACATTTTGTCCCCCTTTACCGCCAGCACGAGAGGTAGTCACCTCCAGATCTTTGTCCGGGATATCCAGCTCGACAGAATCATCCAGAATGGGCATGACCTCCACCCCAGCAAAACTGGTCTGGCGCTTACCATTGGCATTGAACGGCGAGATGCGCACCAAACGATGGGTTCCCTTCTCGACCTTGAGGTAGCCATAGCCATAGGCTCCAGCGATCTCCAACGTCGCCGATTTGATCCCTGCCTCATCTCCCTCTGAAAATTCGGCCAGATGAACCTTATAGCCCTTGGCTTCGCTCCAGCGGGTATACATGCGCAGCAGCATCTCCGCCCAATCCTGGGCATCTGTACCGCCTGCACCAGCATTGATCGTTAATACAGCGCCCTTGACGTCATAGGGACCTGAAAGCATTTGCTGCAACTCCCACCGATCGAGATCCTGATGAAGTTTAGCAATGTTGGACTCAGCCTCCTGCAGCAACGCCTCATCTGAATCCAACTCCAGGAGTTCTAGAATTGCTCCCGCATCTTCCAAACTCCCTCGCCATTGCTGATATTGCTGCAAGTGAGATTTCAGATCGTTCAGCTCTTGCAGTGTTTTTTGCGCAGCGACCGGTTCATCCCAGAATTCGGGTTGCGCTGCCAATTGTTCCAGATCCTGGATCCTTGCCGTCAAAGCAGGGATGTCAAAGATAGTCCTGAGTTTTACCCAGGCGTTCCGACAGCGTTGCAACTTCGTGTTTGATATCAAGCAATTCCATAATCCCAAGACCTCATTGTTGTGTGGGTTGTAGTGTTTGGAATTTAAATGCGATTGTACTGAGAAAAAGACAAAACCAACAGTAGGTGCTGGACTAACACCCTCAAAGGTTAGGGTGGAATGGCGATTACGTAAGTTTGGCAGTCACTCGGTAGGATGGGCAAAGGGCAATGGCCGTGACCATCACGAGTCTTTGATGGGCACGCTTCGCTTTGCCCATCCTACAAATTGGGCATTGCTCAAAAAGCGCTGCGATAGGAACTTTTGAACGCTCAGTAGCCTACACGAAAGATTTGCCTATATAGCAATTTGCAGTCTGGTTAAGTACAGAAAACTTGGGTGGGCTTGGCAGTGCCAAGCCCCTACCGAAACCGGGTACTGAATTTCATTGCAAACCGCTATAGAAGGGCTATTTGTGCCCGCTGACTCTCTCTCAACTGATGCAATCTCAAGCTGATGTGAATGTCATGTGTTGCCATTGGTTTAGGGAGATTACTATTCAATCCCGATTGAAGGCAATTAATAAGCGCAGAATAAAAACGAACAGATTGATGTAAGTCAAGTACATGGACAGGGCTGCAGAGAGATACTGCTCGTCCTGGTAGCGGCGGGGCAGGATGTAGAAATCCACCACTGCCATGCCAGCAAACAGAAGCACGCCCAGACCAGAAATGCCAACTTCGAGAAAGGTTGGCGTATAGACCCCAAATAATGCCAGGAGGAACTGGGCCACTAATACAAGAACGAGGGCACCCAAACCGATACCAACCGTTTTTGTCAGAGCCATGCCATCCTGGTCTGAGAGATTTGAGGCAATGGGACGAGCAACAATAAAAGTCAGGCCGCATCCCAGAGCAGCAACTTCAATCCCCTCAATGCCAACCCCCTGAGTGCTGAGCGCGACGAATATAATGCCGCTGAGGGTATAGCCAGTCAGCAAGCTATAGGTGGCTAAAAGTGGCAGCGCTACGCTGTTGTTTTCCGCCTCAGCCACATTTTGGGCCACAAAGAACAGGGCAAAGGAGCCAATTAAGGCTAGCCAGAAGGTAGGCATAAAGAAACCGGATGGGATTGCCAGCAGCCCAGCGTAAGCCCCCAACGCTGTTAAGATCAGTCCGCCGCCAACAAAGGGAAGGGCATTGGCAATCACATTAGGGCCAACAAGTGCTTGACTTTCAGCCTGACGCATGGCTTCGCGAAAATTACTGGTATGACTCACAGAAGTTCCTCGCTGTTTATCGAAACGAATAGGATCGCAAAAACTATTTTTACCTGAACTCAGTCCATTTGGGGATCTGGAATTCCTCTGGAGGAAAACTGATGGTTTCCCAACAGATGGGTTCACCCTTGATTTTGACGCAGATTCTCTGGTAATGCATGTTTTTGTTGCTAACTCTTTCTCTCGATCTGGGTTGAACCTGGCCTGATTTTGCGTGTTTACGCCGATTTTCGGCTTGGGAGTCTGGCGCAATTCCGTAGAACAACGATGGTTGGCTCTTCTACCTGGAGCTGACAATGGATTCAGTTCCATTTCAGTTCGCCATCATGTTCCCGCTTTCGATCGATGGGACTGAATATTTATCGCTGAGGATTTTCTATGACGGCAGCTCAGTCCTTTTCCCATCCTTATGGTATGGAGCTTTTAATTTCCTACCACCAGAAGCCTTCAATTCCTCTTCGGAATAAATTGGTGCAGTTGAATGCTGGACTAGTTCGCAAAATAGCCCACCGGGTCAGTCACCAGTGTGCTGAACCCTATGAGGATCTGGAGCAGATTGGCTATATTGGCTTGATTCGTGCAATTGAACGGTTTAATCCAAATCAGGGCTGTGCATTTAGTTCGTTCGCAGTGCCTTATATTCGCGGTGAGATGCTCCATTTCTTGCGCGATCGCGGCAGCATTGTCAAGATCCCTCGCCGCTGGCAAGAACTGCAAAAGGAAGGGCAAAAGGTTCGCAAAGTTCTAACAGAAGATCTGGGACGTCAGCCGCAAGAGAATGAGATTGCCGAAAAACTGAATGTCTCGCTGGTGGAATGGCGCGAGAGCAAGTTGGCAGTCAAAAACCGATTGCCGCTGAGCCTGGATGCCACAGTCGGCCAACAAATCGATTCTCCAGTGACTCTGGGAGATGCTCTGCCAGACGATCGTTACCAAACTTTTCAACATTTACAAGAAGACCGTCAACAACTCCAGGGAGCCTTGGAAACCCTGGAAGAAAAAACCCGCACTGCGATCGAGTTCGTCTACTTCAAAGATCTCTCTCGTAAGGAAGTCGCCAAGAAAATCGGAGTCAGTCCCATGACGGTGACACGGCGTATTCAGAGAGGCATTGAGCAATTAGTGGGCCTGCTGCAACAGCCCCAAGCTCCTGAATTAGCTAGCTAAGCAATTAAAAAATGTTTGCAGCATATATGCTTTGAACCGTGAATGTTCTGTCGCAATTGGGTTGTGTTTTCATCGCATAGATTTCCAGCAAGCTCGAACAGGGCACCATGAAATCGAGCCGGGTTATCTAAATTCAAGCCAATTGTTCTTTCGCAGAACGCTAACATTGCTTACCCCTGCAGCCCTCATGACTGTCTCTACCTCCATCCCAAATCTCTCTACCTCCATCCAGCTTTATCAATCGATCGGCTTGGGCACAGTAGTAGTAACATAGCCCAACACAATATATTTCACGTCCCACATCAGATGTTCCACTAAGTCCAACACAATATCTCAACTAACAAGCCTCCCTCAAATACACTCTTCATCCTTCATTCCCTGTCATCATTCGACGAAAATCCTGCGCAGCTAGAACCCGTCGATAAAGGCGCAAATCTTGCATCTCAATACTGCTGCATTCTAGAGATAGATTGGAACGCTCTATTTCCATATCCCCCAACTTTGCTTCCTCCTGACGGTCTGGCATTCTCTTGTCGTTCCTACTCAAAGAACTGAATAAATTGAGTAGCGGTCGACCATCATCGCTACCATACGGGTACATTTCCTCGCGCACCAGATTCCCATCCAAATAAAATTGCACCCGTCCCGCTGGATGACCGACCCAAGTCATACCAACCAAATGCCATTGATTCTCCGACAGGGCAGGCATTTCGAAACGAGAAAATCTGGCAAACTCAGCCTGCAATTTCCCTTTAAACCAACCAGAAATTGTCCACTGGTTAGTCTCAGTGACACTCTCCATCCAACCTCGATTGCGATTCTCAGACAAGGTCGCATTTGATTGTGCTAATTCTGCTACATCTCCAAACCGTTCCCCTTTTGCCTTCACTTGGGCCTGCATTTTATATCCCGCCTCTTCTAGCCACTCTTTCACATGCCACCAGTACTTGAGCGAGTTTCTAGACCGCTCTGTTAATACTTCTACATAGCGATACAACCGCTGACACAAACGCACCTCCACTGTTCTCGATTGGCGACAGGTTTGTCCTGCAACCTCCGCCGGACTGTAACCGCAGAGCAGACCACGCAGATCTTGCCGTTCAGTATCGCTCAATCCTTGACGGGCTTGAGGCGCAACCTGACGTTTTGCCCTGCCCAGATCTCGATAAAGCCTCGGTAAATCCCACATTTCTTCTGCACCCTTGAACAAGTTGAATTTTTCTGAATGCACCATGATGCCACCCATCGCGACCTTCATTAACCGATTTCCAGTGACAGAAACCCTTTACACCCTCAATTCGCTAATGTTTCAGCTGCTGAATCGTACTGAAAACTTGCCGCTTGGAACCTTGACAAAGATTTTCTTAAATGCGATCGATCCATGCAAAATTCTGGCTCAAGTCGCATTAAAACCTGAGACACTAACCTGACTTTATTCATATAAAAAGTCTGACTGACCTTATCCATATAAAAAGTCTGAAAATTCTGCAACCAGATGCAACAGAGAAATTGACAGACAATGTCCGTTCAGAGAGTGCGACAAGCGAACAATTCATAATTCAAGATCAAGCTACCCAATTTCCTCCAGATTCCTATCACTACCTTCAATCTTCAATTTTTATTGCAGTTTTCTTCTGTCATTTGCTCGGAGGGCACTGGATGGTGTATGGCTCCAAAATCATAACGATTGTTATGAAGAAATAGATCGTCCAGGCTAATCTAGACTGTGGATAAAATTGGCATGGCTACAAACTCAATCCGTACTTGGTTATCATCGAAATCTGAATCTGCTATCAGGCTCAAATCCCCAGAAACAAAAGTTTTCTGGTAACTATAATCGAGGAATAATACAAAAATTACACAAAAACTACATAACAACTGCTATGCATCAACTCAGATTCTTTCTGCTATTCTGAGGGCAAAGTTTGAGAGCAGTTTTTGAGAGCAGTTTAAGACGTCTGAATAGTTATGGGGATTCCTTAAACTGTTTTCGATGTAGTTTATTGTTTCACCTGGAGACATATAAAGAAGCCTTTCAGTAATATCTAAGCTGCATGCAAAGTGTAGAGCCTTTTATTGAAGAAACTCGAGGCTGATTATTCGAAAGTTTTGGAATCAAGAATCAATTTCTAAATTGCTAATATTTCCTGTTAGCCACTTTGTTGTTGGGAAGCACGGTTGGGAGCATTCCAAGACTCGATCGACAAGCTATCAGCGAGAGATCTAACGCTGCTGCCAACCTGTATGTTGGAGCCTTTCATAGAAATCATCAAAACGACTTACTTCAGAGGATTTGTTTCCTTACACGACTTGGAAGGTTAGCGCCCCCTCAGGGGGCGCTAACCCCCATTTCTTCGTGCCAGAACGGAAAAATGGGTTATTTTGAAAGCCTTGCTCAGCAAGGCTTTCAAAATAACCTTCCAAGTCGTGTCCTTACAGTCATAACGTCAACGTTTTGGACAGCAAAATTTAGCATGGTGAGGGTTTACCCATGATGTTTCTATTCCCCAAAACATTGGTTGCGATCGCATCTGGAGTCATGACTGGGGTTCTCTTTACCGTGAGTCCCCTTAATGTCACCTAGATATCTGGCAAAAACATTGCACAATCTCAACATCAATGCCACTGCCAACAACAGCTATGGTATCTACTTTGCCACTGACACGACTGCCCACACCTTTCTTGACGGTGCCCAAAACACGAGAGCGGGTGGAATAACTGGTGTTGAGAGTTTCACAACCGAAATTGCCGCCACAGACACAATTTATGTCGCAGCTTGGAGCGAATGGTTAACGGTGCATTCCAGACGGAAGTACGGTATACTTCCACATCGATACCAGAATCTATTTAATTAGTTCGATTGTAAACGTCTCAGCTTAGCAGTCTGACATAGCTCCTCCCTTTCCGGTGCTAGATTGCAGAAGTGAAAAGCCAACAAAACAAGCAGATGAGGGCAAGGAATATTCCTCCATCATGGAGCGGAATAGGATAATGTATTGCCATAAAGTTTGGTTGTGGAAAAGGCTGTAACGCTGACTGAATGGATTCTACAACGCTGACTTGCCCGCTACGAACTGTACGCAAATGTAGTTGGGTCGTAGCATTGGTTTAGCCATAGCACCTATCTGTGGCAATTGTTATGAGGACTACAATCCTGTACGAGGCAGCTGCTGGCGCTCTGTCAAACCTAAAAGTTGGGGTTAATGGGCGAGCTATGCTTGCTCCCTTACCCTCACAATCACAGTTGGGCAAACCACTAGAATTCTCACATTCTCCCGGTAATCAACCCAAGGATTTTCCTGAATCGTTCTCAGTAATCAGCATGGCGATCGCTCTCGGATCGACTACATTCTTGTTAAAACAAATTAAAACAAAGCCAGGGAGCACATCTCAAGACAGGATAAGGGGAACAACTTCAGACACGACCTGGAAGGTTAGCGCCCCCTTCCAAGTCGTGTCGCCTATGCGCCTAAAGTTCAGTCGTGTTGAACAGCATAGCAGTAGACACATCGCTGAGGACAAAATTGAGGGTGCACACTTCGCACGCTCTCAATTTTATCTGTCCTAACAAGCTTGGCTGTTGCGATAAAATATGAAGTTTTTTAAATCATTTAATAGCCATATGGCTATTTATAGGTATATTGAATTCAGAGTCATTCAGCAGATGGCTTCGCAACCAAGCTCCATTACACGGTCAGGACAACCTGAGAACTTGACAGATATATCCTCCTAGTCATGATGTTCTATTCAAGTTGTCCTGAATCGCATTCTTCAATCCAGGTTTATCTGTCTTAGCAATTGCTCTTAACGTTTGCCCTAACATCGTTCCTAATAATGAGGAAGTCAATATGAACAGTTTATCGACCTGTCTGCGACAAGGAACTCATTACGCCCAAAGCTCTGCAGACAAGACGGCATTTATGAAATGCTGCGTCCAGGGCGTCGTCGAACGGGAACCTTTCCGTAAGTTGCTTGCTAAGCTGTATTTTGTTTACAGGACCCTGGAAAAAGCCCTCTTCGACCATCGCAGCCACCCAGTTGTGGAGCCGATCTATTTCCCTGAGCTGAATCGTAAGGTCAGTTTGGAGGCAGATCTGGCGTTTTACTATGGCAAAGACTGGCCAGATCAGATTGAAGCATCCAGAGCCAGTGTGACTTATGTTGTCCGCATCCATGCGATCGCAAACACGCAACCGGAACTCCTGGTTGCCCATTCCTATGCCCTTTATTTAGATAATCTGTCCAATGGGCAACTTTTGCGTAATATCGCTCGCTTAGCATTGGAATTGCCCCCAGGCCAGGGAACAGCACTGTATGAATTCAAGCAACTGCCTACAGTTGAAGCGAAACAAGCGTTTAAGACCAGATACTGGCAGGCTCTCGACGCCTTGCCTATCAATGAAGCAATCTGCCAGAATATTGTGGAAGAAACCAACTATGCTTTTCATCTCACCCAAAAACTCATGCATGAACTGGAAGCAGATCTGAAAGCAGCTATTGGCGAACCTGTCTTCCAACGGCTGACATATAGAGCAAACTCTACCAGTACGGCACTGACAACACATCCTGTGTCCGTTGCGCTAGCGACTCCAGGCCGGTAATTCCTGCAGCAGGACTGAAAATGGAAAACACTTCTGATTGGAAAACCCTGAAGTGCTTCGTTGAGATTCGCTCTCCCTGGCTCACCTTGATCGGCGAAAAACTCCAGAACGAACAGCAACGAGTATTAGAGTATTGGCGCGTCGAAAAGGCAGATTCAGCAATCGTTGTCACCATTCAAAAGAATTGTTTTCTCTTGCCAATCCCCACCTATCGCCCCGGATTAAAAACAACCACATTAGATTTCCCTGGTGGACGAGTCTCCGGCAAACACCCCGCAACCACAGTACCAGGGATTCTGCAACGAGAATTGGGCGTCACTGCCTCAGACCTAATATGTCTTAATCCACTCAACCCGTTGGGTTGGGCAATCAACAGTTCCTTCTCCAATCAGAAACTCTACAGCTTCGTGGCCGAGGTATCTCCTACCGCTGACATCAATCCAGCGCGATTGGGAGCCAGTTACCCCACTACACCAGCAGGCGTAAGAGAATTGCTGAGAGTGCTAACCTGTCTTCAGTGTCGAGCAGTGCTGTTGGAATGGTGCCGCACGCAAAGTTAGTAGTTAACAAATAATACTACCAAGCTTGGGACAGAATGTGACAGCCAGGTTAGAAATCATTCAAAACACATCATTCACTCACTATTTCTACACACGACTTGGAAGGTTATTTTGAAAGCCTTGCGGAGCAAGGCTTTCAAAATAACCTTTTTCCCGTTCTGGCATGAAGAAATAGGGGTTAGCGCCCCCTTCGGGGGCGCTAACCTTCCAAGTCGTGTCTACAATAGGGAGTACTCCCCCAGCGATCGGGATTTTTGAGCGTACGGTGTCCGCCCGCTGAAAAATTCTTACTTGTTTGCCACTAGCGAACAGGCTTTGTCGATGACACCATACTTCGTTGGCATGGGGCGTACGGCGACATAACTGGTTTGGTCTAAAAGACGTTATTTTGTTTCAGTAATTTGATTGGCTACAGTCAAGGACAGCATCTAGTCAGGCTTGTCATGGTTTTAAAAATAGGTTCTTTGAAATTCGAGTGGATGACTAAGGCATAAAAAGTAGGCTGATTGCTTCTACAGTCAATATCTTTTTCAACTGCATTCCTGAGCAGAGTTCTATACTCTTCAAGTTTCGAATCTCTCCAGTCCACTGTCCTTATAGACATGGGATAAGTGATAGAACGATAGTGAAAATCGTTGCAATTTTTTCCCCCCAATTTAAAAAGGATTGAATAGGTATGAGGTGAAGCGAATAACTGCACAATTTTTGAGACAGTTCTTGGAGTATATTGCCTGACTCCATGATAGGCATAGAGTCTTAAGCAAGCAGCTGCTGGAAAAGTATGAACTTGAATTGTGTTTGCATTGGTGTGCTCAATAAAATTTCGTACCTGGCTAAAATACAGCAGATCGTCTTCAAAGTGCTCAATTGCAGCTTGAGTCATAAAAAAATTAGTTTTTTGTGGCACCACTTTGGATAGATCGTTCGAATGCTGTTTCCTTAACGTAATAAATCTATGCTGACACATGATATCCTGCCAGTCTTCTCGCGGTTTCAAGTCTGTCCCAAGATAGCTGGAGATCCCTTCAGCAAAATCATTTAGTTTTAACGCATATTTGCCGTTTCCAGCCCCAGTATCGAGAACATTAATACTGCCAAGTTCCGATTTGACAGCTTTCCAATCTATTTTCAACCAGAACAGATCGGAGAGCGATCGGCCTGCAGATGACCTGACATGAATTTTTTCCCAGTCTTTTTCAACGATTTCAGGGCAAAAACTCCTGACACACAAATCCCCGGAACGGTTAGGGAAATAGTTGTTATTGATAAGATTTAGCAGCTTCCAGATGCCCCTTTGAATTTTGTTCAGTCCATGGTCTGCATTGAGATGATGAATTGAAGTACTGTTTGCCATTGTTTTTTCAGACGACTTGGGTTTAGACGTTGATGGCTCGATGTGCTTGCGATCGCGTCCCAAGTATAGACTGTCCAGACAACGTTAAGAGCTATCAGGTTATCTAATTTTGGTTGACAGATGCACGCCCCCTGTTTAGCTGATGGTCTCCGGCGCGATCGGGACAACCCGCGTTGCTACAGCTAGAACTTACATTTCGCACTTCAAGTGTCACAAGAGAGATTTACGAAGAGAGCAACTTGTGGATTAGCTTCAACATAAATTGTGCATTCGAATTGGCTGAAATCTCTGCAATTCAAGCATTTCCCAATTTTGAAATATACAATTTCTTTTGTACATGTACTTAGTAGCGTCGGCAGGCAGCTAGGAAAAACTCTAGGATGCACAAGCGCTCAGCAGTCAAATTCACCACACATAGCTGCTCGCCTGCGCGGTGACAGCCCACTTTGGCATCATAAGGCTGTTCGATAATGTCTACCCTATCGAGGCGACGGTAGGAGAAGGACTCGCTCAAGCTCTGGGCTGCCTCCCACTATACTGGATTAAGTTTGCATGGGCGTTGCGTCGTAGCATATTGGGTTTAATTCGTCGTAGCGCAGAAGCAGGGAAGCGGCGGTTCCAATCCTCGTCAGACATTTCTGCTAAGTCGCTCAGTTGGGGAGCAATGTTCCAGGGATAGGGTTGGAAGTCGTTAACATCAGTTTCCTGGGCAAAGCGCTGATTCCAGGGACAAACGTCCTGGCAAATGTCGCAACCTGCGACCCAGCCGTCCATGCGAGATGCGATCGCAGTCGGAATTTCGTCGCTGCGATTTTCAATCGTATGGTAAGCAATGCAGCGATTGGCATCGACGACGAAGGGCTGCGCGATCGCACCTGTCGGGCAAGCCTCCAAACAGCGGGTACAGGTACCGCAATGCTGCATATGTGGACGATCCGGCGTCAGCACCAGGTTGGTCAGCACCTCGCCCAAAAATATCCAGGAGCCATATTCCCGCGAGATCAAATTGCTGTTCTTTGCAATCCAACCCAGGCCAGCCCGTTCGGCCCAGACCTTATCCTGAATCGGGCCTGTATCAGCATAATAGCGAGTCTCAATGCCTTCTGCTTGCGATCGCAGCCAGGTTGCCAACCGCTTCAACTTCTGATGCAAAACCCGATGGTAATCGCGACCCCAGCCGTAGCGAGAGATTTTGGCATCACCTGGCCCATTCGGTCGGGTGTGGGGCGTGTAATAATTCAGCGCCACGCAGATAACAGATTTAACCCCAGGCATGATTTCCTGGATCGATTGACGGCGAGGACTTGCCATCCATCCCATATCCGCCTGATAGTCCCGAGCCAACCAGGCATTTAATCGGTCTCTAGCGAGAACATCATCCCCCTCAACTGCAGCAATCCCCACCTTATGGAACCCCAATTCCAGGCCCTTTTGCTTGATCGGGTTGCTATCAATTGAGCAAGCACTCATGGTTGACATTAGGTTCCAGGTTTCAGGGGTTAGGTTTCAGGTTTTAGAGTTCTCTAGCAACAATGAACAATGAACATTTAACCACCAACCAGGCCTAAGCTTTTTTCTCTGCTTCCGATAGCTTGGTTTCCAACTTGAGACAATTGCGCCCATTGATCTGCAAACGATATTCAACCCGATCCATCAGACGATTCATAATCAACCAACCATATCCCCCTTCCTGCATTTCTTCGGGAGCAGGAGGCAGATAAGTTCCCAGATCGAAGCCAGTACCATGATCCCAAATTTCCAAAGAGATATCGCAGTCTTGAAGTTCCATACGAATCAAAACAGGCAGATTAGGTTGATCCCGGTGGGCGTGGCGAACCACATTCGAATACGCCTCCACCAACACTAAACGCAATCGACTGGATTGCCGGGTTAGATCCATTCGCTCTCCCAACTCGACTTCCAGAGCACCGAGGAGCCAGTTCTCGACAATCGACAAGAACTTTAAATCACTAGGGACGTGAAGCTCAGTTCTCATTGATTACAAAACCTCCAAAGCAAGAATCGTTTGGTCATCTTCCTGAAGCTCGTTTTGCCCTCGGATGCGATCCAGCAGGCTAGATAGATCCAGCGTTCCTCGTTGCTGTAGCAAGAGCTGCCAGAGACCAGATTCTCTGAGCATCAAGCCAGTCGAGGAATTGCTGCTTTCCGTAGTTTGGTTTGAAATTAATTCTGGGGTCACAGTTGCTTCTGTAATCCCATCGCTGGTCAGAAGCAAGGCTTCGCCAGAGTTAAGCTCCAATCTGCCCGACTCTGCCTTCCACTCCGGTAAAATCCCCAGGGGCACACCCCGAACTTTAAGATAATTGGGTTCAATGTCAGTCGCCGTTTGCTCGAGTACCGCTCGATAAGGCCAGACCAACGGATAAACATGCCCCGCATTTGCATAAGCGAGCTGGCCAGTGGCAGGGGTATAACGAGCCAGAGCCATAGTAATGAAACAGTTGTTGCTGACCAGATCGTCCGAAAGAATGCTATTCAGATTTTTCATTAAGACATTGGGTTCTGGAGAAGTTTCCTGGGACAATTCCCGACGCATAACCGAAATCGCACTAGCCATAAATAGCGCAGCAGGTACCCCTTTCCCAGAAACATCCCCAACTGCCAACCAGACATCTCCTTGGGAATGAATGAAAACTTCAAAGAAGTCCCCTCCAACTTCGCGAGCAGGATAGCAGCAAGCTTGTACTTTGACCCCCTCTAACTCTGGCCAGCTCTGCCGGAGCAGATTGCTTTGAATTTGACGAGCCACCTCCAATTCAGCTCGCATTTGCTGCGCTTGATTTTGGATCCGTTGATAAAGTTTAGCTTGAGAAACAGCTAGAGCTGCTTGTTCTGCCACTCCTTCAATTAATTGAATATCTTCCGATAGCCAGGGGGGTCTGTCGCTAGATTTATACAAAGAAAGGACTGCCAGGAGATCTTGCTGACAAATCAGGGGTACTGCAAGTTGAATAGTATAGAGATCGTGTTCCCGATTTTGGGTAAGCTGGCTCTGGTGACTTTCCAAAACAGCCTGCACCAAGGGATCTGATTCGATAGCAGGGGCAAAATTGGCACCGCTATTATCAGGGGAAGGGGGTTCCTCCTCACTCCCACCCCTGCTTTCCAGACTAGAAGCTTGAGACTCCTCATAAGAAAACGAGTCAGGCATCAGTCGACCGCCCTCTACCGGGCGCAGAATGCAACAATTGGCTTCGAAGGTTTGACCAATTGTTTCGACAATTGTTTGTAACATGCTGCGATAGTCCAGGGATTCGCGAATCGCAGTCGTTACATCATTAAATAAAGATTCGCGCCGAAGTGCCCGTTCCAGTTTATTCGTACGCTGTTTGAGCACCTGATAGGTTTCAGCAGCTTGTTGAACGACTTGTTTCAGTTCGTTGGTATTCCATGGTTTGGTGATATATTTGAAAACTTTTCCAGAGTTAATCGCTTCAACTAGATCTTCCACATCGGTATAGCCAGTGAGCAGAATGCGAATGGTATCAGGAAAGCGTTCAAGGGTTTTGCCCAAAAATTCTGTTCCATTCATCTCTGGCATGCGCTGGTCAGAGATAATAACAGCCATTTCCCCTTCTCGATCGAGGGTTTCAAGAGCATTGAGCGCTCCGTCTGCTTTGAATACGCGAAATTCACGTCGAAACGTCCGATATAGCAAATCCAGGTTATCGGGTTCGTCATCGACCACCATTAGTTTGAGTTTGCTCTTAACTCCCTCGCTCATGCAATACTCCGCTTTCAGGTAAATTCGCCGTTAATCAAAGGTCTTAAAGAAATGACTGCAATAACACAATCTATGCAAAAAATATAAGGAACAAAACAAACAAGGATCCAAATTTATTTATTCCAACTCATTTAGACAAGGAGGCACTGGTAAAGGGTTGTCGTAGGATTTTGAGCATCGACTCATGCAGACAGTACAGAATTTAACCATAAAATAATGAAGGCGAAGATCGTGAATTCGATCCCTTATTAGAGTAAAAGAGCGATGTATGCTTTAAGCCTTCGCTCTTCTGGACTGCTGTTAAAACACCAGTGTAACGTTTGGAGTACCCCAATTTAGGAAACGACATTTCTGCCTTGGTTTCAGGAAAGAGCTAGTCCATCGTAACATTTGTCAGTTAGAGGCATCTCGATCGATTCAACCTATTCCTATAGAACCACACTCTATTCCGGTTTGTTTTGAGCATATATACGTACCTGACTGTTACCTGAGATGAGTTGAGCGTGTAAAGCCTTTAGCCTAAAAGAAAGGCTTAGTCTCTCTCTCAGGCAATTGCATTCACAATACCAGGGGCAAAAGAGCAATGACAGATGGAGACCACCTGATGCATTATGCCAGATTCTGCAGTCCAGAGCATTGGTCTGTCCCAACATCAAAGATTCCAACATTGAGTCAATAGAGGGATGAATGGGAATCTGGGGCTTTCGACCCCAGGCTCCCATTCATCTCTTATAGCAACAGCCAAGCTTGTGAGGACCGACAAAATTGAGAGCGCGCTTCGCACGCTCTCAATTTTGTCCTAAGCGATGTGGCTACTGCTATAAATTACCGGTCGCGATCAACAAGTAAGGATTTTTGAGCGCGTGGGTGGAACCCATGCGCTCAAAAATCCTTATATCTGGAGGCCTACCAAATTACCAACACCAAGATTCCCGATCGAGCGAATGGGGGGGTGAATAACGATGCGAGATCTTGATTGGAATCCAACGAACCCATACAGGCAGCATCCCCATCATGAACCATCTTTACCGAACAATTGCGATTCTGGGAATTTTCGTTGCAATCAGTGGCCAAGCTGCTGTTGTCCGGGCTTATCCTTCCCACAGCCAGACTCGCCAAACCACAATTGGCCCTATGAGGGCTGAAGATTATTTTAACCGTGCTTTGATCAAGGTGCTACAGAAAGATTATCAGGGGGCAATTGCAGATTTTACTCAAACGCTACGGATCGATCCAGATCTGGCTGAGGCTTACTATAATCGCGGTCTGGCCTACGATTTTTGGGGCGAGCGTCAGGCTGCCATTGAAGACTACGGCCAGACCCTGAAGCTGAAGCCAGATTATTTCCAGGCTTATGTTAATCGGGGTGCAGCTCAGCTGGAACTGGGCAATTACAAAGCAGCAATCGAAGATTTCGATCGGGCATTGAAGCTGAATCCAAACGATGGGTTGGCCTATAGCAATCGGGGGAATGCCCGTTTGGCGCTGGGAGATCGGCGGGGTGCGATCGCAGACTATACCAGAGCCATCCAACTCGACCCCAGCGACGCCCATTCCTATTACAATCGGGGCAATGCTCGCGTTTTGTTGCAAGACCATCAGAGTGCCCTGGCAGATTTCGATCGGGCTATTCAACTCTCCCCCAACTACGGCAAGGCTCACACCAATCGCGGTCTCGCTCGTTACCAACTAGGCGATCTTGAAGGCGCATTACAAGATTGGCAAACTGCCCTAAAACTAGATCCGCAAGATGCCTATGCTTATACAAATCGAGGTCAGGCCCGTTACGATCGAGGCGATCTTCAAGGTGCTCTGCAGGACTTTCAACAGGCAGCCGATCTATTTGCCGATCAAGGGGCAAACGCAAGCTATCGCAAAGCGATCGAAACAATAGAAGCACTACAGCGGTGAATGATTAGCAGCAAAAGGTGAAGAATTGTTGTTTGCTCGTCGTTCTTTTTTTGAGCATGTTACATAAGTCAGGATTTTTGAGCCTGCGGGTTCTACCCACGCCTTTCAAAATCCTGACTTGTTCGATCGCGACCCCAAATCTCAATCTGACAGTTCACCTGTTGCCGGGATTAAAAGCGATCGATCGCCTACAGCAAGATTGGAAGTTGTTTTTTTCTACTGCTCAAAATTCCAAGCTCCAAACCAAGTAGAGTTCAGGAAACACGGCTCAAACATACAGTCCTCTTTACTTTCTCATGAGTTATAGAAGCTAGAATTATCACGGATGCTCCACCCAAAAAACAGTTTTTCGATTGAGATATCTCTCTTCGATCGGCTGAAGTTTGTGGGGCCGCCTTGTCTGTTTTGAAAACTGCAGATTCCCTCAAGGGTAAAACTCCAATTCCCAACATAGATGGGGTTTAGTCAGCTTTTTTCTTCTCCCTCTTGCCATAACATCTGAGATGAATTCCACACAAAGATAATTTCATTTTGTAAAAACAGGGGACTCAGAAACAGACATATTTCTAATTTTGTGAATATACTGCAGGTGGGATGAAGTTTTTAGTTGCTTTTCTCCTTGACCAGATTTCTATTGAAGAGTCCTATATATAGTGGATTGCGATGAAGTTTAGCCTCCAAATATGGGGGTAGGATTGTTTTTTATCTGTGTTGAATATTAGACTCTGGTTAAGGGATCCCCATGGTTTTCAACCTGTATAGCAAAAGGCAGGAGGCAGAGGGCAAGAGGCAGAGGGCAAGAGGCAGAAGTTAAAGGATATTAGCTCCTTTTGTTATCTCCTAATATATTCTTGTAGTGCTATAGAGAGGCTTCGAACCGCAGATGAAATGACTTTTGGAAAAACAACTCTATATTATAGATATAGCAAGGTTGATAGTATAGATATAGCAAGGTTTAATTCCCATGCAAAAAATTTGGCATTCATCTATCTATTGACCTTAGTTTTGAGGATTTTTTGCATCAACTGTTCATGGCACTGGCCCAGAGGGAGGGCCTGATGGAGGCAGCAGAACGCCAAGGCAATCTAGAAGCGCTCGCACAGCTCTTGCAAGACTGCTTGCAAACAGACACAGCGAGTCCCATGGTGATGAGAATTCGGTGCGCGCTAAGGCAAGAAACACTGATGATTTTGGGCCAGCATTCCCCGGAAACAAAGCCAGAATCTCAAGTGGTTTTTAGCATTTTCGAAAACGCGATTCGGTCGTTACAACTGGAATTTGCCCAAGATGTTCAGTTGTATCTCAGAGTTGCAGGATCTCCACAGCCCTATTCTTTTTATGGGTTTAGCTTGAAGTTGGCAGGTGGCAGCCAGCAGGTAGAAATGAGCGCTATGGGGACTGTGCGGGTGCAAGGGGCAGAAACGTTAGAGACTTCATTCAGACCCTCTGTCAATCGAGATAGCGCCTCAGATTTCCCAAATCCAATCATGAGCCAGTCGGTTCCTGCGTCAGCCGAAGCTGCTGTTGCCCTGGGAGAAGTGGAAGTTCTCTCAAATCCTCTGACAAGTTCGGGGATAGGTTTAGATGAACCGGAATTGGAAACCGATAATCGATTTGAATCTGCCTCCAGATCGCAGATAACGAAGAGCTGGCCATCCTGGGATATCTCACCAGTCAAGCTGATGGTAGGTGCTGGCGCGATCGCAGTATTATCCTTGCTATCGGGCGGTGTCTATGGGATGACTCGTCCTTGTGTTTTGGGAGCTTGCCCGCAAATTCAGCAAGCGCAACAATTGAGCCAACGCTCTCAACAGCGATTGCAGGGAGCCAATTCCCAAGCTGCTCTAGCAGATTCCCGGCAGCACTTGGAGACAGCAATCCAGCTGCTGACCAAGGTTCCGACCTGGTCTCATCACCAGGAAACAATACATGCTCTTCTGACTGACTATCAGGGGCGAGCAGCAGCCTTTGATCGGCTTTTGGCTGCTATGGAACAGGCACAGGAAGCAGCAGAGAAGAGTCAAAAGCCTCCTCATCCAGTTTCAACCTGGCAAACGATTCAGGGACTTTGGCAAGGGGCAATCGTGCATTTAGAGAGCATTCCACTCGACAGCGAACTCTATGGGCTAGCAAAGCAAAAATTGCAGCAGTACCGCACCAATTTGGTTGCCATCGATCAACGGGTGTTGATGGAACGACGGTCGGAGGAAACCTTAAGAACAGCCCAGGCAGCAGCCCAGGCAGCAATAGCCCGTGCAAAAACTGCCCATTCTGTAGAGGAATGGCGGCGAGTTCATAGCACCTGGACAACGGCAATGAGAGCATTGGAGCAGATTCCTCAGGGAACCCTCGCTTACCAATCCAGAAAACAGCTCAAAAAACAGTATCAATCTGAATTGACTGCTGTTCGCGATCGCACCATCCAAGAAGAACTAGCGGCAAAAATGTACCGCCAGGCTAATACCTTGGCTCAACAGGCTGAGAATCTTGAAAAAAAGAATCAGTGGTCCCAAGCAACAGACACCTGGCAAAAGGCACTCAGCCATGCCAAACAAGTACCTAAAAAAACGTTGTACTACAATCAAGCTCAGCAGCTTGTCACTTCCTTAACCCGCTCATTAGAAGCTGCTGCCATAAAATCTAGTGTAAATGGTCATTTACAAAAAGCCCGTACTGATCTCGATCGAGTATGTTCAGATACTACAACTGTATGCAGTTATGCAATCTCCAACACTCTGATCAAGATTCGCCTCACTCAGGAATACGAACAAACTGTTGCCCAAGCCCTGAATACTCCAGCTGTTTCTGGTGTCTATTCAGGGGCTTACAATGTCCAACTCCAAGCCCGAGATCACGTCCGGGCAGTCCTGCAAGCACTAGCCATTATTAGCGATAATGCGAACCTACCGCTAGCAGTCTACAACGCTGATGGCAGTCAATTTGGCTATCATCTTCCTGGTATTCCTGGTTACCAACAGCACTCAAATTGAGTTTGGGTAGTGGTAAATTGGACTTTGGACATCATTAATGCTTCGTAGCATCTTGATGCCCAGGAAATCGCAATAATGGAGAAATGATTGAATGTCAAGTAACCTGCAGATACAATCGCATCTAACAACCACAAACGCAAGACCAATCTACGCGACTCCATAGTCTGTATACGGGCGCTTGTACGGCGGCTGCAACCCCAACACAATATCCTGCGGCGGGACGCCCATCTCTGCCAGGGCGCGGGCGAGGTCTACCTCCGTCCGGTTGCGCTGAATCCAGATTTTGCCTGCTTTGATGTCTAGATGAACGAAGCAAACGTAGACGCGCTTCAACCCCTCCCAGCCCACATCCAGCACTTGATAGTGGTCGTGTTCTGTATCAAAAATGAGCTGACATTCCACATCAGAGTTGTCAGTTGGGGAAGATCCCTGCTCCACCAGCAGCGTACGAATGCATTGCCGATAATGCTCTAGTTTTTCCATCGGACAATCGCCTCCTGGTCAGGATCGTAGACAACAAGTTTCAGTTGATAAAGCTTGACTGCTTCTTGTACAAATCGCTCTTGAAAGAAATCGACAAACGTATCGAAGGGTAAAGCTAAATATAGCTAAATATAAGGTGCGATCGGGTTCTCTCATTTGCAGAGCAAGGCGATAATTGAGGAATTGCCCCAGAGCCAGGTGGAAGTCTGCAATCGCAGAGTTGCCCGCAAAACTTTTGATCTCCACTGCAATTTTTTGTCCATCCTTCTCAGCAGCCAGAATCCGTTCAGCGGCCAGGTCAATTGCAAATTTCACTCCCTCAATCTTGAGCGTTAATGGGTCAGCGGTAATCATCCACTGCTCTTTTAAAAGTGCTTGTTTGACAGCATCATGAAACCGATCTTTGGCAGACATGACGTCTTACAACGTTCCTGAACTCATTTTACAACCCAAACCAGACAGTGGCGATCGCGTTGATATTGGAGATGCGATCGCGTGTTCTACCGGATGCCGGAGCGGGAGCCGGGACATCGGTGACGGGCCCCCCGCTGCGCTTTGCCCTCAAAGATGAGAGCACCTGGCACGCACCCGATGAGGTGGCTTGTACTCCATACCAAACCCAACACGGACGCAAAATTCAGGTTAAAACAAGTCATAATTTTTGGGCGTGCGGGTGAAACTCGCGCGCCCAAAAATTATTACCTCTATAGAACTACCTTGAATTTGAATTTTGAATTGATATATTACCAGGTGGGATCTACGAATAGGTTTATGGTCAAGTGCGAGCGACCCGGTGGCACTGCTGTAATACAAGCACAGATAGTATTTCCATCTTCAAGCTCAACTTCGCAAGCATGGCAGGATCCCATCAAACACCCTGTTGGGATAAAGACACCTGCACGGGCGGCAACATCCAGGAGGGGTTCGCCGACTTCGGCACAAACGCTAACATTATCTGGCAAAAAATGAATTTGAACGCCCATATTCTCATCCTATCTCAGGGCATTCTAACGCCGCTTCTCTGAATTGTAGTCCTGTCCCTCATCCATCAAGACAAAATGGGATCCAGATTCAAATGGGCCTCAACACTATCTGCCAGAGAATTGAGCAAGAATTCCCGCTGTTCGCGGTAATTGGGAACACCAGTGGGAATTGCCTTGAGTCCTCGTTGTTGGCGCAGATGGTTCAACCAGGCCCGTCGCCAGGGACCATTATCAAAAATGCCGTGTAAGTAAGTACCCCACACTGACTGACAGTCATCCACAAGCCCTAAACTGACATCGTCAAACAAGGATTTGCAAGCTTTGGCGTCAGGGGATTGTCGATCGTTTTCAATGATACGTGTCCGTCCCTGATGAATTTCAAAACCTGTAACTGGCAGTCCTGCCTGGGGATAGTTGGAAATGACTTGCCGCTGGCGGGAAATCTTTTTGCCTGTAATAGTTGTTTTCAGCGGCAATAGATTTAGCCCTTGATAGCGGCCTTCTTGCCCTTCTACACCTTCTGGATCGGCCACAACCTTACCTAATATTTGAAAACCACCACAAATCCCCAAGACTGTCCCTCCTGCAGCAGCATAGTTTTTAATGGCATCTGCCATACCCGTTTTGCAAAGGGCAACTAAATCAGCAATTGTGGTTTTTGTACCAGGGATAATGACTGCATCAGGATGTCCTAAGGATTGCTTGGGAGTGATGTATTGCACTTTGACCGAGGGTTCTGCTTCCAGAGGGTCGAAATCTGTAAAGTTAGAAATGCGAGGTAGACGAATGACTGCAACTGTGATGTCGGTTGCAGTGGTTTTAGGACGACGCTCTAGTAACCCGAGAGAATCTTCTTCGGGAAAAACTTGATCGAGCCAGGGAATGACTCCGAGCACAGGAATGCCTGTTCGTTTTTCCAGCCAGGTAATACCGGGGTGTAGTAGGGAACGTTGTCCTCGAAATTTATTGATGATAATTCCCTGAACCAGTGCTCGTTCTTCTGGTTCCAATAGTTCCAGAGTACCAACAATATGGGCAAAAGCTCCGCCTCGATCGATGTCAACCACCAACAGCGTGGGTGCATTCAGATGTTTGGCAATACGCATGTTGGCTAGATCGCGATGTTTCAGGTTAATTTCTGCAGGACTTCCAGCTCCTTCACAAATGACCAGATCGAACTCCTGGGTCAATCGCTGAAGCGATTCTTTAATGGCTTGCCAGCCCGAATCGAAATATTGCTCGTAGTACTCTGATGCGTTGACATTGCCTGTTACTTTGCCTTTGAGAATGACCTGGGATGTCATGTCTCCCTGGGGTTTGAGCAAAATTGGGTTCATCTCCACCATGGGAGTTGCGCCAGCAGCCCAGGCTTGGACGGCTTGGGCATGACCGATTTCTCCACCGCTTGCAGTGACATAGGCATTCAAAGCCATATTTTGTCCTTTGAAGGGAGTTACTCGCCAACCTCGGCGGGACAAAATCCGGCAGAGGGCCGTAGTCAAGAGGGATTTTCCAGCGTGGGATGTGGTTCCCACTACCATGATTGCTTTCATATGAGGATATTAGCCGTCAGCGATCGGCGTTTAAGCACCTATAAAGTCTGTAACATGTTTGTTCAGATAGCCTAAAGCATACCAACCTGTTCGAGCAGGTTAGCCAGTTTAAAACATCTGGGATTGAGCGTTGGCGATTAAAGGTTTAATCTGAACCAACGACTCAATGCGTTTCGTAAGCGATCCCACCATGAAGGAATAGCCCAGGAAACTCTTTGTTTTTGCCATTGCTTCCTCAATTGGCGACCTAAGGGTGTAAGACGGAAGCTGTCAGTAATTCCTTGGCCATCGACTTCGCGTCGCAGGACGCCAACTTGAATGAGCCACAGGAGTTCACTTTCAGCTGTCACTTCTGACAGGACATAGCGGGTGTATTGGTTCTGCATGCCTGACTCGCCTGCGATCGCGCGAAGATTAACTCCACGCTCGCTCATCGCTTCGAAGAGATACACCTGAAATGGCGAGCAGCGGATTGCTCGCGCAGCTCGCTTGCTGGTCCGGCGAGAATAGAAAATGGCTTGAATGCCTCTAGGGGTTACAGAGTTCATCAAATAGGGTGGAAATAAGCAATTAAGCTTCAGGACGGACGATTAGAGATAAGATCGCCATTCTATCTTAAGTGTTTTTTCAGAATTCAGATATCCCTCAACCCAATCAGTTCGGTTCAAGGCAGTGGTAAACAAATAATAATTTTTGAGCGCGCTGGAACCTGCGCGCTCAAAAATCATTACCTCTATTAGGACTACCCGGTTCAAATCTGGATATAGGGAATTTGGAGCTGTTGAGTAGAGAATGTAAACAACTATGAACTAAAATTTTACAGGTGAACTTGTTCTCTGTGCCATCTGCAAAAAAACGATGGTGGACAGAGAGGCAGGATCCACTTGCTTAGAGTAGTTTTCAAGTCAATTAAGTTCGCAGTTGTAGTGTGGGTTCTGCATTGGTTAAGGCCCATGCAGCCAACCTGGACTTAACCCACCTGAAAATTGCTGCTCATTCAATCGCTCATTTGAACTGAATGTGAGGGAAATTAAACGTTATGGCGCTATCAGTTGGTACGACTGCTCCTGCCTTTACTGTGAAAGATACCAAAGGCAATACGGTTTCGCTATCTGCCTACCAGGGTAAAACAGTTGTTTTGTACTTCTATCCTAAGGACGATACTCCAGGTTGTACAAAACAGGCGTGCAGTTTTCGGGATGCTTATGCGGAATACCAGGACAAAGACATTGTTGTATTTGGGGTGAGTCTTGATGATGAGGCTTCTCACCAAGCATTTACTGAGAAATATGGTCTTCCTTTTCCCCTGTTGGCGGATACCGATGGAGCGTTGATGAAGGCTTATGATGTTGACGGCGGGGGGTATGCAAAGCGGGTTACATATGTGATTGATGGGGGTGGCAAGATTGTGAAGGTTGATGCGTCTGTCAATACTGCCACTCATGCCCAAGATATTTTGGCTGCGCTGGGTGCTTAGGGATTTTCACGCAATTCATTTTTTGAGGGTAGGTATTTGCCTGCCCTTTTTACTACCAACGAGTTTATAGCTGGACTAAAGCAATGGGGGGCAAGGCATATGCTAAAGAGCGGTTAGTGGGAGGGATATCGCCAAAGAGCGCTCCCCGTCGTATGAGATCAGCTTCTGCTTCTGCAGATAATCCTGGATTTTGACCAAAACGGGCTGCTTGAACGATGGCTCCAATTAAATTGGTGCGAAACAAACTGGCTTCCCCAAAACTACTTCCTCTTAGATCAGCATCAACCAGACTGGCATCAGTCAGATCGCAGCTTACTGCTTGGGCATCAATGAGCCTGGCCTCGGCTAATTGCCCATCTCGAAGATTGGTGTTATTCAGATTGATCCCTCTCATGTCAGTGCCGCTGAGATTGGAATTTATCAGGTTAGCTCCACTTAAGTTGGCAAAACTGAGGTTGCTGTCCATAAAATTGATATCGCTCAGATCGGTTTCCCGGAGATCGGCCCCGCTGAGATTCGCATTGCGAAAATCTCGCTTTCTCGCTCCCAGGTTTACAATCTCCCATACACGACGCCATTTATCATCCATTTCTGTCGTATCGCTAATTGTGGAATCGAACAGGTTGGTTTGAAACAGATCAGCTCCTCTTAAGTTAGCTCCCCTTAAGTCAGCCCCGCTTAAGTTTGCAACATTCAGATGAGTATTTCTCAACACAGTCCCTTGCAAGTCAGCTCCGCTCAATATTGCTTTGCTCAATATTGCGCCGCTCAAATTAGCGCCACTTAAATTGGCACCTTCCAATACTGCAAGACTCAGATCGACACCGGTCAAATCAGTCCCGTTGAAATTGGCTCCTTTCAGATTTGCTTCTCTTAGCGTAATGCCACTTAAATCGGCCCCAGCATAATCCTTGAGCGGATCTCGACCAAGCCGCCTTGCGACCTCAAAGAAATCATCAGCAGCACGAGTCGGCGTTTCAAATTCTTCGGGAGATGGCTCATCATTCATAGTCGAAACTTCTACCCAACTGGGATAGGGCTGTAATTCAGGTCGAATGAAATGTCAAACAGGGTACCCAAAAGGTGGCTCTGCTTGATGGGTGCAGAAAAAATACAGACTATTGAATTGGCGAGTTGTCTAGCACTATGAACATAGATTAGGACATAATACAAGCTCAAAACTATATAGAATAGGCCCTTTGCCTCCTGCCCTTTACCTCCTATCTGCTGCTATATTACAAATTTTGCCTGCAACACTAAAAGTCAGGATATCCTACATTGAGGCTGTGATGCGATCGCGTTTCCAGAACCACAGTAGAAATGAGGCATCGGTCAACAGAGGACTGAATTGGGAGCTGGGGTTAATGTCCCCAAGACTGGGGTTAATGTCCCCAAGACTGGGGTTAATGTCCCCAAGACTGGGGTTAATGTCCCCAAGAGTTGTTGCCTGGATATATCGCGATTTCTAATGGGTGGAGCCAGACAGCAGCCTATAGGATAGTCTCTTGTCACCCTCTGAGGTTCCAGAGTTTGGTTGCGATCGCAGGCAGCTGGTACAGTGATAAGAGATCGATCGTTACACCCAATTGTACAATTCACAGATTTACTGTTTGCAGAACTCAGAAATGCCTGTCAAGCCGACTCTTCACCCTACGCCCTCCATTGTGACTTCAACTTGTTCCTTCGGTCTTGTCCAATTCATAATCTACTGATAACGACTGCGAGATCTCCACTATGGCAAATTTGTTGCTACCGCTCTTGGCTGCCTACGCTGACCGGACTAGAGCAAACTTCATTCCAAAAACGCGCCGTATTATGGCAGTGCAAGAACAATTTCTGCATCAGCTACTGAAAATTCAACGAGATACCGAACTGGGCCAGAAATTTGGACTGAGCGACATCAAAACCATCGATCGATTTCGCCACCAGGTGCCCATCTGGCCCTATGAGCGCTACGAACCTTATACTGAACGGATTGCCAGAGGCGAGCACAATGTTCTCACCGCCGATCCAGTCGTATATATCAGTCTCACCAGCGGTACCACTGGCAAGCAAAAAATGGTTCCCGTCACCCGGCGCTTCCAGAATTCTCTACGACGCCCTAACCTGGTCAGTATTGGTTTTGCCCTGGCAGCGATGCGTCAACGAAACTGTGCTCAGAAGGGATTGCGTTCTGTTCAACGCCAACCTGCCCAGGATCTTAAATTTGGTAAACTCTTGACGACCAACTCTGCGATTGTACAAGGTCTCACCAGCGGCGGAATTGAATATGGCCCTGTCACGGTAGGTAGCTTGCGCATGGGCAAACTCATCTATCAACAAACCTTTGTTACCCCCTACGAGGCCCTCGAAATTTCCGATAGCCTCAGTCGCCACTACGTTTGCCTTCTCTTTGCCCTGCGCGATCCTCAATTGCGCGGCATCGTCGCCAACTTTCCCATGCTCATCCTACGTACTTGCAACTATCTAGAACGCTATGCCGAAGACTTAATTCAAGACTTAGCAGCTGGGACTCTGGCCAGTTGGCTGAAGCTAGACCCCACGATGAGAGCCACACTAGAGCAACAATGTGCAGCTGCTCCTGCTCGTGCGGCCCAGTTACGCCACATCCTCCAGTCTGAGGGACAACTAACTCCTAAAGCAGCCTGGCCTGGCCTCTCCTACATCGCCACAGCTCGGGGTGGTACCTCAGATTTTTACTTCGAACGCTTTCCTAGCTATTTTGGGGACACTCCCATCTTTGGCGGCGTCTACGGCTCTGCAGAAGCAACCTTTGGCATCTATCATGACTTCGATCAGGATAGCAGCATTCTGGCAATCGAAAATGGCTTCTACGAATTCATCCCTGTCGATCAATGGAACGCAGAACAGCCTAAAACACTTTTACCCATTGAAGTCAAGGTTGGGGAATGCTATCGTATTTTGGTCACCAGCTACAGTGGGTTCTACCGCTACGACATTGGTGATGTCGTTGAGGTCGTTGGGTTTTACGCGCAGACACCACTGATTGCCTTCCGCTATCGGCGCGGTGGCTTGCTGTCTTCTACGACAGAAAAGACCACTGAATTTCACGCTACCCAGGTAATGCAGGCTCTGCAACAAGAGTTTGATGAGAGTCTTGAAGACTTTTGTATTACTCTCTCAGACCAGGAAGTACCCGCTGCCTATTTGGTGAACATTGAACTGACGGCAGGCAAAACACTTGACAATCCCGTGGACTTCCTGGCCAGCTTTGAACGCTGGCTGATCGAATTCAATAACCCCTACGGTACCGTGCGCATGGATCAGGTGCCGCCTCCCAGACTTCGTATCCTCGCTCCCGGCAGTTTTGCCATCGTCCGTCAGCGCCAGATAGAAAAAGGCACGTCTGATTCCCAACTCAAATTTCCTCATATCAGCGAAGATCGCTACTTCCTCAGAGGCTTAACAGTATTGCAAGAGGTCAGCCTTTACTAAACGTTCGGGGTTCATGTTTCATGGTTCATTGCCAATTGCTAATCGCCAATCGCTAACTGCCAAATAACCGTATTAACCCGTAGATTCCCTCTTCTTCATTGCATCTTCATAAAATTATGTCATTTTTAATTCCGTGATTCCCGTGGTGTGTTAGCAGACAAGCCTGTTGTAAAGTATAACTTGTCTTCAGAGGATAATCTTCTTCTTACGTTGATGCAACTAAGCTTGGGAAGGTCTTTCGAGTACTTTGCACGGTTGAGGGATTGTGGAACTTACTGCGATCGCAAACTCCAAATGCATCAATAGCAGCTTCATAAGAAAGACGTCTTGTTCGATTAAGCCAAGTTAAGGAAAATGAAATGGAAGGGTAGCCGATGCTAGCAAACAGCTCCGTTATTTCCGCCACCAAAAATCAAGTTTCTTCGGAACTGGCTGGTGAAGCTGTAATTCTAGACTTCAAGTCTGGTACCTATTTTGGACTGAATGAGGTTGGAGCCAGCGTTTGGGCATTGCTTCAGAAACCCAGTACCGTTAGCGAAGTGCGGGATTCTCTCTTGGCGGAATATGACGTAGAAGCCGAACAGTGCGATCGCGAACTGATGGCTTTACTAGAAGACTTAGCAACCGCAGGGCTAATTGAGGTCAGCAATGAGACGGTTACGTAAATTTCTGGACATGGGATGGCTACGCAAATTTCTGGCTTTGAGTCAGCGCGATCGTACCCTGCTGCTCAGCACCTTTCTTCTGCTCGCTGGCATCAAGCTCGGACTGCGCCTGCTCCCCTTCCAAACCCTGCGAAAACTCCTCTCCAGCTTCAGCCAACCCTGCAAGGTGCAAACTCAACCCAACAATCTGGATCCCGATCGGCTCAACCGACTGCTCGCAGTCGTTCACCTCAGCAGCCGTTACATGCCCGGCGGAGCCAAATGTTTAGCCCGCGCCCTTACAACCCAGGTGCTTGCTAGCCGCAACGGCTACGCTCCCACTCTCCGCATTGGCATTGCCAGAGATCCAAACGGTCAGCTAGAGGCCCACGCCTGGGTAGAAATTCAAAGCCAGATTGTCATCGGCCACATCAGCGACTTAGGCCGCTTTACACCCCTCCCTGCGCTTGAAGGAGGTGGAGCATGAAAACGACCATTCTTCCCCACTGCACCCAAAATTCTCAACTCGAACCTCAAGCCTGCCCTCGTGCCCCCCTCGCAACCGGAAACACTAAGCCCTATTCCTACTCTGCCTATGGTCTGGGCATTCACTCTGTTCTGCCTCTACCCGAATTCGTGCCCGCAGCAACCCGCCCTGATGTCACCATCCGTATTGAGCGCGATCGGAACATTGAGCAGCTGATTCCCCCAGAAGCAATCGAGCAACCCTGGGCCCTGCAGCTCGATCGTACCGGAGCGATCGTTTACCTCAAAGATACTGCCGTCTTCCAGGTGCGCAATGGTCGAAAGATCCTCATCGTTCCTGCCCCCGGTGCCTCAGCTCAGGACATCCGCCTGCCGCTGACTGGCACCATCATGGCCATTCTGCTCTATCAGCGCGGTTCCCTTGTCCTCCATGCCAGTGCCGTCAACCTCAACGGCCAGGCTATTGCCTTCCTCGGCCATTCTGGTGAAGGCAAATCCACCATCACCGCTGCCCTCCATGCCCAGGGGCACGCTCTCATCGCCGACGACATCGCCGCAGTTACCCTGAACGATGGCTCCGCCACCCTCGCTGCCAGCTTTCCCCAACTGAAGCTGTGTGAAGACATTGCCCAGATACTCAACTGCCAACCCGAAGCCCTGCACCCACTCCATCCCCATCTCGCCAAACAGGGTTATCGTCCTGCAGACACCTTCCAAGTTGATTCCCTAACCCTGCACCAGCTCTACATTCTCAGTTCTGGCCCCGATCTCCACATTAGCCCCCTGTCTCTCCAAGACGCCGCACTCGAACTCTGCCGCCACACCTACCTCAGCACCCTTTTTCACTCTGGCGACGCTACCCAATTCCTTCAGGCCGCCGCACTTGCCAAAGCTTGTCCCGTCTATCGCTTGCAGCGACCCCGCGACCTGGCCCTGCTGCCAGCAGTCGTCAGACAGGTTGAGGAGCACGTTGCGGCTGATAGTTGTTCAACTGCAACTCCGATTTGATTGCGACTAGAATAGTTCATTGTTCATTGTTCATTGCTTGTTATTGATTGAGGAGAAAGACATGAAAAAGACCTGGACAACCCCTAAACTGACGACCCACGGTTCCGTGGAACAACTGACCCAGGTTAACGTTCAAGATGTCGTCAAAATTGGTAAGTTTCTCTTGCCCCGCAAAGGAGTCAATCTCGTTCCTGGCATTTATCTCTAATCCCAGGTATTTAGTGGGACATTCCAGCGGAGTTAGTGGTGGGCAGTGCCCACCCTACCTGCCTGATGGATAACCTATAGTGTCAAATCGAGCGACGCTTTTCCCCTCTTAGGCTGAGATTTTGGCAGAGGCATCATTAATTTTGTCGATAGGGCATAATATTGTTTCATTTGGATAACGCGGTCTGTAGCATTTCGAAAGTCCTGGATTTATCGTGTTTACTTTCTTAATAGCGATGGAGTTTACCTCTGCGAAATCGATGCTTTCGCGGTCTTAATTACCCACTACTGGACTGGCACAGCTCATTTGTTGTAATAGAGTTGGGTTGTGAAAAAGGTTGTAGTTCCTATCCAATAGACCCTGCAGCACTAAAGTGCCCGCTACGAATTTGTCCAATTTTAGGCGTGTTAGACCACTACGTTAGAGATGAAAGCAATTCAACTTTCTCGAATGAAAGAATTCAGAATTTCTCGATTCTGGCTGTTGGTCATGGCGGCGGCTCTGGCGGTGATTAACCTGACTCTGGCCTGGAAAGGGGGGAAACAGGGGTTTCTGGCATTCAGTTTCTTGTTTTGGGCGGCAGCGGGGTCGATGTTTTGGGACAAGCGCCAGCAGCTGCGGCTGGGTAGCGGCTGGGTGTCCTGTAGCTTGGGGGCCGCACTCATCGCTGGAACGCTGTTTTGGGGAGCCGTGCAACCGGGCGACATTGTCTTTGCCTGTTCGCCGTTTGTGTCGGTGTTGGGACTAGCGTTGATGGCGTCGGGGCGTCGAAGGCTGGGCCAGTATCGACAGGAGCTGATTATTTTGTTCTTTCTGGGATTGCCGAAGTTGATGCTGCCGCTGCTGCCAGATATTTCGCCGCTGACGGCAAGATTTGCCTCCTTTTCTCTCTGGTATACAGGATTTCCGGTTTCGCTTCATGAAGATATCCATATTGTGCTGCCTGCGGGGGGTGTAGAGGTGGTGCCCCGCTGTTCGGGGCTTAACTTGATGTCTTATATGCTAGGAATTTCGGCGATTTTTCTGGTGATGTTTCCGACGCGGCGTTTCCAGAAGATCGTGGCACCCGTTGTTGCCGTCAGTCTGGGATTTCTGGTGAATGGGGTGCGGATTGCAATGCTGGCTGCGTTTTCGGGTTATTCTCCGGATCTGTTTGATTATTTCCACAATCGGGGCGGGTCTTTATTCTTTGTCACAATTGCAGTGATGCTGTTTGGTCTGTATTGCTGGTTCTCGATCGGACAAATGGTCTCAAGTTCAAATCCTGGAGCAGTGGCTGGGGGGCAAGTGGGCTGCGATCGCAATACCGCAACAAAGAACAAAGTGCCAAAAGTCAAAGCGAAGCAAATAAAAGAAGGCAGAATCGGCATACCCAGACTGGGAAAACGTTAAAAACCGCGATTATTTATAGTTGAACCGACACTGTATTTCAACCGACACTTTCAACCGACATAAACCCAGGGAAAACCCTTTAAGGAAAATGACGCAATCAACAGAGATCGAGACACAATCAGAGGAGACTCCAGGGCAGATGAATCCAGATATGGCGAGCCTGGCACAGGTCGTCGAAGAACTCTCCGCCTTTGGCAATAGCCTGATTCAATCCACTCGTTTATTGCATTGGCTGGGTTACGGTCTTTTGCTCCTGGCATTTTTCGATCTGGTTGAGCTGCTGTATCCCCCCCGATTTATGAATCCAGCCTGGGAATTTCAGCTGATGGGGCAGCTGGTCGAGCGGGTGCCAGTGCCATTGATTGGCTTTGCCCTGGTGTTTTTCGGTCGGCAGAAAGCCTGGGCAAGATGGGAGTCTGTGCTGTTAAAGGTGCTGTCCTGGTTAACACTGCTGTTCGCGGCGATCTTCTTTTTGTTCGTACCGCTGGGTATTTTCAATACGGTTCGACTTGACAATGCTAGTGCCAAACAGATTAAGACACAACTTGAACAGGGCCAAAAACAGATTGAAACCTTGAAGGATCTGGGTACTCAGGTTAAAACTCCTGAGCAAATGGAGCAATTGTTGAGCCAGCTGGACAATCAGGGTCGCGCACCCGAAATTAGAAATCTGGAACAATTTGAACAAGTCAAACAACAACTGTCTGGCTCGATTAATAAAGCGGAGGCAGACATAGCGTCCCAGGCCAAGGCAGCCCGTTCGAATCAACGTCAAACATTACTGAAAAGTTCGGTGAAATGGAATTTGGGGGCTTTAGTTTCAGGGGCGTTGTTTGTCCTGCTCTGGCAAGGGACAGGCTGGGCCAGAGACCGATCTTAGCGATTGCCTGCCCTGGAATATTGTTATGCGGGTAGGGGTAAACAAGTAATGATTTTTGAGCGCACGGGTGGAACCTGTGCGCTCAAAAATCATTACCTCTAGAGGGCTACCGTTATGCGGTCAAAGAGGACTGGACAACAAACCCATACACTGACGATAGAGCGGGCAGAAATTGAGTTGTTGCTCTGCTGTGCCCGGACTGATATTGATGAGGCGTTGGCTGAGCGCATTCCAGGATTGCTCCAGCAAGAGTTGGATTGGGGCTATTTGTGCCAGATGGCAGGCCGTCATCGGCTTCTGCCTTTGCTGTTCCAGGGACTGAATGCGACTTGTCCAGGCGCTGTTCCTGAAACAATTTTGTCTTACTTGCGGCAGAGTTTTCAGGTGAATGCCCAACGGTCTTTGTTGATGACGGGAAGCCTGGTCAAAGTGTTGCAGGTGTTTGCAGAGCAAGACATTCCAGCTGTTGCGTACAAGGGGCCGATACTGGCTGCTTCGGTTTATGGCAACCTGGCTTTACGAACGTTTGACGACATTGATGTGCTGATTAGGAAGCAGGATTTTCTCAAGGCGAAAGATGTATTGCTGTCTTGTGGTTATGAATCTGAATGGACAGGGCTGACTGCAGCGCAGCAGGCGGCAGTACTGCAGGGTTGGTGTGAATATGGTTTTGTGGAGCCGGTGTCTGAAACGAGTAAAATTTATCTAGACCTGCATTGGGGATTCTCGTCACGATATTTTGCCTTTCAGCTTGATACAGATGATTTGTGGCACCGTCTGGATACTGTTCCTCTAGCAGGAAGGGAGGTGGCTAATTTCTCCCCGGAGGATTTGCTGCTGATTCTATGTATGCATGGCACGAAAGAGCACTGGGAACGGCTGATATGGATTTGTGATGTTGCTCAGTTGCTATCCAGGTATCCTGGGCTTGATTGGGCATGGGTGCTGGCGCGATCGCAGCAGTTGGGAACCAAACGGATGCTTTTTCTGGGTCTTTGGCTTGCTCATCAGATGCTGGCGGCACCTTTACCGGAGACGATTTGGCAAACGATTCAACCAGAAACAGCAGTAAAATTTCTAGCAGAGCAGGTGAGGCAGCGATTGTTTTGCGATCGCGATCGCTCGCAAGAACATCCCTTTTTTATGCCATTTTGGCGGCTCAGAGTGAGAGAACGATGGCTGGATAAAGCCAGAGACAGCCTGATGTTGATAGTGCCGCAACCCTGGGATTATTTGCAAGTGCCGCTGCCAGCCTCTTTGACCTTCCTGTACTATCCAATCCGACTGATAGAAGTACTTAAAAGGAATGGCACCAGGGTATTGAAACTTTTCCGATGAGGTTTTACAGCAGAGGGCAGAAGGCAGAGGGCAGAAGGCAGAAGGGAAAGCAGGCGTTGTCTTTTAGGAACAAGAATTGTTAGAGAAAGGACTGGATTGAAAGTGTTACCTTAATTTGAATCAGCCTGGATTGTTAAGCTTAAACCCTGTTACTTTGTTCGCAAAATCATGAATCTCAAACCCCTCAGCTTTGCCACCCTGTTCTGGCTCTGTTTCGCGATCGCGCCCCTGCGAGCCGAAAATCCCCAACACCTCACTCGCCTGTTAAGCACCAACGCCTGCCCAAAGTGCGATCTCAGTCAAGCCAAACTCAAAGCTGCTGATTTAAAAGGGGCCAACCTGAATCAAGCCAATCTTCGCAGCGCCAGCTTCTATCGCGCCATTTTACGCCTCGCGAATTTACAGGCAGCCAACCTGGAAAATGCTCGCTTGTGGGAAGCAGACCTGGATGGGGCCGATTTGAGTCAGGCCAACTTGAAAGGGGCCGACTTGAGCGGTGCAATTCTCACAAATGTCAATTTAGAAGGGGCAAATTTGGAAAATGCCATTCTGGTCAATGCCGACCTCAGCGGTGCCCAACTGTCAAACATCCGCATTTGCAATACGACGTTGGCCAACGGTCGAGTTTCGAAGCGAGATTGTCCAGAGTGAAATTTGATATCCCCTCCATTTCCCGCAGAAGTTCAGCCAGTAAAGCATTTGTGGGGATTGTATGTCGTGGGCCTTCGAAGTGCATCTGCAGTCTCTTATGGAATCGACAGACAGATGAGTTTGCTGTTGCTTAATGATTAAAGGGTCGTATTTACCTACGTCAGAGCGACCTGTCACCCGCCCCAATACCGTTCGGTTAAGGATAGCGGGTTCAATAGCCTTACGAAAAATAGGCTGGTAGGGGCACGGCAATGCCGTGCCCCTACGCGAGAAATTAATTCTCGTTTCTAAACCGAACAATATTGTCACCCGACCCTATTCAGAACATACGTCGCCAATCATCAGCTACAAACCATGAGCGCCAAAGAAAAGCTGCTAATTCTCGATCTGGATGAAACCCTTGTGTACGGCACTGAGACTCCGTTAACGCGATCTGCCGATTTCCGAGTCGATCCCTTCTATCTCTACAAGCGTCCTTTTCTCGATTGTTTTTTAAACACCTGTCTGCAATGGTTTGAAGTAGCAATTTGGACATCATCCTCGCCCGACTATGCGACGGCAGTAGTGGCTGAAATTTTTGCCGATCCTGATGTCCTGGCGTTTATGTGGGCCAGCAATCGATGCACTCTCGCCTACAACAGCGAACTGCGAGAGCACTATTCCCGTAAAACCCTGAAAAAAGTAAAACGCAAAGGCTATCCTTTGGAGTCTATTATTGTTATTGATGACACTCCGAAAAAATGGGAACAAAGCTACGGCAATTTGATCCGAGTCAGTCCATTTGAAGGCGATGAAACAGACGAGGATCTGCAGCGCTTGCTTCCGTACTTGAATCAATTGCGGGGCGAAAAAAATATTCGCATCCTTGAGAAAAGGACGTGGCGCTATCGAATTATCGATCGGTCAATTCAGAGTGACCAGAATACAGACCGCAAGGAAACCTGTTAATGGAAAGTAGGTAGTCCTATAGGTGTAATGATTTTTGAGCGTGCAGGTTTCACCCGCACGCTCAAAAATCATTACTTGTTTACCACTACCGGAAAGTAATCCTCCAAGGGTCAAGATGTTTGAGCGTCATGGATTGGGAAGTTAGACTTCACCAGTGCCATACATATTCAAATTGCTCGAAAAGCTGAGCAACCTGGCTGCTCTCGATCAACGATACGCCATCAATGAGACGATCTTGGGGTAATGCTCGCGCTTGAATGTCTTCTGCGATCGCATAAACTGGGATATTTTTAGCCATCATCATCTCCAGATCCCGATCTAACTCAGGCGGCTGGTTTTGCGTCCAGGTACCAAACTGCAACTTGAACGGCGTTTGCTCCTTAACCAGATAATTCACCGCATTCCCTCTTATCAAAATCGAGACATCAACCCCTGCATTCTGGAAAGTCTGATTTAACCAAAGGATCGTGTCATCCTGCTCTTCTAAAGTTCCCCGATAGGCCGTTTCAACAATACTCAATACTTTCACATCGTTCTCCTTGAGCGAATAGGACTCCGTTCTCCTTTAGCGAGTCGGGATAACCAGCACGCCATCACTGTTTTGAACGGATTTTATAAAATCTGCAGGGCCGCCTCTGCGTACCCCATCGATCCAATTTCCCGCCCCTCTCTCATCGACGCATAAACCACAGTTCACCCAGGTCAACGTCACACCTTTTTCTTGAGCCAGTTTAAACAACGCTGCAATCCAATCTTTGGTGGTGGGATGATTTTCTTCTTCTACGGTCGTACCTTTAATCGCATTCGCATGAGGAGCTTGATCTTTCATAGTAAGATTAACCGCTCCTTCATAGGCAAAAACGTCAACATTATGTCCTTGACTGATAGCGCTATGGATAATCCGGATAGCCGTGGTGGAATTTGCGGACTCATAGGGAGCGTCCATAATCGCAATGCTCAACGTTTTTGGGGGCATCTGTTTTCTCGATGGGTTGTCAGTGATGGGTTGTCAGTGATGGGTTGTCAGTGATGGGTCGTCAGAGATGAGTTATTTATTAGTGCCAGATTGTCTTCGTATCCGGCGTCAAACAGAGCTGAACCAGGCGATCGATGCTGGTCTTTTCCACACCTGCAGCAACATTTTGAATGCCTCGCTCTTGCAACGCAAACGCATCAGCAAGAATATGAATTCCTGTGCCTTTCAGGTCAGCAAAATGTTGCTCAAAAGACGTTCCCTGACGAGCGGGTAGTACCCCATTTTGGAGGAGAAAGAGAGTCACCTCATTGCCGTTTGTTTTCAACGCTTTGACAATCTGCTGCATGTTCATCCAATCCGCAGAATCATAGGGGTCTCTTGATTCCAGAACCAAATAATGTGTCATTTTTCCCTACAGTTTTTTCCGACAAATAGGTGAGTCCGTGCCAACATTTTTGCTAAGGTTTTGCCTGATAACAAAATACCGATGAACAGTCTAGCACCTCTTTGCTCGTACCAACTTGAAAAGTTCTGATACTACTGATTGGAAATTCTGTAGAAGCGTTCAGAAATTTGCCACAATGGATGCGAGAGTATGACAAACGTTAGAGATCTCATGCGGTTTAGAACGCAACAACTGCCGGAACCAGTCAAGCAACAGTTCTGGACTGGCGTTTTGGCCTGCTTTGCAGGATTAGTGGCTATTTTGGCCGCAAGTGCAGGCTGTAAAAACATCACAGCTCGGAGCAATCCAGACTTCGAAACCTTTACCGACTGGTGTGCCAACAAAGCTCAGTTGACTCCAGACGCTCAACATACGGTTGATGTGCTGCTGGAGAAAGCTGGAACGCAGGATTGCGATCGCGCTGGAAAGATGCTCAACCAACGCACAGAACTCGAACTCATTTCCGAGCAAATCGTAGATGTGGCACCGTTAGCCGTGCTAACCCACCTGAGAGAGCTTTTACTCAGTAACAACAAAATCGCGGACGTAACCCCGCTCGCAAATCTGACCAACCTGACATCGCTCAGTCTTAGCGACAATCAAATCGCGGATGTGACCCCATTAGCCAATCTGAACCATTTGTCAGGGCTTGGTCTTGGCGGCAATCAAATCACAGACGTGGCTCCGTTAGCGACTCTGACCCATTTGAGCAGGCTTTTCCTCGGTGACAATAACATAACCGACGTGGCTCCGTTAGCCAATCTGACCCAGCTGACCTGGCTTAACCTCAGTGAAAATCAAATTACAGACGTGACGCCGTTAGCGACTCTGACCAACCTGACCTGGCTTGACCTCAGTAAAAACCAAATTGCGAACGTCGCCCCGTTAACCCCCTTGAACAAACTAATATGGCTTTCCCTCTGGCGCAATCAAATCGTGGATGTAGCCCCATTAGCCACTATGACCAAACTGAGAGGGCTTTTACTCAGCCACAATCAAATTGTGGATGTGTCTGAGTTAGCGACTCTGGTCGATCTGACAGAGCTTGTCATTGAAGACAATCAACTTGCCGATATAACCGGGTTAACCACTTTGACCCACCTGACAAGGCTTGACCTCGATGTCAATCAAATCTCAGATATCGCCCCGTTAGCCACTCTCACTCACCTGGAAAATCTTTCTCTTTGGGGGAATCGAATCACGGATGTCACCCCATTAGCCACTATGACCCACCTGGAAATTCTCGAGCTGGGTCACAATCGAATCACAGATGTAGCTCCATTAGCGGCTCTGACCCATCTGAAAGTTCTTCAACTCGACGGCAATCAAATTGTGGATGTATCCATGTTAGCCACTTTAACCCGCCTCAATAAACTTGACGCCTTTAACAATCTGATTCGCGATCGCACCTGTCCCGTGCAACCCAAAAGGATCTGTCGATTCTAGCCCCCGCAACGCAATGATGCCAAGAGTTCTAGCTTATACTGACTTGTTTATCTCTAATTTTGAGTCACCTATAAAACGGCCATCTTTGCCCCCTAATACTCGCGATCGCAGACTCTTATGGTCGGCAGATCGTCTCAGGTTGCACAGGACAAGTGCGATCGCGAAGCGGATTAAAATTGAAGTCGAGATCTTTCAGATTGGTCAGACTTGCTAAAGATGACACATCTGCGATTCGGTTGTAGCGGAGGTAAAGCTTCTCCAAATTCGTCAGATTCGCTAACGGTCTCACATCTACGATTGGATTCGAACTCAGGTCAAGCCATTTCAGCTTTCTCAGTCTGGCTAACGGTGATATATCTGCAATTTGATTTTCATCAAGGCCAAGCTCTGTCAGATGGATCAGTCTGGCTAACGGTGCCACATCTGCAACCTGATTTTCACCGATGTGAAGCCATGTTAGTTTTGTCAAATTGGCTAATGGTGATATATCTGCAACTTGATTTTTATTGAGGTTAAGCTCTGTTAGATGGGTCAGGCTAGCGAGGGGCGATATGTCCGCGACTTGATTGGCAAGGAGGTCAAGAGTGTTCAGATGGGTCAGTCTGGCTAACGGTGTCACATCTGCCACTCGATTGTAACCCAGGCTAAGCTTTCTAAGGTTTGTTAGATTGGCTAATGGCTCCGCATCCGTAATTTGATTGAAACCGAAGTAAAGCTCTGTTAGATGGGTCATCCTGGCTAATGGGGCCACGTCAACAAGTTGATTTCTACCGAGACTCAGCTTTTCCAGACGTTTCAAAGGCACTAATACTGCCAAATCGGCGACGCGATTGCCCCAGAGATCTAGCGATCTCAGGGTAGTCAGATTCGCTAATGGGGCTGCGTTTGCAATTTGATTGTCACGGATCTCGAGATCGATCAAATTGTTCAGCTGCACCAGCGGTGTTGTGTCCGAAATTTGATTTTGACTGAGGTTAAGCGTTGTCAAATTTTTTAGCGGTGCTAGCGGTGCTGTGTCCAAAATTTGATTGTCACTGAGGTCAAGCACTGTTAAATTTGACAAATTTGCCAATGGCGCTGCGTTCGCAATTTGATTGCCACTGAGGTTCAGCGCTGTCAGGTGAGTCAGATGTACCAACGATTTCACGTCCGCGATTTGATTGCCCCTGAGGCTCAGGTCTGTCAGATTTGTCAAATGTCCTAGCGGTGCCAAATCCACAATTTGATTGTTATTGGGATAAAGCGCTGTCACATTCACCAAATTGAGCTGAAGCGATGTCAAATTCCTTAACCTCGATAATGGTGCCAGGTCTGCAATTTGATTAAAACTGAGATCGAGAGCTGTCAGATTTGTCAGATGCACCAATGGGTCTGCATTTGCGATTTGATTAAAACTGAGGTTAAGCGATTTCAGATTCGTCAGACTAGCGAACGGCTCCACATTTGTGATTTGCTTGGCAGTTAGATCGAGCGCTGTTCGTTTGGCGAGCCTCTCTTCAGCGCGATCGCACTCCCGTGTTTTAGCCTCCTGCAGCAGAACTGCAACCGTATGCCGAGCCTCTGGACTCAACCGCGTTTGAGCAGTACACCAATCGGCAAAACTTGCGAATCTTCCCAGAGCGCTCTGGGCTGCAACACTCTCAACGCTCGCGATTTCCCCTACCAACGCAGCAAGCATTGACAATAAACTGACACCGATCGTTTGCCTCATCACCCACCCCCTCCGTGTCGATTGCGGAGACCCTGATGAATCCTGTCAAGTTTCAAGCGTGGCCCCATTTGCTACTTTAACCAAAGGGACAGGATTTGGCTTCAGATTTAATCAAATTGCAGACGTCGCCCCATTTTTGCTCCCTTCAACCAATAGACTCATCCGGAAATTGAAGTGGAAGCTCTCTCCAGGGGGCTTCCACTCCAGTTCTCGGACAGGTCTAATAGGCGAATGATTTCAGGATTTCAGTCCCAGATTCTGCCTCAATACTGTTCAGTTTAGAAACGAGAATTAATTCCTCGCGTAGGGGCACGGCAATGCCGTGCTCCCTACAAGTCTATTTTTCGTAAAGTTATTGAACCCGCTCCCGCTATCCTTAACCGAACGGTATTGGATTCTGCTTTAAACTTGGCTTACACGCCTTGGAAGGTTAGTGCCCTCGAAGGAAGCACTAATCCCTGTTGTCTCGTGTAGAAACGTCAATCGGCCTATTTTGAAAGCCGTGCTAAGCAAGGCTTTCAAAATCAACGTCCAAGTCGTGTGACTCAAAATACAGGAGAAATGGGGTATGACAAGGATTTTTCGTATCAACGAAGCAAGTTTGACTCCAGAGGCTCGTCACACAGTCGATCTCTTATTGCAGAAAGTTGGGATGCACGGTTCCGCGAACAAAGCCATGTCGGCGAAGCATCGTGTTGAAGAGGAACTGGCCCATCTGACGCGGCTTGACCTCAGCGCCAACCGAATCGCAGACGTGGCCCCACTGGCCCATCTAATCAATTTGAAAGAGCTTTTCCTCTCTCGCAATCAAATTGCGGATCTAGCTCCATTAACCCACCTCAGCAAACTAACAACACTTTACCTCAATGACAATCAAATTGACGACGTGACGCCATTGGCTCATTTGACCCACCTGACAACCCTGAACCTGTCTGGCAATCAGATCGCAGACATAGCCCCGTTAGCCCATCTGACAAAGCTGACAAAGCTCTATCTCAATGACAATCAAATTACGGACATCGCCCCCCTACGTCGTCTGAGCCATCTGACAAGGCTGGGCCTTGAAAACAATCAAATTGTCAATGCAGTCCCGTTAGGCCGTCTGAAAAACCTGAAAAGGCTCGATCTCCGCAACAATCAAACTGTCGACGTGACCCCGTTAGGTCGTCTGAAAAACCTCACCTGGCTTGACCTGCGTCACAATCAAATTGCCGACGTGACCCCGTTAGGTCGTCTGAAAAACCTCACCTGGCTCGATCTCTTTGGCCTTCAACTCAAGACTGTGGACCCTTTAGCCACGCTAACCAACCTGAAAGGACTTAACCTCGGCAGCAATCAAATCACCGATGTGGCCCCCTTAGCCTATTTAACCCGCCTGACCTGGCTTTCCCTTTGGGACAATCGCATCGCGGACATCGCTCCCTTAGCTCGCCTAACTCGTCTAAGAGAGCTTTTCCTGGCGGGCAATCAAATCGCGGATATCGCGCCGTTAGCCCATCTGACCCACCTGACTGAGCTGATTCTGTCTGACAATCAAATCCTGGACGTAGCACCGTTAGCCTGCTTGACCCAGCTGACCTGGCTTTTCCTGGATGATAATCGAATTACAGATGTCGCTCCCCTGGCCCATTTAACGAACCTGACCTGCCTCTCTCTGGATGGTAACCAAATTGCAGACGTCCGCCCTTTAGCATGTTTGACCCACCTGAGCAAGCTTTCCCTGCTTGAAAATTCAATCGCCGATGTGGCACCCCTAACCAACTTGAAGCGCCTGGGGCGGCTTTACTTTGAGGGCAGTCAGCTGAGAACGCTCCGCCAACGCGATGATTTACTGGACTCTGAAATAATTTGTATGTTCTGAACCCCTCCAGCGATATCAAGCATTGAGAAATCAAGCATTGAAAAAACGATGGGAGCTACAGCGCGCCCTCGCCCAAACAGCCCCTACGCCAATATCTCTTCCCGGATGGCTTCAGACGCTGCAGTTGCTGCCGCCTGGGCTTTCAATTTTGTCTCCTCTAGTAGAAATTGAGCCAGCTGCGCTTCAATTTGATCCTTAATAATCTGGCGGTACTCGACAAAATGTTCAATCTGGGCGCAGACACTCAAATAACTCACCACCCGATGGGGATAACGCCAGGTCATGCTCAACAGATAACGCCAGAAGGAAAACCGTGTCTTCCGAACGACTCCCTGCCGCCAGATAATCAGGAACAGGGCCCGTACCGCTGACCAATCGAACGGTTGTTTAGGGCGTGACACGGTAACGTTCTTCTTTTTCCTGGGAGTGCGGTGACACTCTGCCTGGTTGAGGGTAAGATAGTGGCGGTAGGTGCGGTCTAAGAATCGTTGGGGATCGTACAGGGTCCAGAATGCCTGAATATATTCGCGAGCAATTTCTTCCACTGGACGAGTGGGGATGAAGTTCATCAAGGTCGTCTGATTAATATTGGCGGAGGCTTCCCACAGGCGCCCTTCTTTCTTCAGGCGGTGCCAGAGCGCCGTATCTGGCAAAGCTTGCAACATGCTAAACAGCGCTGTGGGAATGGCGGTTTGCTCGACAAACTGGACAATGCGATCGCCTGCGCCTGTTTGCTCGCCATCGAAGCCAATGATGAATCCGGCCATCACCCGCAGCCCCGATCGCACAATCTTGTTGACGGACTCGCTCAGGGGATCTCTTGTATTTTGATACTTGTGAGTGGTGGCTAAGCTGGTTGCATCGGGGGTCTCAATGCCCAGAAACACTGCCACAAACCGGCAGGCCGTCATCAGATCCATCAGTTCCTGGTCGTTGGCCAGATCCACAGAGGCTTCGGTGGTAAAGGCAAACGGATAACCGCGCTCAGCCACCCAGGGCTGCAACTGGCGCAGCAATAACTTGACATTGCGTTTATTGCCAATGAAGTTATCATCTACCATGAAAATGCTGCGTCGCCACCCTAACTCGTAAAGGCACTCCAGCTCAGCAATCAGTTGAGCTGGAGTTTTGGTGCGGGGCTTGCGACCGTAGAGAACGATGATGTCGCAGAATTCGCATTGGAAGGGACAGCCGCGCGAGAACTGGATGGACATGGAGTCGTAGGCGTCGAACTCCAACAAATCGAAGCGAGGAATAGGAGTAGCGGTGACATCGGGTTTTATGCCCTCAGACCGGAAAACGCCCTGACGTTTTCCCTGCTGTACTGCGTCTACAAACATCGGCAGGGTGATTTCCCCTTCGTCCAAAATCAGATAATCCACCCCCGCTGCTTTGCTCTCTTGCGGAATCGCCGTGGGATAGGGGCCACCGCAGGCAACACGTTTACCCCGCAACTTTGCCTCCCGAATCTGGTTGAGCATGTCTTCCTTTTGCACGATCATGGCTGAGAAAATAACCAGCTCAGCCCAGTCCCATTCTGCTTCTGTGACAGCACGAACGTTCCGATCGACTAGCTTGAACTCCCAGTCCTGGGGTAGGATGGCGGCGACGGTAACCAAACCCAGAGGGGGCAATAAAACTTTACGGTTGACTAATTCTAGTAGTTTTTCATAGGACCAGAAGGTTTTGGGAAATAGCGGGTAGATCAGTAAAACTCGCATTCAGTTAGAGCCTCGCGATCGCGTCAGTAAGGTTAGCAGCAGGTTGCCAAGTCAACCCCGTCCGCACCAAGAGCTGGCGATTTGTCCAGGAAAAATCCTGGATTTTCAGACTGGGTGCTGGAGTTGCTTTCTCAATCTCGGAATTGAGTACAGAGTATTGAGATCGCAACCTCTGCTCGGAACCAGGCCGAACGCGATCGCACCCTTGAACCCAAGGCTCTGCAGTTATTCAGTTTCGTTTACTATACCGTTCTGAGGCACTCACTTGTCCATCAGATTGGACAATTCTCTCTATTGGACCTTGCGATCGCAGCCCTGGCACCCCTTCAGAGTTGTCTCAAATTCAATCGGATTGCCCCGCACATCCAACCGACAATGGCAGCACTCAAGGAACAGCGTTTTCAGCCTCCGTCGCCCCCGCTGGACCCGCGACTTGACCGCCGAATGAGAGAGACCCAGCTCTGTCGCCAGGCATTTTTGGGACTTGCCCTGCAAATCAACCCATTCAATCGCCTCTCGATATTTCTCTGGCAATTGATTTAAGAAAGGGCGAATACAGTTAGCCAGCTCCCGCCGGATCTGTTCGTACTGTTCATCTTCATCAGAAAACGCAGTAAGACTATCAATATTGATATCTGCCATATCTGCACGAGACTTACGGTAACGATCGATCAGCGTATTGCGAGCGATCTGAAACAACCACGACTGCACTTTACCAGGCTGTTGTATTCTATCCAAATTCTGGTAAGTCTTAATCAGAATCTCTTGCAGTAGATCGTCAACCTCAGACGGGTTATCCACTCTGGACTGCAAGAACTGCCGGAGCTGGTGGCTGTACTCCTGCCAAAGTTGTTTAATATCCATTACAGCCCGCGCCACATGAAAACGTTTCCGAGTCCTCCAGAACAGTATAAACCTCCCAATCATCGTCATCAGGATCGGTAACCCAAACTTTGTCTTGCATCGCATAGCAGCACGTTGTTCGCTCTGCCGACCTGACCGCCAGGCTAGCTTGCTGAAGACGCTCCCTCGCCGCTGCAACCCGATCTGTTGATTCCACCTCAATCCCCAGATGGTTCAATTTTCCCGCTGCAGCAGGATTTTCGAACAAGACCAGCTTTAAAGAGGGCTCAGAAATGGCAAAATTAGCATACCCCGGTCGACGCTTGGCTGGCTCCGTGGCAAACAGCTTGCTGTAAAACCGAACCGCTGCATCAAGATCGCTAACATTCAGGGCTAACTGCAAACGAGACATCGCTTGACCTCCTTAATGACTTGAATTTTCCATCACTTCACCCCTATAGACGAGACTCCATCGGAAAAGACGCAGCGCCACGGACGCTTGCCAGCATTTCAATCATTTTGACCGCATTCCCAATACCATCCTCTACCCGAATCTTTTCGCCCAGAACTTCAGCGTTGTGTCGCATGTTCGAATCTGCAACCATCTTCTCGATCGCCCGCGCCAGCCTCTTTGCAGTCAAGCGTTTTTGTGGAATTGGTTCTGGCCCCACCCCCAAACCATGCACCCGTCGGCCCCAAAACGGTTGATCGCCAAAAAACGGACAAACGAGAGTGGGACGCCCCGCCCGCAACCCTGCTGCAGTCGTCCCTGCACCGCCATGATGCACCACCGCAGCCATCCGGGGGAACAACCAATCGTGGGGCGCTCCATCGAGTTTCAGGATAGTTTCCGGTAAATGACTGGCCTGCAATCCCCCCCATCCCGTCGCCAGAATGCCCCGTCGATCGGTCGCTTGCAACGCCTCAATTGCGATCCTGGCCAACCGTTGGGGATGCCGCCCCGCCATACTGCCAAAGCCGATATAGATCGGTGCCTCGCCTGCGTCCAAAAAGGCACTCAACTCAGCCGGGGGCTGCCAATCCTCCAATCGATCCAGAAACCAGTAGCCGTTGACATAAGCGGAGTCCGGCCAATCCGTTGGTCGAGAAACAACCTGCTGGCTATAGCAATGCAGTTGAGGAATAAAACTGCCATCAACCCGATGCAGAATATCCAACTGTTTCGGTTTAGGCGGCAACTGCAGCACCGTACGCCGGAATTCATCAGGAATGCCCCGATACAACCCCACCGCCCAATGCACGACCCGATAGGTGAATCGGTTATACCAGCCCCCCAGTCTCAGATTGGGGAATCCCAACGCTGGCATCTGCGCAGTGGGGACGAAATGGGGAAACGGCATCGACATCAGCAACGGTACTGCCAGCTTGTCAGCGATAGCCTCCGCCAGACCCGCCGCCTTAGACGCCAGCACGATCGCATCCGGGTCAACCCCTTGGGCAGTACACCAGATGTCATGTAGAGTCTGCCGCAACATTGGCTTAACCCGCTGAAAGAGTTTGAGGGTCGTACCAACGGTGCCCCATAAAGTATCAGTGTTTTCAATCGCCTCCCGTCCTGCATCTGTATCCAGCAGTTGAATCATCTCGCTGTTCATATAGCCGTAATCCAGACCGCAGTCGGTCACGAACGCTTGGAACTTGTCGCTGGTGCAAAGCGTGACCCGGTGCCCAGCCGCTTTTAGCCCTTTGCCCAGAGCAACGTAAGGTTGGACATCGCCCCGAGAACCCAGCGTAACAATTAAGATATTCACCCGTTCATTCACCTCACAGCTAACAGCATCAAGCAGGACGGAAAGTTGAAGTGTACACCAGCTTTGATGAAAAAGGCGATCGCTATCAAGTCATCCGGGCGAGTTGGAACAAGCATCGCCGCATTTATGGCTCTTCCATCCACATCGATCTGAAAGGCGACAAGATTTGGATTCAATACGACGGCACGGAAATTGGTGTCGCCAACGAGCTGGTTGACCAGGGCGTACCCAAGCAGGATATTGTGCTGGCCTTCCACGAACCCTGGGACCGAAAGTACACTGAGTTTGCCACTGGGTGATAAATTTCAGTGGATCGAGAGTTCAAGCTCAAGTTACCCTTTCTGGATCAACCGTGCAACAAGAACCTGCTCCACCTAAAAATTTGGCCGTTTGCCTCAATAACCAGGGGTACCAAGCCTCCCTTGAAGTCGGTAAGATCTACCCAATCATCAATGATGATGACGCAGACGCGAACGGCCTGATTCGCGTCATTGATGAAAGCGGTGAAGACTATGCATTTTCTACCGATCGGTTTTATCCGATTGAACTGCCAGCCCTCGTCAAGGAAGCACTACTCGCTGTACATTCATATGCTTAAGGGCGCTTAAGGGTAAGGATTGCGGCCCTGTTCTTTTGCCTCAACGATGCGCCTGAATTGCTCAAATTGTGCATGTTCCTCTGCCTGATTTTAGTGCCCACCGACCTTATGTAAGCGCCATTCGTGGGTAGGGTCAATGGTTGCTTCCTCAATTGTGGCATAGACTCTACAATATCTTGAGGATGACTAATCTTCTATGTAATAGGCTGAATCGATTTCCATGACTCAATTTCCCCACGATCAGTTTGCCAAAGATTATCTAGAGGAGTTACTTAAGCCTTTTGGCAAAGTACAAGCTCCCCGTCGAGTTCCTGGAGAAGTGCAATCTATCGATGTCTGGTTCGATCCTGCCCCATCGACAGCAGCCCAGCTTCACACCCTGGGATTATTAGGTCGTCTGGCGGCAACCCCCTCTCTATTTGAACCTTTTCGCAATGCAGCCACCATCTCAGACGTTTGCACCTGTCTCTTAAAGCTCTTGATCTTGCGCGGGGAGCTGCAACGTCGAGCCAAACGCAAGAAGAAGAGCCTGGTCGAAAAACATTTGCCCCGCTTGTGGATTCTCTCCCCCACGGCTTCAGCCTCTATCTTAGAGGGATTCCGGGTTAAAATCGATATGGAACAATGGGGCGAGGGCATTTACTTTTTTGGCGAGTACTTGCGGGCTGCCATTATTGCCATCCACCATCTTCCCCAAACGGAGGATACGCTCTGGTTAAGGCTGCTCGGTCGGGGCAAAGTTCAGGAACAAGCCATCGAGCAAATCAAAACCTTCTCCCCTGCTTATCCCCATCGTTCGAATGTGCTCCGGTTTTTTACCAATTTGCAAGCAAATCTCAAGACCGAAACCGAGTTAAATCAGGAAAATAAGGATTTAGTGATGAAATTATCCCCCCTTTACGTTCAATGGCGAGAAGAGGCACTTCAGGAAGGCGAGCAACGGGGCGAGCAACGGGGCGAGCAACGGGGCAAGCAACGAACCATGCACCTGATGGTGGAAAGCATGCTAGAAACGAAATTTGGTGCGATTGATGAAGATCTCCGCCAAATTGTGGACCCGTTGAGCCAATTGCCTGCCAAGGACTGCACTCAGGCGATCTGGCAATCGTCTCGCGAAGCCCTTTTAGAACGATTTCAGATAACAGAAAGGTAGCTTGCTTCCGAAGCGAATGCTCCATCAACAAACTACCTTTCAAGCTTTTTAAAAACGGTTCCAAGGCTGAAATTTTAGCCTGCGGTTACCAGCACCCGCTCGGTTTTAATCTTTGGGCCATCGTCCATCTGGTTCATATTAGACAGAATGGCATCGACGTTCTTGCGGGCATCGCCGAAGAGCATGCGGGTGTTTTCCTTGTAGAACAAGGGATTGCCTACACCGGCGTAGCCGCTGGCCAGACTGCGTTTCATTACGACAACATGGGCAGACTTCCAGACTTCCAGTACCGGCATACCGGCAATGGGGCTGGCTGGATCTTCCAGGGCGCTGGGGTTGACGGTATCGTTGGCTCCGATCACCAGCACCACATCCGTTTCAGGAAAGTCGTCGTTGATTTCGTCCATTTCCAGGACAATGTCGTAGGGCACGTTGGCTTCTGCCAATAGCACGTTCATGTGACCCGGCAGACGACCCGCAACGGGGTGGATGCCGAAACGGACGTTGGTGCCGCGATCGCGCAAAATCTTAGTAATCTGCGCCACAGAATGCTGCGCCTGCGCCACCGCCATACCATATCCCGGCACAATGATAACGCTCTTGGCATTGCCAAGCACCTCTACGGTTTCTTCCACATTGGTGGGCACTGCTTCACCTTCAACCGTCGCACCGCCACTGGACGCAGCTGCACCCGAACCAGACCCAAAGCCGCCCATAATAACGCTGAAGAAAGAGCGGTTCATCGCACGGCACATGATGTAGCTCAGAATTGCGCCACTGCTACCGACTAATGCACCCGTGATAATCAGGAGGTCGTTGTTGAGCATGAAACCAGCCGCAGCCGCAGCCCAACCGGAGTAGCTGTTGAGCATGGAAATGACCACCGGCATATCGGCACCGCCAATCGCCAGCACCAGATGCAGGCCCAAAACCCCTGCAATTGCCGTCATAATCAACAAGGGTTGCAGACCTGACATCATGCTGTCTGCCCCCATGAACAGATAGCCCAGGTAAACCGATCCCCCCAACATCGCTAGGTTCAGCAAATGGCGACCGGGCAGCGTCAACGGTTTGCTGCTAATCAGCGCTCGCAGTTTACCAAAAGCGACAACTGAACCTGTGAAGGTAATGGCACCAATGAAGACACCGATGAAAATTTCCAGTTGATGAATGGTGGCCTCAGCCCCGACCAGAGAAGATTCTGGCTGCAAGTAGTTGGCAATGCCCACCAGCACTGCTGCCAGACCGACAAAGCTATGCAGAATCGCCACCAGCTCAGGCATCGCCGTCATCGCCACACGAGCGGCCAAAATCGCTCCGATCAACGCTCCCGGCAAAATCACGGCCACCAGCGTCGTGTATCCCGTCACCTGAGCGCTCAAGGCCGTCGCTGCAAAGGCGATAATCATACCGATAATGCCAAACAGATTTCCTTTGCGTGCCGTTTCCTGGTTGGACAGCCCTCCCAGGCTGAGAATGAACAGGGCACTGGCCGCAATATACGCAACCGTTACCAGACTATTGGACATCGTTTCCTCGCAAAATTGTTAAGTGTTCATTGTTGATTGTTCAGGGTTGATTGTTCAGGGTTGATTGTTCAGGGTTGATTGTTCAGGGTTGGCGTGCAATGAACCATGAACCATGAACCATGAACATTCTATGAACCATGAGCCATCAACATTCCTATTTCCTGAACATTTGCAACATGCGCTGGGTGACCAGGAAGCCACCAGCAATGTTGATCGTTCCAACCAGGATTGCGATCGCACCCAAAATCGTCGTCGCCGAAGTCGGTGCCCCCGAAATCTGCAACATCCCCCCAATAATGATGATGCCGCTAATCGCATTCGTCACGCTCATCAACGGCGTATGCAGCGCCGGAGCCACATTCCAGATCACCTGCCAGCCCACAAAACACGCCAGCACAAACACCGTGAAGTGAGACAGGAATGATGACGGCGCACCCACACCAATGCCCACCAGAGCCAGACCCGCAACAATCAACCAGACCAGACCGGCAATTCCCTTCGCTTTCTTTTCTTCCTTCACTGCCGGTTGAACCGCTGCTGGAGTCGGCTTCGGCGCAGGCTGAGCTGGAGACGGTTGTTCAATTTTCGGTGGAGGCCAGGTCACTTGACCTTCATGCAGCACCAGCGCCCCCCGCACCACAACATCTTCCAGATCGACCTTGTAATTTTCCGATTCCCCCATATCCTTCAACAGGTGGCAAAGATTAGTGCCATACAGCTGACTAGACTGAGCAGCCATGCGACTGGGGAAATCCGTCAGTCCGACGATCGTCACGCCATCGTACTTGTAAACCTCATTCGGCTTAGTTACAGCACAGTTACCACCCTGCTCTGCCGCCATATCAACCACGACCGAGCCTTCTTTCATATGCTCGACCATTTCCTGCGTAATCAGCAATGGGGCCTTCTTCCCAGGGATCAGCGCCGTCGTGATGATAATATCCACTTCTTTGGCCTGTTCCAAAAACAGCGCCATTTCCGCTTCAATAAACTCCTTACTCATCACCTTGGCATAACCACCCGAGCCGGTACCGTCTTCCTTAAAGTCCAACTCCAGGAACTCGGCCCCCAGACTTTCCACCTGCTCCTTCACCACAGGACGAGTATCGAAGGCCCGAACAATCGCCCCCAATCCTCTGGCTGCACCAATTGCCGCCAGCCCAGCCACGCCCGCACCAATCACCAATACCTTGGCAGGGGGAACCTTACCCGCCGCCGTAATTTGTCCCGTAAAGAAACGACCAAAATTATTGGCCGCCTCAATCACCGCCCGATACCCGGCAATGTTGGCCATTGAACTCAGGGCATCCAGCTTCTGGGCACGGCTAATCCGCGGCACCGCATCCATGGATAGCGCCGTTGCTTTGCGAGCGGCCAACTGTTCCAGCAATTCCGCATTTTGGGCCGGCCAGAGGAAGCTAATTAAGGTGCCCCCTTCAGACAACAATTCCGTTTCATGCCTGCCGAGCACCGGATGCATCTCCGGCGGGCGCACTTTCAGCACAATATCGGCTTCTGCCCAGAGATTCTCGGCAAACGGAATCAGCTGACACCCCGCTTCCTCATAGGCAGCATCCGGGAAAGTGGCTTTCGCCCCCGCTCCAGCTTCAATCAACACCTCAAAGCCCATTTTCTGCAGCACCTTGACCGTCTGAGGCGTGGCTGCAACCCGATTCTCACCAGGATGGACTTCATTCGGAATTCCGATCTTCAGGGATGTTTTCGTTGTCACCTCAGCAGGTGCATCCGCTTCAACCCCTCGTTCAATCGCTAGTGTCATGGACTCTCCTTAACAAATTTCACTAGAAGCAACAATCATCTATGGGTAGAAACTGACTCCGTTAACCTGGCCGTCCTCACACACGAGACAGCCTGGACAGCGCATCAAACGCCAGAAAACGGATTGTTGTTTCTCTAGCGAATGGGATGCTCAGGCTTCTACTAAGCCACCCTCCTCAGCTACAAAGCGAACCGCCATTTTAGTGAGAGATCGAAATCTCAGGCAGCGCTCTCAAGACATACCAATAGACCTGTCAGAGAACTGGAGTGGAAGCCCCCCGGCGGGGGGCTTCCACTTCAATTTCCGAATGAGTCTAACTAGTCTTCAACGATCCGCATCCTAGAGCGATCCCCAGATTGCCGCGCTGTTCTTCAACTTGTTTTATGAATTCAGATGTAACTACTGCAGAAAAGGTTAAGGAGTTTAAACAAGACCCCTTCTGTGTCAGAAAAGTGAGGTCTATTTCCGGATCTATTTCCATTATAGACATCCGTATTTTGCCCCTTGCTTAGAACCCAGAATTAAGCAATCGAACAAGAAAATACACCCCTTGAACTGTTAATTTGAACGCCTTGCTTCACAAGGGGTTCAAATTAACCTAATTTTTGGCTCTATCCCTGTTTCGGGGAGGTCGGAGCTTAAAAACGCTCAACACCCTTGCTAGAAGGGAATTTCAGTCTTGGAGCCATGCTAAAGTGGAGTTGCTAGTAGGAGAAGGACATGCAAACAGCAACCCCAAGCATAGTCACAACCACCCCTCAGACGTCCACCTCAAAACGAACTATACGCCGACGGAGTATTTGGTGCTGGAGGAAGCGGCTGATCAGAAGAGCGAAGACTGGAATGGAGAGATTGTGCCCATGACGGGGGAAGGGCCAACCATAATGAGATGGCAATTAATGTTTGCATTGTATGACTCGTTCGACTGGCTGGAGGTTGAAGGACTCGCCAGTGTTGAGATCGGGAATGAAGGATATTACGGTTGCCTATCTTACTTAACATCTGACCAGGTCCGAACCATGATGGAGAAATTGCAACTGCTGCGATCGCGCAATTTCCTCGAAGTGCATAAAATTCTACATCCTCAATCCGATGCACTAGAACAGAACGAGGAGAACGAGGCAGAGTTTTGGCAACATTTCGGAAAGGTGTTGTCGTACTGTCAGCAAGCAGCGAGTCAGGGCAATGGGATGCTGCTATCTTATGGCTAGTGACTGCAATAGAATGACACCCTTTTCTTCCAGGTCTCGATCGATTAGCTAAGGATGGTCATATACAATGTTGCTAGAAGTCAGCCAATTGAATGTCTCTTGGCGCACAGGATTGTGCTTAAGCTTGATTTCAGCAACACGTTGCCGATCGATTTCAGTTTCTATATAGCTAAATTCTGGATCTGAAGCAGAACCATAAAACCTCAATGATGGCTGGTATGCACCTGTTTCATAACATTCCAACAATGCAAATAACATCGTTGTGAGACTATTATATACTTGAGAAGTATCATGATACACAAACCAAATTGACCCGCTGTTTTCTGACAGCTTAGTGCATTCTATGCAGTAATATTCCCCTTCAAATTCAAACAGTGGTAATAACTCCGGGTTGTAAAGAGTAAAATTATTAGCATTGTTGCTTTCGATCCAACTTTTGCGTATCGCTAATGCTTCATCAAGAGGCAAAAAGGTGTGGTAATGAAATAGCTCGCGGCTGTTGTTAATACCATCATGCCACTGATATAAACTCCTCACTTCTTGGAGCGCACAAAGCGAAGAATTGACGAGTTTTGATTCAATTTCCTCAACGACAAGTCCATTGCGAAAGTTCGATCGTAGCGTTGGATCGATAGAAGTATATTCCACAATTTTTTCCAGGATTTCATCCAATTGAGGGCAGCTATCCATCATTATTTTTTGCAAGCTATTTATCACAAATAGTACTTAATTAAAATCACTTCTGTCCGAGGTGAAATTGAGATGTCTCACGGTTGGAGGCTCAACAGAAGCAACATCAACTATGTGATCGCCACAGCAGAATCCATAATGCTTGAATGGCCCCGGATAGTCTTGTGTAGCAAATGTGGCTTTTTCAACATATTCGAGGAATACTGATTTTGTATAAATGCGCGCAAGACTGCCATCGTATTTTTCATCATCCCCTTCTGAAATATAGCTCTCATTAATGACGGAATAAGTAATGTAATCTTCAAATAATATTTCATAGACTCTACTGGCTTCTGTGACTCCAATGGGTTTGCTCCGGTTGATTAATTGTCGCATTACTTCATTCGGTTCTTCTTCTTCACTCACTGAAGCATATTCATCAGAAATTATGGCCTCAGCTATAACCAGGCGAAGACACCAGTCAGCAGTTTCTCCAATCTCTAGTAACGAAATATATTTATGCTTGTTGATTTCATCAAATATATTCATGTCACCTAAACTATAATTGGCGATCGTTTTCAGGTTGCCCGGGCAGTCGATAAAATAGAACCTGTTGCCCAACGGCAGGAAATCAAAGCAATATCAATAGATACGGCCAAGATTGAGTGCGAACTCAGGTTCCAAGCTAAATCATCATCTGCAGCAGGAAAAGGAAATGCACGTAGCAACCCCAATCATTCTCCCCCCCATCAGACATCCACCTCAAAGCACAACTATACCCCGAAGGAGTATTTGGCGCTGGAGGAAGGTGCTGATGAGAGAAGCGAATATTGGCATGGAGAGATTGTGCCCATGACGGGGGGAAGCACCAACCATAATGAGATGGCAATTAATGTTTGCATTGCTTGCAAAGCCGCGCTGAAGAAACAAGGCTATCGTTTATTTGCAGGAGATGTGCGGTTGTGGCTTCCACGCTATCGTCGTTTCACCTATCCCGATGTGATGGCCATTAAAGAACAACCCATTTATTATGACGATCGGACAGACACCGTCACCAATCCAGCGCTGATTGTGGAAGTCCTCTCGGCCGCCACTCGCAACTACGACCGGGGCGATAAATTTGAGGTGTACTGTTCCATCCCTGAATTTGAAGAATATATTTTGCTCGATCGATATCGATGCTATGCAGAGCAGTTTGTGAAGATGGCAAGCGGTCAGTGGTTGTTGACAGAGTACGACTCACCAGAAACGATCTTGCAACTCGCTTCGGTGGACTTGGAGGTTGCCTTCAGCGAGATTTACGATGGGGTTGAGTTTGAACAATGATGCGAGAACCAGTCATTTATCAGGAAATTCTAGCAGAAGGCAAGCAAGAAGAAGCTCTGAGTCGTCTGCTATCTGTTCGCCAAATTTCTTGATTCGAGGTGAGTTGTGAGTGACCGACCAATGCCATTGGGTCTGAAGCGACTGCTGTCGTATCAGCAGTCCTGGTTGCGGGGCGATGTGTTAGCCGGGTTAACGGTGGCAGCGTATCTGATTCCCCAGTGTATGGCCTATGGTGAGTTGGCTGGAGTCAAGCCGGTGGCAGGACTGTGGGCTATTTTACCCGCGATGTTGATTTATACCCTGTTGGGGTCGTCGCCGCAGCTCTCGGTTGGCCCTGAATCTACTACAGCCGTGATGACGGCAGCAATCGTTGCACCGCTGGCTGCAACTGATGGCAGCGACTACGCGATGCTAGCCTCGTTCCTGGCGATTATTGTTGGCTTTGTCTATATTCTGGGCTACCTGACGCGGTTGGGATTTCTGGCCAATTTACTCTCTAAACCGATTTTGATTGGCTATATGGCAGGGGTTGCCATCATTATGATGACGGGTCAATTAGGCAAGGTTAGCGGTCTGTCGATTGATGCTAATACGGTTTTTGGGGAAGTGCAGACCTTCCTCAGTCACCTCCCTCAGGCCCATGGCCCGACTCTGATTCTCTCGATCCTGGTGCTGGTGTTTTTGTTTGCGGTTCAGTCTCGATTTCCCCATGCACCGGGGCCGCTGCTGGCGGTTTTGCTGGCAACGGCGGCGGTTAAGGTGTTCCACCTGGATCGACTGGGCGTGGCGGTGGTGGGTGCTATCCCGGCGGGATTGCCTCACTTGACGATTCCTGTGTTGCCCCCCGATCGAATCGTGCTCCTGGTGTCTTCTGCAATTGGGATCGCTCTGGTGGGGTATTCGGACAATGTGCTGACGGCGCGGGCGTTTGCAGCCCGGAACGGCTATAAGATTGATGCCAATCAGGAGTTGCTGGCACTGGGGGTCTCGAATCTTGGGGCGGGGCTGATGCAAGGTTTTCCGATTAGCAGCAGTGGCAGTCGAACAACAATCGGAAATGCGCTGGGGAACAAGACCCAGCTTTTCTCGCTGGTGGCGATGGTGTCTGTCATTGCGGTGCTGCTGTTTTTGCGGCCCTTGCTGGCTTCGTTTCCTAAGGCGGCTTTGGGGGCACTGGTGATTTATGCGGCGACGCGCCTGATCGAGATTGCTGAATTCCTCAGATTGCGGCGCTTTAGACGCACGGAGTTGGCGATCGCGCTTATCACCACTGTTGGCGTCCTGGCGACGGATCTGCTCGTGGGTATTGCGATCGCAGTGGGCTTGTCTGTAATTGAATTGTTTGCCCGCGTGGCTCGTCCCCACGATGCCGTGTTGGGGCAGGTGCCTGGATTAGCGGGATGGCACGATATCGACGATTGGGATGGCGCAACCACGATTCCAGGGTTAGTCCTTTATCGATACGACGCGCCGATTTTCTTTGCCAATGTGGAGAATTTCAAACGCCGGGCCCTGGACGCGATCGCGGCAGAGAGCAGTCCCGTGGAATGGTTTGTGTTGAATACAGAAGCGATCGCAGAAATCGACATCACCGCAGCGGATATGTTAGCCGAACTCCATCAAGAGTTGCAGTCTCAAGGGATTACCTTTGCCCTGGTGCGGGTCAAGCAAGATTTGTATGCCCAGCTGAGACGATCGGGATTATTAAACACTATTGGATCTGCCCAGATTTATCCTACTTTATCCACTGCGATCGCTGCCTTTGAATCCCGCCATCAACCTTAGAACACGACTTGGGCGGTTAGCGCCCCCGAAGGCACTAACCGCCATTTTTTCGGGCCAGTGCAACTCTTGCTGGCAAACTATAGCAGTAGTCATATCGCTTAGGACAGAACGAAAAGCTCAAAACCAGATGTAGTCAACCTTTCCCTTCTGCCTCCTGCCCTCTGCCTTCTGCCTTTTGCCATACTGTTGCAAAATTTGATGACACGGTTCAAGCCGATCGAGGCAGGCGACTGTTTCAATACCGTTCGGAGGATTTGACAGATTTTCCCAGTTTTGTCGTTCAACGCCACCGAATACGAGGCCATGGGAACCGACGAATGGCACGGTAGACAGAACGCAAAAGCCATCGCATTACCGCAACAGAAATATCCAAAACCAAAACGATCTCTAGACATACTAGCCAGAAAAAATGTGCTTTCATTGGAAATGGAGGGCGAAACCCGATAATCAATCCTGAAAATATTGCCCAGAAAAAGTTCAAGCTGGCTAAGCAAATGATTCGCCGCTTGAGATTTTCCCGTTTCCACGGACGCAAGAACCAACCCACTAAGAATAGCTCCAGCCCCATAATGACGAGCACAATCAAGATCAACGTCATATTAGGAGGGTGATAAGCATTTGGCGTATATTCAGGGGGGGGGTGGATGGGCCAGTTGAAGATGATAATATTCAATCATAACCCAAGCACTCAATAGCCACACCAGTAAGATACTGGCAATGCGGCAAATGAGACCGATATTGCGGCGAATTTTGGCACAAATTGCCCTGGGTTTTATCACTGTCATCATGAGAGAATTTAAAGACCCATACCTTTACAGACAAACCAAGTGCTGCAAACCCAGCAACATCGTTCAAACACTCACAAACAGAACGCGCAATGGTATGCAAAGCTGGGTTTGCAGAGTCTATTGATGGATGGCTACTCCAAGTTAATAATCTTGGTCAGGCGGTCGATGCGTGCCACCTTTTCAATACCGTTCGGAGGATTCTGCAGAATTTCCCCAGTGAGGGTACTGGGACCGCCGTTATAAAAGTGCGCCACCGCTTGGGGATAGTCCCGGGCATCCCAGCTGCCGCCATTTTCTTTGTTGATGAAGGCAATCAGGTGATGTACGGTTGCCGCGATTGCCAGCGGTGCGGCCTGGTTCTGATAGGGGATGTAATGGGTAAAGGTGAAGGCAGAATGATCGTCGTAGGTGGGGTCGTCTTCATCAATTTCGAGGAAATCAGCAGTTGACATATGGTTTTGATTGGATAAGGATGAACCATTCAGACTTGAAAGTCGACAGATGTCTGGCTCTTGTTTTAGTGTTAAACGTGTTTCACATTCTCTGATTTGCTAATCATACAATAGCACTATCGGCCAATTATGACCAATTATGAATAGATGTAAGCAAATTGAACGGAGTGGACTGATTCCAGCAATCCGAATCAATGTGGCTATCGCGGAGAAATTCTGGCCCATCAATCAGATCTGATTGTCGTTACTACGATCGAGTCAGTCAGTACTCGCCGTTCGCACATTTTTTGGGGCAAAAGGTAAATGCTATTTAGTGGGCCTCAAAGTTGTCTTACACTATATACAGCCGATTCGTTGATTTTTGCGAGGGAAAATGATTTTGCATTGCGATTCCTTCGCACGGAATCGATAGACTCAGGGTCGGCACAAGACCGACCCCTACAGATTCGCAATCTGCAGAGTGTTCTGTAGGGGCACCCCTTGTGGGTGCCCTGCTGTCATTGGGGATGCTGTGAGGCTCTAACGTCGATAGAGGAAGATTTCAGATCGGTAGGGCACCATATCCTATAGAATTCGGAAAAATGTGCGAACCGACAGTCAGTCGTGGACTGACACAGTTAATTTAATGCAATAGAGTTAGGTTGTTGAAAAGGCTATAGTCCTGACTCGATAGACACCGGTAGCACTAAAGTGCCCACTACGAATTTATACAATCTTAAGGCGTGTCAGACCATTACTCAACTTTGCAGCACTAAAGTGCTGACTACGAACGTTGTGCAATTTTCGCTGGGTCACAGCACGACTCGTCTGAAAGTCAGGCCAGTAGGGTGTGTTAGCGAAGCGTAACGCACCACACTCAACGAGATGGAGCGGTGCGTTACGCCTATCGGCTAACGCACCCTACTCAACTACTCAACTAAAGTGCCAACTACGAATTTGCACCATTTTAGGCGTGTCACACCACTACTCAACTAGACATAACTGTTTACGAACGGCTGAAGCCTTTATCGGTTACATTCTGCAAGTCTGGACGTAAGAGAAAAAACCTTCCCCAACATCCCATCGGAGGGGAATGACTCCCGCATAGAAATGCGAATAGGGAGGTGACCTTCTGGTGCTTTATTTAATTGAAAGGTCAGGTTATTGTAGGACAACCACTTCCTATTCTTACGCCAGCCGACGCGATCGCAAAACCTCCCCCAATTCATATTGTACTTGGTTGGGCTACCGCACTCCTGCCAGATCTGCTTCTGGATGCTGAAGCCAAATTTGCCGTTACTGGCCTCGATCCAGAGTCGATCGATGATGTTCAGATCTTTACAGGGTAATTGTTTGATGTCCTCCATCCGCAACCAGCCTTGCTTTTGCCGACCTATGACTGCGCACATGCGCATGGTGGTTTCTCGATCGGCTGCTTTCCAGTTACCCTGCTGCAGCAAATCCCGCAATTTGTAGTAGTCGATCCCGGCTCGTTCGGAAGTCAAATCGTCTTGTGCCTTTTGGGATGGTTGCGGTTGCTGGGTGGATTGCGCTTGTCGAGTTGGATCGGGTTTCGTGGGTGGTGTAGCGGGCGGACTGGAGGCTTTTTCAGGTGAGGCAGGTGGCGCAACTGGAGGCGCTGTCGCTTGAGCTGCATGGCGTTTTTGGGCAATGTCCATGAGCATTTCCACGGCCAGGTCGCGATCGGCGGCTGTGGTGGCTTGTCGATTCACCTCTTTCCACAGTTGCGCGGCGCGATCCCAGTTCTGGCGACGCTCGGCCAGGAAGGCGTCGGCTTTGAGTGTGTCGAGATTGACGGCTGGGCGGTCGGGGTCTGGGACAGCTGCGGCTGGGGGGAGGAGGATCTGCGTGCCTTTTTCGTAGGGTTCGGCGATCAGCCAGGGGGTTTGGGGGCCGAATTTCTCGGTCAGTTGCGGCAGGCGCTGTCGCAGGTAGCGGCTCAGGTCTTTGGCGTGGCTGCGTTGGGGGTGGCAGTCGCCGCGCAGGGCTTCTAGCAGGGCGTAGGTGAAGGCGCCTTGCTGCAGGTGGGGCAGTTCGTAGGATTGCTGGCCCGGTTGGCAGGAGAAGAGGGTGATGATGCTGGCTTCGCGGGCCAGGGTGGCGGTCTGGTTGCCGATGGCTTTGCTGGGTACTTCATTGCGGCACATGTCGAGGATCAGCATCAGGTTGCCGGCGTTGCTGCGTCGTAGGGCGCGAATAATGCGGTCGATGGGGATGGCAGTATCGTCTAGCAGTCTGGGATTGCCGTCGGCGGGCAGGAGGTAGTCGCGGTTGCCGAGGGAGGCACCGTGGCCGCTGAAGAAGAACCAGAGGCTGTCGTCTGGGTTCAAGGATTGCTGTTCGATGGCAGCGAGGGCGAGCAGGAGGTTGGTGCGGTCTGGGGTGGTGGTGCGGTCGTTGAGGGTGGGGGAGGTGTCGGAGAAGCGGCTGACCTGCTGGAAGGGGATTTCGTTGAGGAAGGTTTCCATTAAGGCGGCGTCGCGTTCGGCAAAGCGCAGGGGCCGCTCTGGGTAGTAGCGGTATTGGTTGATGCCGATGGTTATCGCCAGTTGCCGGGCCATGGTCATGCCATTTTGGATTTTAGAGTGGCGATTTTGGATTGAAGAACGCTTGACTGGGTAAGCGTTTTGCGGGTTGCCTCAATTGCATCTCCAGGCCAAGGTGGTCTGAGATTAGGGAGAGGCTGGTTTCTGGGCAGGGGGTTTTTGGAGCAGGGGCTGGGTGGGTCTGGCTGGGACGGCAGAGTTTTCGTTGGCGAGCATGCGGGAGACGAGGAGGTAGCCGAGATAGGCGGGCAGGATGAGGGCGGCGATTGCTGCGATCGCACCCAACCAGGCCCCCAAATTCCAGGAAGAACCATACTGGCAGCGGTAGGGATCGAAACTGAGGAATTCGGGTTTCACGATCTGGCGCATGGCAATGGGACGTTTGAAGCGTACCCGGCTATCGTCCAGCTTTTCCAGCAAAATCCAGCCTGCTTCTGCTTCTTCTTCGCACAACTGTTGCAGCCGCACTGGATCGCGAAACACCTGCCCGCGTCCCCGCACAATCTTAAATTCCCAACCCACTAGACGCGGATCTCGACGGGCCATCCTGCCATTGCCGTTGGGCTTCAATTGGTCTGCTGTCGAGGCCGCTTCTGCCATTGCAGTCTCTTCCTTTAAATCCTGTAAATCGTATCGGGTCAAGATTTCCTCCTCCTCCTCCTGTTGTTGGGTTGCTATTCCCTGGTGCCAGTGCAGCCAGATCCCGATTGCGACAGTTTGGAACCCCAGACTGCCGAGCAAGACGCTCGCAACCGCAATTTCAAGCATATTTAGAGACGTTGTTTCTGTTTTATCAACTATTCTGCAACTTGAGGGGGTTTCAGGCAATATAGCAGAGGACAGGAGGCAGGAGGCAGAAGGCAGGAGGCAGAGGGCAGAGGGGCAATGATACAGCCAATTTGCTGCAATAGAATGTTGGTTGTGGAAAAGGCTGTAATTCTTACTCGATAGACTCTGCAGCCCTAAAGTACCCACTAGATCTACCTGAGAACTCGAGTGGAAGCCCCCCTTCCGGGGGGCTTCCACTCCAATTTCCGAACGAATCTACTACGAACTTGCACAATTTTATAGCAATTCTCAGGCTAGTGAGGTATGGAAATGTGCCCCTGCCGAAGACAGGGGCACATTTCCATGTACTTCAGTCGCACGAGAACCGCTACAGTTGTTTCAAAGCACTACATTCGGTTTTGCGGTTTTTGTGATGTCCTAATCTGTTTTTGTAGGGCAATAACCGATTGCAGAGAAAGCAATCCCTGCATGTTTTAAGACCTGTAAACTGCTTGTTCAAAAAACTAGAACCAAAAATGAATTTTGAAACCTGTAACTTGCTTGCCCCAAAAACTCAGATCCAAAGATAAATGAATTGCAATTCAGTCGTTAGACAAAACAAATTGTGCATTCCTATTGGCTAAAATCCTTGAAATTCAAGCATTTCTCAATCGCACTACATACACGTTATTTTTCACAGGTACTGACCAAATAACGGTAATGGCATACAACGAAAAAAATCCCCAGCCGAAGCTGGAGATAGCGATCAAGGTGCATCTACATGTCAATAATTATTACCGAGTTGCGAGCGATTATCCAGGTGCAATCCAAAAATTATTTGGAAGAAAATAAAAAAAGTGCTTTTCAAGTTGCATCGTTTTTGTGTCAGCTCGCCTAAACTTTCAGAAACCACTGTTGTCGATATAGACCATAAACAACGACCCACCAAAACAACACGGTTGCTACTGCAAATGCCAGCGAGCCATTCATTGGGCCAGCCCAGGATTGAAAAAGATGTTGGTAAATCCAGGTGTAGGTATTAGGGGCTTCTTCCCCAGTGCCAATGTAGGTTTTCAGCAAGATGCGCGCCCCCAGACCGGAGGCAACGAACACAAAAATGGCATTTAACCCCATCACTTTGAATGGCCAGCCCCACTGGTGCCAGCCTCTGACTTCGAGGGTCTCGTAACACGCTGCGAGGAGGAGCAGCGACCAACCGGCTGAAAAGATGACGTAGGAGCTGGTCCATAACTGTTTGTTAATGGGAAAAACAATTCCCCACAGGCTACCCATGAGGAGACAGCAAAGACCGGCCCACATCAAATATTTGCTTGTGCGCGATCGCACTTGTTGTCGACGCAGCCACTGCCCGGTGAAATACCCCGCCAGCACGGTGACTGTGGCGGGCAATGTGCTCAACAAGCCTTCTGGATCGCTCTGTCCAGCGATGGGAGCATAGACATGAGCGGGACCGAAAAGCCATTGGTCGATGGTGGCTCCCAGGTTACCGGTTGGAGAAAAATCACCCCCGATTGCCAACGCTAACCAATACCCCAACAGAATAAGCGCTGCGAACAGCCATTGGCGCGATCGCGACAGATGAAGCACGATCAGTGCAGCTAACAAATATGCCAGGGCAATCCGTTGCAAGACACCCATAATGCGGATCGTACTGAAATCATAAACCCCATTCACCAGAAAACCCGAAAAGCCATTGAGTAGCAGCCCCAGAACAAAAAGCAACAAACAGCGCCGTCCAATGCGCCAATAGACTCTGGTCGGTAGAGGTTTGCCCGCCCGCTCGCCTTCAGTATATTTGGCCATCGAAAAGGCCATCGCTGCCCCAGCAATGAATAAAAACGCTGGAAAAACTAGATCTGTGGGGGTAAAACCATGCCACTCTGCATGGAGGAGCGGCGGGTAGACACTATCCCAACTTCCTGGATTGTTGACCAGAATCATGCCCGCGATCGCAATTCCCCGAAAAACATCAAGCGAAGTCAAACGCATAAAGGAGAAACAAAAACAGATTTGGAAGATAAAAAAAAGGCATTAATACCATTTTGGATTTTGGATTGGCGATTTTGGATTGAAGAAAGTTTTACTGGGCAAGCGTCCCATTTGGGCAAGCGTTCCGCCAAGTTTATTAATTGCATCTCCAAACTAAATTAGTACAATAAACTACTTAATAGACTTGAGCCTGACCTCATTTGACTCCAGGTCCGAATCCATTTCTTATAGCACTACGGCTAAAGGTTTAAGGCATTTGACTGTTCCCTGTTCCCCGTTCCCTTTTACCCAAAGCATAATGTCCTAACTTAACACCGTAGAGCGATAAAATGACCAACATCAATAAAAAAAAACGTAGCACGGTTTGACCATGCTACGTATCAGGAGTGGGATGGCAATGAAAAATCGAATCTCTAAAACATCAAATCTTTGACAATAAAACTCTAATGAAAAATTGCATCAGGGAGTTGTATTAGGAGTTGTATTAGTGCGATCGGCATTAGTCCTCAGCTCTGAGCAATCCATGACGAACCCCATACAAAACCCGATCGACCAGGATCTGTTCATCTGGGGAAAGCGAATGGTTCAGCAACGCCGCCTGCAAAGAACTCCGATCGGCCTGGGTAACGTTACGGGAAAACAAAATTTGATTGACCAGCGTATCAATTGCAGTCGTTGGCTTCAGAACAAGAACTACCATAACCCGCTGAAAATTTACTATTGCTGCTTGCTATGACTAAATTATGGCTTCTTCCTCCAGCATTTCCAGCGATCGGCAGCACGACAACAATGTGACCTTCCTCTGCATTCGCATGTGACCGATCCTGGTGTGGCTGAGTGATGCAGCTGACTTCAAAACTGTGATTCAGGTCACAAAATAATAATTGGGTTGGTGTTGGTAATTCAAAGGATGAATTGGAACCTGGGGCCAAAGGCCTCAGGTTCCAATTCATCCCCGCCAATGTCGTGATTGGGTTTGTGAAAGGAGCTTCAGCTTCAAGCTTGACTTGAGCTAATCACGCAGCAGAGCAGGTCTGATATCAAATCAGCAAAGTTGAGAGCAAGTTGTAGCTCTTGCATCTGAGGCAGTATCTACTTGCTGGGTTATAGATAGGGCTGTAATGCTTACCCAAGGGACATTGCCCACTAAAGTGCCCACTACAAACTTTGCACAATTTTAATTGGGTCAAAGCAGACTCAACCCAAACTGATGTAGCCAACCTTTCCCCTCTGCCTCCTGCCCTCTGCCTCCTGCCCTCTGCCTCCTGCCTGTTGATACAACCGCTCATTGCCAACCGCTAATCCTCCATGTCTGCCAGCTGGGCTTTCGCTTGTTGCCAGAGCGCTTCGAGTTCGCTCAAGTGATAGTCTGACAGCGGTCTATCGGCTGCAGCTTCAACTTTTTGAAACCGTTTCAGAAAACGATGATTGGTCTCCTGGAGGGCTTCCGAAGGATCGAGATCGTACCAGCGGGCGATGTTAATCAGGGTGAAGAGCACATCTCCGAGTTCGGCTCGCTGTTGAGGACGATCTTCATGCTGCAGGGCATGCTGAAATTCATCCAGCTCCTCCTGGAATTTGTCCCAAACACCTGCAACGTTGTTCCATTCAAACCCAGCAGCAGCAGCTTTTTTTGAGATTTTCATCCCTGCCATGAGGGGAGGTAAGGTTCGAGCATAGCGGCCAAGTTTGCGGCTGAGTCGTTGCGTTTGTTCTGGGTTCTCGCCTTTTTCGGTTGCTTTGATCTTTTCCCAGTTCTGACGCACCTCTTCGGCATTCTGCACCTTGACGTCGCCGAAAACATGAGGATGACGCCGAATCAGTTTGCGGGCAATGCCCTGAGCAACTTCTGCCAGGGTGAATTGGCCGTCGTCGCTGGCGATTTGAGCCTGAAGGACGACTTGCAACAGCAGGTCGCCCAGTTCTTCTGCGATCGCGTCTACATCCCCGCTCCGAATCGCATCAACAGTCTCATAGGCTTCTTCAATCACATACGGAATCAATGTCTCGGACGTTTGGGCTAGATCCCAGGGACAGCCCCCTTCCGGCGATCGCAACTGGGCCACGACCGCAATCAACTCCTGCAGGGCAGCCAACCGAGCATCCAGCGGTGCAGATCGATCCGATTCAGAAAAATTAGACATGTTGGCAATCTCTAACCGCATTCAACCTTTTATAGCATCTAGCGGTTAGAAATTGACACTCTTGAACCTGGCAGTTCCATCGTAAAACTTCAGCAGCTCATCCTGACACCTACTTTTAGCGATTGGGTACGCCGGAAAACACCCAATCGCTTGTCGATGGATGACTACCAACCTTCCCCCTCTGCCCTCTGCCCACCTCCTGCTATACCTCACACAACTTGTTTCAAACGTCGGAGGCGGTCAGAAAAACTTCGAACAACTTCCACCGCAAACATAGGTGTGTTCTCTAGCGCGAAGAGAAATCGCTTCTCATCAAGAGAAGCCAATTTGCAATCGGTCTGCGCAATAGCTGTGGAAGCCCGGGTTCCGGCTTGACGCACCAGGGCACCTTCACCAAAAACATCCCCTGTCTTAATCGTCTCCACTACTTTATTATTGACGACTAGACTCACTTCTCCCTCAATCACACCGTACATGACAGCACCAGGCTGTCCTACTTCAAAAATAATTTGCCCTGCTGCGAACGTTTCAGGGGCATCTTTTTGAAAGATACTGACTGTTAATGCAGGTTCTGGCATAGTTTTCTACCCTGTTCGTAAAATTAAGACTCAATTAAAAGCAGTTAAAGACCAACCTGTTCCAGGAAGTCAGATATTGCCAACTCCTACAGGATTTGAGAGGTTGGAGAAAAGTTCGCACGCCGTTTTTTCAACTCAGTGCGAGATCTCTATCCTCTTACCCTACCATCATACTTTGAGTACGAAAACCGCATCCTATTACATCAGAGTTCAAGCAGAGATTGCAATATTTTTTGTGTTTATTAAAGGACACGACTTGGAAGGTTCTTTTGAAAGTCCCGCGCTGCAGAGCTTTCAAAAGAACCTATTTTTTAGCATCAGCACGAAGGGACAAAGGCTAGCGTTCCCTTCAGGGGCGCTAACCTTCCAAGCCGTGTAAGGGATAGTTCTCCAGAGATAAAGATTTTTGAGGGTGGGGGTGAAACGGGCGCGCTCTGAAATCCTGACGTGTTTACCATGGCCAACTTTAATTACTAGTATCAGCTACGAGAAAATACATATTTCTTTGCGGATCTAATAGAGTAGCAACTTAAAAGAATGAATTAAGCACCAACAACGTATATTCACTACATTAGGCCCGATCTACAATCTCGCAACCAGGAATAGAATCAAGAGTCAGAAGTGACACCAGATCGATCTTGAGTTTACTCCTTTGAAATTGTTATTCGATCCGAATCCTAAACTCTAGCCTTTTTATGCTCTGATTGTGTTGCGTGCCAAGATTACATTTAATACTCCAATAATACATACAAATATTTTGTAATACGGATGACGATCTGTTTTCGCATATGTGTATGATTTATTTAGTGTGCTTTTGATTTTCCTTTTTTACGTATGATTTTGGATCTTCTTCAATAAAGGGGAACCAGGAGGAAAATCATTCCATTGTGTGAATATTGCGCAGATATTGATTTCAGAGGTTTTTCTCAACATGAAGCTCAAAAAAACTCTCGGGCGTTTGGCAAAAATTGTTTTTGCTGTAGTTGCCATTGTTGGTTTTGCTTTGGCATTACCAAAACCCAGTTACGCAGCCTGCGTAGTGCAATGCACTCAAGATGCAGTGTGTGCCCAGCGTCCTGATACCTGCCCTGGCTATAAAATTGGCAATAGCGATGTCGCTGGAGATGTAGCAGTTTTGCTAATCACAACCAATCCTCCCAGGCCAGGACAAACCGTAACGCGCTCCCGACACTTTATCCCAGAGAATCAATCTTCTGAAGAAGCAACTGTTTCAACAGTAATTGGAACGACGGGTAAGAATGGTGCTTTTACGAACGTCGTTCCTCTACCTCCAGATCCATCTCTCTTGGGAATTTACGTAGACACTTATTTCGTTGGTGAGAAACAAGGAAACACACTGACTTATTCAATCTTTAGCCCTTGATTGAGGAAAAAGTTTCTCGATTTACGAACGGAACGAACGAGTACGACTGATTTGGTGCACTGGAGGTTTGGGTAAATGTTCCAAATAGTTGACGTTATCGTATTCTCTGCAGCACCATTTTAGCGATGTCATTCCAGTCGTAAATTCCAATAGTAAAGTGAGGATAGACATGTTCTATCCTCACTTTGACATCAGGGATCATCTAATCAAACTTGCTGGCAAGATAGTTTTCTAGCACGGTTGCGACTACTTTGTGACCGCTACGATTCCAGTGCAGGTCGTTGAGAAAATTCATGCCATTATTAGCCTGAGTTAATGCTCGATCTAAGGACAAACAATCAATACCCGGGATGGAGCAGGTTCTGTTGAGCGATGCTACGATTGAAGCTCTCGCCCGTTTGCTTTTAACATGATGGAGACCGTGATAAGCAATAATAACATTCACACCCTTTTGAATGAGATCCCCAGTTTCTTGGTGAATGATTGAATAGTATAGGGTACCGGCCTGATCGATCTCTTCTGTGGAAAAGTCTTTCTGCTTTTCAAAAAGATTCATGGCCAAAGAAAGAATATAGGAGCGATCGCGCAATATTTCTCGCCATGATATTGTGGGTTTGTGTTCTAGCAAACGATGCTCTTGTGTAACTTCGAACCAGGGTTTGGAACGGCCGCTATGTCTTTTTCTGGTGATGTCATAGAAGTCGTTATAACAGGTTAACAAAATAACGATATCTTTGTTGCCTAGCGTTCTAAAATAGCGTCTGGATGCAATGATTTGTTGATCGGTGCCATATCCCATGACGCCTGTGTTGATCGTAGACCAATCCAATCGGTTTTGTTGGATCAGCGTATCGAAGCGATCTTCAATGGATACTCCTTCACCAAAGACATAGGAATCGCCCAGAATTAATAGTTTGATATTTGCGTTTTCGTCCCAGGAGGAAGCTGCGCGATGTCCCTGGCGATCTGTTTTGACTTGCCATAATTCTCCATTGGCATTTAAGCGCACTAGATCGAGATCGGGTAAAACTTGCCAACCGACGGTGGCACTGGGTTTAAAAAGTTTGCCTCGCTTGGCAATATGGGCAGCATACAATTGTGCTACACCTTCAGCAACCATCAGTGAGATGGCAAAGGAGAGCACTATGAGAATGCAGGAGATCGAAAAATCTTTGGGGTTGGGTCTTCGATCCATTCGACTGCTGAGAACTAGTTGAGGGCAAAGGTCAGGACGGTTTCGTCTACCCCTTTAAGGTGCAGGGGACTGCATTTGACGATTTCTTCTTCGTTGAGGTAGTCTGCGACGGCGGCTGAGACTAGAATTGTCCCTGGCTCTGCTGCTTCTTGGAGGCGGGAAGCAATGTTGACGCTGGGGCCGATGGCGGTGTAGTCGGCGCGCTCCTGGCTACCAAACATGCCGACAACGGCAGTACCCTGGTGGATGCCGCAGCGGAATTGAACCCTGGGAGCGCGCCCGTGGGTGCCAACGAGTCCTTGCTCTTGCCAACTTTCGTTGAGTTGATCCAGCAGTCGCCGCATCTGGCGACCGGCGGCGATCGCACGTCGAACTTGTTCGTTGGGACTCAGTTCTTCGGGGGCACCAAACAAGGCAAGGACTGCATCTCCCATGAATTTATCAACTGTGCCACCGTTGGCAAAGATGGCTTCGGTCATCGTTTCCAGGTATTCGTTGAGGAGTTCTGCCACCCGGCGCGATCGCAGCGTGTTTGAAATCTGGGTGAAGCCAACAATATCGCTAAACAAAATTGTAATCAGGCGCGGTTCAGGGCGCAGATCCAACGATAGTTCCCCAGCAGCGGCTTTCTCGACTAAGGAGACAGGTAGAAAACGCCTTAAGACGGACTCAGTTAAGTAATGATTTAATTCGGCAATTCGGCGTTCGTTTTCCTTCAACGCTAATAAGTTCCGCACTAGGGCCAGCAGTTCTCGATCGTTGAAGGGTTTTGCAAGATAGGCATCTGCTCCCCGCTCAGTACCTTCAATACGGGTATCTTCATCCACTTTCGCCGTTAACAGAATAATGGGAATTCCTTTCAAGCTGTCATCTTCGCGAACAGCACGAATGAGATCGAGGCCGGAAACCAGGGGCATCATCAGGTCAGTGACAATCAGATCGGGGTGATGTTCTCTGGCCATTTGCAGCCCCTCAGCCCCATTGCGGGCGGTGAATACCTGGTTGGCTTGCTTGAGCAAGATACTAGAGACATAGGTGCGCAAATCTGGATTGTCGTCCACCACAAGGATATTGGCCGGGGCGACCGAATCACTTTCCGTCTCTGCTTCAGCGGGTGAGGCTAGATTCTTTGCCGGGTCTCCACTGTCGCTTGGCTCCGATTTTAAGGATGGAATCTCTCCTGTTGCAGCGTGGGATTTCCCTTCGAGTTCTGTTTCCAGGTCAGCCAGTTCCACCCCGGCTCGTTTGGCCTGCAACTCTGCAGAAACTTCGAGGGTGGATTCGAGCGGCAGGTGAGCGGTGCCGATTTGCAACCAGATGGTGAAGGTTGTTCCTTCTCCATAGACGGACTCAACCGAAACCTGGCCGCCGTGGAGTTCAACTAATTCTTTTACCAGGGCCAGACCGAGGCCGCTACCTTCGTGGCTGCGGTTGACCGATCCCTCTGCCTGACGAAATCGTTCGAATAAATGGGGGATTTGTTCGTTGCGAATGCCGATGCCCGTATCTTTGACCTGCAAAAGGCAATGATCTCCGGCGGGTTCTAGTTTGACGGTGATGCTGCCCTCTGCGGGGGTAAACTTCATGGCGTTGGAAAGCAGGTTGTAAATGACTTTGTCAAACCGTTCTACATCCAGATAGATGGGGGGGCAGGGTTTGAGTTCCGTGGCCAGGCTTAAGCCTTTTTTCTCGCAATAGGGACGAAAGGTTTCAACGATTTGGCCGGTAAATTCTTCCAGATTGCAGGGACGAAAGCTGGCTTGCATTCTGCCTGCGTCTAAACGTTGCAGATCCAGGAGTTGGTTCACGAGGCGGAGCAGACGGCGAGAATTGCGCAGCGCGATCGCAGATTGTTCGGGGGGTAGTCCCTGATGCTGGCTCACAGCAGATTCCAGGGGGCCAATCATTAAGGTCAAGGGGGTGCGGAATTCGTGGGAGACATTCTGGAAAAATTCTGTTTTCTGCTGGTCGAGTTCCAGCAAGCGCTCGGCCTGCTGACGGGTGGTTTGATAGAGTCGGGATTGCTGGACTGCGATCGCAGCCTGAGCAGCCACAGCTTGAGCCAGAGCAATATCTGAGATTTGCCAGAAGCGAGGTTGGCTCGTCTGACGTAGGGAGATACTCCCAATGATATTGCCGTCAGATAGCAGCGGTACAACCAACAATGCCCGTGCCCGAGAACGCAAGGGTAAATCGAAGCCGCTCATCTCTGGAGATCGATTCAAGTCAGGAATAGAAACAGGTTCTTTCGTTTCCAGCAACTTTTGCAGGACTGGATTGCCCGCAATCGGCACCCTCGATTGGGGCAAAAAAGACCGATTTGAAGCATTCTCTGTTTTCTCAGTCTGGGATTCGTCTTTGTAGGGCAACATGGCTTCAACTGGGAAAAGGGGGTCATGCCGATCTGTTGCTTCTCTCCTCTCTGTTCCTTCTGTTACATGCAAGCCGACACAGCGAACAAACTCATCCTCGTCTGTCCATAATGACAACGCACAGCCATCTACCCGGAGTGCCTGACCCAGTTGTTGCGTAATGGCGGCAAAGATATCCTGAGGGTCGAGGCTGGAACGAATGGCTGTAGTGATGGTGTTGATTAAGACTTCTCGTGTCGCCAGAGAACGCACTTGCTCGTAGGCTCGGGCTTGAGCCAGGGCTAGTGCTGCCTGATCGGCAACCATCACGACTAACTGAACTTCATCATCTTGCCAGACTCGAAGCTGGCTGCACTGATGTAGGGCCAGAACTGCCATCAGCTCCTGCTTGCAAAGCAATGGCACAATTAAGCTGGAGCGAATATCAGCCTCTCGGGAAGCCGCTAATCGTTGTTGATGGACAGCGGAATCTTCCTGAACTTGTTCGTCTGCCTCAACATCTGCGATCGCATGGACAGTTCGCGTTTCCCAAACTGTTTGCGCTAAAGTTGCCCTCAATTTAGGAGTATCAGCAAAGGCAACATTTTGCTCAGCAGCAGCCGATTCCTCATCGTTTTCTGAGTCCTGGGCTTGTAAATAGACAAACCATTCATCTTGCAAGTGGCCATCTTGAAACGGGCGCAAAATACAGCAACTCGTCTCAAGCATATGTCCTACAGTATCTACAATCGTTTCGAGGAGTTCCTGATAGTTCAGCGCACTGCGAATCGTATTGGTAACGGTATTCAGTAGAGATTCCTGACGCAAGGATCGGTAAAGCTCCTGAGTTCTAGCTCTGAGGAGATTGTGAGTATCGATTGCCTGAACGACCACGGCTTGCAATTCATCTGCATCCCAGGGTTTAGTCACATATTTAAAGACTTTACCGGCATTAATGGCTTCAACCAGATCTTCTACATCGGTATAGCCGGTCAAAATAATGCGCATAATATCGGGATACTGCGTCGCCGTTAAGCTGAGAAACTCTGTTCCGCTCATCATCGGCATTCGCTGATCGGAAATAATAACCGCAACATCTCCCTCACGGGACAAAATATCCAGGGCAGCGGGCCCGCTTTCTGCCCTCAGGACTCTGTAGTCTCGCCGAAATGTGCGATAGAGCAGATCGAGGTTGTCGGGTTCATCATCAACAACCAAAATCTTAGGCTTTCTGTTAGCTTGGGACTTCATGCACCGCGCTCCTGCGCTAAGGGCAGTGGGCTGCAAAACAGTTTCATGAGAAACGGAACTACCGTTTAGAGGATAAAGGATCCAAATCGGGTTTGCAGGGTTGCAAAAGGACTTCCCAACCCAGTTTTAAACGGGAAAATGTCTCTGCAAACCTGGCAGATAGACATTGATAGCGTTGTTGATTGTTGGTGATACATCCCAGTTAACGTTCGTTCTCTCGTAAGTGTCGATGCTAGCACAGGCTTTACCCTTATGGAGCACAAGCAATCGCAATGGTGCAGTTGCTTTCTACATTGAGGTTGCCCGCTGAAAAACGGGTTCTAACCTTTTGTCAGGGAACTCACGGATATCCTCTTATTATCTCAAAAATCCCTCATCGATTGCTGCCATCAGATTACGATCAATTTGATGCGATCAATGAGTTTTTAACGCGGCTTGGAAGGTTATTTTGCCAGCCTTCCTGTGTAAGGCTGGCAAAATAACCTATTTTCCCGTTCTAGCATGAAGAAATGGAGGTTAGCGCCCCTTTCGGGAGCGCTAACCTTCCAAGTCGTGTAACCCAATTGATAACTGAGCATGAAAAATCAAAGATGAGTGCGTCCAATGGGGATCGCCTCCCAAGCTGTGTTTTTAAGTCAGCAGACCAAAAGAATTGGATTGTTTCGCGTGGTGAAACAATCCAATTCTTTTACTCAGATCCTTACGCAGTGGCAGCTGGCCCCTGAGCGCGATCGCAAAATTGAGTATGTAGTTTTCAAGATTTGCGAACATGCGAGTAGACTCCACATGCTCGCAAATCTTTACTTGCCAAGCGCTACTCTTGTTCAATAGCCCCATCTGAAGTTTGTTGCAGTGGTAGTTCTATGAAAAAAGTCGTTCCAGTTTCTGAGCTGCTTTCAAACCAGAGCCTGCCCCGGTGAGCATGAACAATAATCTGATAGGCAATCGCTAACCCCATACCTTTGCCAGTGCCAACCGGTCTAGTAGTAAAAAAGGGATCGAAAATTCTGTCTCGATCTTCTAGCGGGATACCATGACCATTATCCTGAATACAAATTTGTACCCAGCGATCTGTATTCTCTACACTGGGAACGGTATCAGTAATAATTGCTATTTTACCGTTTCTGGCACCCTGTGCGGGGACAGACGCATAAGCCTGTTGTTTCTTGCTCACTGCATCGACAGCATTGGTCAAAATGTTCATAAATGCCTGGTTCAGCTGACTGGGATAGCAGCCAACCGGGGGTAAATCTCCATAATGTTTATTCAATTCAATGTCAGGGTTGATACGATGGTTGAGCAAAATCAGACTGCTTTCGATGCCTTCGTGTAAGTCCACTGATTTAATTTCAGCTTCATCCAAACGAGAAAAGTTACGCAGACCGTTCACGATTTCCCGCACGCGCTCAACGCCAGTTGTCATGGAATCAAGAATTCGGGTGAGGTCAGCCTGCACAAAAGGCAAATCGATATCAACAATAAAATCAGCGATGGCAGTTGGCGGATCGAGATAGGCCTCCTGGTAGCGTCGGAGGAGTTCTAGCAGATCTTCTGCATAGTTGGTTAGAAAGGGAATATTGCCTGAGATGAAGTTAATGGGGTTGTTGATTTCGTGGGCAATGCCTGCAACCAGCTGGCCCAGGCTTGACATTTTTTCGCTCTGGATGAGCTGAGACTGGGTCGCATACAACTCATCCAGGGTAAGGGTCAATTGCTCAGCCTGGGCTTGGGCTTCTTCAGCCTGTTGTTGGGTGCAGTGGTAAAGCTGAGCCTGAGCAATTGCGATCGCAAGCTGGGTGGCCATCGCTTCAACAGCAGCAATGTCATCTCCGCTCCAGGAGAATGGCTCTTGTCTGACCGCCCATAGTAGCCCTAAACCGCGATCTTGATGCCAGACAGGGGCACTCAGAAATGCCCCGATCTGTTGTTGCTGAAATGCAGCCCGGCTCTGTTCGTCCAGGGCCATCGATTGAGTATTCGGCAACACCGCCATTTCCTGGTTCAGAAGGGTTTGAACCAGTTCTGGGCCATAGCCTTTACCCAGCTCCAGTTCGCAGATGTCTGACTGTGGGGATGATTTGGCCTTGCTTTTGCGGACACAATGCGTCATCTGCCAGGCTGCATCGTCCTCTTTCGCAGGCATTGCAAAAACCATCGCATCGGCGTTAGTCAGCGCTAAAAGTTCTGTCAGCGCAGTATTGATGGTAGTGTCAATGTCCAGGGAAGTCCGAATGCGTTGGGCAATGCGATTCAACCCTTTTTCCAGATCTGCCCGCCGTTGCGCTTCGCTATAAAGACGGGAATGGTTTAATGCGATCGCAGCCTGTCCTGCCAACACCTCCGCCAACTGCATCTCCTCTGCAGTCCACAGGCGGCAAGAAATCGTCTGGCTAATATAAGCCGTCCCCATCATCTTGCCCTGATACACAATCGGCACCATCAAAGTCGAATGAACACCCGAAGCCTGTAGCAACAACCGTTCCATCTCCGGGATGACAGCAGTCTCAACATCCTGTGCCACCCAGGGAGCCGCACTATTCCAGCAAAAGTTTCGTTCCAATCCCGTTCCCAATCGAAGCGCGAGACCAATCGGTGCCAATTCTTCCGGTTGAGCATCTGTCCGAGAATAAACCGCCACCACTTCCAGTGTTTGAGCCTGCAGATCGTACAAAATCAATCCAGCAGCATCTCCAGCCAAGGCATCGCACAACTCCTTTACAATGGCCTCACAAACTGCAGTCTCATCCAAAGAGCAATGGATTCGGCTCGCACTCTGCCCCCACCCATTGACCTCTGGCAAATTGCCAATCAACCGCTCTACCTGAGCCAACCGCTCTACCTGAGCCAAACGCTCTACCTGAGCCAACCGCTCTACCTGAGCCAAACGCTCTACCTGAGCCAAACGCTCCGCCTTCCCATCCTCTGGCAAAGGAAGCTGACAGGTCTGTTTGCGTTCGTATGCCCGCCGCAATCGAACTGCTGCCACTGGATCGATTTGCTCCAACAATCCCAAACAGTCAAGCCACCCCTCAGTCCATGCCTGGGAAATGGTCTCCGATTCTGCAGGACAATGACAGCCTACCTCAGCAACGGCAAGACGTGCCTGTTGCTGCAGCAACACGCTCAGGGCATGATTATCCAGCGAGGGATCGGGAAAAGAGGCTTCAGCGGTCATCTGGGAATCAGCAATTCTGTACAATTAGCTACGTTTTCAGTTGCCTTATCCTTTCATTATGACTCGGAATATTAAGAAAAGCTTACAAAATAAACGAAATCAATCGCGTTCAATTGCCAGGTTCTATTCCTTCTGCAAGGGAAAGTCTCTCTTGTCATAATTCAGCGTTATTTCACCTTTCCCCCATCTCTTGTCTTATTTAGGAAGTTTGTGATGGCAGAAGGCAGAAGGCAGAGGACAGCAGAAGGTAAAGGTTGACTGCATCAGAAGATGACAAGATATCTCAAAGTCATTCAGGATTTGGGGTGTAGGGGAGAACAGCAAAGAATTTCTGGTTATGGCAACCCCAACATTGGGGTTCAGCCCAACATTGGGGTTCGGCCCAACATTGGGGTTCAGCCCAACATTGGGGTTCGGCCCAACATTGGGGTTCGGGTTAGCAAACAGGAAAACAAACATGCCAGATACGTACCTGTGCAAAATAAATTGTATATAGCGAAATTGGGAGCTGCTTGAATCGCAAGGATTTCAGCCAATTGGAATGTAGAATTTATTTTTTTACCTACTTAGACTCATATTCTCCCCACACCCCGCACCCAGCCTCCATCTGAAGCTCGTTGTCACCCCGTGAGATCCTGCTCTATTCTTGTAGTGCTATATGTCCCATCCAGTTGTTCCCAGGGACCAGTAGACTGGCACAGCTAATTTAGTGCAATAGAGTCAGGTGATAAAAAAAGCTGTAACTCTTATCCAATAGACTTTACAGCACTAAAGTGCCCACTACGAATTTGCGCAATTTTAGGTAGGTCACACCACCAGGCTGATAATTTGTCTCGCCAAGTTCCCCACTTCACCGCAAAACCTGCTTGACGAAACCTACAGCAGGTTTGGTATGTTGAGTGCCAACACCCCTTACTCAAAGTATGTCCCCCTGTCCAGCTTGGCGAAAATACATCAGGACAGGTTGAGACGCTGAAATCCTAACATGCAGAAGTTCAAGATTCAAAACTCTTGGTATCCTTACGCAAAGGTATATCTATGATTTTTAATCAATCAGCCAATTGCTGAAATGTCGCAAAAACATTCTGAATTTGGAATTTCTGGCTAATAATTCAGTAGGGTACATCCCACTTTTGTCAGTACATAAATTTGTCAATTTTTCAAGGCATCTCTTTAAAGACCGCTAGGAAGGGGATTTAAGTTTTGAATATTTGTACTTAATACAAAACTGGGATGCATCCAATCAGTATTTGCCTTTTGCCTTCTGCCCTCTGCCTTCTGCCCTCTGCCTTCTGCCTTCTGCCCTCTGCCTTCTGCCCTCTGCCTTCTGCCCTCTGCCTTCTGCCCCTTTGTTAAATGAGTTCCAAGCGTCTTCCTGAAACTACCGCCCACGTCCGAGTTACCCGCCAGTCCTGGCAACAGGGCAGAATTGAAGGTGAAGTTCAAGCAGGCCAGTTTGCCTGGCAGTTCCAGTGGCGTTTTCGTCAGGGGCAGCTCTCTGTCAAACCTTCCCTGGGTCGCGCTCTCATTCAAGAACCACTGGGGCGTTTTCTCGAACGTTCTGATTACCAATTGGAACCAGGGGGCGACTATGCTTTTACGATTCGTGCTGACCTTTAGCTTACCAACCGTTCTAGATAGCGCTCGATCAGCAAAATTGCCACAATATCGTCAACTGGACGGGGTAAGCTGCGCATTCCCTGAGGGATTAACCGAAACAATCCCTTGGGTGGATACATTTTCCAATAGCGATCGCGAGCCTCCAAACTGCTGTAGCGTTCATCTACCAATACAATTCGCAACGGATCGGGTAGCTCATCTATTAGTCGTTGCTTCCAGGTTTGAGCCATTGTTTGATCTCCCATCACCATGAGAGAGATGGGAAACTGCTGGCGCAGCACTTGAACGTTGTCAACGACTTCAGTTGCCAATACCACCTCATGGCAATACAGTGTACGATCCAAACCCAATACAGCTAAACCGCACTTGTGCCGCCCCGGATCGAAACCTAAAATGGCAGGTTGGCCAGGAGAAAAAAGAGGATCGGCAGTCGATTTAGAAAACATTGCGCCTCTGGAAAAGCTAGGGAAAAATGACACTGATTCATTCGCGGGGGAATAGGGAACGGGGAACGGGGGCTTTTTTATATCGCCTTGCAGTCGAGTTTCCCAATCGTTTTCCGCTATGACCTTAGCGGTTGTTTACACAAAATACTCAACATCTTCTTCAGTGGCAATATCCTTTTCAGCAAGCGGACATCTATTTCCAGGCACCCTCAGCTTGCAATTTGTCAAACTGCCCTAACGCCGAATGTTGCTTACATGAGGTTCGGTGGGCAGTGCCCATCCTATGAGTTTTCAAGGCTTTCAGCGCTCAATTCTTGCTTCTGTAAGTGCCATTCTGCCCTAATGCCACCTTTACCCTTTACCTTTCTTCTCCATTCCCCTGCTCTGTTCTTGCTTCCCCGTTCCCCATTCCCCATTCCCCATTCCCTGTTATTCTTCTGATAATTGAGAGTCTGTTGTCCTCAAAACAACTTTACCGTTCTGGATAACAACTAGATCGATCCTCAATGGCCCAAACGTATAATTATCTTCTATTGCAATTGCTTGAATTTCCAAGGGGGTCGTGTACGGCTTCAATTGTTCTACAAATCGAATCAGTGCGATCGCTCGTCCATCTGCGACTACAGGGATAGTGTTCAACATGCCAGCACGACGACTTTGAAATTGGGCTACAGCCAGAAGTTGCTCGATTCGCTGTTCGATAGCTGGATCGGGTAATGTGTTTGGAGCTTCCAGGGCGATCGAAGCCACCAAATCGCCTGCGGAGAAAACTTGCTGATTCAGCTCAGTTACTGCAAAGACCTGAATCATTTTTTCCCCTGTGACATAATTTCCTGCAGAGAGAATGCGGACTACATAATCCTGACCATCATCAATGCGGGCAATCAATTGACGCACTTGAGCCTCTGTAATGTGTACCACCCGTTTTCTGTTGCAATCATTGCCTGGCTGCGTACGCTCGATCGCAACACAGTTTGCATCTCGTAAAAGGCGATCTACCGCCTGGCCAGCAGCACTAGGCTCAAGCACACGCACAACTCCAGCAGCTAGGGGTTGGCCCCGCTGCAAAGCGACGTTTCCGGTCAGGATTCTGCCTAAACGCTCATTTAAAATTTCTAGTTCTCGTTCTCGTTGGGCCAGCTCCGGTTCTAAAGCTTTGAGGCGGCTTTCTTTTTGGGTGATAGCGCGATCGCGCACAGCAATTTCTCGATCCTGATCGGCGAGTTTCGCCTCCACTTGCTGGCGTTGCTGAATTAACTGTTGACGTTGCTGGAGCAATCCTTGGCGCTCAACTCGCATTTGCTGAATGTCGTTGCGAAGCGTCTTTGCTTGCTGAAAAACTGTATTGAATTGAAAACGGATTTTCCGCAGGCGAGCCTCAGTGCGAGCCTGATTTTCAGTCGCAGTTCTCAACTTATACTTGCTTTCTTCCAATTCGAGTTTGCCTTCCTCCAGCAGCTTCTGCACCTCATCCCTTTCTCCTCTGACAACATTCACTTCCTTTCTAGTCCGTGACAATTTATTCTCAATACGCTTGAGTTCAAAAACCCCTGTACGAAAACGCTCGCTAGCAGCAAACAGCAGAAGCAGAGTCGCAGCAGAGATAAAACTTCCAGTGAAGACAGTCACCAACAAAGCCGTTTTTCGAGGTCGGAGATTAAACAGGGTTAAACGAGCTTTGCCCACCCGCGAGCCAACCCGGTCCCCCACGGCTGCAATCCCAGCTCCGAGCAACAAAACAATAAAGATGAGAATATATGCGGTCGTGGTCATTTATTCTCCCTTGTAAGGAAGCTTTGCCATCAGCAATGTATAGCAATACGAGAATAGATTAGGACATGACAAAAGGCTGCAAAACTACATTGAGTGATCTTTCTCCTCTGCCTCCTGCCTTCTGCCCCCTGCTATATCATCAACTCATTCCTATAAAACTGCCTTCAGACCAGATACAACCTGAATCTCGTCCATCTTTGAAACTCCCAGCCTTCTTTGGGGGGCATTCCGGATGCATCAAAATGGACAGATTTATATCTCAGTTCTAAGTAAACTGCTGGCTCAAAGCAACTGGATTGTGAACCGTGATTTTCTTCTTGTGAATGGAAATCATCTGCTCCTGCCGCAAATCCCCTAACAAGCGAGTGACTGTAACGCGAGTAGAGCCAATCGCTTCAGCAATCGCCTGATGAGAGAGTTTCAGATCGATTGTGATTCCATCTGCGATCCCATCTGCCATTGGAACGCCAAAATCGCGGCAAAGAATCAGCAAAAAGCTCACTAACCGAGATCCCATATCCCGATGTGCTAATGTCTCGATCATCATCTCAGTTTGTAAAATGCGCGAAGAAAGTCCTCGCAACATTAGCATCGATAAATCTGGATTATCCTTTAACGCCTGTTCTACTTGCTCGATCGGCGCTGAGAGGAGTTCGACCGACGTAAACGCAACTGCATGATAGAACCGATCTGAACGATGCCCTGTGATTAACGACAAGACCCCAAAAACGCTATTCTCTCGCAGCAGAGCCACCGTAATTTCCTCGCCAGCTTCATAAACCCTGGACAGTTTTACGGCTCCTTTAAGCAAAAAATAGACGCGCTCTGCCGGATCGCCTGGGAAGAAAATGGTTTTGCCCCGTTCAAAGGTTTCCACAACGGGCGGAAAGGGCCCGCTTCCCATTTGACGGAATACAGCTGCTAACGGTCTATCTTGCGCCACTACCATAATCCCCTTACCCTAGCTCTGTTTCCACTAAATGCCCCTTCAGACTCCTGAAAATGGATCTAAAAAAAGATTGTCAAGAACAAACATGCCAAACTTATAGGCAATTGATGACTTTAGAACACTTAGCTTAAGTTTAAGCTCTTTTTTTGTTCTACTCGATACATAATTTTCCAGAAGACGAAAATGAATGGGAAAAATTGCGATCGCTGCTGCTAACCGATCGGGCCACAGCCCCAATTGGAGCTGCCAATTCTATACAACTTTAACGTAAACCTCCTCTGCATTGAGATCTGGAGCCGTTCTTGGACACAAGGTCAGATCGTGGCAGGGACGAGGATTAATTTGCAGTTGTCATGATGTCATGATAGAGCGTACGATGCTAGGGCGTTAGGGTTTTGCCGTCTCCAACTGTACGATCGGCTTTCAGCAAAAATCTGACCCATCCAATAGTTTTATCATCTTCATTCAATATTGTCCTAATTACGCTCAGAATGCACGAAATATGCTGGATTTAACTGGAAAAAATGCATTGGTTACAGGGATTGCGAATCAGCGCTCCATTGCTTGGGGCATTGCTCAACAACTCCATAAAGCAGGAGCCAATCTTGGTATTACCTACTTGCCGGACGATCGGGGACGCAATGAGAAGAAAGTCTCTGAATTAGTTAAACCACTAAACCCCAGCCTATTTTTGCCTTGCGATGTTCAAAATGACGAGCAAATTCAGTCCCTCTTTGAAGCGATTCAGGAAAAATGGGAGCAGTTAGACATCCTGATTCACTGTCTCGCGTTTGCAGGCAAGGATGAACTGAGTGGTGATTTCAGCAATACTTCGCGCCAGGGTTTTGCAACGGCTCTGGAAATTAGTACCTATTCCTTAACCCGGTTGAGCGCTGCGGCAAAGCCCTGCATGCAATCAGGAGGAAGCATTGTCACCCTAACCTATTTGGGGGGGGTAAGGGCAATTCCAAACTACAATGTGATGGGGGTGGCCAAGGCGGGTTTGGAAATGAGCGTTCGTTACCTGGCTGCTGAATTGGGGCCTCAGAATATTCGGGTGAATGCGATTTCGGCGGGTCCTATCCGAACTCTGGCGTCTTCTGCGGTGGGTGGCATCCTTGATATGATCCACCATGTGGAGAAGGTGGCACCTTTGCGTCGCACGGTTACTCAAACGGAAGTGGGCAATGCTGCGGCGTTTCTCTGTAGCGATCTGGCGAGTGGCATGACAGGACAGGTGTTGTATGTGGATGCGGGTTACGAAATTATGGGCATGTAGTAGACCTGTCCGAGAACTCGAGTGGAAGCCCCCCTCCAGGGGGCTTCCACTCCAATTGCTGAATGAGTCTAGTGTTGTGAGTTGATAATGATTCCTGCCTGGTTGCTCATTGGTTTGGCGGTGGTTGCGATCGCAATTCTGATTAACCAGTTTTTCCCAAAACAAGAACTGCGCTGGTTCATGCGTCTCCGTCGTCCCCGCTGGCTTACCTTTGAATGGGCCATTCCCTTTATCTGGATCTCGATTTTTATTTGCAGCGGTTGGTCTGCTTACCATACCTGGGAAAATAGCAACTTAGTTCTGGGGGCAGGGCTAATGGCAGGATATGCGCTGCTGGAAATTTTAATCCTGCTCTATACCCCCATCATGTGTAAGTTCCGCAGTCTTACTGTGGGGACTATCATCGGTGGCGTGGGATTTCTCTGGGGTCTGGTGCTCGCTGTTCTGGTGGCTCAGGTTTCGACGTGGGGTTTCGTTCTGTTGTTGCCTTATTTGCTGTGGAGTCCAGTGGGCACCTATGTTACCTGGCAGATGATTGGGCTGAATCCGGGCAATGCATAGGGTTTGCGTATTGCTATAAAAAGATTCGCCCAGATTCCAGAGGGCAAGATTGCGGCAGCTTTCTCCGGATCTCGGGTCAGAAAGTCAGTATGGCAATCCAACCCTTTGGGAGGATAAATTGTGACTGACTTTACTTCACCGCTAGCACCTGCATTTCTTCTAGTGTTAGTCGTTTTGGCCCTCTGCTGGCTGTTTCCTCGTGCAATCGTCGCTGCGATCGTCGTATTCAGTGCCTTGCTATCCGAGCTGGCCCGCTATGCGAGACAGTTAGATGGCTTCCAAAATCCACATTAATGACGGGTAGTGTCTCCTTCAGGGACGCTACCCTACCAAATCTTTATTTCTTTACCGCTCCCCTCACTCCTACTGAGAACAATCTGGAACGACCATCAGTGGGGCAATCCACCAACCGACGACTGCTGTCATTGATAGAACAACACTGCCACAGATTAGCCCCATTTCTACTGTAGAAAACTCAATCAGCATCCCTGCCAGAAGCAAGCCCAAAGGCCCAAATACAAAGCGAATCGACTGATGGGCAGTGAAGACCTGACCCGCAATCCGATGGGGTACGACTTTCTGTAATAGTGTTTGTTCCAACGGATTGCCTGCCCCTAATAACAGCCCTGCCAATCCTACAGCAAGGATAATTCCAGTTCCTGTTTTCATCCCTGCGCACAAAGCAATTGAACCTGCTGCCATCAACAAGCCCCCATAGTAGATCGTTGAGCGAGAAGAGACTCGATCGAGGCTGGGGAAGAGGACAGCACCGCAGGTTGCAGTTATGCCAAAAATAGAAAGGCAGGGGCCAAATAGAAGTGGATTGGCAAATTTTTCGGTTAATAAGACTGGGAGAAGCAATCCTAAAAAGGGAAGCAAGACAAAATTTGCGATCGCACCCACCAAAGTCAGTACTTTCAGCTGATTATGTTGGAAAATAAAGCGAATTCCTACCAATAGATCTAATTTTTCTTTGTTTAACCCTATTCTTCGTTTTAGAGGAATAGAGACAGCGAGAATAATCGCACAAAGTAGGAAACTTGCTGCATTTAAAAAGAATGTGTTGATAATGCCAATGAGAGACATAAAACCCGCACCAATTGCTGGTCCCAGCAAATCGGCTCCATGCTCAAGTGTCCCTCGATAACTATTCACCTTCACCAAAGATTGCCCCGACAATCTTGCTAATTTTGGCACTAAAGTTTGTCGCGCTGCTATCCCAGTTGGATCGAACAAAGCGCCAATAAATACCAATAAAAAGATAACGAGTGGAGAGACATTGCTAAAAGCGAGCAACACCAACGGTAAAACAGCCACCGAAACTCCACTGATTAAATCTGAAAAAATACTTGTCTTTAAGGCTCCGTATCGATCGATGACTCGCCCGCCAACCAGAGCTGAAAATGCAATCGGCAACACATTTCCTGCTCCTGCAAAGCCAACTGCAATGGGGGAATGAGTCTGTTCTAAAACCAGTAAAGGGATCGCAACTGCTGCGATTTGATTGCCTAATAATGATAAAAACTCAGCGCTCAGCAAACCGATTAAAGGACCAGAGCGACAAGGACCAGAGCGACTTTGAAACTTCATGATTACGGGCAAGCAATCGGCAAGAAATTGTCAAGATACTATTTGTCTGCATGGACGTAGTCGACAAAGTAAAACTTAGGTTCCAGCCGATATTTCAGCCAGCCATATATCCCTAAACCCAACAACGCCAGACCGATCAACGGCAAACCCAGTTGCAGACGTAGTGCATCGGGTAGTAAGGCAACAACGGCAATGGCAATAGCGAAATAGACCAATAAACCCAGTTGCAGATGTTGTATGGTCTTGAGTGCTCTGCTGCAACTGCGACAGATTGCAGTGTGCTGCTGGTAGCGATCCAGGAGCTGTCTGCGATCGCAACTTGCTCCGTCCTCCTTCAGCACCGGATCCATCGTTTCAGGCCACGGCAACTGCCCCTCGCAATAGCGATCGAACCAGCGACGAAACTCAACAACAAAACGATCCGACTGGGCAGGCATCGTATATGCAGTTTTCCAGCTTTCGCTCGCCTGCGCCGCCTGCAACGCCCGCTCCTGATGATGAAGCAAAATCATATCCCCATCCAGCACCGGATTTCGGGTATTGAGATGCTCCAGCCAGCGGGGTAGTCTCTGGTACCAACGCGTGGCAAAATTACGCGTAAACTGACCGACAATCCTCGATTTCCCCGGCGCAACCGGCAAGCAATAGGCAATCAAACCCACCTTCCGATCTTGACCAAAATTAAGTGCATATTCCAGTCTGCAAGGGGGTTCAAAGGTAATGTTTGATTTGAAATGTCCCTGAGTATTGACTTCTAAATGCTCTTTCGTGGACTGCACCATTTCTATCGGCAGCGGTCGCGCGCGATCGCGATTGCCCTGCGTCCCATGATGGGCAAACGGCACATGACTGGGATCGGCCACATTTTCAACCAGAGTTTGCCAATCGTACTCCAGATCGCGGATAAAAGACGACCAAACAAATCCCTGACTGGCATCAATTTGAGGGGAGAGCGGCAGCGAGCGAGCGGCGGCCAGATCCGCAGACGCCTCATCCGGCCAGACCCACAGCAGATCGTTTTGCTGCTGACAGGGCAAAGAAACCGCACAAAACTGCTGCGGTTGTTGCGCAATTTGTTCTGGATGTTCTGCCTGGGGAACGCGAGTACAGATCCCTTGCGGATCGAACTGCCAACCGTGATAGCTGCACATCAAATGCCCCGTCGTTTCATCCACACGACCTTCACTCAAGGGAGCCAACCGATGGGGACACCGATCCAAAAATACACAATATTGCTCAGAAAATCGGGGTCGCCAGATCGCCAGACGACGCCCCAGAAGCGTCACTGCCATAGGGCGGATGGGATCGAGATCCTCCACTGGCAGCAGAGGATACCATTGCTGCAAAAAGTCAAATTTGGCTGTCATAGGAAAGGTTTAATCAGGAAAGTGTAAATTGCCTTAAAAACTTAGCGACAAAAACTTAGCGACCGCCCGTTATCAGTTTAGTAAATCGGGGTAAAGCAGCATTCAAGAGCGTAAATGAAGCGATACAAACTGCAATAACAATGATGGGGCTGGCGAAATAAATGGTCATCACTGCTAGATCGGTCGTAGAATTAAAGACTTTATAAAATACTTTTTGAATTCCTGTTAGAAAAGGTTCGTGAGCAGCGAAAATAAAAAAGCTGATCGGAGATAATTGTAATAAAATACGCTTTGCTTGTTCTTGCTCCAAGATATGTTTAGTCAGGCATACAATGGATAGAATGCCAAAGACAATCCCCAGGCGATGCAGTTGATCGTTAAACCAACTCTCTTTGGTCAACACATCAGCAATGGAAAGGCCCAAATAAATTAAGAATACAGGTTTTTCATAGGCGTCAAACGCAAAGAAACGATACTGCTTGATGGCCAGAAAAGCCCCTATCGAGAAAAACAACAGCGCCTCAGCGGAAGGAACATGAAACCGCCAGATTTCAAAGAACCAGGCAAGTCCCAGTAGGGTCAAAAAAGCATAGGGTAAATGCTTCAGAATCAAGTTGATTAAAGGAGTCAACAGCACAATAACAATTAAATCTCTAATAAACCAGAATTGATAGGCAATCGGGACACTTTTGGTACCAAAGATCGCATTCAGATAATCGAATACAGTGAAAGAGGCTAATATTTCTTCCTTGCTGCCCTTAAAGAAGTTCGCCGTTGTTGGAAAAGCTTGTAACAGAATAAAGACACCCAGGACAAATAAATTCCAAAAAATCAAAGGGATTAATAACGTTCTCAGGCGAGATTTGAGCTTTTTAAAATATTCGCTGGCCGAACCCGAAAACGTATAGAAAAACAAATAGCCAGACATTAAATAAAACAAAGGAACGCTAATTCTGGCGACCACTTGAGAAATATAATTTTGCACCCAAAAAACAACATCACCAACGTCTTGAGCCGCGACATCGCTATCCTGAAAATCTGCTCCAGTCGCATGGGCATGGACAAAGACGACTCCAACAATCAACAGAAAACGCAGGAGATCGATCCGCTCTGACGACTGACGATCCACACTGAATGCCCCCGATAAAACACTGTTGGTAATAATACCAGGAATTCGGATCCAGGTTAATGATTCCAGTTCTGAGAGGACGTATCCAACTAATGGGAGATTAGATCGATAGGGTGGGCATTTCCAGCCTGCTGCTGTTTGATCCATTTGAGATGACTGATGGGAAATGCCCACCAAATGAGACTCTCGCGGTGGGCAGTGCTCGCCAAAGAGCTGCTTTCAGCATCCTTGAACGCTCAAAAGCACTGCCTACCCTACACACAAGATCTCCTTATTTCTGGACTCCCCCAAACTCTGGATGCGCCCCATGGAACCTATTATCAGCGACTGGGAAAAGAAAAAAATAGGGGGTTGTAGTTAAATAATCCTATATATCTCTCGATCGACCCGCGATGTTTTTAACTCCAAACTTTGGTTTTGACAAAGTGCTATACCCAAGAAGCAACCATTCTTCACGCTGTGGACTATCCTGGAACCCAAAAGAGATGAATAAGCGATGCAAACAGCGATTGATATTGGTACCTTGATCGTCAAGACGCCTGAAGTCTGTAGCAGTCGTCCTAGAATTTCTGGCACCCGTGTTACGGTTCAAACTATCGCGATGGATTTCAACGCAGGCATGAAGCCAGAAAATATCATTTCAGAAAGAGTGCATCTGACCCCTTCCCAAGTTTATGCTGCTTTAGCCTACTACTACGCCAATAAAGAGATGATTGATTCAGGAATATACTCTCTGCACGGTTAAGATCTGCATAAATTGTAGGATGCGTTAGCGCTAGCGTAACGCATCAAAATACATATCCACGGTGCGTTACGGCTGTTGCCTAACGCACCCTACAAAAGTCCTAAAGTGCCAACTACAAACGGTTCGCAATTTTCGTTGGATCGCAGTAGCACCCTTAATATAGAACTGCGAGCATAGAGATAGAACCTTCTAAAAGTTTCACACCCAAGAGACTCGGCAGCACTAAAGTGCCAACTACAAACGGTTCGCAATTTTAGCGGGATCGCAGTAGCACTCTTAATATGGAACTGCGAGCATAGAGATAGAACCTTCTAAAAGTTTCACACCCAGAATTGAGCTGTCACTTCTTCCCCTTCTGCCCTCTGCCCTCTGCCTCCTGCCTTTTGCCCTCTGCCTTTTGCCCCCGACCTTCTCCATTTCCCCATTTTTGATCGATACTGGTACAGATAAGTTGTGGAAGGGCAAGCATGGAATTTCGCGCAATTGACACCTCGTATCTGGACTGGTCGGGAGATGGACTGGCTCTTAGCTTTTTTGAAGAGCAGGTTGAGCTGACAGGCGATCTGGCCGCATTGGATGAAAAGTTGGCCGGAACGTTGAAGGAACTGATTGAAGAAACAGAGTTTGAGGGTAAAGAGGGCAGCAGTGCTGCAGCCCGTGTGGGCGGCAATAGCCCCATTCGTAAGGTCATTCTGATGGGCTTAGGCAAGCAGGCAGACCTGAAGTTGGATAGTCTGCGACGGGCTGCGGCTGCGATCGCACGGCTCGCCAAGCAAGAAAAATGCCAGACCCTGGGAATTCATCTACCCATTTGGAACGAAAAGCCCGATCTCAGTCTGCAAGTTGCAGTTGAAGGTATCGAACTGGCTCTGCATCAAGACAATCGCTTTAAATCAGAACCAGAGGACAAAGGCGCGAAATTGACCCAGATCGACCTACTGTTGGGTGTCAGCGGTCAGGAACAAGCTATCGCTCATGCCCAACAAATGGTTTCGGGCGTCATTCTGGCGCGGGAACTCGTCGCCGCTCCAGCCAATGAAGTGACCCCGATGAAAATGGCCGAAACTGCGCAAGCCATCGCCGGGGAACATGGCCTTACCCTGGAAATTCTGGAGCAAGAAGAGTGCGAAAAGCTGGGCATGGGAGCATTTCTTGGCGTGGCCAAAGCCTCTGATATGCCACCGAAATTCATTCACCTGACCTATAAACCCAGCGGCACTCCTCGCCGTAAACTGGCTATCGTTGGCAAAGGTCTTACCTTTGACTCTGGCGGTCTGAATCTTAAAGTCGCAGGCAGCGGCATTGAAACCATGAAGATAGACATGGGCGGTGCAGCGGCAACTCTGGGAGCGGCTAAAGTGGTTGGCCAGATTCAACCGGATGTGGAAGTTCATTTCATTAGCGCTGCTACCGAGAATATGATCAGCGGTCATGGCATGCATCCCGGCGATATCCTCAAAGCCTCCAACGGCAAAACAATTGAGGTCAATAATACCGATGCAGAAGGTCGTCTGACCCTGGCCGATGCCCTGGTGTTTGCCGAAAAGTTAGAAGTGGACGCTATCGTGGATCTGGCGACTCTGACAGGGGCCTGCGTTGTGGCCCTGGGTGGCAACATTGGCGGTTTGTGGAGCACTGATGATGCGATCGCAACTCAACTCAAACAGGCCAGCGATCTGGCAGGCGAAAAGATCTGGCAAATGCCCATGGAAGAGAAATACTTTGAAGGCATGAAATCCCAGATTGCTGATATGAAAAACACCGGCCCCCGCCCTGCTGGCTCGATCACTGCCGCCCTATTCCTCAAACAGTTCATCAAAGAAACTCCCTGGGCCCATCTTGACATTGCAGGGCCGGTTTGGACAGATAAGGAATACGGTTGCAATAACGCTGGAGCCACAGGGTATCCCGTACGAACCCTGGTGAATTGGGTATTAGGAGAATAAAAAATACCCTCAATAACTAGGTGGTTCTCCAGATATAAGGATTTTGTAGCGTGCGGGTAGAACCCGCACGCTACAAAATCCTTACTTGTTTACCACTACCCAATAACTAAAGGCCCGGTCGCCAAACCGGGCCAGTCTCAGGGGTATGTGAGGTCAAAATCAAAGACTTTGAGAAAATCTGAAAATGTAGCCTTCACTGATTAAGTTACAAGAGTCTTGTAAATCGCAGGTTAACGTCAGACTAAGATTTGCATCATACAGCAATCGCTGCCTGCAAACTGAGTTTCTCCTCCAATCGCCAGGTCATTGAGAAATGTTTGGAGTGCCTCTAAAAGATGGACTGATAATTGCCTGTCAATACGGGGTTTTGAGGCAAGTTGGCTCGTGGATCCCCTCGATTGCCTCGACAATTGAAGTTGGAACAGCACCCAACCGAGTTTTCAGCGCTTCCAATGTTAAGATTGAATCTATAAACTGGCTCTGCTTCTCCAGGAGAAGGGAATGGGTATTGATGAAAGGTTGGAACGCTTAGTCTCGCTCGCCGAGGTACACGATCGCCAAATCGCCTCGAATGGTCAACAGATTTCTGAACTGCGAGAAATTTATAGCCAACAGATTTCTGAACTGCGGGAAGCAAATGCATTGCTGGTTCAACTTGTTTCTCAACAACAAGATGAGTTGCGAGAGTATAAGAAGACGACAAATGCGGCTTTAGATCGGATCGATCGAACCCTGAGCTTCCTGGTGGGGCAGCAAGGCAATGGCAGCGCTAAATGAGTTTCCAGTTCCGCTTTTCTCCAGGATGACGATTGGGAGCTTGATGTTGCCCTGTCTGGACCTCCCGCTAGCAGCTGAGTTTTCCCTCAAAAAACAATTCCATTAGATTTGTCCAAGCGCTGGAGGAGAAGCCCCCCTGAGGGAGGCTTCTCCTCTAATTTCCGAAGGAGTCTATTGAATTGCAAAGTTTAGGGACACAATGAAGATGAGAAATCCTGCGTTCTGCTAAGATATTGTGTTGGATTGTGCTATTGCTCTCCCACATCTCTATCCATCCCTATCTCAATTCCCCCGACTCCCAAGCCAAAATCGTCAAGCCAAAATCCCAAATTGCGTCCTATGGTTGCTTCTCAAGTTATCTCTCCATCTCCTTCTGTAACGGCGTCTAGCAGTATGCCGCTGTCTGAGCTGGCACGTCAAACCCGGCAGGCGGCGCGGCGGTTGGCGGCGCTGTCTGCTGCTGACCGGAATCAAGCGATTGAATCGGTGGCGGCGGCACTGGCGGCAGCGGCTCCGAAAATCCTGGCGGCGAATGCGGCGGATTGCGAGGCGGCTCAGGCAGAGGGGATTGCGCCAGCGCTCTATGCACGCCTGAAGTTGAGCGAGACGAAGTTGCAGGGCGCGATCGCAGGTGTCCAGGACGTCGGTCGCTTACCCAATCCAGTCGGTACAGTCCAGATCCAACGGCAACTGGATACGGGCTTGGTACTGAAGCGCATCACCTGTCCGTTGGGGGTGTTGGGGGTCATCTTCGAAGCCCGTCCCGATGCCGTGATGCAAATTGCTTCTCTGGCCATCAAGTCGGGCAATGGCGTTATCCTCAAGGGTGGCAAGGAAGCGGTGCGCTCTTGCTCGGCGTTGGTGCAGGCGATTCATCAAGGACTGACCAGAACAGCAGTGGATCCAGCAGTGGTGCAGTTGCTGACGACGCGGGAAGAGACGCGGGCGCTGCTGCAGCTGGATCGGGATGTGGATCTGATTATTCCACGGGGTTCGAATAGCTTCGTGCGCTTTGTGCAGGAAAATACGCGGATTCCGGTACTCGGTCATGCGGATGGCATTTGCCATCTCTATGTGGATCGGGCAGCGGCTGTGGAAAAGGCGGTTGCGATCGCAGTCGACGCCAAAACCCAATATCCGGCCGCCTGCAACGCCATCGAAACCCTGCTGGTTCATACCAACATTGCCCCCGCCTTCTTACCGGCAGTCGCAACGGCTTTGCAAGCGCATCAAGTGGAACTGCGGTGCGACGAGCACAGTCAACAAATTCTCAGCCAGACTGCATCGACTGCCCAGCTGCAATCTGCAACAGAGGCAGACTGGTCAACCGAATATAGCGATTTGATTCTCGCGATCAAAATCGTCCTCTCCCTGGACGAGGCAATTGAGCATATCAATACCTACGGCTCCCGTCATACCGATGCCATCGCCACCGAGGATGCCCAGGCTGCGGCGATCTTTCTCTCCCAGGTGGATACAGCGGGCGTCTACCACAACTGTTCAACGCGCTTTGCCGACGGGTTCCGCTACGGGTTCGGGGCTGAAGTCGGCATCAGCACCCAGAAAATGCCACCTCGCGGCCCGGTTGGCTTAGAAGGACTCGTGACCTACAAATATCAGATCGTGGGTGATGGTCACATCGCTGCCACCTACTCTGGCCCCAACGCCAGAGCCTTTATCCACAAAGACATAGAGTAGAGTTCGGCACTCCCATTCGCAAATCATTTTAAATACAGGGGTCGGTCTTGTGCTGACCCTGGATTTCCTGGGATATCCCGTCCTCTATTTTCACACAACTCTCGGTTCGCGCATTTTTCTGAGCAAATGGGATATCCCGATCCAATAATCTGCTTGTCATGTTTTTTCACAAGGTTTGGAACCTCGCAGCGCCCCGATAGCAGCAGGGCACCCACAAGGGGTGCCCCTACCGTGTCATCAACGATGCGCTGGTGCTAAAATTCCATTTCAGCCGCTTGCACCTTCTCGATCTGTTTCTTCTTCAGAATCAAGAGGATTTGCGAGAGGGTAATCGCCGCAAAGAAGGCAATCAGCCAACTGACTCGAGTGGCACTCTGCAGCACAATCTCTCCATCAGTCTGACCAAATCCACCGACATTGGGGTCGTCAGTCAGGGCAGCATCGGCAACGACGGTATCGCCTTCAGCGACAATCGGAGTTGGGCCGGGGGGAATGGTTTCAACCACAGCATCACCATCTTCTGGCTGAATGGTAATGTCGTAACCGCCCGCTTCAGTTTCAGCAATGGCAGTAATGGTGCCGGACTTGGAAGCGGTATAGACTGTGTTGTTACTTTTATCCCCAGTGGGATAAACCTGCCCCCGGCCCCGGTTGGCTCCTACATGAATGAGATATTTACCAAATTGGATGTCTTTATCCGTGTTCGGGTCTGGGGAAAGAACGGGAAAGACAATTTCCCGGTTGATGTCTCCGGGCAGGGGACCCACCAGAATGATGTTGTCTTGCTCGTCGCTATAGTTCTGGTAATAGACACCCTCGATCTCTTCCTGAATGTCTTCGGGAATGCGATCGGGAGGAGCAATCTTGAACCCTTTTGGCAGCATTACCACTGCCCCGACATTCAAGGGGCCTTTGCTGCCATCCGGCATCACCTGTTGCGTACCGTCTTCATAGGGAATTTCAACCACAGCCTTGAAGACGCTGTCGGGTAAAACGGCTTGGGGAACTTCGACTGCGGTCGGTTTGGCTGCCAGGTGGCAGTTGGCGCAGACAATCCGCCCGGTAGCTTCGCGGGGACTGTCGTAGTTTTGCTGTGCGTAGAAGGGATAAGCAGCAGCGGATTGGGGCAAGGCAAAATCGCTCGTAATGAAGAAAATTGCGGCTGCGATCGCAACCAGCATTGTCTTCAACATTGCCTTCGGTTTAGGAATTCGGATCGCCGACATGGACAAAGGTGTTCTCATCTCCAATTTCAACTCATGCTGGTTCAGAAAGTCAGTAAAAAAGAGCCTTCAGCGCTTTTAGATGCAACAGCAGTTGGAATGTCCCTTTGCCCGAGCTAAGATTGCCATCAAACCGATGCTGACTTCACTGAGCAGGGACTCGCAAGGGATACAGTGCTGACTGCAGGTCGCTAGGCCCACCAGGGATCTTTATCAGTGCGGAAGTCCGTTTCCGTCCACGGGGTGAAAGTAATCTTGTCATCCTCAACTGTGGAGTGGGCGAGTGCCAGAGATAACGGTGCAGGGCCTCGCACCACTTTGCCTGTCTTGTCATATTGAGATCCATGACAGGGACAGATGAATCGATTCTTGCTCCCATTCCAGGGCACAACACAGCCCAGGTGGGTACAAACCGCATTGATGCCATAGTCTGCAATCTGGCTATCTCCATCCACAACAATGTAGGTGGGGTCGCCCTTTAGACCCTGAGCGAGAACGCGATCGCCTGCACTGTGACTGGACAGAAATTCGCTGACCGAGACATCATTGCCAAGGGCATCTTTCGCAACTGCACCGCCACCCGATCCACCGCTAGAGGGAGGAATAAAATATTTGATCACCGGATAAAGTGCGCCCAACGCTGTGCCCGTAATGGTGCCAAACGTTAGAAAATTCATAAATTGACGACGCCCCATATCGGGGACATCTGAGGATCCAGAAGCTTGAGCCATATCCTAAACGCCTAAGTGTGTATCTATGTAAATCAACTCTGAGAAAATGACCCAAAGTTGCCTAGTCTTGCCCCTGAATGTGGAATTTGCCGCAACAGGCAAGAAAGCCGGTTGGGGAGCTGAAAAGCGCTCCGATCGCCAACTCTAGGGGTATTATTACATTTTTTGACACTCTGACTCGTGTATTACGAAATGTAAACAAAACTCTTTCCTTCAAAGCGAACCCAAATTGGCAATAACGCACGATCCCGTAGATCGAACTATTGCTTTGGCAAAGATGAAATTTCGTCAAGTTTGCAGTGGGCACTTTAGTGCCGCAAAGTTTTTTGGGTAAGCATTGTGGCCCTATCTACAAGCAAACTCTATCCCCATTTGCAATCGATTTCAGTACGCGATCTTGCCAGGGATTTTGCGTTGCGAATTCTACTCAGATCTTTTTGTCATGAAACAGCCTGCAAATTGCTAAGTTGCTCCAAATGAGTTGTGTTATTCCATCAGGGTTCTGTCAGTTTTAAACTTGGTGATGAGAGCCAGAACCCCAGTTTTTCTCTCGACACTAGCCAGAAACGCTGAACTCTACAGATCTATTTCGTCATGATGACAGGACAGGACTTGCGACAGCTCTTGCTGGCCAAATGGGGACGCTCGTACGATGTTCAGTTGCGACGAACCCGGGGCAAGATGTTTTTGCAGGTCATGTGGAAGTATCTGGAACAGGCATCCTTTCCCCTGACAGAAGCAGACTATATGAATCATCTCGATGCTGTAGCCGCTCACTTGCAGGCATGGGGTGGAGAGGAACAGGTTCGCACCTATATAGAATCAGCAAAACATCGCCCTCGTGTGGGCAGAGCAGTGAGCGTTCCCATCGATCTAGGCGAGCGGGCCTCTGAATGGTTGCTTGATGAGTTTTAATCTAATCTAGCCAGGCCACAATCGCTCCAAAACCTTTTGCGGCTCGATATCTGCCGTTTTGCCAGTGGGAGATTGGATTGCCAGGAACTTATCATTACCTGGCAGCAGTTTCTTGGCATGGGTGGGCCCGCAGAGGGCAACAGTGGGAACTTGCACAGCAACAGCAAGATGCAAAGCGTCGCTTTCAAGACAGAGCATCAGGTTAGCAGCTGCAATTGTTGCTGCTAGCTTGCCAACATCATTCGGAGCGCTAACTTTGACATCTGGACAGGTCTGGCTTAGTGCGGCAATCTGGGCACCATCGTCTGCGCCCTGAAGCAGGACTATTGGCAATTGCGGTTGCCGTTGTTGGAACGCTTGAATAATGGCTTGCCAATGTTCTACGGGATAGCTATCTTTTTCCTGGCTGGAGCCGCTGTGGATCAGGACATAGCCGCTATCCTGAATGCCCAACCGCTTTTGTTCTGCTTCAGACCATTGGATATCAGGTTGGGGCACATTGAGGCTCAAGTCGGGACAGGGGACAGCAATACCAAGACCCTGCAGCAGATCGTAGTACATGTGAGTTGCGTACTGTTCTGTTTTCAAGGGCAGGGGGTGGGTTAAGAAGGGAGATGCCGCATTTCCCGCGTACCCGACGCGGGTTGGAATCCCCGTTAACCAGAGCAAGAACCCGATACTGAATTGCTGACCGAGATACAGAACAGCTTCGTATTCGCGATCGCGGATCGTGCCCAGCAAGTTACTCCAATCCGCCAGACTGTTGCGATCTTTAAAATTAAAAGCAATGGTATTCTCGACCGATTGACAAACCCGATAGGCCCCCTTCGAGCCCGGTTCAACAACAACATCAATTTCAGCGTCCGGATAAGACTGCTTCAAGCTATGGAGCGTAGGGAAAAACAGGATTTGGTCGCCAATCCCACCAGGAACAAGGGCCAGTATTCGCATCATATTGGTTGAATGAGCAGCAGCAGTTTAAGCAATTTACAGTTGACCGACGCCAACTATTTTAGTAGCTTTTAGCTTTTAGCGATTAGCTTTTCGCATTGAACGAGGAAGATTGTGCATTTATTAATTCCTGCAGCGGGGATGGGACAGCGCCTGGGGAGTGCCTGGCAAAGCCAGGGGAAGGCCCAACGCAACAAGCTGCTGCTCGAACTCCGGGGGAAACCCTTGATTGCCTGGACGCTGCTAGCAGCAGAAGCCGCCGAGCGCATCCATTGGATTGGGCTGTTGGGTCAACCCGAAGACTGGCCCGACTTTCAGCAAATTTTGACCCAGCTGCACTTGACCAAACCGGTGCAGTTCATTCAAGGGGGAGCCACCCGCCAGGAATCAGTTTACAACGGCTTGCAGGGATTGCCGGGTGAAGCCGAACAAGTCCTGATCCATGATGGCGCTCGCTGTCTGGCCACCCCAGATCTGCTCAATCGCTGCGCTGAAGCTATCCTTACCTGTCCGGGACTGATTGCAGCGATTCCCGTGAAGGATACGATCAAAGTAGTCGATGAGACACAGACTATCCAGGATACCCCAGATCGCCGCCAGCTTTGGGCCGCCCAGACGCCGCAAGCGTTTCAAGTGCAGCAATTGAAACACTGCCATGGGGAGGGGCGTTCTCAAGGATGGGTGGTGACGGATGATGCGGCATTATTCGAACGTTGCGGTCTGCCGGTGAAGGTTGTGGAAGGGGAGGAAACCAATTTGAAAGTGACCACGCCGGCAGATCTTGCGATCGCAGAATTCATCCTCAACCAGCGCTTCGGAGAAACATCCCAATCCAGTTGATTTTGTATTGGAAACAAACAGTGATGATCCAAGTGAATAGCGAGCAACAAGTTTTACAAGAAGGTTTGCAGATCCTGTTATCTAACATGGAACCCTCTAAAGTTGCTCGGTTTTGGGCAGCGTGCAATATGGGGAGTGGAGACTACCTCAAGCTCAAGGATGAGATTTGTGCTCAAGAATCGGTAGCAAGTTTATACGCCAAGGTTTTAAAGTTTCAGGAGTTGAAGCACAACACCTAACAAATAGAGTACGAGGAAATTACCGCTCAACTCCGAGTTGACTCCACTCTCCTTGGTTAAACTATTGTTCCAATTCAAAATCAACCTTGTCATAGAGATCGACTAACGGAATTTCAACTGCAATTGAGTTCAAAGAAAGCGTTGCTGCTTCGCCAGCATACTCAACAAATGTCCACTTTTGAGCATCAGCTTTGTAATAGTGCTCAACCTGCATTTCAGATTGCTCGATTAATATATATTCCCGAAATGTAGGCAGCGTGCGATACGCTTTGAACTTCTCCGCCCGATCGTATGCCTGGGTAGATGCAGAAAGCACCTCAACAATCATCATCGGATTGACAATTGTATCCTTGCGACCCGCTTGCAATTGCAACTTCCCCTGAACCACCATAATGTCTGGATAGGTATAAATGCGCCTTTCGGCAATCCACAGACGCTGATCGGTCACGAACACTCGATAGGGTTGTCGTTTCAGAGCAAAATTTAGCGTGGCATAAAAATTACCGACAATGGTGTTATGGTCAGGCGTACCGCCAGTCATGGGGACAATTTCACCATCAACATATTCGTTCCGTTCCTCTGAGTTGATTTCCCGATCTAGATATTCATCAAGCGTATAACGCTGTTTTTCCTGGACTTGAACAATCATGAGGAGATTTCCTCGCGAGTGAAACCTGTATTAATCGTAAATTGACTTTTAAATCAAAATTGTATTGCCTATTATTGCGGCTGCTTCCTTCTTTTTGCTTGTGTTTATTGTAGAAGAGAATACGGTAACAAATCCAGGATCCTAGATAGACAAAGACCGCAGCTCTTTTTTAGCCCAATATCGATATTGCCGTTTTACAAGATTTTAATCTTTGACAACTACTTTGTGAGTACTCTGAGATCAATGTCTTTTATACTATACACAGCGTTATGAAAGAGGTTGTTACTTCGTCCACCAAGCAAGGTCTAATTCTAAATTGGACATCCTTCTATTCCTGAATTGGATGTGACATGTCAGATTTAACGAGTATTGAAAAACTGAAGCTAGAGAAATTGCTTGAAATGGGAAGCGGTTATGTGCTTGACTTCTAAAACAGAACGTTTCAGGAATTCATCTTAGAAAATTTGAGCATTGATATATATGATGAAAAATATAATTATCGCAGTGGATCAAAAGCCAATCGATTAAGAGAATTCTGGAGGAAAGAGGCTAACCCTATTGTAGGAGAGTTGCTAGAAAAACTCTTAGAATATTTGAGAGTCAAGGAACTCATAAATCAGCAGAACATCAGCCCTGAGAAGGAAAACTTATTGAATGACTGTCAAAATATTGTAGAAAGGCTAAAGCAAGGTTTTGTAGGAAAATCAGATAAAGATTCCCTCAAGAAAGAGAAATTTTCTTCGCTTCAATCCGAGCTGTTATCAGAGTTCGACAGGTTAGCTCGTTTAACCACTTCCGAAGACAAAAGGCAACGCGGTTTTTTACTGGAAAATTTGCTAGAACGCATTTTTTCTCTTTATGAGATTGTGACTCAAAAGAGCTTTAAGAGAAATGAAGGTGGAGAACAAATAGATGGTGCATTTAAACTCGAAAGTTGGTATTACTTAGTTGAATGCAAGTGGACACAAAAATTGACAGATATACGACAACTTGATAGCCTTTACGGGAAAGTCAGCCGCTCCGGAAAGCAAACATTAGGCTTATTTTTGTCAATTAATGGCTAGTCAAAAAATGTATACCCCTTACTAAAGCAGAATCACGACAAATCTATAATTTTAATGGATGGCTACGATCTGCGATGTGTGCTCGTTGAGCATAATGATTTAGACTTGAAAGATTTGCTGCTAAAAAAGTTAGAGAGCTTGAACTTTGAAGGAGAGCCATTTTATAGCGCAGCACAATTCTTGGCAAATAGATAAGAATGTCAATTTGCATTTACAACCATGTACAAAGACGAAATTGTAGAAGAAATCCATAGGTACAGAGAAGAATACGCGAAGTCCTTCAACTATGATCTGAAGGCAATGTTTGACGATCTACGCAAAAAGCAAATCGCTCGCGGTCACAAAGTGGTTAAGCTGCCAATCCAGCGCTGGTCTAACCAATCGCTGCACCCGACCACAGATTAAGTCATCTTCACACGTTTGAAGTGCCTCCAAATGGAGATGTGAGCTGATGAGCCAAGTTGATTTTGCTGCCATGACGAACGAGCAGCTTAAGCAGTACATGCTGGAACACCGCGATGATAAGGCTGCATTAAGCGCGTATTTAGAACGCCGTCACGCACAACAGCTTCCTGTTATTGCAAATGTAAAAGATGCTGACTTTGATGACAAACTTCAGGCTGCCATTGATCGAAAGCTGGGAAAAGTTTAAGTAGCTTTATTCGTGTTTATTTTTGCTGTTCTCACCCACGCAGACTCCGATCGGGAGAACTGGAAAAAGGTGATGCTAATTTTCGCTGTCTAAATCTTCTGCTGTCATTGGGGCTTGGGCAGCATGTCTCAGGTATAAAATATGTACTCTATTAGCTCGGATGGTAAAAAGGATTCGGTATATATTCCTGGATTTTCCATGTAGTAGTTGGCGAAGTTCTCCTGGAAAAACTTCGTGCTCAATGGCTAAAGCACAACGATGAGGTTTTTCCTGAAGGGTTGCGATCGCGTTCATTAATCCCCGGAACCAGCGATCGGCAAATTCTGGATTGCGCTCTCTATACCACTGATATGCCTTCTCTATCTGGGTTTCAGCAATTGAGAGTGATTTCAACCTGAAATGTCATATTTCTGCTGCATTTCTTGCACGAAATCTGCAATGGGCCGAGTTTGCCCAGCATCCAATTCTTCGACGCCCTGTTGGATACCTGCAACTGTTTCCAGTTGATCGATTAAAGCGCGCAGTAGATTGGGACTCACTTTGTCTGGTTCGAGGAATGTAACGAGAACCTGAGTCCGCTCGTCCACCTCTTGCGGCACCTCGTTGAGTTGAATTTGCCCCTCTTGATAGAGTCCTTCAATAGTCCTCAACATAGATCAACTCGGTATACAATTCTCTTAATTGTACTGTTTGTTTTGAGTGTTACTCCTATCCCACTCCATGATTGAAGACTATTTTTTGCCCTAATCCGAGGATTTCGCTGGCTTCTTACCTATGCAATCTACCACCGGGAAGGGAGTAGTCTGCTTTTTGGCTGGCTTAAGATAGAGCCTGGCATAAATCTTGAGGCGAAAAATCAAGCGTGAGTCCAACAGCCTCTAGAATCGATTTCAGGGTAGACAAAGTCGGGTTCCCTTCTTCTGTCAGTACGCGGTGGAGATGTTGACGGGTAACTTTGGATTCCCTTGCGACTTTGCTAATTCCACTATGGGCTTCAACGACATTGCGAAGCGCCAGTAAAAAACCCGCTTCATCCCCCTCCTCAAACGAGGCTTTCAGATACTTTGCAGCATAATCGCACACAGCGAGTCGTTGCAGCAAATCCTCTTTATGACTTTGGGTTGGCATAGTATTTATTTCTCATCGTGACGGTTGGACAAGAACTTCCCCAAGAAAAAGCGTACGCTAGGGTTACAGGATGGCAGTTTCTTTGCGAATAATGCTCTACTTTCAGTGCTGAACTTTCACCGTTAGCATGTCAATTGTTCTGATGTTTGATGATGTCATCCCGCGAGAGAAAATACTCTCAGACGCTCGTTCGTTTCTAGATCAGTGCAATTGGGAACTAGAAATTGGTGAGTCGGTATGGGTGAGGATTCCCAGAAATACCGAGTTGCGCGTTCGAACTCGGGCCTTTATTGAAGCTGATGCGCCAGACATATTCCTCGACGATCATTTTGAAGCCGTTGTGATACTGGGTTGCGAAGAAGAGCAGGAACATTGGTGGGCAAAGTATGGCCTGCTCAAGCTGTACTACGACCATAATGGTCAGTTTGCTTCTGAAGATAGATATCCTGCGCCTGCTGGATAACTGTTATTGTTTACATTTGAAGGATGCTCAACCACTCAGCAGTCATGATGAGCGTGCAACCGAATCATTCGCAAACGATCGGATTTTCAGCGGCTAACTGAGAAAACGGTGCGTCATTTACCAAAAGATCCTTTGCCGCGCTCATTGGATCTGGAGAAATTTGTTTAAGGCTGCAACCATAGCTGGGGGCCATCTGCGGATATCGCGCACCCATTCAATATCTTTGTAGCGGCTATCAAGTCCCAGCACCGACACCCATTGACTTTCTGCTTCACCTTGTTTTCCCTCAACCCAGAGGGCCGCAGTTAAGGCAGCCCGGGTATCGGGATAACGTGGATATTTGCGCACCAGATTGCGCAGGGTGCGGATCGCGGTTTGGGTTTCGCCCAGCTGGTATAAAGCCAGGGACTGGTTGGCGCGAGCGGTGGCAAAATTGGGTGCGAGTTCAATCGCCGTTTTGTAGTCTGCGATCGCAGCCGCCCATTCTCCACGGCCTGCCTTAGCATTGCCGCGATTGTTAAACGCGAGCGGATCCTCAGGATCGAGTTCCAGTACCCGGTTGTAATCGGCAATCGCCGCATCCCATTGGCTCAACCTTTCCAACGCCAGCCCCCGATTGAGATAGGCATCGGGAGCATCCGGTGCGAGTTCAATCGCTTTCTCGTAGTCTGCGATCGCAGCCTCAATGCGATTCTGCCCCACCTTAATATTGCCTCGATTGCTCCAGCCGACTGGATTGTCTGGCAACAACTCAATCAACTGCGTCCAGTAGCCTTCCGCCCCTGCCAGGTCTCCGCGATTTGTGGCACTAAAAGCCTTTTGGCGCAGATCGTTCACTGCTTGAATCTGGGTTTTCGTCAAATTATCAGGTAGAGTTTGAGCCATTCCAGGACTAATAGAGGCAAACCCCATGCCGATGAAAATCAAGAGGGTAAAAATCAACTTAAATAAACAAACTCTCATCAATTATTCTCCTCAGATAAACTCAACCTGATACAATATTCGGTCCAAATTAAGCTGTAATTCAACGATCGATCTGCCATTTTCAATGACAAAATCTGCCCGCTTTTTGAGTTGTTCGTAGTCAAATGAATTGAGCTCAAATTCAGATATTGTCTTAAATTCCGAGTAATTGCTTCCTTCTCCAGTTCTGCCTCTGGAAAGAACCCGTTCAAATCGGAGCGATTCATTTAAATTTAAATAGATGAGTAAGACATGGGTTTGGGTTAACGAACACAAATAATTGTAGTCTGAAAGTTGTCGAATACCATTAATTGTTATCTGGCGATAACCCGATCGACTTGCTTGCTCAATAAATCTATTCAGAAAATAAGTTTGCCCTTCTCTTTTGAGAAAACCAAGATAACTCTCTATAATTAATTTCCGCGAAATCGAAGCCCGTTCCTGCAGATATTCGTTCCGAAAAGTAGCCCCCACCGAAAAGTGGTGAAAGTCGTACTGATTTTGCAAATACTCAGCAACTGTATCTTTACCCGAACCACTATTGCCAGATAGTCCAACGATTCTCATCCACACCCTCCAAAATTTATTGCTTGAGGTTGACCGGAAAAAAATTCTGAGTCCGTTTGAGAAGATTTATGTCTTTGAAATACAGCAATATCTAACAGAACAGATCGTTCTTCTGTTTGATTTCGATGAGGGCGAGAATCGATCGACTGATGTCAATGAGCAGATTCCACTTGCTCTGCGAGAAAGAGTATTTGGACTTGGAGTTTTATCTAAACTAAAACATTTGAAGGTCGTATTAAGCAAAAGCTTTGGCGAGAATGGAGAAGTGCTAGCAAAGGATTGCTCTGATAATACAAATGATTTACGGGAATGCGAACTGCCCAAACACGACTAAAGATGAAGCCTTTCGCATAATCTCCTTTGTGAAAACCTTTTTTTGAAAGTGGCCTTCCAGAGGATAAGTTTTTTGCGTACTAGGGTAAAACCCGCATGCCCAAAAGTTCTCACTTGTTGACCGCTACCCTTTCTTCAAGCTGATCCTTCTAAACAAAGTCTCTACTCATCAATTGGGACAACGCAGACCGCAGCTGGAGCGCGATCGCGCCCGCAATTTATGTATTTATGTAACGCCATCTTTACATTTATTTCCAATTGTTACTATGGTTATCGTTATTGGCAGTTGTTGCAAGCAGATGGCTCAATGCGAATCTGCAAACGACTTGGAAGCAGTTGATTGCTCTGTATAAAAGTGCTTTCCTGAGCCAATTCCAACAACCGACTTTCCTTGAAGAAAAGGAACTGGTATAATAATCCCTAAATAATAATTAAATTCTAAGGTGAATGCTCAAAATTGTGGTTGGAAATCTCAACTCACAGCTTCCTTTAGAAGGTATCCAGTCTGGTGAGCGATAGGGAACATCCGATCCGCGATCGCGCCTTTAGAACCAGCCAAATACAGTCAAACGATTCATCACCCCAACCTGATCCTACGCTGTAGGGAGAAACTCAAATGACCATTAACACGATTACCGCAAACGGCAGCTACAGTCCCAGCACGGACGAGGGAAGTGAAGCAGCTGCGATCTCAGGAAACGCTGAATCTCAGGGATCTGGGACAGACAATGGCTCTGAAGTGGTTGCTTTGTCCGTTCGGAGTGAGGCTGAGAAACAGCTGAACATCAAGCCCTACCATGCTACAACCCTGCCTCAGAATCGTCCCATTTTGAGAAGCGAACTGCGGGTGAGCCGCGTTATCCCCGGTGCTGAGTCACGCCCTGTTCTTGCCAGCCCTCAGAACGTTGCCGAGAAACTTCCGGGTTTGCACAATCGTCCGGTTTTTGCCAGCGACAATCAGAGCTATCGCGACCTGCCCGGTTTGCACAATCGGCCCATTACCCCCAGCAACCTGGGTGTTAGCAAGACCCAAGAAATCATGGGAAATCGTCCTGTCGTTTCTAAGCAGATTACCAATAGAAGTAGTTTAATGGGCTATCTGGACTGATTGCCAGAATGTTCTAGCCCCCATTTGACATAGACAAGCGAAAGAAGAGGGTGAGTCACTGAACTGTGTGAGGTGCAGCATGGCTTGTCCTCTTTGCCTTAATATGGCAGCGTCATATCGGTAAGGATAGACAAAATTGAGCGCACGCGCTAATTTTGTCTGTCCTTAATTTTGTCTGTCCTTACAAGTTTGGCTATTGCTATACTGCCCGCCGGTGGTGGTAAACAAGTTTTTATGTTTTTTTTCAGCCAAGTATAAGGGCGATCGGCTTCGTGTCTGGAGCAGGAATAACCCGTCCGATTAAGCAGCTTTGCGGGTAGCCCGACGTTTTCAGTTGCTGGATACAGTCGTCAGCAGTTGCCTCTGGAATCGCAGCCAGCAGTCCGCCCGACGTTTGCGGATCGAATAGCAATTGATATTTGGCAAGGCCACTTGCTTGGATAGCATTGTTGATATGAATCGCCAATCGTAAATTTTGAGGCTGCAGGGAACTGATGATTCCTGCTTGCACGGTTGCGATCGCACCTGGCAAAATCGGCAGGGCATCTAAATCTAATTCGACGCCGACTTTAGAGGCTTTGACCATTTCGAGCAGGTGCCCCACTAGTCCAAATCCAGTAATATCTGTGCAGGCGGTTGCGCCACATTCAAGCAATACTTGGGCAGCAGTTTGATTAGAGAGCAACATCGATTCCAGGGCCTGCTCAATCCAACGGCCTTGGGCCTGGTAGCGCATGTCAGCGGCAAAGAGGGTGCCGATGCCAATCGCTTTAGTCAAAATCAGCACTTGACCGGGTTTCATACCGTTTTTTCGCAGCAGTCGATCGGGGCAAACAAGTCCATTGCAGGAGAGGCCAAAAGCAAGTTCGGCACCTTCGATTGTATGGCCTCCAATTAAGGAACTCTGGCACTCCTGGAGAATTTTGTTGGCTCCCGACATCAACTGATAAAGGGTCTCTTCAACCTTCTCGTTTGTGCCGTAAGGAACGGTGACAATCGCTAAAGCACTCTGAGGCGTGGCTCCCATGGCAAAAATGTCGCTCAAACAGTGATGGGTGGCAATTTGACCGAAGAGATAGGGATCGTCGATGAAGCTGCGAAAATAATCGACAGTCTGGACCAGCAAGTGACCCTCTGGCACTTGCAAAACAGCGGCGTCGTCGGGTTCATCCAGTCCAATCATAATATTACTGCCTCCTACGACCGGCAGTCGTTTGAGGGTCTGTTCCAGGATGGTACTGCCGACTTTGGACCCGCAGCCAGCACAATGCATTTCAGGCAGGCTAGGGGGAGCAAGCTGGAGACCGGGGGAGCGAACTGCTAGTTGTCTGACCGTCTGGTCATCCTTGCCTTTGGATTTGTTTTCCATGGCGGGTAAGTCGTCAAACTGATCCATGAATTTCCGGTCGATGTAATCTTTCCACTGCCACATGAGCGGGGAACGCCAGCTCAAAAAGGCCCAGGATGCGATAGCTTGTTTGTCTCCAGTGCCAATAAGACTTAAATATCGGGACTGGGGACGGTAGGAGAGGAGTTTCCGGTCTAGAACAATTCGTTGCAGGTTTTCAAATAAGGGTTTCCCCTGACGAACGGCAAAAACTCCCGCTTTGGGGCGCTGGTAGTTTTGCATAGTGGCAATGTCGCCAGCAGCAAAGATATGCGGGTGAGAGATGGATTGCAAAGTATCAGCAACGAGAATAAAGCCGCGCTTATTGGTAGCCAATCCTGATGCCTTAATCCATTTTGGGGCCGAGGCTTGAGTGACCCAAAAAACCCGATCGCATTCGAGTTTTAAGTCAGCGTTGCAGATGATTTTGAAGGGTTGGGAACCAAGGTGCCCCGCAGCAATTTGGCTGACATGTTCTCCGAAATGAAGCTCAATACCTCGCTGTAACAAGATTTTTTCCAGATGATGGCTAACCCAACGATTGTGCTGAGGTAAGAGTTGCTTGCCCCGGTGGAGGAGATGAATTTTTAAGTTCTCAGTGGGTTCGCCAGCCTGGGTAAAGATGGGATGTAATTGGGCTTGCATGTTCAGGGCAAGTTCCACGCCACCGGCTCCACCGCCGACGATCCCCAATCTAAGGGGATGGGTTGGATTTTGTTTGACCCTGGCAACGATTTGCTGCCATGCTGCCAAAAATTGGGGAACAGGTTTAGCAGGGATAGCATACTTAGCCGCACCGGGGGTTTCAATCGTTGCTGGCGTGCTGCCGATATCAATCGATAAATAGTCGAAGGCAACGGGGGGATGGTGGGCACAAATCACTTTATTTTCAGTCAGTTCCAGACCTATTGCCTGGTCTAAATAGAGCTGGGCTCTGGCAAATACGGATAGACGGCGCAGGTCGATGTGGGCTTCGTCGTAACTGTAAAAACCAGCGACATGCCCCGGCAGCATACCAGAGTAAGGCGTGTGAAGGGCATCGGTAATCAAGGTCAGGCGAACGCCAGGAATGGGTTTCATGGCAAACAGTTTTAGCGCGATCGCATGGCTATGACCGCCGCCGATTAAGACTAGGTCTGTTGCGATCGGGTGAGGAGCATACTGCATGGAAGCGACTAGAACAAGAGAATCAAGAATTCCTCACACGACAGGGAACAAGGGTTAGCGCCCCCTTCGGGAGCGATAGCCTTCCAAGTCGTGTTCCTCATATATCGCCCCAATTTTTGCATAAAGCCAGGCAGATTGGGGCAATGTATGAGGGATACCCCTAGGCATCCCCCATTGTTGGATGGGGTGGCTGGATCGGAATCTCTACCCAAAATTCAGTTCCTTCCCCAGGTGTAGAAGAACATGTTAAGCGACCGTGATGCTGTTCGCTGACAATTTGGTAGCTGATCGATAATCCTAAGCCAGTACCCTTTCCAACAGGCTTAGTGGTGAAAAATGGATCGAACAGGCGAGCCTGCATTTCTGGCTCAATTCCTGGACCATTGTCACAAATTCGCACCACAATCTGGGTGTTATCGTTGGAGATTTCAGTATAGATTGCAATTATGCCTGGATTGTCCTGAATTTCTTTTGTACAGAGCTGACGATTTCGCTCCTCCAAGGCATCAATTGCGTTGACCAGCAAATTCATAAAGACCTGATTGAGCCGCCCAGCATAGCACTTTACCAGAGGGAGATGCTCATATTGCTTTATCAGTTGAATACCCGGTTGTGTCGCAGTTCCTTTGAGACGATTTTGCAGGAGCGATAGGGTACTTTCTATGCCCTCGTGAATATCAACCTCCTTCATTTCTGATTCATCTAAACGGGAAAAACTTTTCAGCGACACCACAATTTGGCGAATCCGTTCAGCCCCTGTCTCAATGGAAGTCTCAAGTTGGGGCAGATCTCTGAGCAGAAAATCCAGTTCAATGGCTTGTGCTTCAGCAACAATTTCTGGCACGGGATTTGGATAGTGTTGTTGATAGAGCTGAACCAACCCGACCAGATCTTGCACATATTGATTGAGATAGGGAAGGTTGCCAGAAATAAAGTTAACAGGGTTGTTGATCTCATGGGCTATACCTGCGACTAGCTGCCCCAAACTGGACATTTTTTCGGTTTGAACAAGTTGTGTTTGAGCTTTTCGAAGCGCTGCTAATGTTTGCTCGAGTTGCTGAGTTTGCTGTCTCAGCTGGGCTTCTGATTTCCGCAGCGCTGCTTCCGTCTGCCTTCGTTCTGTGATATCGCGAATAATGACAATCGCTTGATGCTCGGGTAGCCGTAATAACCTTGCTTCATAAAAATGTTCCTGCCCCGATCGGTTCAGAGAGTGTTCAAGACTGACAATAGGTTTTGTCTGTTGTACCTGGCATAGAGCTGCATCAAATTGATTGCCGATGGCGGGTGGCAAACAATCTTGAAGCCGTTGGCCAATTGGATTGGCTACCGACAGATATGTATCGTATTTATCTCCTTTTTTGCAGTCCAGAATTGTGCCGGATAACTTGAGGTGTAGAAACAAGGAAGGAGTCGCAGACCATAGTTGAGAATTGACTTGCATCAATTCTTGCGATCGCGCTTCAACGTCGCCTTCCAATATTTGTCGCTCAGCATCGAACTGCTTATAGGTATGGTTAACTGTTTCAATAAAACCTTGCCACTCTTGTGGAATTGTTTCAAGGCTACCAAAGTGCCGTTCCACATGACATCTTAATAAGGGATGAATCTGTTCCATTGGGAACAATCCTAACGTTTAATTTTACCCCTGGAAAAATTCCAGCTCCCAGCACAACCAGATTTAGAGGCAAATTCGGAACAATTTACCCAAAAAAGGAGCGAACTTTATCCCTTATGCGATCGCATCAGTGGTTGTTTACTCATGCAATGCACTCCATTTATCAAACTAGTGTTCGATCGAGATCGAAAACAGGAATACCATAAGCCCTGAAAAACCAGTGCATAAGGTCATCCTCGACTTGTCCAATCCCAAGTTTTACCTTAAAAAGCACTAGTCAGCCAATAGATCGGGGCGGCGCTCCCGAGTTCGTTGCAACTGCTGTTCCCTGCGCCAGCGAGCAATTTCAGCATGGTTACCAGACAACAATACTTTCGGCACTTCCCAGTCCCGGAAAACCGCTGGTCGGGTGTATTGGGGATAGTCCAATATTCTTTCTTCAAAGCTTTCTGCTTTCAAAGATTCTACCTTTCCAACTGTTCCTGGCAGCAACCGCACCGTACCATTAATCAAGGCCAGTGCTGGAATTTCACCACCCGTTAAAACAAAATCTCCTAATGAGATTTCCCGATCTACCAGATATCGCACCCGCTCGTCAAAGCCCTCGTACTGGCCACAGATCAGCACTAACTGGTTGTAATTTCTGGCTAACTGATGCAACATGGCTCGATCCATTTGCTCGCCCTGAGGCGTCATTAACACGACAGCTCGTCTGGTTAACAGTGGTAGAGACTCCACAGCTGCAAAAATCGGTTCTGGTTTCAGCACCATGCCAACACCACCACCATAGGGTTCGTCATCTACCCGACGATGCTTATCGGTTGTGAAGTTACGTGGATCGATCAGATTGACAGTTGCAATCCCCTTAGCCAGGGCCTTACCCAACAGCCCAGTGCTGAGGGGCGAAGTGAAAAAATCTGGGAACAGGGTAATAATATCAAAACGCACAGGAAGAGTCCAAATCAAAGCTTTATTGTCTGGTTCGATCCCGATCTACTATCTTTCAGGAAAACACGCTACTGCTTTCTAACATTGTGGAAGATCGCGAGGATATCTCACGTAAAGCCAAGATCAGGCAACTGTGCAAAACTTCTGCTCGTTTCAGATCTGTTTTTTACTACAGGGAAAATTGTAGCTTGCAAAGTTGACAGGGCTTACCTGAAAGCTTCACATTTAAAGAGTAATCTAGATTGGAGAACTCAAAAAGTAATAACAAGATCGCACTCTTGGAGATCTCTGCGCTTTTTCTCGATCTGTTCTTTGAGAAAATTTTAAAACAGAGGAAGGGCGTTTAAATTCAGAGTTGTCTGTCACCGATATAGTGAATGCAGGAGTCCGGAAGTTATGAGTGAGACTGTTAAGGTTGTTCAGCCTGTCGGGATTTTAGATGATATCAGAGCAGGCCAACTCCGTAGAGAAGTGGGTGAAGTTGTTGCTTCAGGGGCGAACCAAGTACTGATCGATCTGAAGGATGTGACCTTTGTCAATAGCTCTGGTCTTAGCGCCCTTGTATCAGCGCTCAAAACAGTTCGTACTTCTGGCGGCAAGCTCTTCCTTTGCTCAGTCAACGATCAGGTCAAAATGCTATTTCAGTTAACTCGTATGGATCAAGTATTCGAAGTTTTTGAAAACCAGGCTGATTTTACGAAAAAGGTTATAACAACTAAATAAAGCCTGGGAGCGGGAAGCCTTAGCCAAAGTTAATTTCTAGCAGAGAAAGATCGTCATCCAGACGTTCTTTTGTATGCAGCGTTTGAATTTTCTTCAGTACTCGATCGAGGTTACCCGTCTGAGTCTGGCGACAATCAGCTAGGAAATCAATAAATGCTTTAAGACTCCAATGTTCGCCGTCAGGTTGTTCAATCTCATAAACACCATCGCTAAAGATATATAATGTACTGCATTCTTCAATGTTGCAAAAGCCATTAGAAAAGCTTGCTTCTGGGAAAACACCAATGGGTAAGCCAGAAATCCCTAGTTGTTTGACTTCAATCGTGTTACCAGGTTTTCCGTAGATCAAGATCGCAGGTGGATGGCCAGCGCTGGAATAAATCAACCGACGTTTTGTTTGACTATAGACACCATACCAAATCGTAAAGTAGCGATCGTTATGATCTGTCATCTGGAAGGTTTCGTTCAGCGCTCTCAGAACATCGTTGGGTTGATAGTAATTTACCCTGGGTAGGGATTGCGATTTCAGCAGATTGAGCACTGATACTGAGAGCATTGCGGCACCAATACCATGCCCGGATACATCTAACAGATAGATAGCCCAATAATCGGGATCGAGCTGATAGTAGTTAAAGCAGTCTCCTCCTAATTGCACGGAGGGAATAAAGCGAGTATCTATTTTCATCGGGTCAGTTAACGGACGAGGCAACAAGGAACAGACATAATCGGCTCCCTCCATTAACTGCACTTCTAATGCTTGCTTCTGATTTTTTAAGTCCTGGGTAAGATCTTCCAAAATTTGGTTTTTGGTTTGCAAATCCTGAGTCAGCTGGTGAAGGCGCAATGCTGCACGTACGCTGGCATTTAACTCAGGTAAATTGATCGGCTTGGTGAGGAACCCATCTGCTCCTTTCTCAAGTCCCTCAATTCGCTTATCTGTTTCACTATGGGCAGTCAGTAGGATAAAAAAAGTGGTTGACAGGGATGGGTCGGCTTTAACGCTCTGACAAACCGCCAGCCCGTCCATCTCTGGCATCATCCAATCACAAATAACCAGCGCAGGACGAATTTTTTGCGCTTGTTGAAGACCTTCCTCACCATTTTTTGCGGCTGCAACCGTGTAACCCTCTTGCTGTAACTTCTGAGTCAGCATGAACCGGAGTGTTGGGTCGTCATCTACGATCAGTATTTGGGTCATAAGACAGCGCAAGTAGGGTTGAATTGTGCGATCGACGATCTATAGCTTGCTATTTACAAAGGTCTGAATACGTTTTAGGAATACTTCTAGCTCGGAGAGTAGCGTAGCAGCATCAGCGATCTCATGTTCGCGGGCCTGACGCTCCAGATCTGCCGCTCTTTCTCGCATTAATTCAGCACCTACATTAGCACTAGCTCCTTTGATATAGTGGGCTTCCCGTGCCAAACCAATATAATCACTGGATGCGATGGCAGTCTTGATATCGTCAAGATGTATTTGGGCATCCTCAACAAACATTTGCAACAGTTCTAACTCAAATTCTGCATCCCCATCCGAAAGATGGCGCAGATGTTCCCAATCAATACAGTCGAGTAAGTTGTCATTCATAAGCGAAAATCGCCTGGGAGAATCGTCCCCTTATCTGGTTTTCCGAACTTTCCTGCTACCCATACTCTGATAGTTCTTCTAGCCATACTCTAATCTCAAACAACGCGATCGCAATTCCTAGTACCTAATCATAATCACAGTTATACAATTGCTCTACGGCCAAGCAACACCCTTACCAGAGTGCCCTCTTGGAGTTTCAATACCAAGACTGCAAGTTGTAACTTATAGCAAGACAAAGCAACCCTCAACGAAAAGCCATATCGATTATTAGCAGAACTCATCTTTCAAGGAGATTGGCAGATGGAAAACAAAAAATGAAATCTTTAGAACACCAAATGACCAAACTGGAATTTTTACGAACAAACCGCAACGGGATTGCAGTACAAGCTAGCGCAAGGCAGCAGAAGTAACATAATAACGAAAATAGGGCTACCCTCAACATCTTCCTGAAAAAGTAGGAATGACATTAATTCTGAACTGCTGTCAATTGCAGGTCTCCAATCTTTATAATTAGCCTTTTCCTTGCGAGAGATCCCAACAATACCAGCCCTTGTTACAAAACATTACAATTAGATTTTTCGCAGCTTTCTTGCAACTCCTGAATTCATGACTCCCTAACCCCAAAGTCAAGCTGAAAGGTATTGTAAGAGGCTTCCCAGAAAATAAAATACAGCTCACTGACCTGGATGCATTATACAAGAATGAAACAATGTTATGAGCGTGTATATTTTTCTCATTGATTGTCTGAAAGTCTGCAACACTGAACATTTCAACTTTCAAAGATTGCTACTCCCCAAAGCACCAGGAAACAAAAAGCACAATCAATACTAACCTGAGCCAGGATGGTAAACTCAGCGCATTCAGACATTCCAGAGGAATGAAAATAAAAACTTCAGTCAACACAAGACTGATAGCCAAAAGAAAAACGAGCAAAATCGCTTCAGGCATCGTGCTAATCCAAAAATCACCATGGCCCAAACTGGGGTAGGTCTTGCAACCAAACGCAAAAATCTTAAAACTTCTGCTCTGTTCTTTTCTAGATAATGTTGTTTCTGGGTGGCTAGAAAAGCGGACTCTTCCTAGAAATTAGAATTTGATACATCCATTGTTAAAGTCGGAGAGAGGACTTATTTGTTCTAACCCACCTACAACAGATCTCATTTTGCCCTAAGGATTTGACCCTACCAATTTCTTTTTCCCTGATATCAAGCTACTACATGCTCAGCAGTTTGCCATCAGAGCAACAAGAATAAGGAAATGCGGAAACCCATTGTGCTAACGCGAAGTCAATATCTGTAACTTCACCATAGAAGTCATTTTTAAGTGCGAGCGCAATCATAAAAAGTATCAGGAGGTCTCAGTCGTGCGAACCAAGTTAACATCGAAACACAGCATTCTTTGCGTTTTCGCGATCGCCTGCAGTGCTTTGCCTGCCCTGGCTCAGGTACCGGGAGGCAGCAAAACGTTTACCGGAACCACTACTGGAGTCTTCTCCCTGTCCTCTATCAGCAACAAAGATAGCGTCAGCGGGCAGTTTTGTCTTGGTTTTGGTGACCATAAGCCCGACCATGTCTTTGAATTACAGAGTGCTGTTCCCAACATGAAATTCCGACTTGAGAGTAGTGCCAATACCACGTTGCTGATCCAGTTACCCAACAAGCAGGTCCGTTGTGGTGGAACAACAATTCAGGGCACAGATTGGCCAGCTGGGACTTACAACATCTCCGTCGGTTCCATAGAATCAGGCCAGCAGCATCGTTATACTCTTCATGTAGAGTAGGAAAGAAAGTATTCCTCTACACGACTTGGAAGGTTATTTTGAAAGCCTTGCTCCGCAAGGCTTTCAAAATAACCCATTTTTCTGTTCTGGTACGAAGAAATGTGGTTTAGCGCCCCCTTTGAGGGCGCTAACCTTCCAAGTCATGTCCTCTAGAGATCGAAGAAGTTGGAGCGCGCAGGTTCAACCTGCGCGCTCCAACTTCTTCATTTGTTTACCCCTACCCGGGAAGTTAGGATATCCTTACCTCGAAAGCGAGACCAAGAACGCTAAGATAAGAAAATGGTTTTACCTTAACAATCACACGAGGTAAGTATTCGTGCGACCTGGCTTTCTTGGCGACTTTCGCATCATTTTTGAGCGCGATCCGGCAGCCCGCAACTGGCTTGAGGTTCTATTTTGTTATCCCGGTTTGCAGGCACTCCTATTCCATCGCTTTGCTCACTGGCTTCATCATATTGGTATGCCGCTTATTCCCCGATTAATTTCTCACCTGTCGCGCTTCCTCACAGGAATCGAGATTCATCCGGGGGCTACCATTGGTCATCACGTTTTTATCGATCACGGCATGGGGGTTGTGATTGGTGAAACTGCGATTGTGGGAGACTATAGCCTCATCTATCAGGGGGTAACCCTGGGGGGCACAGGCAAGGAAAGCGGCAAACGCCACCCGACCCTGGGAGAAAATGTTGTTGTCGGTGCGGGTGCCAAGGTGCTGGGCAATATACAGATTGGTAATAATGTCCGCATTGGGGCAGGGTCAGTGGTGTTGCGAGATGTGCCATCGGACTGCACGGTTGTGGGGATTCCGGGCCGTATTGTTTATCGGTCTGGGGTACGGGTGGATCCGCTAGAGCATGGTCGGCTACCTGATTCTGAGGCCCAGGTGATTCGAACGTTGGTGGATCGAATTGAAACATTAGAAAAACAGCTGGAATCGCTGCAGGCGCAGCCGGTCTCTTTCAGCGCTCCGGTTCGCGATCGCGCCAAGTTTCTCGCTCCACCTGCGATCGCTCTTGAGCCAGAGGCCGATGCTGCCACCCAGAATGAAGTTTGCACGGCTCCAGCCTCGCCCAAATGCCGTTTAAAGGATCGGGCCATTGAGGAATTCCTGGATGGCTCTGACATTTAAGTTGTAAGACTCTTGTCTCTAGTGCAGGGCGACACAAGTTATACAGCAGCTTAAAATATAGCTGGCTGATCTTCTGAAAGTAAATGCTTTATAGGCTGTTGAAAGCGGTGCAGTCATCAAAATTCAGTGCTGCGTGATTTCCGCTGGCCTGCACTAGTGCGATCGCAAACCGAACCAACCCCGTAACGATTGTTCAAGCTGTTCAGCATCAGCATTAACCAACTGAATCAATGACTTTGAGTGCTAAACTTTCATGCACCGTAATGATGTCATTTTTGCAGCAGTTGGCATACACATTGTCCTCATCGTTATCCCAAACTGCATCTAATGAGGCTTGACTGGCTTGCAGCCAAAACCCAGCTTCATCAGCTTCATCATCAATAAGCAGGGTTACCAGCACTTTTGTCCCTTCTGGCAGTTCTGCTGATTCCAAAAGCTCAATCTTTCCCTGGCTAACCTGCTCCCAAAGTATTTTTGGCATGTTCGCTTTATGAATGTCATGTTCTGATTGTATGCCTTGAGTAACAGTCTGGAGCTGACAAGGCCACAATCCAGCAGTGTGTTGAACAGGAATATGCGACGCAGCTGCAGCGCTTGGAGTCAAGCGATCGCGCCGAACTCAACGCCAGAGAAGAACAAATCGCTCAATACCGCCAGGGAAACGCCAACCTCTGGGAGATTGCTAAACAGATGGCCGCGAAACCGATCCATATAGACGTGAAAGCAGAAGGTACATCCACATCAGACCATTCTAGCCAAACAGCAAATCTTCCAGGCTCCTGTCGGCAGCGTCGATAATCGGAGCCAGCAAAACAACGTTGCAGGGAGAGTTGCAGGCGATCAGATCGAAGCGCAACACAATGAAGCTCCAGAGCTACACCCTGGCTGAGGAATGAGCATTTAATACCTTCCAGGTAGGATGGGCAAAGCGGAGTGTGACCATCACAAAGTCGAGATGGGCACGGGCATTCGCCCTTTGCCCATCCTACTCATCTACTAGTTTTGAGCTTTTTGTTCTGTCCTAATTTATTCTTGTAGTGCTATACGATTGTCCCAGAACGCTGCTGTTAAAAGAAAGCAGGTTGATGGCGAATCAGACTGAGAAATTCTTCGCGGGTTTTATGGTCGTCCCGGAACACACCCAACATGGCACTGGTCGCTGTCCACGATCCAGGTTTCTGGACACCGCGCATCACCATACACATATGGGTTGCTTCAATCACGACTGCCACACCGCTAGGTTCCAGAATAGTCTGAACCGCTTCAGCCACCTGACGCGTCAGGCGCTCCTGAACCTGCAACCGTCGAGCATACATCTCGACAATCCGAGCCAATTTGCTGAGGCCAACCACCTTTTGATTGGGGATATAAGCAACGTGTGCTTTGCCCATAAATGGCAACATATGATGTTCGCAAAGGCTGAAGACATTGATGTCTCGCACCAGCACCATTTCATTGTGTCCTTCGTCAAAGATGGCACCATTGACCAGATCCTCCAAAGACTGATGATAGCCGCTGGTCAGGAATCGCATCGCTTCCACAACCCGTTTAGGGGTTTTGAGCAGCCCTTCCCGTTCTGGATCTTCACCTACACCTAAAAGGATAGTCCTGGCTGCCTCTAACATGTCCTCTTCAGTGGTCTCAGGATCCCCTTGCTTGGGTAGATTCGATTGGCGACCATTCAGGGTATTGCGATCGGGGCGGGGTAAGAGACGAGAGTCTGAGTCTAAGTTGTTGGATCCATTCATAGTCTCGAGGCGGGACGATTGATGGCCATTGGAATTTTGAGAAGAAGCAAGAGTCATGGTAGATATTGCTGAAGTCTCCTTAGAATGTGGTTTTGACCAGACGGATAAGGGTTAAATCGACAAACTCAATTTTCAGGCTAGAGCAGTCTGCTATAAGACAGCTACAAAGCGCCTGCACTGGGCATGAGTGTGAGTTCCTCAACTGATGCTTGTACAGGGAGTGTTGCAGTATGCAGAATAGAGCGGGCAACTGTCTCTGGGGTTAACATCGCTGCGCGATTAAGATCCGCTTGTACGGTGTCCGTATCCCAGAGTGATGTATTGACTGCGCCTGGACAGATGACAGTCACCCGAATGCCATGGGCACGTTCTTCGGCAGCAAGGGTTTTGGAAAGCGAAATCAAGCCTGCTTTGCTTGCAGAGTAAACTCCCCAACCTGGGAAGGATTGTTTCCCTGCAATGGAAGCAACATTGATAATCGTACCTTGCCCGCGATCGCGCATCCCAGGCAAAATTGCCTGAATGCACTGGAATACGCTAGTAAGATTGAGATTCATCACCTGTTGCCAGTCCTGGAGCGAGGTTGACATCAAGTCACTCGTGTAACCCATACCAGCATTATTTACCAGAATGTCAATTGGGCCAAAGTCTGTTGCGATCGCAGCCATCCTTGCCCTGACCTGCTCAATTTCAGATAGGTCAACAGGGTAAACCGCTGCAGTTGCTCCCTTAGATCGAATTGCCTCGGCCACAGCACTCAACTTATCTTGGGAACGACTCGCTAACGCCACACGAATCCCTTTCTCCGCAAACGCCAAAGCAGTTGCTTTGCCGATTCCACTACTAGCACCAGTAATGAGGACACTCTGCTCCATGAAAGTAGTCATAAAACATTCCTGTAATATCTGAACAGAAAAAACTGCTCAGTTCAAATCCCTATCAAGAAAATCTTGAAGAACCATTGTACTTAGGCGAAGAAACGGAATTGAAGCTAGATCGCACTTCTATCAGCAAGCGAGCTAGAAAACCAACACCTTAGAAAAACATAGTAACTCCAACTTCACCCAGCACCTTGTGCGCAAAATTGCAGTCTCAACCTTGCTTATAGTAGGGATACAATTTCATCATCAGAGAACTGACAGATGGAGATAATACTGATGTCTACATCGCAAATTCGGCTAGCTAACAAGAAAACTCTAGTCAAGCATAAAGTTCAAAAGAAGCCCTGAAAAACTAGCCATACAAAATTGAATCTAGTACAACGCTCCTAATACGAACGAGCTACTTTGCAAGCAAGTTTTTAGATTCAAAGAGACCAACAGCTTTTGTGAAAGCCTTGAAACCCATAAAGCCGCAGATTAAGCAGGACAACAATGATTGAACATTGTGAAGAATTGTAACACTATTATTATATCAACATGCATAAGTCTTTGCGAATTCAAATTGCCTATTCTTTCAAGCAGACATTTCAACAAACACTCCAATGGAGCGAAATTTTTGATAACGCAATTCCCGCCGTTGTTGACCGGTGAGTTGGGATAAATCAGCTAAATTTTGTAATAATGCTTGCTTAAGGGTTTCCGCTGCCTTCAACGGATCCGCATGAGATCCTCCAATGGGTTCAGGCAACAGGCGATCTAAAATATTAAGGTTTTTCAAATCTAAGGCAGTAATCTTGAGTGCTTCAGCAGCCTTGGGAGCCTTAGAAGAATCTTTCCAGAGAATTGCAGCACAAGCTTCGGGCGTTGCAACTGTATATACTGCATGTTCGAACATCAACAGACGATCGCCTACACCAATTCCCAACGCTCCTCCCGATCCTCCTTCACCAATCACTGTACAAATGATAGGGACATCAAATCGAAACATCTCCCTCAAATTGTAAGCAATTGCCTCTCCTTGCCCCAACCGTTCCGCTTCTACACCTGCCCAAGCGCCAGGGGTATCAATAAAAGTCAAAATAGGCATGCCAAAACGATCGGCGTGCTTCATAAGACGAAGCGCTTTACGATAGCCACCGGGAGACGCCATGCCAAAATTCCGAGCAACATTATCTTTCGTATCGCGGCCCTTTTGATGGCCAAACATCATAACCGCCTGACCCGCCAAGCAGGCAATCCCTCCTACCAACGCAGGATCATCAGAGCCACCGCGATCGCCATGTAACTCAAACCACTCATCGCTGATTGCGTGGATATAATCGAGCGTACTCGGACGGCGCGGATGACGAGCGAGCTGCAATCGCTGAGAAGGAGACAGACTGCTGAAAATCTCCTGACGTAGCTGTACAGCTCGGGCCTCAAGCTGACGAATTTGTTCAGAAACATCAACCTCATTCTCTTCAGCGAGATTACGAATCTGATCGATCCGGGCTTCGAGCTCTGCCAAAGGTTTTTCAAAATCAAGCAAAATTGGCCTGCGATTGGAGGAGGATGCCATATCAATTTTTCCCGCAAATAGCAGCTAGCAAACAATGGGTCAAATCATAAGTGGGCGGAACCCATGTTTTACCGATAGCTGGCCAATCTGATCCATCTTTTCAACTGTAATTTGGTTCCGTCCCCAAGAAAAGTTGGTATACCACTTTTCAAACTCCAACAACATAGATTCCGCAAAACAGGCAAATAACTGGCGGGCGGGTATATCCATGTTGACAATCTTCATAATCTCCCAATCAATATCGAGAGAATGCTCAACGATCCCCCCTTTCAGTACGCATACTCCAGGATGTTGGATTTTCATGGACAGATTCTTGGGATAACCACCATCCAGAATCAGACAAGGCTGCTTCAGCGCTGTTGGATCGATCTCGATACCTTTGGGCATACTTGTGACCCAAACAACAATGTCTGCCAGAGGTAAGGCTTCCTCCATGGCCATGATTTTGCCTCTACCCAAACTCGACTGTAGAGATTGGAGACGTTCTTGATTGCGAGCAACAAGCAAAAAGTCTGCGACATCGGTACGCGCATCAAGCCAACGGCAGACAGCGCTGCCAATGTCGCCCGTTGCTCCACATACAGCGACGGTAGCCTTTGACAATTCAATGCCCAGCTTTTGAGAGGCTTGTTCTACCTGGCGGCAGATAATGTAAGCGGTATGGGCATTGCCTGTAGTGAAACGTTCGAATTCAAGCTTAATATTTCGGACTTGACTAAACCGATGTAAATTGAAATTCTCAAAAATGATGGAAGAAAATCCGCCTAATGCAGTGATATTGATACCGTGCTTCTGCGCATGGGCCATAGCATTGAGGACCTTGCGAGTAGCAGCCTTAATTCGGCGATTCTCAAGCATTTCAGGCAGGAAACAAGATTCAACGTATTTCCCTCGAATGGTTTGCCCTGTAATGCTAGTGACGGTAATGTCCTCAACAATTTGAGGCGGGGCACTGCACCAAAAATCTAATCCCTGCTCGGCATACTCCGATAAGCCGAAATCTCTGGCGACCTTTTGGGCATGTTCCAGACTGGTAAGATGACCGATTAAGCCAAACATGAAAAATATTAGCAGACCCAATCGAAAGGTCGCGGTAATGGTGAGTAAACTGATTCAACGAAAATGGATGAGATTGATTCTTTATCAGCATAGTCCATAAAAAGCCGCTCGGTCATCGTTTTACCCCGATCGGCAGTGAGTTTAGGACTTTTACGAGATAAACGCAATCCTTAAAACCTGTATGCAAGCTCCGGTAAGCGCTTAATTGTGGGAAACCACAATATCAACATTTTGCTATGCAGCAGTTAGACCATGAGCAGACAGGCGCGCAATCTCGCGGGCACCGAATCCAATATTCTCAAGCGCTCCGCTATACTCAGCCATGAAATCTGATACAAGGTCTTCTCGTTCCATGCCTAAGACGCTGGCATCTTTCTCGACTTGATTCAGCATTTTCCAAACCAGAGGCAAATTTTGGCGGTTGGCTTGCTCGATCTCAGCCCTTGAATCTTCAAAGTTTGCCTTGAGCCATTCTTCCCCAAAGCTGAGGTGGCTGTATTCTTCTTTCACAACACCTTCAGTGATTTTCCGCGCAAACGGATCGGCAACGGGAATGTAGATGTTGTAGGCTGCGATCGCAAAACACTCAATCACCAACGCCTGAATCAACAAACACGTCACTACTTTGCCTTCAGCCGCTGCCGCTTGAAAGTTGCCATGCAACCCCGCAAAGAACTGGCGAGCAAACTCCATATCAGCTACCACACCAAGATTCCGCCCGCAAGATTGAAACCCCTTTTTGTGGCGGTTTTCCATTCTTGAAAGACGAAGCAACTCATCTTTGCAATCCGGCAGCAGTTCAGCCAATTGAAGGTAATTTTCATGCGCTTCTTGTTCGCCTTCAATCACAATTGCATTAATCCGACTATAAGCATCCTTATAGGAATCGCTGTGAAAATCGAGTACCAAGCTGGCCTCAAGCTGCTGCACAGCGCTATCATCTGTTAATTTGGCCTCAAGCTGCTGCATAGATTTATTATCTCCTCATCACAAACAGACGGAAACAAACTCGACTCTATAGATTCTATAGATAAAGTTTGAGCCATTGCCTTTAACTCAAACTGTCCCCAATCTACATTAATTTACACGTTAACTGCTATTTTTTAACCTTGCTGACTGAACTATATCGCAATTCCGCTCAACCTTAATATACCGTCCAAACACTTAAAATATAGCATCTCTTATGAGCAATATATAACATTTATATCAAGGATTTTTTGGATTTGGGAGATAAAGCCAAAATCTTAAGAATATCTATCCTGCTTTTATTTGAGAGTCACTTCCCGATCTGTTCCAATACAGAATTTCGAGTAACCAGTCCTAATTGCTACTCAAATCAATATCGCCATTCTTCAAGTAGATATTGAAGAAAACCAACCAAAAAACAAAGCAAGCTCTCTTTCGAATCAACTCAGAATCAAAAAACTGTAATTTTACCGATCTCACTCTCTAGCTACTTGTGTGAATTCACTGAACTCCTGCTTTAGAAAAACTCGCCCATCAGGAGGCATAAATGAAATCTCATTCCTCAACTTATATGACCTATAATAAATTGTCAGAACTCTCTACATTTATGCTTTTCTGCAGGAAAAGCATTGCTGCATTCACAAAGAATGTTATAACATTTGATAACTTACTTCTAGGAAAAAAATAGGAGTAAGGAGCGGACAATTCACTCCCTAGGGATAGTTAAGTAATTCAGAGAATTTACTGACTATAGGATTGAGGAGCTTCTGGGAATTTACCTGTCAGGCAGTATAGATATAGCGAGATAGTTAAAGTTGGTGAAGTTGGATGGTATCTCGACTAAGCAAGCAAACTAGAGGTGGGATTGCAGTTCAGTCCGCACCCTCAGATGCTGAGACCGGCTGGGCCTCTCAGGTAGATCCGGAGATGATCTATCGGATGATTGACAGCATTCTTCCTTTTGAAGCCTGCTTATATCATCAAATCTTGCCATTATCCCTGGAAGGTAGCTGTCTCAAGCTGGGCATGGTTAATTCAGCAGATGCTTCAGCTTTAGATTATGTTCGCCGGATTTTAGCTTACATGAACTGTTCTCTGGTTCCTCAGCCAATCTCAGCTGAGACTCATCAAGCAATGCTTTCTGCTTACCTGAAGAGGAAACAGCCGAAATCAGGGAAAAATCAAACTCATGATGGAGCAGCTACCTCCACCCCAACGCAGGAAGCAAGAAATACAGAAGCATCAACCATTCCTCGAGGTACCCGACCTACTCTTATCGTCAATAGTCCCGAAGAACTGGAATTTGCAGATCTAGACATAAAGAATGACTCCAATATTCCTGCAGATCATCATGACTCTGCATCACCACCTGTCCGGCAATCAGATAGAAAAACTCTGATTTTGGATTCGGAGTCACCTTCCTATAAAACATCCCAAGTCGCGGATGCAACACCAATTTTACAGGTAGAAGCTCATCACCTGTTCGAGCCAATTGAAGTTTTATTAGCTCTGTCGCCCAAAAACTTATTGCATGAGCTACTGGCAAGAGTTCTTTTAGGAGGCATTGGCCGTCTTTATCTAGAAAGACAACCCCAGCAAGGTCGAGTGCTTTGGAGTCAAAACGGCATCCTGCAATCTGTTCTTCAAGACCTTAATATCGCTCTTTTCCAAGGTCTGATTAATGAATTAAAGCGGCTGGCTTATCTGCCTTTAATTTCTGTGCAACAGGCCAGACAAGTAGAATTTGAACGTCTTTATAAGCAAGAACGCCTGTTATTGCGTTTGAGGGTAATGCCTGGAGAGCATGGCGAAGAAGCAACGCTTCAAGTTCTTAGAGGAGCAGCTTTGAAGTTTCATCAACAGCAACAATTGTCAACACTAGGTCGCGATGCCCTGAATATTGCTCAGCAATTGCAACGGAAGCTCAGCGAAATTCGCGAACGCACTCAACTGAATCCGAGCCTCTCTTCGGAGCAGTTGGAGGCGTTGACAGCCTTAGAACTGTTGCTTAACAATGTTAATAAACAGCTTGATGCCTTGAAAAACTTAAAAAATACTTAGGAAGCCCACAATCAAGGCAGATATATAAAGTTAATAGAGTATATAAAGATTTAGATATAGGTATTTTCATGTTCCTTGATTCATCAGAGATTAGCGGGTATAACTGTCTCCCAATCATAAGATTCAGCTTGTGAGGTTATTCCAATATTTTGATAGCGATCGAGCAAGTGAGGATTTTCGAGCGTATGGGTTTCACTTTCACGTTCAAAAATTCTTATTACTAAATAACTAAGCTAATTGGCATTTAAATCAATCGACCTATCTCCAGTTGACAAGGGCTTCGGAGCCAGGAACGTGCAATGTTAGATGCCTGACAGCTTACCCTCGATTCAGTGCTATATAGTTCTGGTAGATGGTAATCTATGTTAACTTGCAAGCAATGCTATCCTGAACCAGTACTCATGTTGAAACCTATCAGTGAAGATAGCCTAGTTGTGTTCTAATGGATATAGAGCATTGTCTTAGAAGCAGAGCTGCGCAAATCTTTGCGCCGAATTGTTTGGTCTCTTGATGATGGCAAAGTTAGCATGCTCTTGTGAGTACTTTATGAACTTCCGAATCTGGCTTCAGTGAGGAGGTTTTTGTTCCCAACACTAAATTTATTTATTCTGAAAGTTTTTCATGCAGACTGAAGCTTTTAGCGAGCTTTTCCCCCTCTTTAACACTGCCAATCCGGAAACGTTGGAGTGGTTGCTCTCGGTTGCTGTTGAACATGAATATCCGGCGCGTAGGGCAGTCCTCATGGAAGATGCTTGGGGTAATGCGGTTTATTTTCTTGTGTCAGGCTGGGTTAAGGTACGCCGATTGCGTCGGCTCTCTGCTGGTGAGGAAGTTGTAACGCTTGCTGTGTTAGGTCATGGAGATTTTTTTGGTGAGATGGCGATCTTGGATGAATCTCCTCGCTCTACCGATGTTGTTGCACTTTCTTCTGTCAAATTGCTGAGTGTTTCTGCTCAGCGCTTCATTCAAACGCTCTTTAAAGATCCTCAATTGCATCACCGCATGTTGCAGTTGATGGTTCGTCGTTTGCGCCAGACCAATTTTCGTTTTCAGCTGCGTCATCGACCTCCGGCTGTCAAACTCGCGAACACCCTTGTTGCCCTGGGTGAGAACTATGGCCAAACAACCGATAACGGAGCGGAGATTTTCAATATTCCTTCTAAAGATCTGGCTGATGTTACTGATATCAGCCCTGATGAAGCGACAAAAATTGTGGAGAAGCTGGATGCAAAAGGCTGGATAAAAATTGATGCTAATCGCCAGGTTATGCATCTTATCAATCTCAAACAGCTGACGCATCTTGCTGGACGAATTCAATGATAGAAGTAATCCGGGATCGTCCTGGTACATCCTCTGGCATTGAAGTTGCAGTTTTCTATCAGGTGACAATGCCGTGTCCCGAAACTCATCTATTTGAGGTGAGTTTGCGGGTTGCTCACTGGACTCAATCTATTCTGGATTTGAAGTTGCCGGTCTGGACACCTGGCTCTTATTTGGTGAGGGAATATGCACGGCATTTGCAGGACTTTTCGGCTCGAACTCCTGATGGGCAAATGCTGGCATGGCATAAACAATGCAAGAATCACTGGCAGGTGGAAACGGACAGTTGTTCTGAGGTAGAGGTTTTTTACCGCATTTATGCTAATGAGTTGTCGGTCCGAACCAATCATCTGGATACTACCCATGGCTATTGGAATGGCGCAGCTTTGTTTTGCTATATCCCTGGGTTGGAGAAAAAGCCGCTGCGGGTGACAGCGATCCCTCCTTGTCCTGAGTGGGTGGTTACGACCTCTTTGCCTGTGGTTCCTTCCCAACCTAATACCTTCCAGGCTGAGGATTATGACATGTTGGTCGATAGTCCATTTGAGGTGGGGTGCCATTCACTGTATCAATTTGAAGTTCATGGGAAGTCCCATGAATTGGCAATTTGGGGGAAGGGGAATGTCGATCCCCAACAGTTAATTCGGGATATACAAAAAGTCATTGCAGTTGAAGCTGAGATCTTTGGCGAGTTGCCCTACGAGCGCTATGTTTTTTTGTTGCATCTTTCTTCCCAGGGTTTTGGTGGATTGGAACACAAGTATAGTTGTTCGTTGAACTATCCTCGCTTTAATTTCCGCAGCAAAGATAAGTATTATCGTTTTGTCAGTTTGGTGGCCCATGAGTTTTTCCATCTCTGGAATGTGAAGCGGATTCGGCCTAAGGCATTAGAGGTGTTTGACTACGATAGGGAGAATTATACGCCTTCGTTGTGGTTCAGCGAGGGGGCAACTAGCTATTACGATTCTGTGATTCCGTTTCGGTGCGGAGTTTATGATGCTAAGGTCTTGCTTGAATCGCTGGGGAAGGAAATTAATCGCTTTTTGAACGCTCTGGGACGGCAGATTCAGCCTTTGAGCGAGTCGAGTTTTGATGCCTGGATTAAGCTTTATCGTCCGAATGAAAATAGCGGTAATTCCCAAATTTCGTATTACCTTAAGGGCGAGTTGGTGACGTTTTTGTTGGATTTGCACATTCGGGCGGGCCATCGGAATCGGCGTTCTTTTGATGATGTGATGCGAAGGATGTGGCGACAGTTCGGTCAACGAGAGATTGGCTTTACACCGGCTCAGCTGCAGGAAACGATCGAGGAGGTCGCTGGGGGTAGTCTGCAGGCTTTTTTTGCGTCTTATTTGCATGGAACTGAGGAGTTGCCGTTTGATGAGTATTTGGCTCCTTTTGGGTTGAAGTTACGGTGCGATCGCACGCATATTTCCAATAAGGTGCCTTATCTGGGCTTGCAGTCGAAGACTGAAAATGGGCGCGAGGTGGTGAAGTTTGTCGTTTCCAGGTCTCCAGCTCAGCAGGCAGGGATTGATGCAGGGGATGAGGTGTTGGCGATTGATGGGATTCGGGTAGCACCGGGACAGTTGCGCGATCGCATTCAGGATTATCGTTCTGGCGACACGATTCAGATGGCGGTGTTCCATCAGGATCAGCTCCGCATCTGTTCGGTGACCCTGGCGGAGCCTCGTTGCGATCGCTATCAGATCGTTGCCGTGGACAATCCTTCGCCAGCGCAGGAAGATAACTTTCAGGGCTGGTTGGGAGTTTCCTTAACTGCAATTCAATAACTCATTTTACCAGCCGGCAATGGTGACGAGGAGGGGTGTGGCTTGTTCCCATAGATTCAGATCGGCGTCAGCTGGGAGGTCGGCGTCGGCGAGAGTTTCGATGGTGCCTTCGAGGTTGATACGGACGCGCTCCGGGTTGGGCTTGTTTTTTTGGCTCTCTCGTTGGGCAGCTCGGAGATAGTCCAGGGCGGCGGTTTTGAGATCGTCGGGGAGGGGGGCTGCTTCGATGGAAGTTTGAATATTGGCAAGGAGCGCGATCGCGTCTTCCCAGACGACTGTTACATTGGAGGTTGTCTGGGAAGGCGGAACTTGAGGCTGTTCAACAACCAGCTGGCAAGGTTCTGGTGCAGTTAACGGGTTACCGCTGTCTGACACTGTTGGCTCGTGGGCTGCAGGCGGGGACGGTATTTCCCCTTGAACGGCTGCTTTTGTTGGGGTTGTAGTTTCCATGTCCCAAGGCCGCATTTTTGCCTGTTGTTTGAGTATCGTCATTAAGTCAGCGGCTTGTCGCCGATGGTGGGCCTGCTGTTCTGGATCGAGCAGTACCCGATCGTACTGTTGCTCAGTGTTGTTTTTTAGAGCCAGGTCGTATTGTTGAAGCAATGCTTGTTTTAGGGTAATTTTTTCAGGGTCGTCGCTTAAGGATGATGTCAGTCGTAGTCGTAGCTGCAGAGTTCTCTCTCCTCTAGATTCAAGCGCTTGCACAGTCAGAGCTGTTTGGTCTAGCTGATCTTGCAGGGTTTGCAATGCAAAGAGGAAAGCAGCCCAGTTGATGCCGTTCAGAAAGAGTAGATCGAGTGTTTCAACGGTTTGCTGGAACCGTTTGGTAAAACCGCCCGGAGCAAAGACCCCTTCACGCGGGCAGCGTTCCAGTTCGTCAGCCATTAAATAGACGTAGTCGCAAATGGCATGGTCGAGGCAGGTGGCGCTGTCAATTGTCCAATCTTCAATGCAGGCTCCAGTGAAATTGGCACCCGTAAAATTAGCAGCGAGTCCCTGGGTCAGGGAGAGATCGGTGTAGCTGAGGTCGGCTTGGGTGAAATCGGCTCCGTTCAAGTTGGCCAGGGTCAGTTTGGCTCCCCTCAAATTGGCCTGATGCAAGCTGGCTAAGCTGAGATTGGTAAACAGCAGGGAGACCTGGTTCAGGTTAGCGCCGCTGAGGTTGGCGGCGTTGAGGCTAGCGGAGCTGAGGCTGGCTTCACTCAAATCGGCTTGGCTGAGGTTGGCCCAATTGAGTTTTGCTTCGCCCAGGTCTGCCCAGGTGAGTTCGCCCTGACTGAGGTTGACCTGGCTGAGGTCAACCCGACTGAGGTTGGCACCACTGAGACTAGCATCGCTGAGATTGGCGCCGCTCAGGTCTGGGGTTAGCTCTGGATTGTCTTGTCGCCATTGATTCCAGGCCATGACGCCTTGACTGAGTATGGCGAGATGCTCCTCGTTGGCCATTGCGGTTGTCCTTCAGTGCCATCACTGCGCTAGCATGTCTGCATCTTTATTCTTTCACCCAGATTACACGACTGATACCATTTTGGATTTTAGATTGCCGATTTTGGATTGAAGAAAGGTTGACTGGATACACAACTTGGAAGGTTATTTTGAAAGCCCTGCTCCGCAAGGCTTTCAAAATAACCCATTTTTCTGTTCTAGCACGAAGAACTGGGGGTTAGCGACCCCTTCGGGGTCGCTAACCTTCCAAGTCGTGTGGATAAGCATTCTGCCAATTTCATCAGTTGTATCTCCAAGTCAAATTGGTATGAGTAGTCTTCTAAAGGCAAGGATTTTTGAGCGCGCGGGTGGAATTGGCAGGCTCGAAAATCCTTCAGCGTTACGCTACCCGCATGGGCAACGCTATACTTCCTCTTTTTACCTTTCACCCTGTTCCCCATTCTCTATTCCCTGTTCCCCACCCAATGGCAAATCCGGTTGCCAACGATACTGGCGCAGATCGATTTTTCCAGCAGGGTTGAATTGGATGCCTTCTGCTTCCAGCACTGCCCGTTGCCAGGCATCGGCACCGTAGCGCTGGGGCGATTGAGAAATCTCACCTCTGGCATTCACGACGCGCTGCCAGGGAACATCTGATGTTTTTGGGTCTAAGTTGTAAAGCGCGTAACCGACGAGGCGTGCTTGACCAGGGAGATTTGCCAGGGTTGCAACCTGTCCGTAGGTGGCTACTCGACCCTTAGGAATCTGGCGAACGATGGTATAGATGGTAGTGTAGCTGGACATTTTTTAGGTACTCGGTGTTAGGTTTCAGCTTTAATTCGGGTTGAGTTTGCGCAGGTGCAAGCTTGCGCAATTTTAGCCGTGCCAAAGTACTACACCTCTAAACCGATTGAAACGGATTGAGCGATCGCAATGCTGCTTGTCGCGTTATTGGCTGTCTTAATATACATAACCTAATTGAAGCCTCGACACGAAAAAATAAAGATTAGCGCTCCCGCTGGTGGCGCTAACCTTCCAAGTTCTGTGATATAGAAAATAAAGAAATTCAGCCATAGAGGAGCGGCATTAAGTTATGAAAGAGAACCTGCAAGAGTCTATGGAAAGGTATTTAGCTCATAGGGAAATGACATTAAAGTTATGACAGAGGGTCTATAAGGATCTATGGAGCAACACAGTTTTTTGCTGAAATAGATTGTAATCGTTAAGTATCTGAACAAAATAAATGGGGTAAGGGTAAACAAGTAATGTTTTTTGAGCGTGCGGGTGGAACCCGCACGCTCAAAAAACATTACACCTATAGAACTACCATAAATTGTATATATCGAACTTGGAAAATGCTTGAATTGCAAGGCCCTCAGCTACTTGGAATGCACAATTTATTTTGTTTAACTATTTAGCTTGCACGTATATCGCAGAAGGCTAGTCTATTCCAGCTTAATAGCTCTGAGGCCCGCTGGAAGGATAATTTCTATTTCTTCGTCTTCGCTCTCTCGTTCAGCAGCAATGGGTGCAGGGGGCTGGAGCCTCCAAAACTGTGTTCCCTGGCAGAACATGGGAATGCGAAACATCCTCATGAAGTCAAAATCCGCAGTTCAAAATCCAAAATGGTATGGCTCTGGATTGCGGTTTTTTCCCAGGAGTTTGTCCTGCAGAATTGATTTTGTATCTCACAATACATTTTTTTTCACGCAGCGCTCTAATATCTCTCTGATCGGCCTCATTCTCTTTGCGATCGCATTAACCCAGGTTTAGCGCGCTCAAAGTTAAGCGGGCGATTGAGTACGCAAGTTCTTAAATGATATGAACTCGGCTAATAAATTAAGGAGTACAGCGAAACAATGACAAGACGATTTGGCAGACGTAAATTTCTTTTGTATGGGTCTGCAACCTTGGGTGCAAGTCTGCTGCTCAAAGCCTGCGGCGGCACAGAAACGACAACCACCAATGGAGAGGAACCTGCCTCAGCTGAAGATAGTGACGTTATCAAGGTGGGTATTCTCCATTCCCTCAGCGGCACAATGGCGATTAGCGAAAAGAGCGTTGTTGATGCCGAAAATCTTGCGATCGCAGAAATCAACGCTGCGGGTGGCGTTCTCGGTAAACAAATTAAGGCCATTGAGGAAGATGGTGCGTCAGACTGGCCGACCTTTGCTGAAAAGGCGAAGAAGTTGATCGAGCAGGACAAAGTGGTGACCGTTTTTGGCTGTTGGACTTCAGCCAGCCGCAAGAACGTCTTGCCCGTGTTCGAACGAGAGAATCACATGCTCTGGTACCCAGTGCAGTATGAAGGACAGGAGTGTTCTAAGAACATCTTCTACACAGGCGCAGCCCCCAACCAACAAATCGAACCTGCGGTCACCTGGCTGCTAGACAACAAAGGCAAAGAGTTCTTCCTGGTGGGATCGGACTACGTCTTTCCGCGCACTGCCAACACCATCATCAAAGCGCAGTTGGAAGCCAAAGGCGGTACAACGGTGGGAGAAGATTATTTGCCCCTGGGAAGCACCGAAGTTATCCCCATTATCACCAAAATTAAAGCCGCTCTGCCCGATGGTGGTGTCATCTTCAACACGCTGAATGGCGATAGCAACGTTGCCTTCTTCAAAGAGCTGCAAAACCAGGGCCTGGATGCAGACAAGTATCCCTCGATGTCCGTCAGCATTGCGGAAGAGGAAGTCCAGGCAATTGGCCCAGAATACCTCAAAGGCCACTATGCAGCCTGGAATTACTTCATGACCGTTGACACGCCTGAAAACAAGAAGTTTGTTGAAGCATTCAAGGCGAAGTATGGCGAAAATCGCGTCACGAACGATCCGATGGAAGCCGCTTACATCATGGTTTACCTCTGGAAACAGGCCGTTGAAAAGGCGGGTACGACCGATCTGGAAGCAGTACGCGAAGCTGCACGCGGTCAGAAATTCCTTGCCCCTGAAGGGGAGGTGACCCTGGAAAATAACCATCATTTGTCCAAGTATGTGCGAATTGGTGAAGTCCAGGAGGATGGTCAGTTCAAGATTGTGGATGCAACAGAGTCTGCAGTCCCGCCTTTGCCCTGGAATCAATTTGTCGCTGATACCAAGGGATATGCTTGCGATTGGTCGGATCCTGAAAAGGGGAGCCAGTACAAGATGGAAGACGCTTGATGCAGAGCTGCAGTGACTCTCGGTTCGCGTATTTGTCTGGGCAAATGGGATATTTCAATCCTATCTGCAGGCGAGGTTTCTCCATTGGGTTTGGAACCTCGCATCCTCCGATGGCAGCGGGGTATCCACAAGGGGTGCCCCGATGGCAATTTCTGCTCCTGCGATCGCGATTCGCGATGCCCCATAGGGGTCGGTCTTGTGCCGACCCTGGACCTATTTGGAATCTCGCATCCTCCGATGGCATCGGGGTACCCACAAGGGGTACCCCTACGAAAATTTCGTTCCTGCGATCGCGATTCGCGGTGCCCCGTACTTCCCGTCGTGTTCTTGATTCAATCGGCAACCTATTGAGAGGCAACGCGTGCTAGAGCAACTGTTAAGCGGCATCTTCAACGGCATTAGCATTGGCTCAGTTTTGTTGATTGCAGCCCTGGGCCTTGCGGTCGTGTTTGGGTTAATGGGGGTGATTAACCTGGCCCACGGCGAATTGATGATGCTGGGAGCGTATACGACTTATGTAGTCCAGAACGGCTTTAAAAGTTTTCTGGGCGAATCCTGGTTCGGCTTCTATATTTTTGTTGCGGTGCCGATGGCGTTTATCGTTGCCGCTCTGGTTGGCATCCTGCTCGAACGGGGCGTGATTCGCCACCTCTATGGCCGTCCCCTGGAGACGCTGCTGGCGACCTGGGGGGTGAGTTTGATTTTGCAACAATTTGTGCGCAGCGTGAATGGGGTGATGGTGACCAGCATTGCCCTGTTTTGTCTGCTCTTTTTTGGGGCTTTGTGGGCCTTGCGGCGCTGGGCAAATTGGTCTCGCATCCGTACCTGGGCTACAACGCTCATGTTGCCGCTGTCGCTGGGGATCGCGATCGCAACTGGAGTCGCTCTGGCCCAACAGTTTAAACTCAAGGTCACTCAACCCTGGTTCGGGGCTCAGAACGTCGATGTCACCGCTCCAGCCTGGTTGCGGGGCGGCCTCAGGCTTGAGGATGTTGATGTGCCAGGATTGAAAAGCACGATCGCATTCCTGCAAATCGGCAACATCCAGCTCCCCTACACCCGCCTGTTCATCATCGCCTTAACCATTCTCTGCGTCATCGGCATCTACTGGTTCCTGCAGCGCTCCGCCTGGGGTCTGCGCATTCGCGCCGTCACCCAAAACCGCGACATGAGCGCCTGTCTCGGCATCCCCACCCGCACCGTCGACGCCCTCACCTTTGCCATCGGCTCTGGTCTAGCCGGGATAGCAGGTTGCGCCGTCAGTCTGGTGGGATCCGTCGGGCCGAACACCGGCCAGAACTATATTGTCAATACTTTTATGGTGGTGGTCGTGGGCGGCGTTGGCAAACTCGTCGGTAGCATCGCCGCCGCCCTCGGCATCGGCATGGCTGACTATCTGATTGGTGCCGGCATCTTCACCCAATTTTTCCCAGAATCAGGCCCCCTACCCCTGCAGAAGCTGTATGAGTTCTTCGACTTCTTTTCCCAGAGCAGTATGTCCAAGGTCATGGTGTTCGCCCTGATTATTACCTTCTTGCAGATTCGGCCCGCAGGACTGTTTCCCCAAAAAGGCCGTGCCGTTGATAGTTAGGAATAGGCCATGACAGCAGAAACAACCCTGGGAACGCCCAGCAAAAAACAGCAGCAACGGCGAAAGGTTGCGATTGAAATTGGCGCGATCGCAGCCCTGGTTCTGATCCTCGCCATCCTCATGCCCCTCATCCTCACCGACTTCCGCCTCAACCAGCTCGGGCGCTACCTCGCCCTGGCCATTGTCGCCCTCGGTATCGACCTGATCTGGGGCTACACCGGCCTGCTCAGCCTCGGTCACGGCATCTTCTTTGCTATCGGTGGCTACGCCCTCGCCATGCACCTGAAGCTGCAAATTCCCGCCGGTCAACTCCCCGACTTCATGGGGCTCTACGGCGTCGAGAAACTGCCCTGGTTCTGGCCCCCCTTCGGCTTCTTCCCCTTCGCCGCCCTCACCATCATCCTGCTCCCCGCCCTCCTCGCCGCCCTTCTCGGCTACCTCGTCTTCCGCAACCGCATTCGCGGCGTCTACTTCGCCATCCTCACCCAGGCTGCCACCATCGTTTTCTTCAACTTCTTCAACGGCCAGCAAGAACTCTTCAACGGCACCAACGGCCTGCAAAACTTCACCACCCTATTCGGCATCGACGTCAACACCCAGCGCAGCCAATACATTTTTTACCTGCTCACCATTTTCCTGCTCATCGCCGCCTACAGCCTCTGCCGCTGGCTCACCCGCGGTCGCTTCGGGCGCCTGCTCATCGCCATCCGCGACGATGAAAGCCGGGTCCGCTTCTCCGGCTACAATCCCACTGGCTTCAAAGTCCTCGTCTTCGCCATCTCCGCCGCCCTGGCCGGGGTTGCCGGTGCCCTGTACACCCTCCAGACTGGACTGATTTCCCCAAAAGCTATGGACATCGCCGCCTCCATCGAAATGGTGATCTGGGTCGCCGTCGGCGGGCGTGCCACTCTCATCGGTGCCATTTTTGGGGCATTACTGGTCAACTTTGGCAAAAGCCTGCTTAGCGAACAATTCCCCGCCATCTGGCTCTTTTTCCAGGGCGCGCTCTTTCTGCTCGTGGTCACCGCCCTACCAGATGGTATTGTAGGATGGTTGCGGTTCCGCGCCCTCGATCAGTTCAAGCGACTGTTCCGCCAGCGCCCAACCGTCACCACCTATCCCAGCCTTGCAGATGACCCGGAGGTGCAGCGTGAGCGCCAAGATCTTGGAAACTAGAGACCTCACCGTCGACTTCGACGGCTTCAAGGCCCTCAACGCCCTCAACTTCAGCATGGACGAAGGCGAACTGCGGGTCGTCATCGGCCCTAACGGAGCGGGCAAAACCACCTTTCTGGATGCCATTACCGGCAAAGTCCAGCCCACCACCGGCTGGGTGCGTTTCAAAGGGCGCAACCTGCGCTCCCTCTCCGAAGAACGCATCTCCCGTCTCGGCATTGGCCGCAAATTTCAAACCCCCCGCGTTTACCTCAACCTCACCCCGCGCGAGAATTTAGAAATTTCCTGCAACCGCCACAAAAGCGTCTTTTCCACCCTGATCGCCCGCACCCCAGCCGCCGAACATCGCACCGTCGCTGGACTGCTAGAAACCATCGGCCTCACCCCCAAAGCCGATATCCAGGCCGACCTGCTCTCTCACGGCGAAAAGCAACGGCTAGAAATTGGCATGCTGGTCGCTCAATCTCCCGATTTGCTGCTGGTCGACGAACCCGTTGCCGGCCTTACCGACGAAGAAACCGAAAACGTCGGCAACCTGCTGCTGGCCCTGGCCGAAAGCCACTCCATCCTCGTGATCGAACACGACATGGAATTCGTCCGCCAGATTGCCCGCACCGTCACCGTTCTGCACCAGGGATCGGTCCTCTGCGAAGGCAGCATCGGTGAAGTCCAGAACGATCCCCAGGTGATCGAAGTCTACTTAGGGCGACCGCCCTCGATCTCGACCCATCAGCTCAAACTCCTGCGCATCGTGGCCGCCATGGCCTGGGCCGACGGCAGCGTCTCCCAGGAAGAGGCCGAAGTCATGCTCTCCCGCTTCAGCAAACTCTTTTCCACCGACCCCGAGCAACAGCAAGAACTGCGGCAGGAACTGCGAGACTACCTCGCTCAAGACATTGACGTAGACGAGCTAATTCCGCAAATCGAAGACCCGGAAGAACGCGAGCTGGTGTTAAAACTGGGCTACGAAGTGATCAGCGCCAGTTCCCGCACCCCCAACGAACCCAAAATTAACGAAGAAGAAGAAGCCGCCTACAAAGAACTGGCAGCCCTGTTCGACCTGCCAGCCGATGCCGTCGATCGTCTAGATACCGAAGCGGGAGGATAAACGTGAACGTCACCGAGCGCCCCGTGACTGACGAGCCAAGATCGGACTCGACACCAGAAGCGACCTCCACGTCACCCTCCGTGCCGACACCGTTGATGCTGGAAATCTCCGGTCTCAATGTCTACTACGGCGAAAGCCACATTCTCCGGAACGTTGACTTGAGCGTCCCCGTTGGCCAGATGGTCTGCTTGATTGGACGCAACGGCGTTGGTAAGACCACATTGCTGAAGACAGTCATGGGGTTGTTGCAGCCTCGTACCGGCAATATTGTCTTTGCCGGCAAACCGATTGCTCGCTTCACGCCGGATAAACGTGCCCGCATGGGGATTGCCTATGTACCCCAGGGCCGCGAAATTATTCCCCGCGTCACCGTAGAAGAAAACCTATTGCTGGGTCTGGAAGCTCGCAAAGGGGGGCGCAAGGGCCGTAAAACTATTCCTGAAGACATCTTTGAACTCTTCCCAGTGCTGAAAACCATGCTCTCGCGCATGGGCGGCGATTTAAGTGGCGGGCAGCAACAGCAGCTTGCGATCGCGCGCGCCCTCATGGGCCGTCCCCAACTGCTCGTCCTCGACGAACCCACCGAAGGCATCCAACCCTCCATCGTCCTCGAAATCGAAGCCGCTGTCCGCCGCATCATCGAAACCCGCGGCATCTCCGTCCTCCTGGTCGAGCAACACCTCCACTTCGTCCGTCAAGCCGACCGCTACTACGCCATGCAAAAAGGCGGCATCGTCGCCTCCGGCCCCACCCGCGAACTCAGCAACGAGGTAATCCAACGCTTCCTCGCCGTTTAGAGTGCTTAAGTAGATTTCCTATTTGGAAAACTTACGCTTCATACCCATACCCATCCCTGTGACTGCAAGGATGCCGAAGATAGAGAAAGGTTCGGAAACGGATTCGATGTCATCTTCTAACTGAGTAAAAGTCAGACACCACCCGCAAAGCGGGTGGCTTGATGAGTGGGGCCGCCCCAAGGGCGGTCGTCCTATAGCAATCTCCTCGGCTTAGAACCGACCACTTTGATCATTTCCCTCCTGTTCTCGAATATAACGACGCACTACCTCCTCTTCAAAACCCACTGTCGAGACTGCATATCCTCTCGCCCAGAAGTTTTCTCCATTGAAATTGCGCTGTTTCCCACCAAATTGCCGAGCAATCGCAAGCGCACTCTTGCCCTTGATAAATCCAATGACTGAAGACACCGCATGTTTGGGGGGAATTTCGATACACATGTGGACATGATCTCGCATCAGGTGCCCCTCTACAATCCGGCATTCCTTCTGACGGGCCAACTCATGAAAAATCTGCCCCAAGTGCTTGCGAATCTCACCAAAGATGACTTTTTTACGGCGTTTCGGGATAAAAACGATATGGTACTTGCAATCCCACTTAGAGTGTGACAGGCTTTGATACGAATTCGACATTCTACTTTCTCCTATGGTTTGACATGGTGATGTCACCGTAGGAGAAACTTTACTGCTGCAACGCTCAAAGCTGTTCGAGTCTCACTGGTCAAACCAGTGGCTTACCTCAAATTTTCAGTTAAACCGATATCCTCAGTTGAGACAAAGCCGCTACCTATTACGAATGGCCCAGGGCTGGGAGCGACTCCCGCACGAAACGATGCCCCTGATAATTCGGTTGAATCAAAGAAAAGTAACGCATCTGTGACCGCAGGAGAAGTATTCAAAACACCAGCTAAGAGAAAATCAAATGCAACAATCTCCCTACCTAAGACAGTCCATGAGTTGGTTAGGGGGTTGCCGACATACTCGCCAATTCCTAATCCATCTGTATTGCTTAATATTTCCACACTGGTTGCCGCTCCGGTGCCTTCTTCCAACCCTCGGATAATGCCATTTATAGTTCCTCCACCATTCAACCCATTATCAAAGGTAAAGCCAAAGTTTAAAGCGGTAGCAGGTGCCGCGAACGCCAATAATATTGGGGTTTGCAATCAAACTCTTCTTCAAGATACCAGTACTCCTGAGAAGTCTTTACAGCATCTATTTAAGGGTTCTCATAATTTGTATCAGACTTATTTACATTGATTACTCTGTAAATTTCAAGCAAACCTGTTACGATTCACGAACTATTTAAATAGCAGACTACTTGTATAAAGAAGCCATGAAGATATAAAGGATCTCGATCGAACGATCGCGTAGAATGGTTTGAAAGATGAGACTCATCGGCATCTTCGTCCGCCAGCACCGCCAGACTGACGACTGGACGACGATAGAGGTCAAAAATACGGCTGTTATAAATATACATACGCTCAGGAAAGATGACCTGAGCTTGACCCTGCACTTCGACATGAGTCAGCAGACAGGTTTCGGCACCATTGCGCAGCCAGACTTTCACGAGTGTATCGGCAACCTGTTTGCCAATTTCGTCGTCGCGATCGCAGATTAGACCTGTCCGAGAACTGGAGTGGAAACCCTCTAAAGGGGGGCTTCCACTCCAATTTCCGAATGAGTCTGGGAATTTTACAGTTTTAAACATTAAGGGCAATAAATACCGTTTAATTATCGAGCCGCTTTGTTCGAGATGGGTGTACACCGTAGGATCGTGATACCGAGTCTTCTGTAGGGGCACCCCCTGTAGGTGCCCTGCTTGTGGGTGCCCCACTTCTATCGCAGTCATGCGAGGCCCCATGCCTTCCGAGGGAATGTCACGAACCATCCAGTCGGGTTCCCTTGTTCCCAGGCTATGGCTGGGAACACCCTTCCAGAGGCTCCAGCCTCGCGGCATCTGCAATCGAAGCAGGGATTCCAAGAGGCCAGAGGCCGGATCCTCCTGAGCAGCATTCCCAAGCGGAGCATGGGAACGAGAAAAATACCGCGTTGCCCCCGATCTTAATGCCGGGTCTTCCGTAGGGGCACCCCTTGTGGGTGCCCCGCTGCTATCGGAGTAACGCGAAGCCCCAATCCATCTGAACCGATGGCCCAGGTGTAGGTTGGGTAG
>JGI12316J15310_10000043_pt5 | contig 167033 bp, 156 predicted proteins | sample MarCyaLeptolynsp_FD_15310 | JGI IMG/M metagenome (IMG submission 15310)
TTGAATGAGATCGGCATGTTGCTCCGCTGTGAGTTTATTAGCGTTGCCACCTTGCCACTGAGACGCCAGACCCGACACACCGTCAACTTGATAACGCATCACCCATTGCCGAATGGTACTTTCGCCTGCTGACACCATTTTTTGAATCTTCGGAATCGGGTCACCAGACCCGTACATCCGAACCGCTTGTAAACGTCTCAATTCATAGGCATCGCGGGTACTTTGCTCGGCTTGACGAAACGCTTTGATTTCTGATTCCTTAAGGGTAAAGGTTCGTTTTCTCATGCTTTCACTTTAATTCATTTGACTTCTTTTTGCTCTATCCATTATAATGATTCATACTTCTTCTGAATTGGTCTCCTGGCGGTGAAAGTGGAAAATTACTTAAGTGAATAAAGTTATCAAATAACTCACCTAGTAAAGTATTACGTTCCAGATCACTTTGGGTTGATGGAACATAAGGTCTCCTGCGAGTTAAATACATACATAGTGATTTGTTATCCCAAGAATCACAAATATCTTGAAACTGTGTACAGGGATTAGAGTCTGGTTCGGTACAAGGATTATACGAGCCACAACTTTCTGTATACCCACTTGGGTCTACAAAATTACTAGGATTGCCACTTACATACCCATAGCGATTCATTAACTCCAACGGATCCTCACTCAGCCACACGCCCAGACTCGGATCATAAAACCGTGCCCGATGATAGGCTAAGCCATTCGCATCCATAGGCTGACCGGTAAAGCCATACTCCATCGGATTCACACCCTCCGAGGCGATCACGTCGCCATAGGCGGCATAGTCCGCGCTGTAGACGGTATTCAGATTTTCATCCAAGACATGGCGCACACATTTGATATGCCTAAACTCTTTTTATGGATAAAATTTGTTAGTGTATTTGCTCAATCTTTTTGTCTTGGTGCAACTTTAGCTCTTCTTGTTTCTGTGACTAACTGATTTTGTCTAAGTATATTTAATTCCCATAGTGTCTTTGAGTAATCAGGCTCCCAAAAATTCGGATGATTTGGATCTGTATATTTGGTCATATCAGTATCATGTGTCCAAAAAATTGGGTTTTCTTCCGTTGAATCAGGTAGTTGTGTTCCTTCTGTAAAAGTGGTTCCTATAAGACTAGCATGTCGTAATCCCGTATTCTGGAGGTTCACACCACTTAGATTAGCCTGATTAAGAATTGCATTTGTCAAGTTGCTTTCGGTAATTGACCCATTTTTTATATTTGCTCGTGACCAATTTATCCCAACTAGGCTACATTGAATAATATATGCATCCGAAAAATCAGCCTCTACCGCAATAGCTTCATCTAATTGGCAAATTCGCATCACCACATTCTTGAAACTAGTTTGAGATAATTGCGTTTGGATGAAAACTGTATTATTGAATTTTGCGTTGTTTAACTTAAAGCTATTCATATTTAATGTGCTTACATTACAACGGTGGAGAATACGAATTCCATTTAAATTTCCATTATCATAGTCTCCATTTGCTCTTAAAGCATTGATAGAGATTACTGTTTGGTGGTCATCTTTATTTAATAACATTTTGACCAATTCTTTTGTTTCGTGATTTTGAATATGAGTGTTTACTATTCTTTTTGTATAAATCCCATGAATGTATGTCCATGTATAAAAATATATTGGTATTGTGAATACTAAGATAAAAAGTAGTAGAATGAATCTTTCAAAAATAGATATAATTTCAAGTTGGCTTAAAATCAGCATTATTCCTAATATAAAAATAATGTAAGCAGTTATAAATAAAATTGTGATGTTTTTACTACTTTTTAATTCTTTGTCTGTAAAGAAACTCACTTGTTAGCCCTTTTCTACTGAAAGATATTAGTGTTACCTAATATCTTTCAGATTATTTTTGCCTATACAAAATGCGAGTGATTTATTTTGGTATACAGGTTCCAGCTATATTACTTAATTTTTCTAGAGCCTTAGGTAGTAGGGGAACGACGATATTTGAGTTGGTTATAACACCAATTTCCTCTTGCGTTAATCCACGTTGGTACTCAGTCACAAGTCTATTAAAGACGACACTATTATCTTTGAAGTCTTCTAACTGTCTATATGCAAAGCCTGGTTTCCTTACGCGGGAATGTATGTTCAAATGTGGGCGATTAGCATTTGGCTGCTGGGATACATGTCTGATTGCTCTAGTGTCAAGGGCATATGATAGACCTGCATTAAACACGAAATCGACAGCAGCCATTTGTGCCCAGCCTGATAATGTTTCGGGACCATTATCTCCAAATATGAATTTATCACCCAGCCTCGAGACTGTCCCTTGAACTGTACTAACCCCGCCTGTTACGACGGCGCGAAATATTCTTGGTCCATATTTTATTATTGCAACTGTAGTATTGGCTGCTTGAGATACTGATGAGTTTGCACTAAGCAAACTAAAATTACTTGCTTTGATCGTTTGTCCTGCTCCCAAATTCATGTTACGTAATGCTAATACTTCATCTGCCGCTGCGAGTGTCAAGTCATCCAGTGTTGGTATTTTCGAAATTACAGCGCCTGCAGCACCACCAATAACCGTATCAAATAGAATCTTGCCAATCGCTTCCTCTGTTGAATCAGCATTCACATAACGCCCCGTGAGAAGCCCTCCAATGAGGTTGGTACTTGCACCTACCACAGCACCTTGTTGAAGAGTTGTTAAAATGCTACCGCCTGCTGTTATCGCACCAAGTGAGCCTGCGGGTGCTGCTGCCCAAATGGCCCCTCCAGCCAGAAGCGTACCAATAGTCAGTTCAACTGGATGATCTTCGACGAAATTAACGATATCATCTAATGCACCTATAACATGCGATGCACCGATTCGATATGTGTCTTCATCAATAAGGCCGTATGTTTGGAGTTCAAGAATATCTGAATGAAAATCCATGAATGTAAGTGCAACATCTGCAATTTCTTCTGTAGGAATGGCATCATTAATTGCATCGGTAATTTCGTGCCCATTGCAGCGTCCAGTTGACTCATTTTTACCAAATGGACAAATGCCATCTAGACCTGATGCATCTGTAAATTTGATCGGATTCCCGTCCACATAGCCATAGCGGTTCATCAATTCGAGAGGGTCTTGGCTGTTCCACACACCTATGCTGGCAACATAGTAGCGGGCACGGTGATAGGCCAGTCCGTTTGCGTCGAGTGGCTGACCGGTGAACCCATACTCCATCGGATTCGCTCCCGTGCTGTTGAAGGTTTCCCCATAGGCGCTGTAGTCGGTGGTATACACGGTATTCAGATTTTCATCCAAGGCATGGCGCACGCTCCCGAGTCCATCAGGGAGCGCAAAATGCCTTTCAAAAGATGCGATATTTATTCAGTGGTTTTTAGTTCAAAACTTGAAAATATTATTTCATATTCTTCTACCCAATTTTCGAGTTCTCCCGGATATGCTTCAACAACCCCATAAACCCCGCTATCAAGTTGAAAAACTCTAATATCTGCAAACACCCCTAAAATATCTATATAATTATTTTCATATATAAGATTATATTCGAGTTTGTTATCTATGGATCTTGAGAAATTTTGTTGCCTTAGTGACAAAATTCCTATTATGTAGCCATATTCCCAATCTTCTGATATTTGTATTGACGAAAATATTGATGATGAATCATTTAACAGATAAATAAAAATCCCAAATTCAAATATCATGGGATCGTAGAAAAAATCCGTTGAATCCATATAATAAACTCCTTTATCAAAGGATACGGATAATTCGCTTGAATGTAAAAAAGAAACTCGTTCATCTTCAAACTCTGTTAGACTTTGTGCATAAGTATTACTAAATATAGATATCGCTATGATCACTATAATTAATTTTTTCAACATTTTATCTCCTCATATCTATTTACGATTTGTGTGCAACCCCAAAACATACAACCCAAGATTTGGATAGTTTATAACCGCGCGGGTTAGGAGATAACTCATTGGCGTTAAGCTAAGCGAATCTGTAAAGATTCAGCCCTCACCTCAACCCCTCTCCCAATCGGGTTTTCAGCCCTAGGAGAGGGGCAAAAAGCGTTCCAGTCGAGGGGGCTAGGTAGTGAGGGCAAAAAATGGAACCTAAACAGGATTTATTTTCCGTATCAGAAAGGGAAAATCCCTTAGCTTAATGCCAATGGGAGATAACTCGCCCAGTTTTACTTAGCCGTCGGTATCGGTGTCGGTATCGGTTTCAGCGTCGGTTGCATCATCAGGTAGCGACTCTACCTCGACATCAATCGAACTATACAAACTGGGGTCTTCGGGGCCATGATTGGCGGGGAACTGTCGCAACCCATCACACGCGCCAATTACTTCAGCCGTACTAGAGAGGATCCAGCCAAAACCGCCATCAAAATTAATCCGATACCATGATCCGTCTTCTGATGCCCCCACAAAAATATCAATCTCGTCCGCAGCAATGCCACCAATCCGTTGATAGTCTAAGCCTGCCCCCAAACGAACGTTGATCAACACATCATCCGGTGTGGTGACACTGGCGGAACAGCCATCTAGCGCAGCATCTAACTGCCCAAAATGATCAGCGCGGACAACATCACTCAATGCTGAGCCTTCTTCGGAACGGATGCCAAACCCAGGATCAACACTGGCTTCACTATCGTCAGCGCTGGCGCCAACAATTCCTTCTGTCACGAGCATCGCCGCTCGCCCATTTGGTTCCACACGGACTGCAAAAGCTGTTCCACGGGCGACCATATCCATACCCGGTGTATTAACATCATAAGAGGAGTCCGCATCCAAAATGCGATTGACCCGTTGCAAGGTTTGCCCGGCTAACACCGTGACGGATAAGTTAAAACTATCATCATCGCCTTCAAAGCGATCAATTTGATATTCTGTATTAGGGAGCAATTCGGTATCAGTGCCGTCCGCAAAAAAGATGATCCGTGCGCGACCATCATCATTGGTGCGAATTTGATCGCCTACCCCCACAATGGCTTCTATACTAACGGGGATCCATTGTTCGGTATTGACGCGGCGTACTTCAACACCATCGTCAAGAACTTCTAAAGTTGCGGCTAATTCGCCTTGTGCATTGGCCGAGAGCCCGACCACAGTTAATACTAACAAGACTGTCAACAGCATCAGTTTTTTGATCATAGCGTGTGCCTCACAATATGAAATGATATGCCATCTATTGTAATCAATAAGCGAATTTTACGCATCGGCGTTTAATTGGGAGCCGGTTGAATGATGATTGCATCGCCTACCGATACTTGAAAGCGAGTTTCCACGGTTAAGCTATTGCTTTCAGGATGGGTGATCACCACATAATCCCCCAGCGGAAATACCAGCACATCATCTTCCGTTGTTTGCAACAGGTCAGCGTCTACCACTTGCGCCCGATAGTTGATGCCATTCACAGTAACATCAACATATTGCCCTAGTAACACTGCCATAAAGCTGAGTTCAAAAGGGGTAATATCGGTGTAAAAGAACCCATCACTATCAACTTCGGCCACAACTTTGACAATGGCTTCTTCTCGAATAATCGTTTCGGTGGCACGCGCCGCCCGCAAACGGACAATGTCACTAACTTGCGCCTCAAAAACACCGACTGCATCACGGGTATCATTTGGCATATAAATGATTTTCAAAATCCCTGTTTGGCGTAACACCACATAATTCGAGCTTAAGCCACCAAATTCAAAACTAGCAGCGAACATCGTTTCATCCATCACCAACGCAGCACGGAGTTGCCCATTGATGACGACCACGACATAGCCCCCCAATGGAATGCCTAAATCATCTAAATAGGCATCGGGAATGTCGGTGATCAATTGCCGCCCATTGTCTTGAATATCGGTGATGACCCCCGCTCCCAAAACCCCAAAGCTATAAAACGGATAACTCAAGGTGATGGGGGTTTGGGGCGTGATGTTATAGAGGGTTGCTAAGTTCATGGTGTTTCTGAGGCTTGGAGGGGGGACGATTTCCAAATATTGTTGGGGGGGCAGCGCATCGGGCTCAGGGTCTGCTTCGGCAGTGGGATCAAAAACCGGTAAGACTTGATATTGCAAGTAGAGGTCAACATCGCCGGATGCTAGAAAATAATCCTGATCGTTTAAGATACTAAAACTAAAAATCCGATCCCCAATCGCAATTTCACCTCGCAGATTATTGATCAGTCCTTGTGCTGTGGCATCTTCACGGGTGATGTCTAAGATCACGTCACCTAAGGTGTTAATGCTCAAAACACGGGTTGATAAGCTTTGCTGGCGCGCTAAAGGGGGCGTATCAATAAAATCAAATCGAAAGGTGTCGCCTACAGCAGGATCGTCAAATAACGTCAATGGATTGGTCACCCCATCGACATGCTGCAAAAAGCTCCCGCTACGGCTGATCAGCATGACCAACTCGATTTCATCTGCTATCGGATCAAAGCCACGCAAATTGAGGAGGTTGACCGTATCCGCATTGGCATCGGCCATCTCTTGCGGGAAAAAGTAGGTTTGTAGCGTGATGTCATTGATGGTCACCGCCATGATGCCCATTTCGGCAGAAATTTGATTAAAGCGCAAATCACTATTGCTGACATCTAAGATGGCACTTTGAGTGGCTTCGTTATAGCCTGTGATTGTGCCGCGTCCGCTGCTTTGGGCATGGAGTGTGCTAGGCATCCCTAGCAGGGGAACCATCAACGATAACAGGATCAGAAGGTAAATGGCGAATTTTGCGGCAGCATTATATTGCAAGGATCGCATACATGCCGTCCCATGCGTGTCAAGATAAGGATTTCTCGGCGTTGCCCGACGCTCAAAGCATCGGGCTAGGGTGTTTGGAAGCCCCCTAAAGGAGGCTGATTGACTGCTCATAGGTCAAAAAATCCTTTCAAAACCGTTTTTAGGGTAAGGGAGGGTTTGCAAACCCTCCCTTACGAGTGTTCTGGGCGAATTGCAGCCCCATTCATGGGGCTTGCAGACCAATTTAGGCGGTGGCTTTGAGCCACCGACGCATACATGAATCACATCGTTTGCTTAATTTGACACCTATGGGATGGTATACATACCGTCCGTGTGGGAAATTCTTTGATACGGACGGCATCTCGACGAGTCAAAACATAATCTGATAATCGCCAAAACGACAAATTGTGTGTAGGGGGGTGCGACCGCGCCACCGTCAATCCAAAATGAACAAAATCAGGAGCCCTGTAGGACTCCCCTACGTGATGTTTGATAATTTTCAATGCCTTCGTTATCCAATTGCCCATAATTCACCCTATTTCACCAATGGCAGATCGAGTACAAAGGTGGTGAGCCAGCCTTGGACAGGTTGCCCGTGGGTGTCATAGCGTTTAGCCCCCTCCTGTGATGGTTGCACCGTCAAAGCTCCCTCGTGTAAGGTCACAATTTGCCGTGCCACATATAACCCGATGCCACTACCGACCGCATTCACTTTTTCGGCTTCTTCCGCCCGATGATCACGTTCAAAGATGATTTCTTCTTCACCTTCATAAATGCGGATGCCCTCATTGGTGATCGTGATCTGGCCGCGTCCGTTGACCATACGGGCGGCGATGACCACTTCAGTTTCTGGGTAAGAATATTTGATCGCGTTGTCTAGCATATTGGCGATCACTTGGCTAAAGAGACGATCCACTTTTAAGGCACGCACGCGATTGTTCAGCAAGCGCACGGTGTCTGTGTCCACATGCAAGCGGGCAATACGGCGACCGGCTGCTGTGCCTTGGTAGTCACGCGCAATGTTGATCAGATATGAGGGCATGTCACCAATCACTTCATAATCTGACGGGAAATAATCCCGCGCATCAAACACCATTTGAGATAGATTATTGGTCATGTACATGGCATGTTGCGCGGCGCTGCTGATCGCATTCAGCGATTTTTCCAACTTTTCGATCTGCTGGGCATTCCATGTATCAAATAGATCCAAGTTTTCGGGTTTTTGCATCCACCGTTGGAAGTTTTCGACATGTCCCCGTAGCATATTAATCGGTGAGGACAGTTGATGGGTGACATTTTCCAACCATTGATGGTATTTGCCCACCAGTTTTTGCCGCCGTTGGTAGGTTTGCAAGTTATGGAAGGCCACCCCAATGGCATGAGCCAGTTGTTCTAACACCACGCGCTCTTCTTCAATGGGCATGCCGCCGTGGGCAATGTCTTGTTCTTCATTCAAAAAGAAGGCTAACACCCCTGCCGTGTTATCATTCAACGGGATATAGACCGCCACGGCTTTGTCAATTTGTGGTGCAATGTCGGGTGCATTGGCTTGGATGCTGCGCTGAATCGGCCCTGGGTTGGTATCCCCTTCTAGATCGGTTTTGTTGAGCAATAAGGTTTGTTGCTGTTCAATGACATCTGTCATCACGCGATCACTAAGCACATGTGATTGCGCAATAAATTTTGCAGGGTCTAATTTGGCGGTTGCAGTAATGGCATACTGCCCTTTAAAGCGCCCAGTGCGGGGCATTAACACCACGCCACAGATAGCGCCGATAATGTCGGACATTTCGTCTAAGAGGTTGGTGGCATGTTGCCAAAATTCTTCCCACGACATGGTGAGATCATTCATCAATAATGAGTTGGCCTTTTGCATACACAATGTCGCTTGATAGCGTTGCTGTTCGCCCCGCATGGCGCGTTTGTACTTCATGCGTTCTGCCCCCAACGCCGAAATATAATTAACCAATTGCTCGATGCGGTCATAGGTTGCTCTGAGTGTGTCTTGGTCAACATAGGGAATGTCATTGACCAGTGCCACTAGCTCGCCCTTACGGATATATGCTTCGGTTTCTAAATCGCCTGCGCGGCGCTCAATAGTGCTAAACTGATTTTTGTGATCGGTCATCACTTGCCCACAAAAAACCACGGCCACCAACTCTTGATGAATCCAGATGGGCACAGCAACATCGGTAAGCCCCGCGTGGCAACTGTAGACATGGGCATGTTGGATGCTTTGCGCTTGGATTTGCTTCACAATCCGGTGGTCATTGTCGCAGCATAACTTATCGCCTTTGCTGGTTTGGCGTAGACGGTGGCAAAACGGGCGAAAGTCGTCCGAGGTTTCGGCACTGTCAAACAGATAGCGTTCCTGATCCACCAGCCAGACATCATAAGAGCCATGCCAGCCCATAAATGCCCCGTCCAGCATCATGCGGAAGGCATCGACATCTTGAATGATCTCTTCAAACTTCGATAGGGGTTCGGTTGTTGGGGTATTGGTCATGGCGTCTCTCTTTCTACAAATGGTTATGGTCTCTCAGTGGTTATGCAGAGACGGCATTATCTTTAGGTATTTGTCATCATGCTTTGCGCTTGGATATGCCATTTCACGAAACACCAGTGTAGGGACGGCATATTGATGTTTGGAAAATTAATTGAATAACCCAAAATATACGTTAGTCTCTGTAGGGGGATGCTACAGCGCCCCCAACATCATGAATTGTGTCAACATCGGGAGCCCTGTAGGACTCCCCTACACGAAGCTAGATACGATTCAACATCTTGGTTATGCAATTATTTTATGACTTTTCAATATGCCGTCCGCTTTGCTCAAACTATACTTGTCTCGGACGCGATATATCGCGTCCCTACAAATATGGTCAAACGCCCCTACATATATTACATATTACAATGTTACATCAGAAATATCATAACATTGTGGCGGCGTTTTGTCTTGATGCCACACCCTATCAATTTCCTTATTCTGTATAGGTATTGTTGAGATTTTGATAGAACCCCTATCAGATATAAAACAACAGCCTCAAATATGTCCCCAATCCACAATTTGCGTATAATAGGCACAGCGTATTACACAGGAGGCAAGCATAGCGGTATGACAGATTGGGTCGGGAAAACACTTGGTGCATACGAGATCAAACAACAAATTGGGCGCGGCGGCATTGCCACGGTGTTTGAGGCGTACCACGCCCCCACCGAACGGAGCGTGGCCGTCAAAGTCCTCTTGCCCGACATGGCGCAAGATGCCGACTTCCGCACGCGCTTTGATCGCGAAGCCAAAACAGTCGCCGGCTTGCAACATATCCATATCTTGCCTGTGTTTGATTACGGTCAAGAAGGCGACACCGCCTATTTGGTGATGCCTTACATCAAAAATGGCACCCTTAGCGACGCCATGCGTAACAAGGTGTTTACGCCGACGGAAGCGCTCACCGTCACCCGCCAGTTAGGGTCTGCACTGGACTATGCCCACAAGCAAGGCATTTTGCATCGTGACCTTAAGCCAAGCAACGTTTTGTTAGATGATAGTGATAATCCCTTGTTAGCCGACTTTGGCTTGTTGCGCTTAATGGATGATGCTAGTAAGCTTACCCAATCGAATATCATTGGCACACCGGCGTATATGTCGCCTGAACAAGGGCAGGGGATGCCGCTTGATGCCCGTAGTGATATCTATGCGTTTGGGGTGATGGTCTATGAATTGTTCGTGGGCGAAGTTCCCTTCCAAGCGCCAACCCCCGTTGCCGTCATCTATAAACATGTGGCTGATCCGATCCCTAAAGCGACCGATGTTAACCCGAAACTTCCCGCTAGCTTAGACGCCGTATTAGAAAAAGCGATGGCCAAACAAGCCGTTGATCGCTATGGAAGCGCTCGTGAACTGGTCACTGCGTTAGAAGTTGCGTTGGGGCAGGAGCATGTGACCGACAACCTGCGCCAGTCTGCGGTGTCTGTAACGCCTCAACCCAAAACGGACAACCAATCCAAGATTACTGAAACCGATCATCAGACTTTTGTTGCAGATTTGAATGATGCAACGGAAATCATCGATCATAGTGATGTCATCCAAGCCGATGATGCGACAACGCGATCCCAACCCATGAATATGATGGCATTAGGTGTGGGGTTGATGGGGTTACTGTTTGCAGGGCTCAGCATTGCCTTAGGGATATACATCTTAAGTGATGATGGTAACACCACCATCACCAATAACGGATTTGAATATGTGGCGCTACAAGTCAATGCCCATGAAGGCGCAGGGTTAACGCTCGATTTTAACCCAGATGGATCACAATTGGTCACAGGCGGCGCAGATAACATGGCGCGGATATGGGATGCTAACAATGGCGCGTTGCTTTTTGATCTCGAAATCCATACAGGGGATGTCACGGCGGCGGGCTTCCACCCCACTGATGGATGGTTACTAACGGGCGGTGCGGACACTATGTCCTACCAATGGAGCGCGAACACGGGCGAGGTTCAGATTACGAATTTTGCAGGGGGCACGGTGAAAGGTATCGCGTTTGATAGCGACGGTATTTATGATGCTTATGTTGTGCCAAGCCAATTAATTGTTAATCAAGCGGGTGAAGACGCTAGTGAGGTCATCATCAGTGATTTTGATGAAAGTATTCAACGTGAAAGCCTTGCAATAAGCCCCAATGGTGCGTTTGTATTTGTTGGGTTGTCGGATGGCTCTATCCAAGTTTGGGATACCGAAATCACCCAACAATGGGCAACCATCAGCCCCCATGAAAGTGCTGTTGTTGCCATCAGTGCTGACAAGGATCATATCGCGTCTGTTGATGATTTAGGTAATGTTTCGATCTTAGCCATTGAGGGGTTTGAACCATTGGTGAACTTTGAAACCGATGAAGCCCCTAGTAGCATTGCCTTGCAAGAAACCCTACTGGCGCTAGCAGGTGATGCGGGTGTTAGCTTATGGAATTGGGATGAGCAATCTCGTTTAGCGACATTAAGTGAAGAGCCTAATATCGATGTTGCCTTTCGCCCTAACCATGATGAGCTTGCGAGTGTTAATATCGATGGGGTGTTCACTATCTGGGACATTGATGATTTTGAATAAGTTGCTTCCGTAATTTCTGAGAAAAGATATGAAGCAAAAAGACGCATAATAGTTTATGCGCCTATGCTCGATATTTGGTTAATGTGCAGTATTGTTTAAATAATCAGAATGAACCACTGAGTGTAAAGTAAAACTGTGGAGCAGCGTTGACACAGTAGATAGACATAAATCTTTTCCCGGCGGCGGGTCATGAAAGCACGATGTTCTCGGAATCAGACGCCTGACCAGACATTGGCGGCAATGAAGGCTGACAGTGAGCCTAGCAAAACGTGCCTATCTACACAACAGACCTTAGCGTAGTTTTGTAAATTTGCCGACACTAATTGCTAGAATTTATCCAATTCTAATTTTTCAGATTTCCATCTTTTTTATTTAATACTAAAGCTATTAAAATAATAATAACGGAGTGTCTGTAATTCTATTGGCATGATGCTATCTTGTTGTGATATTACAAGAGGTAATGAAGTATATGAAGTCGTGGTAAAAATGGGCTCCCACCCATAGTTGTGGATAGGTCGAATCATCGATTCATGCGTTAGCGAACGCTCTGTAAAAAGGCAGACATGAAGATTTTTGCACGGGATGGCTCTTGCGAAAATGTGTCTCGGAGTTGTTTTAATGATACAAAATCGGTGAACCCTTCGGCGTTTTGGATGTCACGACCCGCGAGTCTCAAAAATGCCATTTCCCAAGAACCAAATTCGCGTTCAGGAATATCATGTTGATAGTAAATTGTGACATTGTCATGACGATTGTCTTCACTAATAACCGCCATCAACGGCTCAACAACATCTTTTTCGCCTTCTAACACTTGCAGAAAGTTCCCATCGTTATAGAGCAACATGCCGGTAATGTCTTTCGTTTTGTTGTTTTTACGGGAGGTGCCTAAGATAGTTAGCAGATCTTCTTGTGTCATCTGATATGTTTCAGAACTTCCATAAATTACTTGAATCATACAACATACTCCACAGTCATTTCTTCAGATACGAAAATAGCCATTGGTCTGGTCTATACGATGTTTTTTACAGCCAAGTCGGAGTAGTAATGAAGTCTGAATACGTTTGTGAGGGTGTTAATGGTTGGATAACTGTAAAATCAATGGACACATTGATAGGCTAATCATTAGATGCAGAATTATACTACAATTGAAGCGCTAAGAGCATTTAGGAAGCCTTAAACTTTTATGTCTCAATTAGGCAATCTATATGGATAGAGCCCGTCTTTAAATATTAAGGTATGAAGCAATGAGAATATTGAATCAATCGATAGGGGTTTATTTTTCGGTGACCATCAGCAAAAAAATATGTTGAGAGCCCCCTTGTGCAAGTGGCTATAGTTGGTGGCCTGTACAGAATTGCAGCAAATTTTTGGGCAATATGTACTAATTTAATGCCATTTTAATTGACTTGACGTTTAATGATTTTTTATAATTTAAGGACGAGTCCCTTAAAAACAGGATCGACAGCCCTGTAGGATTAAGGAGTATACTCGTGGAATTTTCAATGAGTCCGCACGCCATCACCCGTGCGGCGCAACGTAATGTTACAATGGAAGAGGTGGAATTTGTTCTAAAACATGGTCACCGTATGCATCGTGCCGGTGGCGTCTTTTGCCAGTTACGTGATATAGATTTACCGGATTTCATCCCGCCTAACTCTGCCGAATCACGTCTTGTAGGGACAACTGTCCTGTTATGTCGCTGTGGTCATCATGTACTAACCCTATACCGTAACCCAAAAGCTTTTAAGAAAGATGGCAAGAAACAAAAATATGGTTTATATCGATCAGAGCCATGTCCATCCTGTGCAAACAGAGTTGCATGTTAAAAATTATTGTTCAAAATGGGTGCTGTCATCCTGTGGTTAAAACCTCTCATTCATGAGAGGTTTTTTAATGGATAGGGGTTAGAGTGCTGTTAGGCTCTTTATTCGCCACAATTGGCTAAAGCCCACAAAACGACTATGATTGGCATAAGGTAATCAACCAAGGAAAACAATATGCGCAACAAGTTTTTATATAGTATCGGGATTTTGGTTTTGCTGTTGATGAGTGGCATCGCGTTACCGCTCGCCCATGCCCAAACCTGTGCGGGGGACAGTTATACCGTTAGAACAGGGGATACACTCTATAGCATTGCTGCCGCTTATGGGATTGATGCGAGTAGCATTGTAGCAACGAATGGGATCGTCAATATCAATGATATTGAGATAGCACAAACGTTGTGCATCCCAACCAATAACGCCTTTGGCACGGGTGGCCCAACTGCACAAACTCCCTCGACAAATACCGTCACCACAACAACGACCACCACAACTGGCGCGTGTAACGGTACAACCTACGTTGTTGGGGCTGGGGAAAATTTATATCGGATTGGCTTGCAATATAATCTCACGGCTCAACAAGTTGCCCAAGCAAACGGTATTGTTGATGTAAATAGTGTCTTTTCTGGTCAGGTGTTGTGTATTCCATCTGGTGCGACCGCCACGACGTTTGGAACGGGGGGCGCCACCGCACAAGCCACCACCGGAACCAGTACCACACTGCCTGCCACTGTTGAGATTAATGATGGGACATACACCTTAAATCGGGCTGTTGATGCCACTGTGTTGAGTTTTCCAGCTGGCTTTTTTGATGATGTTTCTGGCTTTAACACCATGGTTAGCGTCACTTTGGATGTGACCAACGACATTTTACGCTTGCAAGGTGGCGGACACATCCCCAACAGCCAAGTCGGCATCTTTATCTCATCTGTACCGGGGGATCTTAGCGGCGGCATTATTGGGGCATTGATGGCTGATAGTAATGGCCGTTTTGATGGTTATGTTGAAATTCCGTTTTTAAGTGGCGAAACTCGCCAGTATGTGATGGTTCGCTCGTATGATGGGCGGCAAACATTCGGCTACATGGATGTTCCGGCGCGGTTCCCGAACTAACACGGGGGGCTCGCCCAGCGTCACCGTCCCGCCCAATCGGGCGGGACACCCTCCGCTGACCTCGCCAGCGACTGCTTGAACGCTAACTCAAATTAGCCAATACGCCAGGTTGTGCCTTGGGCACTGTCCTCAACAATGACCCCTAGGTCTGTTAAATCATCACGGATTTTATCAGCTAAAGCAAAGTTCTTTTCGCCACGCAACGTTTGGCGAAGGTCTAACAACAGATCAATGAATGGCGCAGCATCGGCACTGAGTTCGGGTTCTTCTAACCGTAAGCCCAAGACGCCACCCAATTGACGCAACCGATCTTGTGCTGCTCCAATTGCGTCGGCGGGTGCGTTGGCATCTTTGGCTGTGTTGATCGCCCGTACCAACTCATACAAACTGGCGAGGGCTTTGGCGGTATTAAAATCGTCATCCATAGCGGTTTCAAAGTCGGTTAGGGTGGCGTCTGATTGTTGCTCTAGCGATGCAACCGCTTCGGTATTGTTGCCAGCATCGGCAGGGCGCAAGGCAATCAAAATCCGTTCTAAGCCACTTTCGGCTTGGCCAATCACTTCATCATTAAAGGTCAATGGACTGCGATAATAGCCCCCCAATACAATCAAGCGGAATACATCAGCATCATGTTCATCCAAAAAGTCTTGAATGGTGATCAGGTTACCCAAGGATTTTGACATTTTTTCACCCTTGAGTTGTAACATGCCATTATGTACCCAATAGGTTGCAAAGCGCTTACCTGTTAATGCCTCAGATTGAGCAATCTCATTTTCATGATGTGGAAAGATCAAATCATTGCCGCCACCATGAATATCGATCTGGTCGCCTAAGAGAGCGCGTGCCATGGTTGAGCATTCGATATGCCACCCCGGACGCCCCCGCCCCCACGGAGACTCCCATGCGATTTCGCCCTCTTTTTCAGCTTTCCACAGGGCAAAGTCTGCCGGGTGTTCTTTATCTTCCGTGTCGAGCCCTGTTTCAGGCGCCATATCCGCTAATTTGCGATTGGAGAGCTTGCCATAGTCCGCTTTTTTCTGTACCCGAAAGTACACACTCCCGCCATCAATGGGGTAGCTATGGCCGCCATCAACCAAGCCTTCCACGAATTCAACAATTTCAGGGATCATTTCCGACACTTTTGGGTAAGCTGTGGCGGGCTTGATGTTCAGATCATGTAAATGTCGATCATATTCATTAATATACCCTGCTGCCAGTTCCACAGGATTTTGCCCTAATAAGTTCGCACGATTGATGATCTTGTCATCCACATCGGTATAGTTCATCACATATTGCACGTCATAGCCACGATATTCTAAGTAGCGGCGAATGATGTCCATCGTCACGCCAGACATAGCATGTCCCACATGGGCATCTGAGTAGACTGTGGGGCCACAGACATACATCTTCACGACACCGGGTTCTAACGTTTGGAAGGGTTCTTTCTGTTTGGTGAGCGTGTTGTAAATTTGAATACTCATGGGGATTTTTATCTCTCTATGTTTACAGGGTCAACCAATCAAGCATAAGAGAAAGCAAGCAATTTTGTCTAGTGTTGGATGGTGGAATGGCGCAACTGTGATTTAAAATGTGGCAGATCATTTTAACCTTGCTCAGAAACTAACTCATTTATCTTGCACCTATCTCATCACATTTGTATAAGTGCCATTTGTCAGACACCCCTTTAAGTTCAAATTCCCCTGTTTCGGTAAAGTCAATCCCAGAGCCACCCACCAAATCTTTAATAGTTCTTGATGCCCATACTTCATTGTCGCCAGCTTCCCCCAAGATGCGGGCAGCGATATGAACCGCAATACCACCAATATCATCGCCAATCAATTCAATTTCGCCAATGTGTACACCGGCACGAATTTGAATACCAAGTTTAGGAACAGATTGGCGGATAGCATGTGCGCAGTGAACTGCGCGGGCGGGGCCATCAAATCTAGCTAAAATACCATCACCAGTCGATTTAACCCACTGGCCGCCAAAACGCCTAACTTCATAGTGGGCGAGTTGATTATGGGCTTCAAGTACTTGACGCCATTGTGTGTCCCCAAGCATAGAAGCCTCTGCTGTTGAATTGACTATATCTGTAAACAAAATAGTGGATAAGACACGCTTTGTTGGTGTTGGTTGCATCTGACCCGTTAGAAAGTGTTCAACCTCACTGATCCATATCGTGGGATTTTCTGTCCACCAACTATGATCGATGCCGGACAATTCAATATATTTCGAATCAGAAATATGTTGTGCCAAGTAACGCCCATTGTCGACAGAAATCGATTTGTCACCTTTGCGGTGCATAACCAGCGTCGGAACATGGACTGTTGGCAATAGCCTTCGTACATCAATGTGGTCACTAATCGCAAAAAACTGGTTGAGAATGGATGGGCTAGCGCCATACTTCAGATATTTTGCCCACCAGTCTTGCTCAATAGGATTATCGGCAACCGACGGTGATATTAAATTGAATAACCACTGATTTCCCCAAGCTTCAAACATATCTTGTAACCGTCTGTCCGGATCATAGGGCTTATGTGCAAATGGATAATCTTCTGCCCAGCTACTTCGCGCATTTGACGAGAGCAAAATAAGATGGGTCACCATTTCTGGATAGGTAGCGGCAAACATGATGCTGGCAGGGCCACCTTGAGACCAACCGAGCATCGCCGCGCTCTCAGAACCAGCCGCTTTCATAACTGCTTTTATATCACTTAACCGATCCTCTAAAGGAGCAAGCTTTGTAGCGCGTTCTGAAAGCCCATACCCAACACGGTCATATTTAATCACGCGGGCAAATGATGCCAACTGTTCAAGGGCAGTTGCATAGCCTGCATGTTCCCAACCAACTTCAAGGTGTGACACAATGCCTTCATGAAAAACTAGATCAATTGAACCATTACCAATCACTTGGTAAGCAATATTCTGATTTTTATTCTGTGTATAGTATGTTGTTGGTATCGGCATGTAAATTTTACCTTTTGGTGGCGATGTCATATATAAACGCTATAGTACACGATTAAATTTATTTGTAGGAAATGTGAGCTTTTAAAACGTTGGTTCACGTCATATGATGCTGGTAACTAGGGTTTGGTGACTGAATAAAGTCAGCGACATTGCTGGTAGTATCCCAAACCATTACAATAGATTGATGCGTTCATTTTATCTTGATACTAACAACACGCGCCTGCATATTGTCGAAGCAGGTGACCCTGAGAGCAAGCGTCACGTTATTTTTTTACATGGGTTTCCTGAATATTGGTGGGCATGGCGCTATCAGATTGATTATTTTCTGAAAGCTAATTATCGCATTTGGATGCCCGATTTACGGGGGTATAATCGATCACAAGGCTCTCAGCAACTCACAGATTACAGCATTGACATGCTTACCAAAGATATTCTTGGTGTAATGGATGCTGCTGGTTTTCATGAACACCAAGGTTATTTAGTGGGGCACGGTTGGGGTGGGGTCATGGTTTGGTGGCTAGCCAATAAGTATCGTTCGTTGTTACGACGAGCCGCCATTATTAACGCGCCTCATTACCAAGTCTGGCGGGAGTTTCTCAGGCAAGATGATGAACAACAGCAAAATAGCCGTTATCTGTTTAACTTCCAGATTCAACCACACCCTGAGCACGACCTACAGGCCAATGACTATCATGCCCTTGTTACTATGATGTACCAGATGGGGGGGGTGTGTTTTTCCTTATCACCACAAGAACTAACCCGTTATAAAACGGCGTGGTCGCGCCCCCATACCATCAGCCACATGTTAAACTACTATCGTGCCATGTTCACTGTTCCCACCATACCAGCCCCCGACCCCACCATCAAACCCACCACCTTGCTCCTTTGGGGGCAACAAAATACAACCTTTACATGGCGCATGGCCAAACCCAGTATCCGCCATTGTGAAAAAGGGCATTTGATTTTGTTACCAAATGTAGGGCATTGGGCACATCAAGAAGCGGCTGATACCGTCAATAAACATATTGTGTCGTTTTTTCGCTGATTCCTATACCATCTGCTCCGACGATCCAATATCATGATACGATAGCAATCGCTAACGACGCGATACGAGGCACATCATGACGCTTAAATACATCAATCATAAATGGCTGAGTTATTTGCTGCTCTTATTGGGGATAGCGCTATTTAGTGGCATAACTTCCGCTGCCCCCAACCCACAAAACCGCCCATTTGATTTATATAGTGCCTTGAGCCGTGTCCCTGTAGGGGAGTGGGAAACCATTGCCTATACAAACTATGTTGGTGTTATGCAAACTGTCAATCTGGCATGGCCGCCCGACTCAGCCACACTCACCGATGAACAACAACATGCTTGGGCGGGGGTGTGGCAACCCGATTTTTTTAACCTTCCGCTTGAAGAATTTGGGTTTTCGACACAACAGATCAAATATGTGATCGAAGCACGGCAAGCCAATGATTTCACATTATGGATTGAAGGCGATTTTGATACCTTGTCGATTGCTGAAAATTTACAAACTGCATTTTACCGCCGCCTTGCCGAATTCCCTGTTGAAGCCTATCTGACAGATGCGAACGACCAACGCCGCCGCCTGATGCCTTACATTGCCATCCCTAATGGAAACACTTTATTGATTGCGTCTACCCAAGATAATCTGCTCAAGTTACTAGCGATTCATGATGGCCTCAGTAATCCGCTCATCTGGGACGATGCCGGTCTAGTGCGTTTAAATGAATTAAACCCTGACCTGTTAAGTGCTGTATTGCGCTTTGACACCGCTTCGCAAGGGTGCGCTATAGAATCTAGTCGCTTTATCGCACATGGGTTACGATATAACCTGGATAATTGGCAATATATCCTCAACATTGGTTTTCCTAGCGAAGCGCTGGTCACAAATGTCACTACACTCACCAATAATCTGGAAAACTCAACTTATCAAGTCAATGGCTATAAGGGTATTTTAGGGCAACATACCACGATCCTAAATCAAGATGTTTTTACAGGCAGTGGCAGCATTTTACAATTTACTATGGCACTAAACCCAACCATGCAACAACTACCGTTTGCTGTAGCGACTGAACCGAATACTTGCCTTGCTTTTAGCGCACCACCCATGAGTGCTGCCGACCAAACGATAGCCTTTTTACCGGATCTATCTGGTGGTAGAGTGAATTACACGATCCAATTTGGCAATGTTGAACGGGCGCTCTTTGATGCCGGACGCCAAACATCAAGTATTACCCTTGATGATACCCTTACGCCGCAACAACAAGCTGCCTTAAATAATACATGGCGCACCGTGTTGGTGTTTGAGGATAATTTTGAAATGTTGTTTGGGTTTTCCCCTACAGCAATCCAGCAAACGGCTGACCTAGAAATGAATAATGGCGAATATGTTCGCGTTATGTGGGGCACATTTACAACCGCCGAGGTCGAGGATGCCTTGATACAGACAGGGTATGTTGCTGCCGAACAGCATGATGGAACGCGCATTTTTACATTACGTGATACACCCAATTCGCTACTTGATAGCGTAGCACAGAATGTGGCATCACCAGCAGATGGGGTTCTGTTACTGACGAATAGCATTACCAACAGTCGCCTAACCATCGACATCTATAACAATACCTTTACCACGCAACTCTTGCGGTCACGTGATCTTATTTTGACAGCGCGTGCCTTGCAAGATGCCACTAATGCCACCTTGCGCCGTTTCATCACACCATTAGATGTCGGGCTAGTCTGCGGATTGCCACCTTATCGTACAGAAGCCTTCGCCAACGTTCTCCGTAACGATGGCTGGCATTTCATTTATGCATTAGGGTTTAATAATGTCGCTATAGAAGATCCCGAAATCTTAGCACAAAATTTAGCAACAATACTTGAGAGTAGCGATTATCCGTTACAAGGCTTAGGGAGTGAAACCTTTGGGGAGCGCGTCAATGTGCTTGGTACCCGTGTTACGGTGGAAAGCTCGATTACAGTCGTGGTGATTGATATGCTAATTAGTGGTACCGATCAAGAAGCAAGCTATTTTGGTCAAGATTTGGCACAGAGTAGCTTGCCACCGTGTGCATTAGGTGACATTACTCAATAGCTTTGTGCTATATAATAGCTTGCCTGCCCCACCCTGACGCGACATTGTCCCGTGCCTGCGGCACGACACGCCCCCGCGCCTGCCCACCCGCAGGCAATTCGATGACTCGCGCTCATAAGGGTTAGGTATCCAATCGATATGCGTGGAGGCAACCCTCTATATTTGTTCGCGTTTTCGGGGGCAGACATAGCGGTTCCACTACGATTTAGGGTTGGTTAATGCCAGCATCTGTTATCCGAAACGGAGGTTAAATTATGACACTCTATGCCCATTTAACATTTCCGGCTGCTGCTAATTTTATTGACTACTTACATGACCAGCTACAGCCTGGTGTCGATGTTACATTTGGTATAGAAATACCTCAACCCGCCACCTACCATATCCTCATTCATGGACGCCCCTCATCTGAAATGCTAACGGCAAGCCCTAATTTACATACTGTCGTTATCCCTTTTGCCGGACTCCCCACCGTCACCCGCGACCGTTTGCAAGAGATGCCACATATTAAGGTTCATAATTTACACCATAATAATTCGACCACGGCAGAAATGGCTCTCAGCATGATGTTTGCTGCTGCCAAACGGCTCTTGCCCACGGATCAGATTTTTCGCCAACATGATTGGCGACCCCGATATGATCCCATGCCGGCTCAGTTGTTAGAGGGTAAAACGTGTGTGATTTTGGGGTTTGGAGCGATTGGTCAACGTATCGGGCGCGTCTGCCATGCCCTTGATATGAATGTTATTGGGGTGAAACGCACACATGCAGCAATTGCCCCGTACAGCATCATAACCTCAGGTGAGCTTCAATCAGCGTTACCCCATGCGGATGTATTGATGATTTGTGCGCCACTGACGAAAGAAACCAAAGGCATCATTGGGCAAGCGGAGATCGAAAGCTTAAAATCAAGCGCAATTGTGATCAATGTCGGACGGGCGGCGATTGTCGATGAAAAAGCACTTTATGATGCCCTTGTAGAAAAACGGATTTTTGCGGCAGGGTTTGACGTTTGGTACAACTATCCAAATAACAAAGATGAATATCCCCATACGCCCCCCGCCAATTACCCGTTTCATGAACTGGATAATATGATCCTGAGCCCCCATCGGGCAGGTGGGGTTGGCACACCCGACATTGAATATCGCCGAATGGATGCTATCGCGCAGCTATTAAATGCTGCCGCCCAAGGGAATCCCATGCCACATCCTGTCGATGTAGGGCGGGGGTATTAGATAGTGAACCATAAATTTTTGCTGCTATTGTGCCCAACGCTGCAAGTATTGATCTAAGGGGTTCCGTTCTGGGTATGTTCCGAGTGATTCATGTTCAGCGTGGGATCTGCATCTCTTAAAAATTCCATAGCCGCACCAATGCAAGGGCTAAGATGTGTTTTGGCGTTTAAACGTGTTTGCAACAACGAGGTAAACAAATAGTAATAGTGCCACTCCGCTTGTGCGATGCGAACCATCCACCCAAACTTGGGATTATTAAATTGTGTTTTGATCTCATCAGTTTGTAATGCTTCCCGAATACCAATATCAATTTCTGGCTGGTTGGTAAAATCAATTAGCACATGCACGGGGAGCTTACAGTCTTGTGTCACCTTTACAGACTGATGAATCGCGTGAATAGCATTTTCATTATTATACAGCGTTGGATATTGCACATATAAGATGCGAGGTTCTAAATGCCAGTTAATTATGACGCGGTCATCAAGCATATTATAAAATTCCTAAATATAGATTAGAGGTAGTGGTTAAGTAGTAAGTGATAAAGCCATTCGTCGATTATGCTCAATGATAAACCAGCGAGTCACCAACTCATGATAAAAATCAGATTTGGAAAACGATAAGGTTTTTCGTGTATATCGCCCCAACCACTGCCGCAAAGTGCCATACCATCGCTCTTGATGAGCCGTGAGTCCGGTCTCTTTGCCCACTTGCTGGTGTGTTTCTTCAGGAAACACGGTGGCGTAAGCTTTCCAAAAATCGCTGTATGATGGACACGAACGGTAAGCGATTGGAATCTGATCCCATAACTGGTGACAAGTCTGTTCACTGCGGTCACCAATGACAAACGCCACAATTTGGCGGGTACGGCGGCATTGTGCTGTCCATAACCATCGTTTTTGGTCCCGTTTGGCCACAAATGACCATGCTTCATCGACTTCCAGAACATCATCCGCCCGTTTTGGCAATAAAGTTTGGGCAACGGTCGGGAGATGATTCACATAGTGTGTTAACCAACGGATCACAGTTTGGCGACACACCCTAAAGATACGTTCCACACCGCGTAAACTCATTCGTTCGCGATAGGCGCTCAAGATTTGGGCTTTTTCTTCAACGGTGTGGCGGCATTGTGGTTTTAAAACGCGGTACGCATCACAGTCTTTACAATGATATTGCGCATTCCCGCATTTATTCGTACCATTGCGCACGATATTAATGCTGCCACACCGACTACAGTTATAGGTAACGGTTTCTTTTATCATGATAAGCAGCATTATATCTCTTTTCATCACTTACCTTTTAACCACTACCAGATTAGACTGTGCAAAAAATATATTAAAAGCTATTTAAAGTAACCTTCGGTTAGTTATTAGAGAAAGAAAAGCGAAATGGGTAATCTAAACAATTCTGGTGAACAATCTCGGTGTGGATGGCTCGAACCATAGCGGGTACATCCGCAAATAACCGATTCGCCGTAACCCGTTGTTTAAGATGTTTCCAAAAGCGCTCAATAAGATTCATGTCAGGCGAGTAAGGTGGTAGCCAAATGACCATAACGCGATGTTCAAAAAGACTCAAAAAAGCTTTCATCGCCTTGGCATGATGTGAGCGCGCATTATCCATGACGAGTACAATGCGGTCGTCGGGATAAATATCTAGAAAAATCCACTCAAAAAAGCGGATGAGATGCTCGCTACTTAAGCGGGGTATGGTCTGGCACCACACTTGTGATGTCATCCAGTCAATCACGCCCGCCATACTACAGCCACTCCGATTCTGATGCGGCGCAGGAAGTCGTTTTTGCTCATGACGCCGCATCCAACATTTATACATGGGATAGTTCAAGCTGAATCCGCTTTCGTCCATATAGAGTAACTTGATATACCCCTCACAGGCGTTTTTTTCACCTCATCCAGTGCGTCACACACGTGTTCCCGTAAAAGTGGGTCTTGATGCTGCCCTAAATCCTGCTTCGGGCGACGATAGACATACCCCTCATCCTTGAGAACTTCCGAAATCCGATTCTGACTGAGTCGAACCCCCGTTTCGCGTTCCATAAACGCTTGTAAACTGGGTAATGTCCATATTGAAAATCCCAAGTTCAGCGTGTGCGGATCGGTTTCCAACACGTCAAGTAACCGTTGACGGTATGCCTGATCGGCTTTGGGCGGGCGGCCTGATTTCGCTTTATTCGACAAGCCACTTATCCCTTCATCATGATAGCGATGAAAGATATTGTAAACGGTACTGGCTGTCACGGCATGCAAACGCGCTACTTCTGGCGCGGCATACCCTTGATGCAACGCATACACGATACTCGCGCGTTTAGACACTTTTGCATCGGCGGATTTCATCGCTTTCTGCACTTCAATGAGAGCTTCTTCTGATAAGGTATAATCTATTTGCTTTGGCATCATATCATTATACCTGCTTTTATCCAATTACATACCGAATGTTACTTTAAAACAAACTGCTGATTAAGTTAATAGGTATACTTTTATTCAGTATACACGAAATTATACGTCTTTAGCACAGGTTCACTTAAGTATAAATTGCTAGGGAATATTCGTAATCACTTTGGAATTTGGGCGGTTGTCATGGGGAAGTCCCGTTATACTGAACAGTATGGAATCTTTACGCTTTGATTTTGTAACGTTTTGTGTGCATTTAACCAAGCGCTATATTCGTGCAGGGGTTATTGCGGGGTGTATGTTGGGTGCTATGGTGGTAGCGTTGGCACTTGGTTATGAATTGTGGCAAGCAAGCCAAAACCCAGAAGCCTTTTATAGTAGTTATTTTCAACCACATCAGTATCCGATGTTGCTGGTGTTGGGTTCAATTTTTGGGGCTTTCTATGGTGGTATGGTAGGGGGCTTTATTGGCTTGTTTAATGGCCTTGTGCTGAGCAGCCTCCTATGGTTTTTGCCCCGTCAACAGTGTTCAGTGGCGTTGCGGTTGGGCAATAGTGCTTTAACGTCTGGCGGAATGCTCCTTTTAATCCCCTTGTTCATGGGTGGCAGTTTTGGTGCATGGTGGCTTTTGGTTAGTGGCGCGGCGACCTTTGTTAGCATGCTCGAAACCCGTCGCTTAACCCCCATCATTTTAAAGCTGATGGATCAGCGCGCCATTATATTGTGAGCCAACCATAATTAACCGTCAAATGATGGTGGGAACACCGCCGCCAAGTTGTTACTAGAACTTGCTGAAACCATGTCTTTGGTGGTGGTGTACCATGTATTGAAATGGGGCGTATCAAAGTGCGCCTTGACAGCTTCATCATCCGCATAGATTTCTAGCAGCATATACTGTGTTGTATTATTGGCTTGTTTGAAGCATTCAAAGCGGATATTACCAGCCTCTTGGCGGGTGTGTTCGCCATTGGTGCGGGTGGCGGCTTCAAATGCTTCTGTGTGTTCGGCTTTCACCGTTAAGTTTGCTTGAAAAATAACCATATCAGTTAATCTCCTGATTCTGCGCCACCATCGCTATCACTACTGGTATCATCACTATCATTTGTGTCACTAGCGTTTGAATCCTCTGAATCATCGCTTGTGATAGATGTTTCAATATGAATATTGCCGCCCGCTTCGCCCGCACGTTGGGGCTTGATGGGGATGTCTGCCACGAGATGGCTTTCCCGATCCCGTTGTTCAAACTTCAAATTCACATCACTGTCTTCAATACGTGCATATTTGCGGATGACTGCCAAGATCTCATTTTGCATGTTTTGTAGTTCCTCTGGTGACAGGGAAGCACGGTCTGCGACCAAAACAAACTTGAGCCGATCCTTGGCAGATTGGGCGGGGCTATCTTTTTTGCCGCCCATAAAACGTCCCATAAAATTGCTCATGTGGTTGGCTCCTTTGGCTTATGTGCTGGTATTGCCACTAATGGCTTTGATCAGGCGTTGGAAGAAGTTGGGTTCTTCATCAAGATTCATGAAGGGCACGTCTTCCCCCGTGACTAAGCGCTTGGCAATATTTTGAAAGGCTTGGGTGGCTTTGGCGGCACTGCCGGGGGTGCCGGTGTTACCCGCAATGAGGACGGTTTCATCTTCTGGGACGATGCCCAGCAATTTGATCGAGAGAATGTCAACCACATCATCAGCAGACAGCATTTCGCCGCGTTTGACCATTTCTGCCTTAACACGGTTAATCACCAAATGGGATTTAATCTTGTGTTCTTTGGCTTCAATGAGGCCAATAATGCGGTCAGCATCACGCACCGAGGAGACTTCGGGGTTGGTCACGATGATGGCTTCATCTGCCCCTGCGACGGCATTTTGGAATCCGCGTTCGATCCCGGCAGGGCTATCGACTAAAATATAGTCATAATCGGGTTTGAGTTCATCAATAATCTTTTTCATTTGTTCGGGGTTCAGCGCGTTTTTATCGCGGGTTTGCGCCGCAGGGATCAAGTATAAATTTTCATGTTGTTTATGCTTGACCATGGCTTGGCGGAGCTTGCAACGGCCTTCAACGACATCGATTAAGTCGTAGACGATGCGGTTTTCTAACCCCATGATGATGTCAAGGTTACGGAGCCCAATGTCGGCGTCGATGTTGACCACCTTATGCCCCATTGCCGCAATGGCTACGCCAAGATTGGCGGTGAGGGTGGTTTTACCGACCCCGCCCTTTCCAGATGTGACGGTAATCACTCGTGCCGGCATTTAATATCCTTTCGATTCTGTATTCCAAGGAATAGCTTCTATGTGTCCATCCGTTATTTGGGCGGTTTCAGGGATCACGTTCCGCCGCTTTTTGGTGTCTTGTGGTGATATGCTGATGAGCCCTGCAATACGGATCTGGGTTGGGTTGAGGTCTAACGCGCAGATCACGGCCTCTTCATCACCATTCGCACCAGCATGCACCACACCGCGCAATTTGCCCCACACCACAATATCACCCGCCGCAATAATTTCTGCCCCTTGGTTAACATCACCAATGACCACCACATGGCCACCACTGCGAATGGTGCGGCCATTGCGTAGCGTCCGTTTAATCAAAACGCCGCCGGTGCCATACTCTTCTGAGTCAACTTCGGTTTCTGGCGGTGGTTCTGTTGGGCGCGTGGGGCGGCTTGGGGGTTCTACATCGCGGAGATCGGTGTTGAGCCCAATCGTTTCAGCAATGGTGAGTGTTGCATCATCTTCGCTGAGCAGGGCGACCAGTTGCACATTTAATGCATCTAAAGATTGATTCAACGTTTCAAGTTCATCACTTGCTAAAGCACGATCACCAATGTCAACCACTAACTGCGCCCCCTTGAAAAAAGCGGCACGTTGTTCAATATGAGTGGTTAATTCTCCCAACACTGTACCCCATTGAACCGATGGATCAAGGGTTGCAAGAATACCTTGGCTAATGCCTTTAATAACAATTGTATCGTCCATTGTGTTTTTCTATCACACCACACTGCCTTTAGCTTACAGTCCTTGTTATTTTTTTGCAATTCTGAGAGATGAATACGACCCCCGCTCCAACGATAAAATTGCATGACGAAAATTTAATGCTCCCCATATATGTGCTACAATTGTTGTATAGTTAAGCCATTAATCGAAAGAAATATAAAATAGGCTATACTATATAGTATGCCAAAACAATTAGATTATATGTTAACAGAAAAAGAACTTGCCGAAATAGAGCAAGCGATCCGCAGCGCCCATGATGCTCGTATCCGTCAACGTGCCACCGCCATCCACATGTTGCATCTGGGACAATCGGTGACCGAAGTGGCTGAAATAATGGCCGTCAAATTACCAACGATTTACGGTTGGTATCATCGCTGGAAAGCAGAAGGGATTGCCGGCTTAGGTGATCGGGCTAAAAGTGGGCGTCCCCGTAAAACGGATGAAACGTATGAAAAACGGTTGGGTGAGATTGTTGAGCTTGCTCCCGAGGCATTAGGCTATTCATTTGTGCTATGGACTATCGAACGGTTACGTCAGCATATGTATAAAGAGACTGATATAAAGCTCAGTCCAGCCCGTTTTCGGGTGTTGATGAAGCGTTTAGGTTATGTGTATCGTCAACCGAAACATGATTTAAGCGCTCTACAAGATGCTGACGAGCAAGAACGGAGCAAGGAATTATTGGAGTGGTTGAAAAAAAAGCCCTTGGCGGGAAATATGAACTCCTCTTTATGGACGAAACAACCATGAGCATGCATCCGCCGCTACGAAAATGCTGGATGAAGCGTGGACAGACAAAGTTAATCCCTGCGCCCGGCATACAGCGATGGACACATGTCTTTGGGGCGTACAATTGGGTAACAGATAACATGAGTTGGACAATCGCACCTCGCAAAAATAGCAACGCTTTTATCACCTTTCTTGATCATCTCATGACGAAATGCTACCCTACACAAAAAGTGGTATTAGTACTCGATAACGCTACTTTTCATACGAGCCGAGCATCGATGGCTGCGATGAGTTCATTTGCTGATCGGTTGCAGGTGGTATGGCTCCCGAAGTATTCGCCATTTCTCAATCCTATCGAGCGCTATTGGCTACATCTGAAAAATCTAGCTTGCGCCAATAAGCTCTATATCGATTTAGATCATCTTCGCCAGCAGGTGGAGGGTGCTCTTATGCGACAGAACCTACCCAATTCCAATGATCGCTTTTCTTTATTAAAAAACTTACGACCAACGGCTTAAAAAAAATAATTTTTTAATAAATTTAATTAGGAGATGAAAAATGTCATCAGTCAAAACAATCATCCATCCTGCCATGATGCGTGATTTGGGCAAAGTTTAGCCTCATTTATGAGGCTTCCAGACAAGTTTAGGCGATGGCTTTCAGCCATCGACACCCGCAACATGCCCCAAAAGCGTTTAACTTAATGCGTATGCGCTGTACACCCACCCCCTACATTGCCTATCATATTTTTGGGTTATTCGATTAATTTTTCAAACCTCAATATATATTTTGGTGAAGCATTTCTTAAACCGAATGAACGTTATTGTAGTAACTCTTCGGTTTCTTCTATGGTGGCAATGGGAAATGTAATATAGAAGCTACTGCCTTTGCCCAATTCACTGTCAAACCAAATATCCCCCCCATGCATTTCGGTGATCCGTTTGCTGATGGCAAGCCCCAAACCTGTACCATCATACTTACGTGTGCTGGAGTTATCCCCTTGGCGGAACTCATCAAAAATTTTGTGATGTGTGTCTTGGGCAATCCCAATGCCCGTATCTTTAACCACGAAGCACAATTGTGTTTGACGTACTTCAGTATGGATCGTTACACTGCCATCATTGGTGAATTTGAGGGCATTCCCGATCACGTTGGTTAACACTTGGCGGGCGCGAACTTCATCAATATAAAGGTCGGGTAGTGATCCGGCATCTTTTTGTGAGACGTATTCCAGTGTTAGGTTTTTATTGTGTGCCATAGGGTAGAACACATCTAAAATGTTTGTAATAAACTCGTGGCTATCAATGCGCCGCCGTTTGAGCGTCATCTGGCCGGACTCAATTTTGCTGAGGTCTAAAACATCATTGATGAGCACCAATAGATTGCGACCGTTACGGTTGACACGTTCCAATCGCTCTTGTTGGACAGATGATAAATCGCCATAAATGCCATCCAGCATTAATTGCGTATAGTTGATAATTGAGTTAAGCGGGGTGCGAAGTTCGTGGCTAATATTGGCCAAAAATTGGCTTTTGATGCGGCTGGCTTCTAGTGCTTGGTCGCGGGCATGGGCGAGTTCTTCAATAAAACGTTTGCGGCGGGTAATGTCACGGACTAAGACGAGAACTTCATCATCGCCACAGACTGCCATCCGTGCTTCATAATCGCGCAGTTTGCCGACTTGTTCTTCAAAAATTTGATATTCCATAACTTGGATGTCATTCGTCGCAAGCGCTGCACTAATCTTATCATGCCCCTGTTTGGCAACACGTTTGGGCATCATGTCATAGAGCGTTTTGCCCTGAATGTGTTCGGGTAAAATGCTGCTATCATTCATCACCTTCGCAAAGGTATAAACGCCGTCTGCATTCACGCGAAACAAAAGATCGGGTAGGGCGTTGATAATCGCATGATTTTGCATCTCGCTATCTTTAAGCGCGTTGTGTAACCGTGCGATGTTAATAGTTCCCGACACTTGCCGCGCAATGGCCTTAAGCATATTGATGTCATTTTTGCTGAAGTCGCGCCCTGGGCGGCTATCCCACACTTCGATATAGCCAATTGGTTCCTCTTGTACCCAAATAGGTACGGTGAGAATAATGTAACCGCCATAATCGCGAATGTGTTGTTGCTCTGATGGTGGGGTATCCTCACGATCAATGCCGTCAATGGTATACCCCCTTGGATCGCGAATCCAGCGTGCCGGATGATCAAATTCTTCGATCAGGTTATAAGTATGGCCTAGATCAGAAACCGTTTCTTTTTCATTCGCGTCCACTGCATAATATTCTGCAACGACCGTGCTGGTACCATCGGATTCTTTCCAATCACAAATATAACAACTGGTGCCATCTAAGGCTAAAGCCCCCAACCGTGCCACATGATTAAAGATAGTGGTTTCTGTTAAGTCCTTAAAGGCAACTCGTGAAATTTGATTTAAGGTTTCCAATAATAAATTGCGGCGGGCGACTTTGTTTTCGCTCAGTTGGCGTGCCGCGATTTGAGTTTGCAACATATCAGTTTGTTTTTTAAGTTGCTCAAAGAGTGTGGCATTATTGATGGCAACAGCGGCTTGGTCAGCAAACGCATCAAGGTGTGCTAAGTCTTTGTCCGTGAAGGCTTCCACCATTGCGCTATCTAAATTGATGAACCCCAAAATATTATCATCTAGCAAAATTGGGGCACAGGCATAAGAGCGCACCCATTTTGTTTTGTCGACTAAGATCCATTTTTCAGTATTGTGGGTGTCATCCACCCGAAAAGATTGTTTAGTGTTTAAAATATTGCCAAGTTTATTGAATTCTTCATGGGTTAATCGAAAATTTTTAAAAAATTCTTCATGATCTGTGGGGTAGCCACGCCAATATTTGGCGACAACATGTTCACCATCAATGATCATAATGTTGGCGGCATCATGGTTGACGACGTGCCCCACATTCGCAAGAATATGTTGCATCACCTCTTCTACCGATAAGCTACTATTTAAGACGGCTGTACTTTTGCGGAGCGCGTCCGCAAAAATGGTTCGTTCACGATGTTCTTGTTCGGTCACTAATCGATTGGTTACATCGTGAACTGTGACGACGCGCACCATTCGTTCATTATAGTCTTCATTGCGGCCTAGAACATCTAATTTAAGTTCATGCCCGTCTTTGTGTATCCCGACCACGGAATAGCTGGTTTCGTTTGTGTGTTGCATTTCTTCCATCACAATGGCGTGATAGTTAGGGTGGATGAAGTCCAACGGTGATTTACCAAGGATGTCATCTCGTTGGTAGCCGAACATACGCACAATAGCGGGGTTGGCGTCTGTGATGATGCCATCTTCTTCAATTAAAATGCCTTGTAACGATGCGTTAAATAGATTGTTATACCGCATCGCTGTTTCTTCATGAGTGGCAAGGGATGCTTTGAGTATTTTTATTTGCGCTTCAAGCTCGGCTTTTGTGGGCATATTCCGTCCATACCTCCAATGCTTGTTAACAGTATATAACGCCTTATGATAAAAAAGGAAATTTTGGCTATCAGGGTCAGTGGTAGTTTTGGGAATTCTGTGCCAAGATTAGGGTGTCGTCGCTTTCAGGGGGCGCGAGCGGGATGCAAAGCATCCCTAGCGGCAGCATAGCTGCCGCATGGCGGCGTTCCGCCGCGCTCGCGCCCCCCCAGCAAGCCAATCACGACCGTTAAGCGTCAACCCACAACCGTTAATCTGAGGATATATCATGAGCAATTGGTACATTGAAACGTTTCGCGATGATCTGATGCGTATTGATCAAGCCCTACGAGATCATGTTAAGGGATACACACAACAAGCCCCTATATTTTGGCAATTCATTGATCAACATTTTGCATGGGATGTGGCGGAACCAAGCCAAAGTTACTTGATGGGTGGCAAGCGCATTCGTCCGTTACTCATGATGTTAGTGGCACGTGCTTTGAAAGACACAGATGAGCATGTGATGCCCGTGGCGGCAGGGTTAGAAATGATTCATAACTTTACCTTAATCCATGACGATATTATGGATAATTCCACCGAACGACGTCACCGCCCCACATTATGGTCACAACATGGGGTTCCCCAAGCGATCAATACAGGTGATGGGCTGTACACGATTGGGATTTTAACCACCAGCCACCTATCCGATAAAATTCCACCGCAAAAGGTGGTGGGGGTGGTGCAAGGCATTTTGACGGCTTGTTTGCTCACGGTAGAAGGGCAAGCGCTCGATATTGCTTTTGAATCACGGGATTATGTATCGCCAGAAGACTACCTCCATATGATTGACCATAAGACAGGGCCATTTATTCGTTACGCCACCCGATTAGCGGCCTACTTAAGTACCGATGATGAGCATATCGTCCAACGCTATACCGATGTGGGGTTAAATTTGGGAACCGCCTTCCAAATATGGGATGATTATTTAGGTGTATGGGGCGATCCGGATATGATTGGTAAATCGGCAGTCAGTGACATTGTGCAAAAGAAAAAGAGCTATCCCATTACTTATGCTTTTGCCAATGCCTCTGGTACCGCCAAAACAACGCTTGAAACTATCTATCAACAAGATGCGATTGGGCTAGATGATGTCGAAACCATTTTGCAGATCTTAGACGACTTAAAGGCAAAAGAGAAAACTAAGGCTTTGGTCGATCACTATTACAACGCCTTACAAGATGCGCTGACAGAATTAGATAATGGTAGCCAAGCATTTGCCCAGCTAAAAGGGCTTGCCCAATTTTTTATTGAGCGCAGTTATTAACGAGACACTAGGAGTTACATTCATTCTATGGCAACGCTATCCCCTACACAATCACAACCCCCACCGATGGTTCATGGCGTACCATTGCTTGGGATTGCATGGCAACTGCGGCGCGATCCACTGGCTCGATTTGTGGAACTGTACCATCAATATGGTGAAATCTTCCGTACCAAGTTGTTATTGAATCGTGACATTACCGTGCTGGCGGGTATGGATGCCAACCAATTTTTGCACCATCAAGAAGACGCTGTGCTGACCAGTGAACCCTTGTTTGGTGGGTTTGGGGATGAACTCAATACGGATACCTTTTTAGTAGCGTTAGATGGTGAAGAGCATCGCCATTTACGTAAAAATATGCGGCGCGGCTACTCCCGTTCGGCAATGACGCCCCATCTTGATACCCTGATTCAACAAGTGGATGAATTTACGCAGAGCCTCAAGGCAGGCGACACCTTTGCTTTGCTCCCCACGATGCAATATCTGGTTACCCAACAACTGGGGATTGTGATCGCAGATCGTACCCCGGATGAGTATTTTTCTGATTTGCAGTTGTTTTTAAATCGCTTATTGTTTGTGAAGGTGTTGCGGGTTGCGCCGCCATTGTTATTGAAGTTGCCTGACTATCAACGGGCTAAACGTCGCTTGTTTGAGTTGTCACATCAGGTATTAGACCACCATCGGCAAAAATCAACGGATGCACCACAAAATCTAATCGATGACCTGCTCACAGCAACAGATCCACACGGCAACCCCTACCGCGATGATGTGTTGTTAGCGGCGGTTGTAGGGCCGTACTTAGCGGGGATCGATACCGTTGCGAGTTCGATCAGTTTTTTGATCTACAACATTTTGCACTACCCCGAGATTCACAGCGCCATTCGGGATGAGGTAATGAATCTTTTTTCTGGCGACACCCCCAGCATTCATGCGTTTGGTAAGCTGGATATGTTACATGGAACCACCATCGAGAATTTGCGCATGTATCCCGTTGCACCATTTACCCCCCGCACCGCTAAAACGGACTTTGAGTTTAAAGGCTACCCAATCCGAGCGGGTGAAGAAATCTTTTTTGCGCAAACCGTGACCCATTATTTGCCCGAATTTTATCCTGACCCACTGCGCTTTGACCCAACCCGCTTTGCTAAAGGGCAAGGTAAAGGCGATGTCGGGGCATTTGCCCCATACACCTTAGGGGCGCATTTGTGCCTAGGGGCAGGGATTGCCGAAACACAAATGATGTTGATCACGGCGCGGCTCTTTCACAATCTGGATTTAGAACTCGCTCAACCTGATGAGCCATTGACCATCTATGCCTCGCCCCTGCCAAATGTTGGACGCAAGCTCCGCTTAAAAGTGATAGGGAAACGGTATTAAATAACTGACGTTACGCAGCCAAGCGAATAGGCTGCAATTGGTCTAAGGCATCAAATGCCGTTCTGACTGCTTGTGTATAAAGTTTTGCCTTGAGAGCAAAATGATTGGTCTTAGTTGAGACTTTTAACATTTCGAGTTTTACATAGGCACACATTGACGCAAACACATGGTTGCTTTGGGTGGTAACCGTTTTAGTAGGCGACTTCGACAAGGAAGCATTTTGTTTGAGCGATTTATGATAGGGTTCCACGTTCCATCGTTTGCCATAGATTGTGGTAATCTCATCGTATGTGAGGTCAGTATCACTTGTCACTAGATACAAAATACCTGTGCTACCATCTCCGTTTTTGAAGACTTGTTTGACCAAATAGAGCGGGAAATCTACTCGTTCTAGGTAAATGGTCAGGCAGGTATTTTCTTCAAGTGCCAAGCTATCGACGCGCACATAACGACCTTGCTTCTTGTCTTCAATACTTAAGGCAACCTTACGGTTAGTCTTGAGCGGCATCACAAAATCCCGTTTTATATCATGTTTTACAAACATCATGTTGTCTGCTGATGCAAACCACACATCATTCAGCACATATTTGAAGGGAATCTGGTTATCGGCAACCTGTTTGAGCATCTGACGGTAGTGTTCATTTTTGGTCACCGAAGAGCGTCGCTTTTCTTTACTCGTCTTCTTATCCCTAAACACCTCTGTTTTTTCTACCAGATGATAGTTCACTGGCAACGAAATACCATTCACATGATACAACGCTGTTATGAAGTTAATACCCTTTATCGTTCGCCCAGTTGTGTGATCATAGTGCCAACAAATGATGTCATTTTCATCGGTATGCGGCTTTTCTGAGATGCTATCATCAATGATGATGACTCCTTCTTTCGACTCCACCTCCCGAACATACGGTTTTACCATTAGCCATAAGTCTTTACCGCTTTTCACGGGCTGCGATAAAAAGCGCTGCCACCGATCATGGCTAATGGCACCATCCAATAGATTCGATAGCCCTGTTCCCGTCGTCAATCCAAATGAACTGATGAGATAGTCTGTATAAATATCGAGGAGTTCTTTATCATTCATATCAATACTTTAGCGCACTTTTCGCTAATTGTGCGTAACGTCAGTAAATAAAATTTACGATTACAGGGATTCACGCATTTGCTCGATCTTTTCGCGGATGGCGTCACCTTGCCCTGAATGCTCTGCGCCACCGCGTGCTAGGTAGGCTTCATAATCCTCAATGGCAGCGGCGATGTTTCCCATGCGTTCATGGATATTGCCACGCCCCACAAATCCTAAAATATAATCAGGATTCAGCTCAACCACGCGGGTTAAATCGGCAAGGGCGCTTTTGAGATCCCCCATCTCGCGATATAACAGCCCACGGCTGTAAATCGCTTCAACAAAGTTGGGGCTTTGTTTGATCGCTTGTTTGTAGGCGTCAAGTGCCAGTTGTTTGTCCCCCAAGCGACGGTATACATTACCCCGTCCAAGATGCGCGGCGGGGAACTTTTTCTGTTGGGCAAGGGCGGTGTTAAAGTGATTCATGGCTTGTTGCAAGTCATTTTGTTGGAAGTATAAGCTCCCTAGATTGCAATGCGCGGCGGGATAATCGGCCTGTTCAGCGATGGCGGCTTGGTAATCCGCCGCTGCGCCGCCGATGTCCCCAACCATATGACGCGCTTGCCCACGGTCAAAATAAAAGTCTGCTTTGGATTTATTCATTATTGTCACTGGTTTCTCAATGTTCTAAACTCTCAAAGGCCAATTAAATGAGGAGTGTTTATGTATCGGGTATGGCGACTGGTGTTTATCCTGATGGGTGGTGGTATCCTGTTGATAACGGGACTACGTATGTTGCAACCAACAACCACCAGTGAACAATACCGTATTTTATTTGCCGCAGTTGATGGGCGCGACTGTTGCGACCTTTATATGATTAGTGAACGCAACCGCACGGCGAATCGGGTACAAGTCGCATTAAGTTCTCAACCGTTACAATCCTATAGCCTTTCCCCTAGTTTAACATGGCGCTATTCTGTCGTGGAGGCAAAACGCGGGCAGTATACCCTTTACTTTATTCCAAGTGATGGGGCTGAACCACAAGCCGCGCCGCCAGAGTCGGCTTATGGATTTTATTATCACTGGGATACCGATGATGATATGTTGTATTATCTTCGGAGTATTCGTGCTGAACCAGCGGGTTTTTTCCGCATTAGCCCTGCGGAAGACGAACCCGTGCGCTTGTCTCGCGATCAGTTTACCGATATTCGTGCCATTCATGAGCAACCGTTACCGCTAACAGCGTTTTTCCCGTGGGTGTTACTCTTTTTGGCGGGCAATATGTTATTTCTTGGTGGGGCATTAAGGGCTTTTCAAATTGGTTAATTGGGTAACAAAGGGCTTAGCATGGTCATAATGCGTTATATCGGTTTGGTAGGGTTATGGTTGGTAATGCTGTTTGTTATGCTTCCTAGCAGCGATGCGCAACCACTTGACGTTGAACAATCCATACAAGACGAACTATCCGCGCAAGGTATTGATGGCGCGGTGGTGTTGGTGACGCAAGGCGATGAGATCATCTATTTGCAGGGGGTTGGTACCAATGCAGTGGGGGATCCCATGTCGATTGAGGATGTATATGATCTGGGGCGTGCTTCCGAGGGTATTTTGGTTACAGGTTTAATGCAAGCTCATGAACGAACCCCGATCAGCTTTCAAACACGGTTACCGTTGCTGATGCCAAGCTTTGGTTTTGCCACCCAAGATGCCCGTGACAGTATCGACTTAGATGCGTTGCTCACACATACGGCTGGCTTAGGGCGTGACCCTGACCTTGCACCGTTAACGCCTGTATTACCAGATGCGTACAATGGGGTAGAGCCGATCCATTTTCCGACCACACGCTGGTCATGGTGTGGACGCTGCAACAATCTGATCGCTCATTATATCGAGGCACAAACAGGTGTATCGGTTGAAGGTTGGTTATGGCAACAGATATTTGATCCCTTGATGATGGATGAAACCGTGATTCGCAACGGAACGGTGTGGGCGCACCCCGTAGAATTAGCGCGTTTGCTCAGTGTCTATAGCCAAAATGGACGATGGGAAGGTGTTCAGCTAGTGACGCCTGAAAGCATCACCGCTATGCACCGTGGCTGGCAACCAACAGGGTACAGCGCGATAGATTTTTACGGCTATGGTTGGTTTGTGCAATCTGGGGTTGGGCTGGATGTCGTGGAATCACCAGAGGATCGAATTGTCTCACTGATCGATATTGGGAATCAACAAGCCCATATTGCGATTGTGCCAGCTTATCAAGTGGGTATTGCTGTTCTGACGGATCAGCCAACTCAGGGCTTACAATCCATCACCGATATAATATTGGCATCAGTCATTGATTTTTCACCGGCGCCATTCGGGCGTCCGGCGTTTGCGATTGCAGCCTATCAAGGGCGTTTTGTATTGGATAACGGAGACCTTGCTGAGGAGTTTACGGTAACATTGGACGAGCAAGCGCTTTCCATTACCTATGAAGGCGATGAAATGCCGCTAACCTTCATTGATGACCAGACCCTTACATTTAGGGTTTCTGGCACGATGTGGCGCTTACACTTCCCTACGCTTGGCGATACACGGCAGGCCATACTATGGTCAAGCCAAGACGCACAGACTGCGCTTTATAATCGACGATAGCCACAGAGAGGGGCGCGGGTTTTCAAAGGTAAGTAATTGAAAAGGGGTTGGGGTGAGGGCTGAATCTTTGCAGACTCGCTTAACTTAATGTGTATGTGCTACAGCGCCCCAAAACCCTTCAAGTTTTACTTTATTTGTTTTCACTAAACTTTGAGTTAATATATTGTCATGCTAACTTAATCATGTAACTCAGACGGAGTGTCTATCAATGAAAAAATTCAGCTTAGGGTGTTTAGCCCTTTTGGTAATGGTTATCGGGTTGAATAGTGCTCATGCCCAACTTGATGATACAGAGGATGCTATTTTATATGTTGATTTTGAAGATGGGGTGATTCCTGAAGAATTGCAATTCTCGGATGCTTGGGAACTTATCCCTGAAACGATTGATGATGAAGAATATCAGGTCATGTCAGCTCAGCTAGGCAGAGATTCAGATGAAGGTTTTATATTTTACCCACCAGAAGGCACAACGGGCAATTACAGCTTTGAAATGAGACTACAGCTTAGTCGTCCAGAAAGTTTTTCTATATATACTCGCTTAGATGGTGAACAACCCTGTGATGGGGGGTATACCTTTGACTATGCTGGTGGCTATAACACGGGAGCAATTTATCGCTTTATGGGCGGCCCGAACTGTGAACTAGATCGGCTGACCACAAATAAACTCATTCCACTGATACCGCTAGCATGGTACACCATGCGCGTGGATGTTAATGGCAACACGATTAGTTTTTATGTAAATGATACTGAGATGGTCACGGTAGATGATAGTAGACATACAACTGGCGCTATCGGTTTTCGTGTTACGAATGAACTAAACACGACCGTACAAATTGATTATGTTGCGATGCTACCTTTAGGTGATAGTACCGATCAAGCCGATGGTGATAGCAGTACGTCTACAACGCTGACGCTTGAAAACTACAATGCTCAAAATTGGCAAGATACAATTGCAGAACTAGAAGCACTTGAACTCATCCCGACAGAAGGTGGGGCGCTTTTATTCCGCGAAAATTATGTCTTTGTTCGGGCGGGTACTGGGTATATACCACTTGCACGCAACGCTCGGCTACAAGATGTGGTGATTTCGGCCACGATATCAACTGAAATCAGTGGCGAAGATGTTTGCGCAATTTTGTTCCGATTTTTACCATCAGAGCAACTCGCCACTATTGTCGAATTACAGGCGGAAGAAACCCTCATGTTAGACGATAATTCAACGATTGCTATTGAAGATGTTGATTGGAAAGCATTTGATATTGCCGCCGAAAATCATGTTTTGATTGTGGCCATTGGTGAACGGATACAGGTCTTTTTGAATGGGGTTTTAACCTTAGAGGCCGATAACATGCCACTCCGTGAGGGGTCATTCGGATTAGGTTTATTTGGTGACAATGATTCGAGTTGTGAAGCCACGCCTTTCTGGGTCTATCGCTATCAATAAGACAACAGGGATAAGGGAGGGTTTGCAAACCCTTCCATAACCATTACTGTTAGATATTTATCATCATAATTTGCAATTTGTTGCATTGTTTTCAACAGAATATCTTCTGTAATGGCGTCCGATTGAAAAGAGTGAAGGGTTTTGGGGCGCTGTAGCACATACACATTAAGTTAAGCGAGTCTGCAAAGATTCAGCCCTCACCCGCGCCCCCAACCCCGATCGCTTGAGAAGCCCTAGACGCGCTCGGCAATCACAACCGTTCGTTGCTCATACTCGCCAGAGATAAAATCGTAGCCAGTACAAGTAATCAAGGTTACCCATTCTTCCCCTGGCACAGGGTAAACCACGCTGAGGTCACTGGATTCAACGACTTTGATTTCAATAACGCGATAGGAATACTCTTGTTCCAGATGCGACAAAATAACCAAATCCCCAACCACCAGATCACCAATTTCGGCAAAAACCGATGGGTTCCCATCGCTATTTTCGACATGCCCCGCTAAAACAATATTACCGGTTTCACCAAGCCATGCGGTGCCTTGTAAATGCCCCACCCGATCCCCGAGATGATCAACTTGCCAACCATCAGGTTCTAGCAGCGAGTCAATGATCACTTGGGAAATGCCTGCTGTGGGGATAAAAATTTTAGGGAAGGTGTCCTCGTCGCCCAAAGCCCCCGCAAAAGAAGGGGTAATGGTTGAGGCTGGAAGGGCAGCGCTATTATTGCTATCGGTGGTCGGCATGGTCGGCATCGCTGGGATGGTATCGTCGCTCATGTCAGGGCTATTCAACACAAATTGATAGAGCCAAACCCCAAGCCCAAATAACATTCCTGCTCCGATCAAAATGCCAAAAAAGATCAAACGTTGCAAAATGGGAGGTTGTTGTCGACGCCGCATAATGTTGTTAGATGGTTATTGTATCCGTTGATCACATTCTAGGGGATGCCTCTTGATCCGACAAGACTACCGCCCCACCGCCTAAACGACGATGACGCCACGCCAACCATTTGACCACAACCCCCGCCGCGAACATATCAACACCCAGATCATAGACGGAGCCAAAAACCAACTCTGTGAATGTATCATCTGAGTATCCAACGATAATTTGTCCGATTTCCATCAAAATACCACCCCATAACGCATACAGAAGGGATTGCCGTGCCGAGCCCCGTTCGCCAGCAATGCCCCACTCTCCAACTAAAAAGGCAACCACCCCAAAAACGGTCACATGCGCCAACAAATGCGCGATCTCAAGGCGGTTGAGGGCGTCGATGATTTGCACAAGAATCGACAATCCATCGGGGTCTTGGTTTTCTGGAGGCTTAACACCAACACTATCCCCCGGTAACGCCACATAGATCGCCATTGAAATCGAAATGCCTAAAATACAAATGGCGGCTATTCGTCGGTAAAAAAAAGGAATCGGTGACATATGAATTTCTCTGTCAATCAACTATTCAGTAAGAATTTAGTGGTATGAAGGTATCAGAGAAAAGAGTGAAGCCTGCTAGGTGTCAGGCAATGGGTTCAAAAGTCAGGCGATAGTATGCAGAGTGTGTCAACTTAGGCTATAATGCGGCAATGATTAGAGTTACAATTCGATGGCGACTCATCGTCACACTTATTCTATTGGTCAGTGGGCTAGCTTTATTAGGTAGTTTCATTTTCAACCGCTTAGAACTGATTCAATCCAACGCACGTGAAGTCGCTGACCTCACCGAGCTACAAGTTCGAGTGGGAGACATTCAATTTAATCTCAATGAGATTATTTTTCAGCTAGAACAAATCCAATCAGAACCAACTTTTGCGCCTGCATTAGAATCCAGCTTAGCGGGCCCCAATGTGCGGTTACAGATTTTGTTGACCCAAGCGTCAATGAGTTCAAGTTACCCTGAAGCCCTTGCTGATTTTGACGTGAGCTATCAGATCCTCACAGAAGAACGCACCCAACGAGTGGAAGAATTGCTCGAAACCCTCGAATTTGATGCTTTGCAGACCTATGTCACGCAAATCTTAATTGAATATCGGGCGCTTAATGCGCAACTGAGCAACATCCAAAGCGATTTAGCGCTAGCCGTTGATCGTCAAAATCGTGAAACGGATGAACAAGTGGATGACACTACCTCGCGGGTGTTTATCGCCGTATTAAGTTTAGGGGTGGCCATTGTTGCTCTGTCCATCAGCAATATCTGGTCAATTAATAGTGGTATCACTACCCTCAATGAAGGGGCGCAACGCCTTGCCAAAGACCCGATCAATGCTGATGTGAGCTTTCCGACCACCCGTCAAGACGAATTTGTAGAACTTGGCGATAATTTTAATGTGATGGCAAAAGCGATTCGTATCCAGCGCTTGACCATTCATGACCAGGTTGAACGCTTAGAGTCGGCACGGAACACGGCGCTGGAATCGACCCAACGCAAAACCAATTATCTGGCCACGATGAGCCATGAATTGCGCACCCCGTTACATATTATTTTAAATTTTGCGGCGCTGACCCTTGAAACTGATAATCTCGATGAAACCCAAACCGATTATGTGCAACGTATTCAAGACTCGGCAGGGAATTTACTAAAGACAATTAATAGTGTGCTGGATCTGGAACGAATTGAAGCTGGGCAATTGATCTTGAATCCAGAACCCTTTCATATTGATACAGTTGTACGCGAAATTCAGGTGTCTGGGAATGCGTTATTGCGTGATAAACCTGTTGATTTTATCGCTGATGCTACCGATGAAGTCCCCCAAATTTATGGTGACGAAACGCGCGTGCGGCAAATTTTATTGAATTTATTGGGTAATGCGGTACGATTTACCGATGAAGGCTTCATCCGATTATCATTTGGCATTGGAACCCGTGAAGTAACCATTTGTATGGAAGATACTGGGGTGGGCATTCCTCCCGAAAAGCGGGATGTTATCTTTAATCGGTTTATGCAAGACAATAAATATGACCGTGGCGGCACAGGGTTAGGCTTAACTATTACCCAAGAGTTAGTGCGCTTACACAACGGACGGATCTGGGTAGAAAGCCCCCTCCAAGGTGGGAGCCGTTTTTGTTTTACCTTGCCCTTAGCAGAAATAGGCGCACTTGGGTAAAGCGGACTAGTACACGACCTAGAAAGTTTTTAAGGTAATTTGGCTAATTTTTAAGTTGCGAAAAAGTAGTGTTGTAGCGAGTTGCAATGTCTCAAAGTATCTTTATTACTGACGTTACGCACAATTAGCGAAAAGTGCGCTAAAGTATTGATATGAATGATAAAGAACTCCTCGATATTTATACAGACTATCTCATCAGTTCATTTGGATTGACGACGGGAACAGGGCTATCGAATCTATTGGATGGTGCCATTAGCCATGATCGGTGGCAGCGCTTTTTATCGCAGCCCGTGAAAAGCGGTAAAGACTTATGGCTAATGGTAAAACCGTATGTTCGGGAGGTGGAGTCGAAAGAAGGAGTCATCATCATTGATGATAGCATCTCAGAAAAGCCGCATACCGATGAAAATGACATCATTTGTTGGCACTATGATCACACAACTGGGCGAACGATAAAGGGTATTAACTTCATAACAGCGTTGTATCATGTGAATGGTATTTCGTTGCCAGTGAACTATCATCTGGTAGAAAAAACAGAGGTGTTTAGGGATAAGAAGACGAGTAAAGAAAAGCGACGCTCTTCGGTGACCAAAAATGAACACTACCGTCAGATGCTCAAACAGGTTGCCGATAACCAGATTCCCTTCAAATATGTGCTGAATGATGTGTGGTTTGCATCAGCAGACAACATGATGTTTGTAAAACATGATATAAAACGGGATTTTGTGATGCCGCTCAAGACTAACCGTAAGGTTGCCTTAAGTATTGAAGACAAGAAGCAAGGTCGTTATGTGCGCGTCGATAGCTTGGCACTTGAAGAAAATACCTGCCTGACCATTTACCTAGAACGAGTAGATTTCCCGCTCTATTTGGTCAAACAAGTCTTCAAAAACGGAGATGGTAGCACAGGTATTTTGTATCTAGTGACAAGTGATACTGACCTCACATACGATGAGATTACCACAATCTATGGCAAACGATGGAACGTGGAACCCTATCATAAATCGCTCAAACAAAATGCTTCCTTGTCGAAGTCGCCTACTAAAACGGTTACCACCCAAAGCAACCATGTGTTTGCGTCAATGTGTGCCTATGTAAAACTCGAAATGTTAAAAGTCTCAACTAAGACCAATCATTTTGCTCTCAAGGCAAAACTTTATACACAAGCAGTCAGAACGGCATTTGATGCCTTAGACCAATTGCAGCCTATTCGCTTGGCTGCGTAACGTCAGTTTATTAGTTATCGTCATGCAGACATACCCAATTTTGTTAAAAATTTAGTTCATGAACTCTATAAAACCTTTGATGAAGATGAAATCTTTTTGGATTCAAACAGTTTATCGGAGGGCGATCAATTGACCCCTGCTATTGAAAAAGGGTTATTGAGTTGCAAAGTTTATATTCCAATAATAGGTAAAAACTGGCTAAATATTTTGACGGATAAGTTAGACGATTCGATTGACTATGTTCGACAAGAAATTTTACTAGCGCTTGATCAGGCAATGGATCCTGATGTGCATTTTATTATTATTCCAGTATTGGTTGATACAACGTTAGAGCCCCCAGAATTACCCGCCATTGTAGCTGAACTAGGCGCTTATATAGAAAAAAGTGGCATATGGTCTTCAGAAAGTGATATTTTGCAAACCGCTCAACAATTAACGGAAAATATCCATAAAGTCTGGTTTGATGAGCCGAATATTCAAATGATAATTCCAGATCCGAATGCTTTTATGGTAGCTAATCCCCAATATAGGCATAAGTGTCCGAGAGTTAAAGTCAACGCGCTAAAGCTTACAAGAGACCCAAGAGATAAGACAAACTACAGCATTATGGTTAATCATTCTGTTGATAAAATTATTCCGTGGAGTTTTACTGAAGATAAAATATATATACCAATGATTGGTGGTAAACACCGAATAGATGTTTATTCTAATGATGATGAATCTATCACCAACTATATATTATTAGATTTAAACGATAACTTCTCCGTACAGATTAAAGTTACACAAATCAAATCATGGAATCGCCTTAAAGCCATAGAACTTAATATTCCTAATGAGTGGGGAGCGTATCAGAATAATTAGTCTTAGTGTGATAAGGAAAATCGTGTCATGAGAAATAAAAAATACCCCGATAAGCGCGCGGTTATGCTGAGTTGGCGCTCTGATGATCCGTCTAAAAAAGTCCAAGTATTTGTCAGTGTGATTAAAAGATTAAGCCAGCGCCGAGCCTTTTTCTTTGATTTTGAGTATTTTGATGAGGGAGGCTCTGATCTGAATCATATTACATATCTTGTTGAAAATTCACGTGTCTATATCCCAATCATAAGCCCATACTGGCTTGATGAATTTGTAAATAATCTAGATGATCCTAATGATTATATTGTTCATGGGGTTCAGGTTGCTTCAAAGTTTATTGAGCGTGGTGAAATGGCTATCCATCCAGTATATATAGACTGTAATCCACCCAACAAAGATGAATTACCAAGCGAACTACAAATGATTGTCGATATTTTAGGGCATACGTTTGATATCGACATCGATAATCAAGAGCTTGTAGATGAACACGCGCTGAATTTTATAAAAACCATAGAACAACGTTATCCGATGATTGATCCTAGCTTGCTTACGAGAATGGACGATCTTATGCAATTACATGAGCAAGCAGAGAAAAATCGCCAACTTGAAGTTAAGATCGTCGTGTTAAGCAAACAAAATGATAACCGATATTACCGAGCTGTGTTGGATGATAATGCACGGCGTAGCTCACCCGTCGATAAACAACTCACCGAAGCACATTTATTTACGACAAGTGGGTTTCATAAATTGAAAATTATCGTCGAAAAGAAACCTCACTTAGTCTCAAACACCATTGAATTTCAAGTTGACGCAGACACTATGGCGTCAGATGAAATTATTTTATTTGAATTTGAAACCAAAACTAGCTTTGGGCGATTAATCGATATCGATCTTAAAAAAATAGGGATAACTAAAGGTAACGATATGTGATTTTTCTGTGATTAAATAGTCCTACTTATCTAATCATAGGTGAATATGTGACAGTTTTTAATGCTAAGTAACATCACAAAATATTGAATCCAAAGATAGTGTCAGTCAGAAATACTCATGGCAAACTCACGAATTACCGTATTAAAAGCGTCTGGTGTTTCATAGTAAAATAAAGCGTATCATGGCTTACGATGCCCCGCAAAAAGTGGCGCCTAGCGAGACATATCGAAAAAATACGCCAGTTTCCAGAATTTATGCTCCCTCTTTTTAAACGGGTTCTCGTTCAGCCATTGAAACCTGTCCCCCGCTTTGATAAAATTCATGCCCGCATAAACAAACACAGATTGTAAATTCTATCAACGCGGTTGCAAAAGCGCGTTTTTTGATGATATGAAGTAAGGAACCCAGCCGATGGACTTAATTAAGGCCGTAGAAAATTTAAACGAAGATCGCGGCTTCCCTGAACTGTATCCCGGCGATTACGTAAAGGTTTTTGTCAACGTGGTAGAAGGCAACCGCAGCCGTATCCAACGTTTTGAAGGCACCATTATTCGTGATCGTGGACGTGGTCAAAATCGCACGTTTACAGTTCGCCGTATTTCGCATGGTGGGATTGGTGTAGAACGGACTTTCCTCTACAAAAGCCCCCGCATTGACAGCATTGAAGTGGTACGCCACCAACGGGTACGCCGCGCACAACTCTATTACTTGCGTAACTTGCGCGGGAAAGCCGCTCGCTTGAAAGAAGTACGGGTTATCAACCGTAACAAACCCAAATATGGTGACGGTGACAAACAAGCTGAAGCCCGTGCCCAAGCCGCTCAAGCTGAAGCGGAAGCCGCTGCAAAAGCTGCTGCTGCTGCCGAAGCTGAAGCCGCCGCCCAAGCTGAAGCTGAAGCCGCAGAAGCTGAAGCTGCCGAGGCCGAAGCCGAAGCCGCCGAAGCGGATGCTGCTGATGCAGAAACCCCAGCAAAAGATGCTGATACCAAGGAATAGAGTGTTCCCCTTATAGGGGCTTTCCTTAAAAGTGTATTAACAAGCGCCCCCCAAATAATTGGGGGGCGTTTGTGCGTTTAGACTCTTGATACAATGGAATCGTTCAAGATAAATAAAGTAACTACTCAGGTCACTCAGCCTGAGAGTAGGGACGCGGTACATTGCGTCCGAAAATGGCATTTCTGCTTGATCACGGACGGCATATATGCCGTCCCTACACGGGATTTGCCATCAATCGGCCTCGAACACATTACTGGCTGAGTAGTTACCAAAATAAATAAAAAGGATTAGCCTGTGAATCGAGTGTATCGTTTGACAATTGTTGTTGGGGCATTACTCCTAATGGGTATCATGTCACAATCCGTTGCCGCCCAAGATGCGTTTACCCCCACCTATGAAGATGCCGAGTGTGCATTTGCTGAACCGCTTGGTACTAATCCCATCTGTGGATATTTAACGGTTCCAGAAAATCGGAACGATCCTGACAGTAACCTCATTCGCTTACATGTCGTCACGTTTCCTGCCGTGAATGGGGCAGGTGATGCTGTTCCCCTGATCTATTTAGAGGGTGGTCCCGGTGGGTCGGCGCTATCACAAATCGACTTTACCTATGACGGTTTTTTCTCTCCATACAATCAAGATCGGGATCTCATTATTATTGATCAACGTGGAACAGGGTTTTCGGAACCCAATCTCTCATGTCCTGAAGAAATTGAACTTCAGTACGAAATTTTGGATGACGACCTGCCCATACAGGAATTAACCGCCCAAGTTCAAGCCGCCACCACTGCCTGCCATGATCGCTTAGTGGGGCAAGGCATTGATCTCAGTGGCTATAATAGCCGCGAAAATGCGGCTGACTTAGAAGCCTTGCGTGAAACCCTAGAGATTGAATCATGGGATGTCTGGGGAATTTCGTATGGGACGAAACTTGCTTTAACGTATATGCGGGACTACCCAGATAACATCCGTACCGCGATTTTAGACTCCAATTATCCGCTGGAAGAAAACCTATTTACGACCTATGTGCCAAATGTGGATCGCGCGTTTAGCACCTTTTTTGATGCCTGTGCGGCAGAAGCAGCATGTAGTGCGGCATACCCTGACCTCGAAAACACATTTTGGGCAACCGTTGATGCGCTCAATGCAAACAAACCACTCGTAGAAGGCACATCACCCACCACTGGCGAAATCTATGACCTATTGCTGACAGGCGACCTCCTAATCGGGTTTACCTTCACGGGGCTCTATCAACCGGATCTAATTGTGAGCTTGCCACAGATTATCACCGCTGTGAGCAATGAGGATTACAGCTTATTCACCCTACTATACTTGGCGATTTTAGAGAATAACCAAAATATCAGTAGTGGTATGTACAACGCTGTACAATGTGTCGAAGAAATTCCATTTGCTTCTGATGCAGACTATAGTGCGCAACTCGAGGGGTTTGAGCAGTTTGAGCCCTTTTTTGAAGGTGGCTTCGGTGGGGCAGAAGGCATCACAGGATTATGTGATGTTTGGCAAGTGGAGCAAGCTAGCGATCTCGCCAACCAAGCCGTGATGAGCGATATTCCAACCTTTGTTGCTGCTGGTAACTTTGACCCCATCACACCACCTGAATGGGGGCAACAAGTTGCCGATACTCTCAGTAATGCGTATTTTTATAACTATCCATCTGGTGGGCATGGCCCCACATTGGGCAATGATTGTGCAGCAGAAATGGCACTTGCCTTTTTAGCTGACCCGACCGTTGCGCCTGATGATAGCTGCATTGCGGATGATGTGCTGGTATTCAACACGCCACAAGAAAGCTACAGCTTTGAAACCTTCACCGATGAATCGTTTGGCATCACAGGCGTTTATCCAGAAGGGTGGGAAGAAGTCGCCCCGGGTACTTATGCCCGCTCCGCTTTAGGGGATGTCGCGCTGGTGCAACTGTCTGTACCAACCTTTGATGCGGAATCAGCGTTAGGGCTCATTACTGACCCATTAGGATTAGAAGAAGCCCCCGTAGAATATGACCAATATAGTTCGCCAATTTTGGAATGGGTAATCTACGATTTACGGACACAAGGCGTGGCAATCCGTTTGGCTTTAGCCGAAGATGCAAGTGGTTCTTATGTGGTGCTGTTGCAAGGTACAGAAAGCGATATTGACGATCTGCAATCCAGTATCTTAATCCCTGTATTAGCAGCGCTCGCCCCATTGAATTAATGGTCAGGTGACGCCTCTAGGCATTTAGCATCTATCCGTAACTGATGTGACGCATTCGTGAGACCCTAAGCGATTATTACAGCTTTATAACATAATCGGCTTACCAAGGTATCGAATACGACCAAATATTATGTCGGGGAGTCCTCTAGGGCTCCCATAGACTTACTAAAGACTTTAGATATTAACCTCCTGTTGCTAGGAACCACACCATGCCAATAATTGATATTCATTTTGTGACCAAAGAATTAAATAATATTACTGTTGCTTTAGATAGTTTGTTAGAAACCACCACATGCGACATTCAGGTCTATGTCACCATTTATGATCCCAACCCGCCAGAAAGCATCAAGCTACTCCCTGAACGATATCAGGGGGTGATTTTTTGGTTCCAGCCAAAACTCTATCCGTATGTTATCAATCATAATCGGGCAATGGAAAAATTTACCTCACGCTATTTTGCCATCTTGAATGATGATGTACGGTTAGAGAATAACGTGATTGATCAAATAGTAGCGTATCTGGAGAAAAACCCTGGCGTTGGCATGGCATCCCCACAATTATTGAATGAGGATGGATCGTTTCAAAACTCTGTATATAGTGACCCGAGTTTAGCGCGGATGTTGTATCGTATTAGTGGCTTGGCAAGCCTCACTAATCAAGATAGCCGTCTGAGGCAATGGTTGTTAAAGATGGGCATTGGGCGCTTGATCAGTGTTGAATCAATACAACCTGTCCCCGAAGCGCCAAAATACGTCCCCGTAATTAAAGGTACATTCTTGATCGTCCGCCGTGAAACCTATCAAAAAATTGGTGGCTTAGATGAAGCCTTATTCTATGTTTCTGACCCTGACTGGTGTTACCGCGCCCGCCAAGCCGGTTGGAAGGTAGCTTTGGTGCCATCTGCACGTGTGACACATTACGGGCGGGGGCAAACCAGCCTCAAACTCCCCGCTAAACATTTAGTAGAAGACCGCAAAGCGATTTTGCATTACTTCAACAAACATCGCCCTGCGTGGCAAGTTGCCGTACTGCGGGCGGCAATGGTGGGTTTTCATAGCTTGTGGACAGTCTGCTGGTTGCCATTTTCACGCGAACGGGCGGCAGGGCATTGGCGGGTGGTGTTGGTTGGGGTGAGCGGCAAAAATTAGGTGAATGGTACTGCTTATTAATCTTTGACTTGACATAAGGTTTTTTATGTGATAAAAATGTCTCATGTGGTAATAGCGAACAAAAATTCGATATGTGAGGCAGAACAAATGAATAAAGCGTTCCAGCAAGTTTACGATCAAGCTGTGTCATTAGCGGCAGATGTTGAGGCGTTACGGGCGGCGTTTCAAAAACTGAATGCCGAAAATGATGTCCTGCGGCGTCAGCGTGACTCACTCCAACAACAGGTGATGGACATGGCCAGTGAAGACGCTGCCGCATGGAAAAATATTATTACTCTCTTTGAAAATTCGCCCGATGATCATGATCCAGCGGGGTAATATGGATGGCTAACAATATTGTAACGCTATACGATGACGATCAAACAGGTATTTGGGGCACCTGTCCGCATTGTGGTCATCACTTTCAACTCCCGATGGAATCTATTGATCATCATTTGTTGCATCAAGTCAGCAAGCTAGCGCGGCATAGTGGGGCAGCTAGCACCAAGTCACTGGCTCTGGCCGTGCATCTGTCGGTTTCGCAAACCACGCGCCGCCTTAACCGATTAGCCGATCTGGGGCTGGTGCGGCGGGTGGGGGAACGGGGCGGTTGGCAAAAGTCTGCCTGATGGCTGTGGGGCAGTTGGTGACTTTTGTCAGCATGTTAAAATACTATGTATCCATCCAAAAAATAAATACTGAAAGGATGTGATGGTGTTTCTGTTTTTTTAAGACACCATCATTAAGTTTTTCATGACGATAGAAGTAATCAACACACGTCCCGAAGATGCACAAGCTGCTAGCCAGATAGTCTGTGCTGCTTATGATGTGCCTGTGAATGAATGTAATGATGCTGACCAAGTGCTTCAGCCTGAGCATGTTTTGCACGCTGTCAAAATTTTTCCTGAAGGCCAATTTATTGCGTTGGCTGATGGTCAACCCGCTGGCATGGCATCAACGATGCGCGTTAAAAAGTCACCAGATGAGCCAAAAGCATCATGGCATGACTCCATTGGCGGATTGTATCTAGATAAGTTTGATCCCAATGGGGAATGGCTCTATGGTGTTGAAGTCGCCGTCAAACCACAGTTTCGGCGGCGTGGTATAGGGACAGCACTCTATGAGGCGCGTTTTGCCTTAGTCCGCAAACTAGGGTTAAAAGGTTGGTACGCTGGCGGGATGTTGATGGGCTACCATCGCTATCAAGATGAGATGACCCCCTTGGAATATGGTAATAAGGTCATCGCTGGCGACTTGACGGATCCGACCGTGACGATGCAAATGAATCGTGGTTTTCGGGCAGTGAAGGTTATCGAAAATTATTTGGTCGAAGAACCTGCTGGCGATGCAGCGGTGCTGTTGATTTACGATAATCCGGATCTTGCTGATGAATAATATGGACTATGGGTACCATCGTATTACCGCAGGGGGCTTGCTGCTCAGTTCAATGCAACCCGAACATCTTGAGGCAACAGCGACGCTGTTGGGCGGGGTGAGTGCGCGCGAGATTGAACAACGGCGCGAGCAGTTCCCCGGAGGGCAACTCATCGCCTATGATTATGCAGAAGATACCCTTGCTGCGGTTGCGAGTGGCTTATTGGTTGCAGCCTTACCAGACAGACCACGTGCTAACTTAATTGGGGATGCCGCGTTTAGCGCGCATGACCCACAGGGGCAATGGCTGTATGGCGTTGAGTTGGTGATCCAACCTGCCTATACACAAGAAGGCATCGGCATACAGTTTATGCAGATGCGCTTTGAAGTCGTGCGCCAGTTAACCTTAGATGGCTTTTTTACGGTTGAGCCTGTCCCCGCCGCTGACGCAGATGCGATTTTGAACCGTCAGCAAACCCACGCACGGGTTGAGGCTTTGCACCGTACCGGTTTGCAATTGGTGGGGCAGATTCCCAACTTTTTACCTGATGGCAGCACCGGTATTGTGTTGACCTATCGCAATCCAGAAAAACGCATGGATTGATTAATATAGGGTCTGGGTGACTAAAATTCGCCCAGAGCACTCGTAGGGGTGGGTCGCGCGGGGTCAGCTACGCTGACTACAGTCGGCAGAGCCGACCCCCTAGCGAAAACCCGACCCTACCCCAAAAGACGCTTTTGGAAGATTTTTTTGCAAACAGAGCATCTAATCAGCCTCCTTCAGGAGGCTTCCATATTGTCTAGCCCGATGCTTTCAGCGTCGGGCAATGGCTTAATGCGTATGGGGTTGCAACCCCGCCCTTACGCTAAAAGACTTTAGCTATGCCGCCGCTCGTACCTTAAAGATATTGATTAACATGGAGTTTTGACAATGGCATTTCAGTATGAACGCCGCCTCAAAAGCGGGATCACTATCGTCAACACGGATCCCGAACAACATGCGGAAGCGTTAGGGGCACTACAACCCATCGTATTCCCAACCCTTGCCCCCGAAGAACTCATGTTTCCGCAGCATTACGCCAAACATGTAGAACTATTTGCCGAAGGGCAATTCGCCGCGCTCAATGAACAAGGCGAACCGATTGCCAGCACCAGCAGCATTTTACAAAAATTTGACTTTGATCATCCTAACCATACCTTTGCCGAATTATTGCAAGATGGCTGGATGACCTCCCATGATCCTGATGGCGATTGGTTGTATGGCATGGATGTAGCGGTGCATCCGGACTATCGGCGCATGGGGATTGCGCGTGGATTGTACCGTGCGCGGCAAGATACCGTTCAGGCGTTGGGGCTAAAAGGGCAGTTGGCAGGGGGTATGATGATCGGGTATGGCGCTTATAAAGACACCCTCACCCCACAAGCGTACTTTAAGCAACTCCAAGCCGGCGAAGTCTATGATCCAACCGTTTCCACCCAAATGCGTATTGGGTTTGAAGCCCGTGCCTTGTTACCCGATTATGTAACCGATCCCACCTGTGATAATTATGGCGTGTTAATCGTCTTGGATGCTGATAAAACGGTTGCGAGTGAATAGGAAGTGGCGAGGATATTGAACATCAAGTGAAATAATCGATCATGACCATCGAAATTGCGGGGTTCTTAACACTTTTAGTCATTGCGATTATCCTCTTTGCGACTGAACGCTTTTCAGCCGATGTTGTTGCCTTGGGGGCAATGGTCATTTTAATGATCACGGGACTGCTGCCGGTGGATGTTGCCTTTGCCGGGTTTGGTAGCCCAACGGTACTCATGATTTTAGGCTTGCTGCTGCTCACAGAAGCGTTGATGCAAACCGGTGTTGTGGAAAGCGTCGGGCGGTGGATGAGCGGTCAAGTGGGCGAACGGGTAGCCGTCTTGCGGGGCGTGTTGCTTATTGTGCCGGGGGTCATGAGTTCCGTGATCAGCAACACGGCGGCGGCGGCCTTTTTTTTGCCCATCACTTTGAGCCTTAGCGCCCGTGTCGGCATCAGCGCCTCACGCTTATTGTTACCGCTAGCCTTTGCCACCATTTTGGCCAGTTCCGTAACCCTCATTGGAACCTCTACCAATCTTGTGGTGAGTGGCTTGTTGGAGCAACAAGGCTTTGCCCCGTTGGGTATGTTTGAACTCACCCCCATTGGGATTCCCATTTTAGTAGTGGGGATGCTCTATCTATACACCATTGGCAACCGTCTGTTACCGCATCGCCCCGATCAAGATGCACCAAGCCGTTTTGGGGATCAACTCTATCTTTCTGAGGTGGTGGTGCGCGAAGGAGCCGCTGGCAAAACGCTTGACCAGACCGTGATCCAATGGGGGTTTGGGGTGCTACGGGTATATCGAGATGACCAACCCATTAAACCACTCGCTGAAACGGTCTTACAGCGCGGTGATATTCTCTTTGTACAAGGCACCCGTGAGGATATTATGCAGTTGCAGCACCGCCCCAATTTTAGTTTGCGGGGGGTAACCTCATCTTTAGGAGAATACACCACGCAACAAACCGATCATATTGCTGAAGTGATCTTGCTACCGGGGTCACCGCTCATTGGGCGCACTATTAAAGGCTTGCGTTTGCGGGAACGTTATGGATTACAGATCCTCGCGATGAACCAACACGGCGCATTAACCTATAGCAAGATCGGGCGGCGCAGCTTGCGGTTGGGCGATGTCTTGATGATCCAGATTCCCCGTGACAATTTGCGGATCTTGCAATCTGAAAAATTATTCCGCGTATTGGATGTCATGCCGACCCGCCCCAATCAAAAAGCACCGCTTGCTGCCGCCATTTTTGCGGCGACATTGGCCAGTGCAGGCTTGGGCATCTTGCCAATTGCGGCGGCGGTATGGGCGGGGGTGGTAGCGATGTTTTTAACCAATTGCCTAACCCCTGAAAGTGCCTACCGTAACATTGAATGGAAAATCGTGATGCTCATCGGCGCGATGTTGGCCTTTGGGCAAGCCATGTCTCATACGGGCACGGCAGATTTTCTGGCAACCGAATTAGTAACCTTGGCGGGGGATGCCTCCGAACTGACCTTAATGGCGCTCTTTTTTGGCTTGACGGTCGCCTTGACCCAACCGATCTCGAATCAGGCGGCGGCGGCGCTACTCGTTCCGATTGCGATCTCAACCGCCACCCGTTTAGGGTATGACCCGCGCAGCCTGTCGATCATGATTGCGGTTGCGGCCAGTTGCTCGTTTATCACCCCGCTAGAACCTGCTTGCGTGATCGTCTATGGGGCGGGGCGCTATCGGTTTATGGATTTTGTGCGAGTGGGCTTTCCATTGACCATCATCATTTTTGTGGTGGCGATGCTGTTGGTTCCGCAGATGTTATAATCACCTCTAACATGAGAACAATACATACAAAGGCATAACCTGATGCAAGAAATGGCTGTCATCCGACAATGGCAATTCACGATCATGCGTAATAATTTAACCACCTATGCGGGGATTCTTGAGCGCGGCGATGAACAGACTTTTAGCACCGTGTGCGACGGCGGCGACGGGTGGACGGTTCGCCAAGTGTTGGGGCATTTGCGCGACTTTGAAGGCATATTCATGGAACGTTGCCGCCTGATGCTCACCGAAGATAACCCCGCCTTGCCATTCCCTGACCCTGATGACCTTGCCGCCGAAAATGATTACAACACCATCCCCACAGCTGAATTATTCGCCGCTATGCGCGACAAACGCCTTGACTATTTCCAATTTTTAGAAGGCTTGCAAGAATCGGATTGGGAACAGATCGGTGTGCATCCCACACGCGGGAATTTCACGATCCATGATCAATTATTCCTGAGTCCGCTACACGACTCCATTCATTTGGAACAGATCGCTAAAATCCTGAAAGAGAAATAGATAGCGGTAAGGTATTCCATGTACAACGACGCAGCGTGCTATAATGACGGTGTGTCGTTTTTTTGGTCGGGAGCCAACCATATGAAATACGGATTATTGTTCGCTGCATTATTATTTTTGTTCTCGAGTTATCACGCTGAAGCTGTTGGGGTTGACTATGTTTTAGTTTCTCCGGTGGTTTCCCCCAATGGCGAAATGATCGCCTTTATGCACGGTGAAAATTCAGAATATGACGTTAGTATTTATTCCATACCAGATGATAACATTATCGCCACTTATGATCTCAATGTGCAAGATGCTGATTACGCTTGGTCACCCAATAGCGACCAACTAATTATTTCAACGATTCATTTGGGGATACAAGCCAGCGAGATTTGGTTGATCGATATTGCTAACACTACAGTAGAGCAGCTTACAGACTCTGATAACGCTTTATATTATGGCGATGTTACATGGGGGGCTGATGATACGATTTATGCAATTGAGATTAGCTACGCCACCTTACTGTCTAATATTATTGCGCTGGATGTATCCAGTTCATCCATCACAACAGTAACCAATGATAATAAAGGGCTGATCATGGCCTATGCTCTGGCACCTGATGATAAGCTGTATGCCATCTTTTTTCCTGATGAACAGGATGACAATGCCTTTAACTCATTTCAATTATTAGAAGTTTCGTTGACTGAGGGACAAAGCACAGTTATTCAGGCACCCAATACTGCTATGCAAATTCAGGTTTCTCCAATGGGGGATCAGATGGTATCACTACTCTATGATTTAGATGTGGCAACTGACCCCAATGAAAATTTTGATATTTGGATTTTGGACATGGATACTCAAGAAGGCGTGAACAATATCACTGAAACGATTGATGATGAAGTCATCAACGCGCGGTGGTCGCCTGATGGATTACACATTGGCTTTTTTTCCAATCACAGGCCGAATAATGTCATCCTTTACCTACATGATATTGAGACCAGCAGAACGTATCCAGTCACAGATACGGAATTTCTAACGGTGTTGCCGCAACTGTCTTGGGCGCCTGATGCAACAGCCTTATATTTTAGTGGGATTTTCTCAACAGAAACCCAAGGCATCTGGCGTTATGACCTCGAAACTGAAACATTCACTGAAATCATCAGCGTTGAAGTCTTTCGGTAGGTGGATTGGTAGACTCGCGGCATACATCCAACCTGCTGCTGATTCACGATCCATGATCAATTATTTCTGAGTCCGTTACATGACGCGATTCATCAATCCTAGAGCAGGGACACGATATATTGCATACGCATTAAGCGAAGAGATTTTCGCCATTGCCCGACGCTGAAAGCCTCGGGCTAGATAATGTGGAAGCCCCCTGAAGGAGGCTGATTGGATACTCTCTTTGCAAAAAATCCTTCCAAAAGCGTCTTTTGGGGTAGGGTCGGGTTTTCGCTAGGGGGTCGGGTCTGCCGACTGTAGTCAGCGTAGCTGACCCCGCGCGACCCGACCTTACGAATGATTTCGGTGAATTGTAACCTCATTGATGAGGCTTCCAGACAAATTTAGGCGATGGCTTTCAGCCATCGACACCCGCAACATGCCCGAAATAGTGGGCAAACACATTGGTTTGCACCTACACCAAGGTATTTTGGGCAAAAAAATTAAACCCTTACCATGTAAAATAGGGTCAATCGTGCTAACTCCTTGTCGCATCATGCGGTCTAACACTAGGTTGAGGAGTATGTCACCACAAACCTCTGGCTAATTTTTCCTGAAACCACATATCGAGTAAACTGATGCTGGTTGTTAGTTTATGAGATATATGAAAATGAAGAAAAAATTTGTTTTATTAGCTATGCTGCTGCTTGTTAGTGGTGTATTGCTGATTTCAGCGGTGCCAACTTATGCAGAAGAGCCTGCTGTTGGCACGGCAGAAGATAATGCTTGTAACCCTGGCGGTGTTATGGACGGTAAATGTGATACTGATTGGGAATGGACTTGTGGATACTATCTGGCTCGTTGGATTAGCGCAGGGGGGTGGGGTGGTAACTATATGATGAATAGCGACTGTGTCAGCTTATTACCACCGGTACCTGTTGTAGAAATAAATGAAGCTGGTGCCGTAGCAGGTATTGACCCCGCTCAAGTAGCGGCTGTTATCGAGATTTGTAAAAACGCAACAGGTAATAGATATTGTTTGTATTCTAATCAAACCGGTACGCAAGATACAGGGGCTGATGGTTCCATACAAATTGATTTACGGTTTTATCCAGGTGGCCCTACTTGTCCACCTGCACCACCAGAAGATGCTGATGGGAACCCCGATAATGCAGATTTATTTACCAATTCATTCACCACACGGGGTTTTACAACGAATGAATTGGACAATGTTTTGGGTTTACAACCAAGATTTTGTAATTACTTACGTCCCTGATGGTGTTTAAAAAGACTTAAATCAAGAAACCGTAGCGGACTCCCTACGGTTTTTTATTGTATGGTTGTCGGTATATATCGGTCATTGCTGATACTTTAATTGCAAATACGAACTAATATTCCCATGCGCAAAGCAGCGATGTGTTGTGTACAATACATGAACACAGATGACAATGAATGTAGGGGCGGCAAATATGCCGTTCATGATGTGAGGACATACTCCCGATGCAATTGGATACCCGCGCAATTCTGTTAACCTTTTGGCTCACTATGTTGGTGGGCAGCCTAACCACCGCCGCCACCTTAGCCCAAAATGATGTGTTCCCGCGCACATTGGGCAGCTCAGGCGCTATCATTGGTGGGATCTGGTTAGCAGCGATTATGGCGGGAGCGCTGGTCATGTTGTTTGGGTGGCATACTGGTCACCGTAGCGCCAGCGCATCGGTCACCAGTGGCTATGTGATGGGGGCGGGCTTGCGCGTGATCTTTATCAATAAGCCGGATATGCTGCTGGGTTGGGAAAAAGCCGAAAATAGCTTTGTCTTTTTGTGGGAAGCACTCACCCTACAAGCGTTTCCTGCTTATGATGGCTTTTTGTTACTGCTCTTTTTAGGCGGCATCATTCTTGCCATTAGCACGATTATGATCCTGTCCGTTTTCATCCCCAAGGGCGTTGATCCTATTGCTGATATATCACCGCCAAACCCATTAACCCTGTGGAGCGCCGCAACCTTGAGTTGTGTGATTTTGTGGGTGATCCTCTTACTGAGCAACTTGCGCGATTCCGAAACCTATAATGATTTGATCTTGTTTAATGTCAATTGGTTGACCTTGCCACAAACCAATATGATCGTGATCGCTTTTATTGGGTTTGGGGTTGGGGCAGCCTATAACAGCCCCACGCGCTGGCACGCGGCCATGACCCTCTTTGTGGTTGGCATGGTACAGGTGATGGTGATGTTGCTCTCTGATGAAATGCTCGCCATTTATGATCCCGCTTATGGTGGGTTAGACGCCAATCGTGTCAATGTGCCTGCGTTTAGCTTCTTTTGGGTTGGCACCCCTGTGATTGGGGCAATGGCGGCTTTTGCCTTGCATAATTTGCGCGATGCGTTTGATACCCCCGCGTCTGTCTCGATGCCCTCGCGTGAAGCGTAAACAATGCACATCCTCAGACGGGATATATGCCGTCTGCGCCCCAGAAAAAATACAATCCTCTATGGCGATATATTACATTCCGACTGTAAAAAATTGTAAAAAATAAAATCCGTCACCCAAAAATGAACCGATAGCGAGGTTATACGATGTTATAGGTGAAGGAGGTGACCAAGCGTGTCACACAATATTGAGGATTCGGTTTTACAACGTGCCCGCCGAGGCGACAAAACAGCGTTTGACACCATCCAAGCAACCTATACAACGATGGCCGAACGCTTTGTTTGGCGATTGGTTGGGCAAGCGGCTTCGCTGGATGATGTTGTGCAAAATGCGTTTTTGGCGTTGTATCTCAACATCGAACGGATTGAAAATATTTCACACTTACGGGGCTTTTTGTTTCGTGTGTTGCGCAATCAATGTTATGATGCGCTCCGCAAACAAGGGCGCTATCAAAAAGTGGCAATTGATGAGGTGAATCCTTTAACCTTGTCGCAACATAATCTGCGGTCTGCCCCCGAAGATAACACCCATTGGCTTTTGTTATATGATCGTGTCCAAAAAGCGATTGATCAGTTGCCCGAAAACCAACGACAAACTTTGGTGATGTATTTTCAATTTGAACTCAGCTATGCTGAAATCGCTGAAGCAACGAATGTTAGTATTGGCACCGTAAAATCCAGAATCTTTAATGCACGCAAACAATTGACCCGCTTGTTACCCCCTGAAATCGTTCACGAAATTACATCTATTGAGGAGTAAACCACCCATGACAGACATTAGCACCACTGACTTTCGAACATTGTTACGCTTGATCGAGCCCTTGCGCACGCTGGCGGTAGATGTGCAACAAAGTTTGCACATGGATACCTTTCGGGGAACCAGCAATTTACTGATAAAAAACTATGATAGCCTTCAAGGGATGATTGCTGAAATCATCAATGATCGGTATGCGACCTCGTTAACGCTTGAACTTCATGAAGACCTCACTGAGCGTGAGATTGTATCCCAGATTGCGTTAGCGGCGGCACAATTGCTGGCCTACGTTGAAAGCTTCACAGGTGTGCCATCGGCTGGCAAATCAGGCGATACGCAAATCCAGACCGCGCCCCATATTGTGATCAATGCTCAGGGAACCAGCCAACGCAACCTAAAACGTATGATGGAACTCGCCAAGCAAGACGCCGAAGAAGATGACGAGGATGATGATTAATTTTTGAGTGGGGGGGGGGGCACTCTAGGACACGCCTGAAGTCAAATAGAAAAAATGCAGGAAATTTATCAAACCACGCCATGAAAAGTCAAAAATCATGTATTTGGCGAGATAAAAGTAGGGACAGCATATGGCATAGATGTCAGGCGCCATCAGGTTAGAACTCACAATTGGGTAGAGGCGGAGCTATGTCTCAGTTGCATTAAGTTTATCTCTTCTTGATAATCTTTTGGCTGTTAGTGGCTCAAAACCACTACCAAAAATTCCAAAATTTACTGCGTAGGGGAGGGTTTGCAAACCCTCCCCTAGACGTTGCTGGAAGCTCTTTTTGTTTTTTGCTTTACTCGTTATCTACATCTAACCAAGCAGGTGGGGTGGCTTGCACATCGCGATCCAATAAGCGTTGATAGGTAGCGGGCTTGCGTTGATGCAATAGCGGAAAGAACTCGCGCCAATGCTCGACCGCACCCCGATCAAAGGTCGCTGTGATTACCTCGGTGGTGTCGCGTCCGGCGTGGGCAATAATGTTACCCATCGGATTGCAAATAAAGCTACTGCCATAAAAAGTGACATCATTTTCCACCCCAACCCGATTGGCCGCCCCGATGAAAATCCCATTGGCGATGGCGTGACCCCGCATAATGGTTTGCCATTGCTCGCTTGTATCCAAATCAGGATCATTCGGCTCAGACCCAATCGCAGTGGGATAAAAAATAAATTCCGCGCCATTCATGCTATAGATGCGAGCTAATTCGGGGAACCATTGATCGTAACAAGTCGGCGCTGCCATCTGTAACGCCCCCACATCAATCACAGGATACTCTTTATACCCTTTAAAAAAGTGCGTTTCGTTGTATCCCACGCCCGACGGAATATGAATTTTGCGCGTTGTACCGATCAGATCACCATCGGGATTGTGAAAGGTGGCCGTGTCAAAGTATTCACCATCTGCCGTTTTTTCAAAAATGCTGCCAACAATGGTTACGTTATGGGTTTTTGCCATCTTGCTAAAAAATTGAGCGGATTCCCCTGTGGCGGCGTCTTCTGCCCAATCAAACCCGCTTTGGTCGGTGGTGCCTGCAAAATAGGGGGATAGTGAAAATTCGGGTAAACAGACCAGATCCGCGCCTTGCTGCTTGGCTTCTACAAACAGATCGCGATATTGCGCGATCATACTCTGACGGTCGCCTGTCCATGCCAATTGAATCAATGCAACAACAGTCATGTATTGCCTCCTGTGTGTATGGTGTAATGCGCTCAACTATCCTTCAAAATGATGGTTTTCTCAAGTGTTTGCTCACCAATACACTGACAACAAAAATCACAGGGGTAACCTGTGATTTCCATTATCTTATCTACACCTGATGTGAAATCAAAAAATATGCAGGAAATTTACCGAATCGTACCGTCAAAAGTCACAAAATCATAATAGTTGACGAGACAAATGTAGGAACGGCATACATGCCGTCCGCGATTCAAGGTAAAAATGCCGGTTTCGGACGCAATATATTGCGTCCCTACTTCATTTCACATCAGACGTTATCTACTTAATCAATCGGAATAATGCCACCTAAAGGGGAATAGACAAAACGAAAGTTATCATCAACTAAATTACCATTGTAGTAGACATTCGCTTGCCAAATTGCTCGATGTTCAAACCCTTCACCATCTTGGCGTGGGGTCGATATAAGACTAATTGCATACAATCTTACTTGCCATGGACCAGTAGTGGTCTCCCTTACAAGATTGCCGTTACCATCACCATATATTCTAACAATCCGACTTAGACACTCTTCACTGGTGTTGAATGGTCCGCAGATTCGATCAAAAAGATCCGCGTCGAGATCAAAACCATCCGCAGTAGGGACACGTACCAAATCGCATTGAGGTGGGGCTCCTGCGGGGGTGTCAGGACGGCAGCTATAAAAATCAACATCGCCTTGTTTATTTTGGTAAATACTCACACCCGTGACATCGTTAGCATATGGAACAGGGGTGCAGGCATCGCCAGAATCGTTGTCAAAACCATATGTGTCGAGTTGATCGGGATTTGAAAGACCAGGGCAATTATCGTTCTCATTGGTAGTGCCATCACCGTCAAAGTCGCCTCCGGGATCATTTGCCACAATTGCTGCAAGATCAGGTGGTGGTGGCGGTGGTGGCGGTTCCTCAGCATTAGCAGAACTGTTACATCCCGCAAAAGATACCATAAATGATGCCTGTAATGAACAAGGTAGGCATGTATTGCTGTTTGGATCTAAACCCTGACCTGCGGGGCAAGCTGCATCAACGGGGTGGGGCTCACCAAATGGTGTTGCCAGCATTACAACAACCATCATGATGCCCACTAAACAGGCTTTCAAAATTAGTCTATACATATCTTTCTCCAATAAAGGTTCTTGGGTGGATCTGATGATTTAACAATTGGTAGTGTATCACCTAAGCCATTAATCGAAAGAAATATAAAATAGGCTATACTATATAGTATGCCAAAACAATTAGATTATATGTTAACAGAAAAAGAACTTGCCGAAATAGAGCAAGCGATCCGCAGCGCCCATGATGCTCGTATCCGTCAACGTGCCACCGCCATCCACATGTTGCATCTGGGACAATCGGTGACCGAAGTGGCTGAAATAATGGCCGTCAAATTACCAACGATTTACGGTTGGTATCATCGCTGGAAAGCAGAAGGGATTGCCGGCTTAGGTGATCGGGCTAAAAGTGGGCGTCCCCGTAAAACGGATGAAACGTATGAAAAACGGTTGGGTGAGATTGTTGAGCTTGCTCCCGAGGCATTAGGCTATTCATTTGTGCTATGGACTATCGAACGGTTACGTCAGCATATGTATAAAGAGACTGATATAAAGCTCAGTCCAGCCCGTTTTCGGGTGTTGATGAAGCGTTTAGGTTATGTGTATCGTCAACCGAAACATGATTTAAGCGCTCTACAAGATGCTGACGAGCAAGAACGGAGCAAGGAATTATTGGAGTGGTTGAAAAAAAAGCCCTTGGCGGGAAATATGAACTCCTCTTTATGGACGAAACAACCATGAGCATGCATCCGCCGCTACGAAAATGCTGGATGAAGCGTGGACAGACAAAGTTAATCCCTGCGCCCGGCATACAGCGATGGACACATGTCTTTGGGGCGTACAATTGGGTAACAGATAACATGAGTTGGACAATCGCACCTCGCAAAAATAGCAACGCTTTTATCACCTTTCTTGATCATCTCATGACGAAATGCTACCCTACACAAAAAGTGGTATTAGTACTCGATAACGCTACTTTTCATACGAGCCGAGCATCGATGGCTGCGATGAGTTCATTTGCTGATCGGTTGCAGGTGGTATGGCTCCCGAAGTATTCGCCATTTCTCAATCCTATCGAGCGCTATTGGCTACATCTGAAAAATCTAGCTTGCGCCAATAAGCTCTATATCGATTTAGATCATCTTCGCCAGCAGGTGGAGGGTGCTCTTATGCGACAGAACCTACCCAATTCCAATGATCGCTTTTCTTTATTAAAAAACTTACGACCAACGGCTTAATATATTTAAATCACATTAAAACACATTAGATTATGGTTATAAAGTCGTGTCGTTAGCTTATGAGTATGTCGTTACCGCTTCTGAAAATCAAAACTTACTCAATTCTCCTATCAATAGTTTGCTTATAGTTTGGTACACTAAATCTTGTGCCTTGTGCATGATATGTATACAACAAAGAAAGCGCATGATTGATGAAGTCAATGACCGCCATCCAACAAAAAAAGATCCTCATGATCGATGATGAGCCCGAACGCATCACCGCCCATGTCGAAGCGTTAGAAGATGAGGGCTACCATGTCGCCCGTGCCGCCCAAGTGGACGAAGGCTTGCAACTGATCACCCAACAAGATTTTGATTTGTTGATCATGGATTTATTGATGGCGCCGAGCCGCCAATTAGCGGATCGCATTAAAGAATTGGATCTCCGTGAGTCGGGCTTTTGGCTCTATCAACAAATTCGGGAGCAATTAGGCAAACAACATATCCCGATTATTTTCTTTTCCGGTGTGAGGGATCCTAAAATTGCCAATAAAATCCAAAACTACGAAAAAAAGTATCATAACAAAGTGCGTATCCAACGTAAACCAATGTTGCCCACCGAACTCATTGATCTGGTTGAAAGGATGATCGGCACCAATGACGACTAATTCATCAAACCGTCAATCCTCGGATCTGCCATTTACCCTCTTAGTTGGGGTGAGTGTGGTCTTATTGATTCTCTTTTCGGGAGTCTTTGTTTATAACCAAGTTTTTGTTGAAACACCTGCCACTGAAGGTGACACGGGGCAAATCCTCAGCTTATTAGAAGTTATCCTCAGTGTGGTCGGGGTGTTGTTGCCCTTGGCGATTGGTATCATGGGCTACATCTATCGCTTGAGCGTGGAATCGCGTGAGCGATACTTACATGAGATCGAAGACCTCAAACAACAAGCCCGGGATGCGGCTGACAGTGCCGAACGCAGCACCAAGCAGTTAGAGCGCCTGCAAGAAAAATTTATGGAAACACAGGCCAAAACGGAATCTTCTCAACAAACGGTTAATGTACTCAGTTCCCGTGTGCAGCACGCGCTTGACCGTGACGAAGAAATGGACAAAGACCTGAATCGGATGGTGGCATCCATTGAAGGCAATAACGAAAATATCCAAGCCGCCAAATCTGATGTGCAAGATTTGCAACGCCAAGTGGAACGCACCCTGCAAGACATCCAAGATTACAAAGTTGAATTGGATAAATCCAAAGATGATCTAGAAAAGCTGACCCGCCGCCAAGAAACCCAACAACGGCAACTCTTGCCGCTCTTTTCGCTCAAGGATGTTTATGAAAAGCGGCTGGATCTCTTCAGCGATGACGATATGAAGGTCAGCACCGCCTTGCTAGGGCTATTAGAATATCGATTTGTCACCAATCCCGAAGATGATCGATCCGAGGATCGCTTTATTCGTTACCTGTTTATTGCTTCGCTGTTAGGCGTGGATAAAATGCCCAAGTTTACCGAATATGGTGCAGAAATTATCGCTGTCCTGAATGAAATCAGTGAGAATGATCCTGACCCAGGGATTCGGCATGAAGCCAAACGCTTAGTGAGAAAGCTGAAGCCGTTTACCAATAAAAACGGACGGAATGCCTAAACGGTTGCAACCTATCATCATGCCCAACAGAACCCTATTTCGATGAAGGGTGGCTGGTAGGCTGCCCTTGTCAAGCCGTTTCACCTGTAGGAACAAATTCCTCAACTGCCGATTGCCCTGATGATTGGTCACCGCTTGTCCATTGCCAGCGCTCATCTAAGTGGTAGCGCCCATCCGGTAAAATAGTTAGCATAGAATGGCACTTGCCTGTCATAAATTCCCCATCCCGATTCAGATGTTGATAGCGGAAGTCCAACGATCCATTATCATCCACAATATGACCCACCAAGGTTCCAAATTGAATACTGCCGCCGCTATAGGTCGCCCAAATGATCGCGTCTTGCTGCCGATAATGAAAAATCGTTTGGTCATCGACCTCACCATTAGGTGAGTTAACGATCCCCTTAAAATATCGATTGTTGTAATTGATCGGGTTCATGTGATGTACCTTCATGTTGAGATATTTTTTATGTCGATTACGGGTATGTTACCGATTACCGGTGTTCGGTTCTATGGTATAGTTTTGTGGCAATTATCAATGAACAACAAAACAGAAGAAACAGAGTATTTTTATGGGACAAACAGCATTAGTCACCGGCGCAGGTGGCTTTATTGGCTCACATGTCGTGGATGCCGTTTTAGCGATGGGTGATCAGGTGGTTGCCTTAGATGATATGAGCGGCGGCTTTGCCGAAAATGTGAATCCAAAAGCGACCTTGGTCGAAGGCTCAATTGTGGATCATGACCTGATCAATCGCTTATTTGAAGAACATCAATTTGATCATGTATATCATTTAGCGGCATACGCGGCAGAAGGATTAAGCCATTTTATCAAACGGTTTAATTACACCAATAACTTGATCGGTAGCGTGAACCTGATTAATGCCAGTGTCAATCATGGTGTGAAGTGTTTCGTCTTCACGTCATCGATTGCGGTTTATGGTGCCAACCAACTCCCCATGACCGAAGATCTGATTCCCCAGCCCGAAGATCCATATGGTGTGGCAAAATTAGCGGTGGAGCAAGACCTCAAAACCACGCATGAGATGCAAGGCTTAAATTATTGCATCTTCCGCCCACATAATGTGTATGGCGAACGGCAAAACATTGGGGATCGTTACCGGAATGTGATCGGCATTTTCATGAATCAGATCATGCAAGGTAATCCTTTAACCATTTTTGGTGATGGCTTGCAAACCCGTGCCTTTAGTTACATCTCAGATGTTGCCCCCGTGATCGCCAAAGCGCCATATAACCCGCGTGCGTTTAACCAAGTCTTTAATGTTGGGGCGGATACGCCTGTCACCGTAAAGCATTTAGCCGAGATTACCTGTGAAGCGATGGGGGCTAGCGCGGCAGACATTCAATATCTTGATGCCCGCAACGAAGTCGTTCATGCTTATGCTTCACATGATAAGGTGCGCGATTATTTTGATCTGCCAGATACCGAGGTGTCGATTGAGGAAGGCATCCAAAAAATGGCGGATTGGGCAAAAGCACATGGCCCCCGCCAAAGCCAACGCTTTGAGGGGATTGAGGTGCGCCAAAATATGCCACCTTCATGGTTAGCCGCCTTTGAAGCAGATACATAAAGCGGAACCCCACTTGTTTCAAAAATAGTGAGGGGGTAGGGGAAAACGCTTTGATTTTTCTTAACAACTCCGCCTATCGTTACTATGGGATGTCATCATCTAGTTATACCTCAAGTTATTGGGTAATTGTTGGTGTAGGGCGGGCAAAATTGCCCGCCTCACCATGCCAACTTAGACACCCTGAGCTGTAGCGATTTTTTCTTATCCTAACCCCTTATCCACCTTGCCATACCAATTCAATACTATTGCTCTGACGTAGATGTCTAATATGGGCAAGCGCCCACAACATCGCCAGTATCATTTAGCACATTGAGCATGTTCCCCGCCAAGATGTTGACCGACCAAGCAGGTGTATTTGGATCTTCTAGATTATATGTGTCTCCCACTTGTACATCACTTGGTTTAAAGACGGATACTAAAAAGCCATTGGGGAAGGCATCGCCAAACCCAGAATAGACTTGTACGAACCCGTCGGGGGTTTGGAAGATGGTGGTACTGCCACATTGTATCTCATTGGTGGTTGGTGATGCTTGTTCACCCCCTTGACCATTGTCATTAGCTTCGGCAGCTTGAGCCACTTCTTCGATGATGATGGTTAGAATCGCACGGAGTTCCTCAAAATTAGACCATCTGAAACTTTGTCCGTTAAAGTCGAGTGTGCCACCTGCGGGCGATAGTCCTGCTAATGCTGCGGCTAAGTCATCAATTTGGTCAGGATCATTGGTTTCAAAGATAAGAACATCGACATCATTCCCACCATTGATGGTACCATTGATAGTGGATTCTACATGAATCTGCGCGGTGTCCTCACCATTCCCCATCACGACATTCCCGCCGACAACACCTGTTTCAGTATTCACAAAGGTATCGTCACCCGTGCCTCTAAATTCAACGTCATTGAAACGATTCCCCTCAATGGTGCCACTATTGGTTACCACGCCGCCGAGGCCATCTTCATTCTTAACCCAAATGCCCCAATGACCATTGTCTGAAATCGTTGCGCCTTCATTGTTGGTTACCGTGCCACTACTCACAACGATGCCGCTACTGCCATTGTCATCAATCGATCCATTATTGGTAACTGACGTTACGCAGCCAAGCGAATAGGCTGCAATTGGTCTAAGGCATCAAATGCCGTTCTGACTGCTTGTGTATAAAGTTTTGCCTTGAGAGCAAAATGATTGGTCTTAGTTGAGACTTTTAACATTTCGAGTTTTACATAGGCACACATTGACGCAAACACATGGTTGCTTTGGGTGGTAACCGTTTTAGTAGGCGACTTCGACAAGGAAGCATTTTGTTTGAGCGATTTATGATAGGGTTCCACGTTCCATCGTTTGCCATAGATTGTGGTAATCTCATCGTATGTGAGGTCAGTATCACTTGTCACTAGATACAAAATACCTGTGCTACCATCTCCGTTTTTGAAGACTTGTTTGACCAAATAGAGCGGGAAATCTACTCGTTCTAGGTAAATGGTCAGGCAGGTATTTTCTTCAAGTGCCAAGCTATCGACGCGCACATAACGACCTTGCTTCTTGTCTTCAATACTTAAGGCAACCTTACGGTTAGTCTTGAGCGGCATCACAAAATCCCGTTTTATATCATGTTTTACAAACATCATGTTGTCTGCTGATGCAAACCACACATCATTCAGCACATATTTGAAGGGAATCTGGTTATCGGCAACCTGTTTGAGCATCTGACGGTAGTGTTCATTTTTGGTCACCGAAGAGCGTCGCTTTTCTTTACTCGTCTTCTTATCCCTAAACACCTCTGTTTTTTCTACCAGATGATAGTTCACTGGCAACGAAATACCATTCACATGATACAACGCTGTTATGAAGTTAATACCCTTTATCGTTCGCCCAGTTGTGTGATCATAGTGCCAACAAATGATGTCATTTTCATCGGTATGCGGCTTTTCTGAGATGCTATCATCAATGATGATGACTCCTTCTTTCGACTCCACCTCCCGAACATACGGTTTTACCATTAGCCATAAGTCTTTACCGCTTTTCACGGGCTGCGATAAAAAGCGCTGCCACCGATCATGGCTAATGGCACCATCCAATAGATTCGATAGCCCTGTTCCCGTCGTCAATCCAAATGAACTGATGAGATAGTCTGTATAAATATCGAGGAGTTCTTTATCATTCATATCAATACTTTAGCGCACTTTTCGCTAATTGTGCGTAACGTCAGTTGGTAATATCGGCTCTACCGACCCCGACGCCTTCATAGGTATTGTCATCAACAGTACCATTGTTGGTGAGCGTAATATCATGTCCACCCGTCAGGCCTTGGCCGTTGGCGTCTGCCGAGCCATTGTTGATGATCGTGCCGCCAGTGCCATTGGCAAACACTGCATAGCCATTGCCAGTAATGGTGCCATTATTGGTTGTTGTGGAATTGCCGGCAGCTTGAATACCATCATCCTTGTTGCCTTGAACGGTACCATTGTTTATCACTTCTGAATTATCACCAACACGGATCCCATCAACACCAGGGCTATTTTGAACCGTTCCATTATTGACGACTATTGAATTTTCGCCGACAACAATCCCTTCCTGATTCGTCTCAATTGTTACACCTTCGTCAACCGTTACTTGGACATTATCTTGCCCACTGCCGACTTGTGTTGTTTCGAGTATATCGGTGTCTCCAGCATCTTGTGGTGTGGTGTCTTGTTCAGTGGTGCAAGTCACTACGTCGCCATCCGTCAGTGCCCCATCAGCAGAACAATCAGCACTGGTGGGGTGGGGTGCAATCAGTAACAGGGTCATAACTGCTGCTATCATTGCAAACCATATCGAAAAATGATTCTTTTTTGGCATGAGTGAGCCTTCCTTGGGTTATGGTTTGATGTATTTAGCATAACATACTGTATAAACAGAATGTGTTGTTAGTGTTCTTAAATTCATTGCATGCCATATATTGTATTTGCATGAAAAAGACATGCGGTTTTAGGTGGTAGTAAAACGATAAGTGGTAGGTTGAAGGCTTTACCCCTCTTTAAATCTCCCCCCCCGCCAGCGAATTCGGGGGATGGGGGTTTGAATTGAGCGTATCTCGTATCACTTACTACTTAAGCACCATCCAGTTTTATATTGAGTCGTACAAAGTATGTTAAAAGGGTCGAAGCATGGTTTTATGAATAGGGAACCAATAAAATTTGAGGGCTAGTGGGCACACTAACCCCCTATGGTATCTTCAAGCTAATCTGGCATGGATGAGGTTCCATGCAATGTCGCTAATAACGGCAAGTGCCAACGATAGTATTGGCTTCATTTAGCACATTGAGCATGTTCCCCGCCAAGATGTTGACCGACCAAGCAGGCGTATTTGGATCTTCTAGATTATATGTGTCTCCCACTTGTACATCACTTGGCTTAAAGACGGATACTAAAAAGCCATTGGGGAAGGCATCGCCAAACCCAGAATAGACTTGTACGAACCCGTCTGGGGTTTGGAAAAGTTTCACATTTTCACAGATGATTTCGTTTGGGGTCGTATTGCTGAGAGGTATTGTTGCTTGTTGACCGTCATCGGTTATGACAGTAGCCTCAACTGGATTACACCCGCCGGGGGTCAATGTGATGGCATTGACCAACTGCTCGAAACTATTAAATGTGAATGTGTTGCCACAAAATGATACCATTCCTGCGCAGTCGCCGTTGGTGGTGGTCACATTACAAGTCGCCGCAATGGCATCTAACGCTGCTACGCCATCGGCGTCACCTGTGCTGTTATTGAAGGTCAGAACATCGCCATTCACAGTATTATCCTGGAAACCCCCTTCAATAGTACCACCCACAGTAGAGTTAACATTGATGGTAACGTTATCGTCACCGCTCCCGCCAAAAATGTTGCCTCTTACTGTGCCGTTATTGGTAATATCGTCATTACCAGCACCACCGCCAACATTGCCACTATTACCTGTACCGACCTCACCATTATTGACAATCGTATCATTATTGTCATCCCCTCCAATTCCATTTTGGACAGACCCATTATTGGTGATTTCATCATCACCCTCAGCACCGAGAATCACATTAACAACCGTTCCATCATTGATGATTTCATCATCACCAGTCCATCCATTAATGTTATTTTCAACGGTGGCGTCTTGCTCGACCGTAACCGTATCGTTGCCACCCAAAGGATTAATGCTGCCTTGAATGGTCGCATTGTCTTCAACCGTTACTGTCTCGTTATTGCCATCCCCAACAAAGTTACCGGCTTGGGTGCCAGTACAAGTGATCGTATCTGCTGGGTTTTCAACACACTGGGCATGGGTGGGTGGTGGTGATGCCAGTAGTAATAGTCCCGTTGTCAACATCGTTATCAGGGCAATAAAAGCTCTTAACTCATTCAATATGTGTTTCATCATATGGCTCCAATTACAGTTATATATATACGTTTCTAGATTGAGTCGCGTAAAATGTCCCAAAAGTGTTGTCATAAGACTCATTGTGCTAAAGCCGTGGCTTGAGCGTGTTTGAGGATTAGCTATAAAACCAGTCCGGCAGCTTGTGTTTGTGAGCTTGTTGTTTGAGATCGGCTAACTAAAATACCTCACGTGTGTTCCCAATATATGTTTACCAACGGTATGTGATCCAATGCCTAACTTAGCTGGTTGGTTGACACGCGCCATGCCTGTAATTATTTAAGTGCTTTATAGATTTATGTAATCATTGTCTGGTTAATGGATTTTTGCGTCAATTAACAGATGTGCGAAAATGTAAGATAATTTACATAATATTTTAAGTGGCAGAAAAAAGGATGAAGATCGCAAGATTAGGTAACCCCTAAACGCTTCCAAAATGCGTTCATCCAGTTATGAAAGACCTCATAATGTAGTCACAAACGATAACTTTATTCCAACGGCTCCAACGGACGGATCGCAGGTTCAGGTGTTGTGGGGGGCGCGGCAGCGGTTTGAATCGAGGCTATCAAGCGGCGAAAGGGGAACATTTCCAGTTGAAATGTTTGATTGGGTAAATCTAAAAACCATGTAGATAAAATCCCAATCATGATCGCAACCAATGCCAATCCAATGCCGCTAATGACGGCTATATCGGCAAAGAGATCATCATAGGCAAGCAGGTTGGTGGAATGTAAAATGTTCCACCAGTCGTGGGCGTCTTCACCCAAGCCAAAGATGAGGGGCAAGTCACGTTCTTGGGCATCGCGAATATAAACCGACAAGTTGATCAGGCTGTGGCCAGTAGCGGCTAAAAAGACCATCCCAAGATTGAGTTGTTGGCGGATGATCAAGGCATACCAACACGGCAATAAAAAAACAAGCAATTGCCAGATCGACCCACCCGCCACCGTCAAAAACCATCCAAAAGGGATACAGATAACATGTCCTGCTTCATGCGGCACAATAATGAGTGACCATACCCACGCTCCTGTTATGCTGCCACGCGGTTCTAATACATGATCAACCAGTGGGATGAGTGACATTAACCAGACCAAGGTAATAAATACGGCGATGAATGGGTCAGTGTGATGATGCCAAGCATAACGACGGGCGCGGCTGAATCCGCCCAAGCCTGTAATCATGACGTGATTCACGGTTTGTTGGCGACGTTCAGCAACTATCCCTATCACCAATAGGCTGCCCATGATGAATCCGAGTATGGTAAACATGACATAGATCATGTTTTTATCATAACAGATTATAAGCACGTTATAATCAACTTGAGGGAAAAAGAAACGAGATATTTGATGACTATTGATGTACAACAACTACGGGCAGACTTTCCCATCCTTGCCCAGCAAATTCATACCGACAAGCCGCTAATCTTTTTGGACAATGCTGCTAGTAGCCAAAAACCCACCGCCGTTTTAGATGCCCTTGCGGGATACTATCAGCGCGATCATGCGAATGTGCATCGAGGGGTGCATACCCTTAGCGAACGTGCAACGGAGGCTTATGAAGGCGCACGCGATAAAGTCCAAGTGCTTTTGAACGCGGCACACCGTGAAGAAATCATCTATACGCGCAACACCACCGAAGCCTTAAACCTTGTGGCAATGAGTTGGGGACGCGCCAACCTGACCGATCAAGATGCCATTATTCTCAGTACGATGGAGCATCATAGCAATATGGTGCCGTGGCAGATTTTACAAGAAATGATCGGATTCACGATTTATTATATTCCATTAACTGATGAACTTACCTTTGATATGGATGCTTACTATCAGTTTTTGCAACACGGGAATATCAAACTGGTATCGGTGACACATGTTAGCAACGTCTTAGGCTACCAGCCCCCAGTAAAAGACATGATTGCGGCGGCGCATGGGGCTGGTGCGCTCTTTTGTTTGGATGGGGCACAAAGTGTGCCACATCAGGTGGTGGATGTCCAAGCTTTAGATGTAGACTTTTTCGCCTTTAGTGGGCACAAAATCTATGCCCCCACAGGCATCGGTATTTTATACGGCAAAAAAGCAATTTTGGACGCCATGCCACCATACATGGGCGGCGGCGATATGATCCGTAAAGTAACGTTAGAAGGTTCCACATGGAATGACTTACCGTATAAATTTGAAGCTGGCACGCCTGCCATTGCCGAAGCCATCGGTTTAGGGGCAGCGGTCGATTACTTAAATCAATATGATATGGCAGAACTCGCCGCGTATGAGCATCAATTAGTGGCCTATGCCCATGAACAGTTGCAGACGGTTCCCACATTGCGGCTTTTAGCGCCGCCCGACATTCATGCCAGTAGTGTGGCGGCGTTCACTTTGGAACACGTCCACCCGCATGATGTGGCGCAACTGCTGGACTATAGTGGGATCGCGGTGCGGGCAGGGCATCATTGCACCATGCCCTTACACAAACACTTGAAGATTCCTGCAAGTTCACGGGCGAGCGTTTCATTTTATAATACACATGATGAAATTGATGCGTTGGTTACCACTCTAAAGGCCATTGTCAAACGCTTTGATATTTAATATGGAAGATGTTAAAGGCATACAATTACACCAGACACGCTCAAAAAAATAACACAATGAAAGGATACTCATCATGGATGATATGTATCAAGAAAATATTCTCGACCATGCCCGGAATCAACGTCATTGGGGGCTTTTAGCAGAGTATACGCATCACGCCCATGACGAAAATCCGTTATGTGGAGATGAACTAGAGATTACGTTTACTGTTGATGAAAACGACATTATTACCGCTATTGGATGGGGCGGTGAGGGATGTGCCATTAGCCAAGCCGCAGCAAGCATGTTGGGTGAAGAGATGCTCGGTAAACCCTTAGCTGATGCGCAAGCCCTAGAAAAAGATACCGTACTAGACTTGATTGGCATCAAGCTGAGTATGAATCGGGTGAAGTGTGCGTTGCTCTCGGTCAAGGTCTTTAAAGCCGCTGCATATGGCGTCCCTGATGAGGACAGCTAATCGGCCTGATTTACCCGATTTTTTAAGGCATATGGTAACTACCCAGCCAATAATGCGTTCAAGGCCGATTCATGGCAAATACCGTGTAGGAACGGCATATATGCCGTCCGTGATGAAGCTATGTAGGGGGGCTACAGCCCATAGGCATTAAGTTAAGGCCGTTTTGATGATCTTTTAGACATTGATGGAGCAAAACCACCACCTAAAATTCTCAAAATTGCCTCGTAGGGGAGGGTTTGCAAACCCTCCCTTACAGAAGATGCCCTTAGCTTAACGTCAATGTGCAGCGCCCCCACCAACGTAAATAGTGCCCAACGAGCGCCCTGTAGGACGCTCCTACATAAGATATTCCGTTGAAACCAATCAAATCGCAAATCATGCCCACAAATGTCTAAAGGTAACGTCTATGGGCAGGTATATTGCGAGCCCCCTGACACTAACATTAGATAAGACCCAACCCACTGAGTGCAAAAATACCGATTAAGCTCAATCCGCCTACAGCTACCGCCGCCACAAAGCCGACATAAAATGGTTTTAAGCCTAACCCGCGCAAGGTGGCAAAGCGTGTTCCCAAACCGACGGCTGCCATTGCCATCGCTAAAAAGTTTTCTGCCCACGTTCGGATAAACCCCGTCAGCGAGTCCCACGCTTCTGCATCCCAAATGCCCCATGCACTGTTGCCATTGTCTAACATGGCATCCCCAACGCTACGCACTATCGCCATGAAAATAAACCCGAGAATAAACATGGGGAACAGTTGCTGAACATCAATATACTGTGTAGTATCTGTGTCATGGCGGCGGCTATATTGAATTGCCATTAAGGGGATAATCACCGCCATCAACACATTGCGAACCAGCTTGGTAATGGTGGCACTTTCAAGTGCTTCGCTAGAATCATAGAGTTGTTCGTAGATTAGCCCACTCCCGGCAACTTGCGCGGTTTCATGAATCGAGGTTCCCAAAAAGAGTCCGGCAGCAGTGGGATCATCAGCAAATAGGGCGTTTGCCGCAAAGGGGTATAAAAACATGGCGATGATGCCAAATACTGTAATATTGGCTACGGCATAGGTGAGTTCTTCGCGGCGGGCTTCGATAGCGGGGCCCGTGGCAACAATGGCTGTTGCACCGCAAATACTGGTTCCAACCGCAATGAGGGTACTCATGCCGTTTGAAATCCCAAGCCGTTTGCCCAACCAGTTGGTGATGAGAATCGCGCCCGTCAAACAAAAGATGATCAATGGAATACCAACCACCCCTAACCGCAGCACTTCAGCCATACTCAAACGGATGCCCAAGAGGATAATCCCCACTTTTAACACCATCTTGAGACTAAAGCGAAGCCCTGGATGGAACACCAATGGGATCTGGATCAGGTTACCGATCAGTAATCCAATCACAATCGCCATCATGATGCCTGAAATCGGGCTTTTTTCAAACCCAAGAAGTTCTGTGCCAATGAACTCGCTACTGAGAATGCCAAACCACGCCACCACTGCTGACAGCAGCACACCGGGAAGACGGTCTACATATGGGGGCAAGGTGCTTTCAGGTGCATTTGTTGGGAGTGTCATTAATAAATATCCTGCAATCAATAATCTAATCAATAGTTTATGAGGTCGTGATGGATGCGCTAAGGCAAAAATACGCCATATTTTGAAATCTATTGTAGACGGGATATTTAATTTTTCAAGTAAATTAATTAATTAGGGAGTATTTCAAGTTAGTAATCTGTTTTTGGCGAGTGGGATTGTTTACCGTAGCGGTTTTCCCACCCGCCCACCCCACTCGCCCAGCGTCACCGTCGCCGATGGCGACGCCCTCCGCTGACCTCGTGATTTGTAGGGACTAATTTGGTGTTGATGAGGAACCCTGTAAAATGTTGAGTTGTAGGCCATCAGGATCAAGAAAACGCCCCTCAAGGGTAAGACTTTGCAAAACGGCTAACCAATCAGTGCGGCTTTCAGGATTGTCTTGTGCTTCATAACGTGAGACCACCACACGATCCTCGAGATCAACAATCACAATGTTGCCTTCGGTGTACATACTATCTAAAGAAGCAGCAATTGCCGGAAAGGCATTGCGTCCCCATTCAAATGGCGTCACATCATCCACAAAATAGCCATCTGGAACAAAATCCGCTAGTTGTTGCTGTAAAAGGCGGGTGGTGTCACGCGGGGCAACACGAATTGATAATTGCGCATCCTCCAATTGATAGATCACCACATTATCTTCCACACTGGTTTGTTCCCAATCGACGGGCGGGCGATAGCTAATATCGTCAACGAGAAGTACTGCATCAGGAGACAATGCAAGACGGTTGGTAAACTCAAGCACCAATTGCTCTGGTGGTGTAAATGATAATAGTGTTTGGCGCAGCTCAGGCAAAAAGGGTGGTGTTTCACCATCAATGGTGAGCAAGCGCAGGGTATTCACCCATTGGGTAAAGATGAGCTGTCCATTTGAGGCAGCACCATCGGCTAAGACAATGGCAAAATTATCATCATCCAGATACAACGCAATGGCTAAGGATAATGCAGCGGGATCATCAAAGCGGAGTCTGTCGGTTTCCTCTATATAGAGCATCATCGCGGCGGGGTAGTTGCCGGTATCAATTGTTATGGGATCAAGATAGACGCCACGTTGTTGATAGCTGGCTGTTTCGGCATATCGTTGCATGTAATCGAGGGCAGGGTTTGCTGACTCCGTATCAATCGGATCGCGCAATACATCACTCAGGGCGTCGGCATCGGTGAGAATCACTTGAATATCAACGGCCACTTCGCCAACCCGTACTTGTTCTCGATTGGTTAACAACCCATAATAAATCGGATCACCAGCAAGGATCGATTCCCATTGCGGTGGTGCAGGGAGTTGTAACGTGAAATCACCTTGGCTGAGCGTGATGCCATCAATAGCGGGCGCATCATCTTGGGCGAGGGCTACACTGGGAAACACGATCAACCATACAGCACACAGGATCAAACGATAGTTGAGAGTTAACATTAAGAATCTGGCTCCTCATTGAATAGGGCATCAATTGGTTCACGGGGTAATGGCACATCGTTCACAATAATCGATTGCAATATCGTACCCCACGCATCTAGTAATTCATTAGCGCGACCCGTGGGGGCATAAAAACTAAGCGTTAGAACTTCATTATCTAATTCGATAACCCATAGTTGCTGATTGGTTCCGGCTGGATGTGGTGCGATGGCGGCGGGGTGCTGTGCTTCGATCCAAATAGCCACTATATCATCTGTCCATTCAAGGATGTTAGGTTGTTCGATGAGAACAGTGGGGTCAACAGTTGGCAATAGGCTATTCAGGTAAGCTAGTGCAAGGCCACCCGTTTGGAGGTCATCGGGCACGCCCTCAATTGGTTGTAGGGTGAGTTGCGCAAATGCGCCATCTATGGCTTGCCCCATTGTGAATTCACGTAAGTCATCTTCAAAGAGATACACAGCGCTATAAGTTTCTGAGACATCGCGCCGTTGCCATCCAAGCGGTGCTGCAATGCGTACATCAGCAACGCCACGCAGCGCAACGACCCCTGATGTAGCAAGGCTCAAGGGATCGGTTGTTCGTTTGAGGGCGCGTTCAACATCGGCAAACCCTAGCATGGCACGATTGATTGTTAAGGACGTTAGCATACTGTCCCATGTGTGGAGAGTGCTACTGGTTGGGGGCACGCCTTGTGGCAAAGCCGCACCTTGCTCAATCAAGATAACATGGGTATTGCCTTCTTCAACCGCGATCCATCGTCCATAGTAGGCTGGAATCCCCCCGCCACCGTCTCCATAAGCCAAAAAGAGCGCGGCCTCGCGGTTGTTCCAGCGAAAGCGAACGATCTCACTAAAATGGTCGAGTGGATAGGGATGATTGGCGGCGTCAGCTTGTAATGTAGCTTGAACGCTTTTCATGTATCCGCCCATCAGATCATTGGGATCGGTTATCCCCGAATAGCGATCCAAAACCACCACCACCCGTTCCAGATCCTCACCTGCTACAAAAAGATCGGGCGCGGAGCGAACATCAAGGCGATTGCTGGGCGTTTCGGGTAGCCGTGCCCATGCAGCGGGTACGGTAATGGTGACTTGCACCCCTTCTTCACGGATGCTGTAGCCGCGTGTGGCATCGGATTGGGCAATAGTAGTCTGCACGCCCACCAGAACCATAGACAAGTATAGGGTCAAATAAATGATTCGTTTCATGTCTTTCATCTTATGCAGTGGTGGCGTGGCTGGCAAGCGTTCGGCGGATTTTCCAACAGTTTCAGCACAAAATCTTGTATGATAGGGGTATCCACACACTAACGATGGAGCGAACACTATGACCTTGCAGCAATTACACCATGCCCAAATTACTATTCCAGTCGATCAAGAGGCTGACGCCCGCGCCTTTTATCTCGATTTTTTGGGGTTACAAGAAATCCCTAAACCGCCTGATCTGGCGGTGCGCGGTGGGTTTTGGGTCAAACTCGGTGAGCAAGAAGTCCATATTAGCTTGGAAGATGGCGTTGACCGCCGCAAGACCAAAGCGCATTTGGCTTATCAAGTCATTGGGTTAGATGCGTGGCGGCATCGGGTTTTGGAGCGGGGGTTAGAGATTAAGGACTCCGTACCGATTCCGGGCTATAATCGATTTGAGTTCCGTGATCCATTTGGCAATCGGGTTGAGTTTATTGAACCCGGGATGGACGAAGAATAAATATGGGTAGTGGTTAAGTAATAAGGGATACGAGATAGGCTCAATCCAAACCCCTATCCCCAACCCCTTCCCCCGAACTCGGCTGGCGGGGGAGGTAGTGGCGTAGCCGCATTAAGTTAAGTGCTTTTGATGAGTTGTCAGATCGTCGGCGGCTCGAAACCGCCGCCTGAGTTATGTGGGAAGCCCCTTGAAAGGGGCTGGCGTCTGTCAAATTCTGTTCAAAACCAGCGGTTTACATATCTTGAGGCTAAAAGAGCCTCTTTCAGGAGGCTTCTAAACATTCCAGCCAGATGCTTCGAGCGTCGGGCAAGCTCAAGAATGCCTTAGCTTAATGCCAATGGGGTGTTGCACGATACCGTCCTGAACATTTTCTAAATGGTTAATATTTGCACCAGATTCCAGAATAGGGTAGCCTTAAGTCACATACCCCAACCCCAATCCGCGTTAGGCAATGGGTTGAATAGGCTGTATAATGATTTTGTGATACAGTTAAGCGCAGTATAAAATTTTGAGGAACGGAATATGCCAACGATTTTATTTGCTGAAGATAGCCCTGTACAAGCGAAACTCGCGATTCATCATCTGAGTGAAGCTGGCTACCAAGTGATTCACCACGAATCCGCAGAAGACGCGCTGCAAGCCCTTGAAGATGGCTTAGTGCCCGATATGATTCTGTCTGACGTGGTCATGGGTGAAATGAATGGTTATGACTTTTGCCGCAAAGCAAAAGCTGATGACCGCTGGAAACACATCCCCTTTATGATGTTGACCGGTCAAGAAGCGCTCGAAGACCAATGGGAAGGCACTGATGCTGGTGCTAATGACTATGTCGTCAAACCCTTTAATGGCCCCGACATGCTCAACCGTGTCAAGCTCTTATTAGCGGGTGCTGGTCCTGCCCTTGATGACGACTACATTAAATCGGGGCGTTACATGGACAAACCCGACGTTGATTAACCACCCCGCGCAAGCCTTGTGCTTGTCGTTGCTCAAAAGCCGCTTGGACTGTTGCCAGCGGTTTTTGTTGTTTATGGGGACTATGCAAACAATAGCTACTAACCAAACATCATGCTCAGGCGTCCGATTTTGACATGATGCGTGATGTTGGGGGCGCTGTAGCACATTGGTGTTAAGTTAAACGTTTTTTGGGCATGTTGCGGGTGTTGATGGCTGAAAGCCATCGCCTAAAATTGTCTGGAAGCCTCATCAATGAAGCTAAACGTTGCCAAATTACGCATCATGGCAGGTTGGAACATTTTTTTGCAAAAAGAGCATCTAATCAGCCTCCTTCAGGGGGCTTCCACATTATCTAGCCCGATGCTTTCAGCGTCGGGCAATGGCGGAAATCTCTTCGCTTAATGCGTATAGGCTATAGCAACCCCCTACATCAATAGGCCGTTTAACTATGCAAAGCATCCAATTCTCCCCCACTCACTGGGCGCAAATCCGCACCCATATAGATGACAGTCCAACACAAGAAATCTGTGGCTTGGTGGGGGGTGTGGTGCGGCGTAACATAGCGATGGTATATCGTGTGATTCCCATTATCAATATCGCTGCCACCCCCCACAATCGCTATCAAATGCACCCCGCCGAACAGGTGAAGGCGTTTGTTGACTTTGAAAAACAAGGCTGGGAAGTTGTGGGGATTTACCATAGCCATCCGCAAGGTGAGCCGATACCTTCATCATCTGATATTGCCGAAGCCAATTATCCTGATGTGGCGTATATAATTGGGGTTCCCCAAGGCAACATCAACGCATGGCGGATTCAGGGCGATGTTGTGTCGCCTATTGGGATCAACTTGAGCGAATGATATGGAGAGCCAAATATGCAACTCGACTTAGCGTTATGGCGTGAACGCTTCCCCCACATTTTTATGGGTATTGGATTATTGATCCCAATTGCAGCGTGTGCCATCAGTGGTATTGCCGGGATCATTGATCCTGAGTTATACACCTGCCCTGATGGCGTTGATCCGTTATCCTGTTGGACACCCGTTGATTATGCTATTGTGCTATGCGGCGCGTGTACCGTCCCAACATGGATTTTGGGCGCGTTATGGCTTTATCTCAATAATATTCCCGCATTGCGATAACGATGGATCAAAAAACGGCGATATGTGTATCACCGTTTTGTTAACCGAGCTTCATATGCTGTAGTAAGCATTTCGATAGTTGGTTACTCACGATGTTGCAAGCTTCCGTTGACGACGTTTACCTAACCGACTGAAAAATGCAGCTTCTTTAAACGCTTCGAGCTGAATGGTTTCTAGTGGGGTTAGCTTGCCTTGTGCCTCTTTGCTAAGCAAGACCCGCACACGTCGCACCGTATTTGGTGGAAAGTTAAGCGCTTCGATCTCTTCTGAGGTTAGGGGCTTCCCTAAAAAGTCTGAAATGTAATTGTGCAATTTGTTGGTCATGATGACCTCCTTACGTTGAAATGTAAAGTTTATTTAAACTTAATTTAACTATATGATCACTTTTGATTGTTGTCAAGCGAATTTGAATAGTTCTTTTTTTCCCTAACAATTCTTAATACGGTTTTAATTTCCTGATCAGATGCGGACTATGCGGATTAGCACCTGTTTTTGCCTTTAATCTTTTTACCAGATGAAAGGAGGTGTCTGTTATGGACAATGAAATCGCAGGGTTATATGTTCGCATCGGCGCGGACTTCAGTGAGCTACAAAGTGGTCTTGAAGAAACGCGCCTACTCGTGGACAGTCTCGGTGCCGACGGTGGCATTTTAACGGGGCTGGTCAACCAAACCATCAATGATCTTAGCCGGTTTGTGGCGGGGGTTCGCCAAGGGTTAGCCCCATTGGTGCCTGCGTTGCAAAGTGGCTTGCAAGCGCCTTTGCAAGAGGCGTTCCGTGCCGTGAATGCGGTCTTAGCGCGGGAAACTGATGCTATGATCAGTGAATTGTATTCAGCTGCATCACGGATTCACAACCTCGCCTTGAGCTTGAACCTGCCAAGCCCGATCAATGCTACGGCATTGTATGAAGGACGGGCGGAAGGCGGTCAAGTTACGGCTGGAACGCCTTATGTTGTTGGCGAAGCAGGGCCTGAGCTGTTTGTGCCACACACCAGTGGTTCAATTGTGCCAAACCATGCGTTATATGGTGGTGGCGCGGGTGGTGGGGTTTCAATTTCGGGGGCAACCTTCCATATTCATGGTGTGCAAGATGCCAATGGGTTATATGACCAATTGCAACAGATTGCCCGCCAACGGAGCAACGCCTAATGTGGGATGTTCAACTCGATTGGGATCAAGATGGCACTTGGTCAAGCATTTGGTCAGATGTAGTCAATCTCAGTTGGCAGTTGGGGATGGGGAAACCCTACCAACTGCTGGCGGATGAAAGCCTTTGCCAGATCCAAGTTCAAAATACGCATGGGCATTACACGCCCGAAAATACCAGCAGTCCGTATGTTGGTAACTTACGCCCCCACATCCCGTTACAAATCGTCACGGATGGCACGGTGATGTGGCGCGGCTGGTTAGAACGCATCGCCCCTGATTGGTTCCCCGCAGGGGGGCACACAGGGCGCACTACAGCGACGTTATACGCCATCGGTGCAAAGCAGTTTTTGCAAGATGCGCATGTGAACCTTCCGTTAAAAGAATCGCAAACGGGCGATCAGATCATCGGCGATACGCTGTTACAGGTGGTGTTGCCACCTGCCGCAGGCCGCCGCGCCATTTTGGGGCGGGTGGGGTTTGCTGAACTTGGGCAAACCACGGTCTTGGGTGCAGCATCCGACTATAGCGATCTAGAAACTGGTACACGCTCCTTTCGTTATTATGGCGATATTCGGAACCGTGCCAGCAACCGCAGCCAGTCGGATGGCTACCGCATTATCCAAGACATCACCCAAGCTGAGCGCGGGCACTTCTTTTTTGATCGGCTTGGTAAAGCGATTTGGTGGAACCAAGATCACTTGATTGATGATGCTACCTTGGATGCCACCCTTGATGAAGACATTGATCCACGCCCGATTGGGATTGACTATCAATATGGGGCGAGTGTTTCTAATCGGGTGCGGGTGCAAGCGTTTCCGCGTAAAAGTGGAGCCGTGATCACCTTATGGGAACTCGATAAGGAAGTTGTGATCCCTGCTTATGGTAACACCAGTTTTGAGGCACCATTCACCGATGCTAAAGGTAATCGGGCGGGGGCATTGAGTGCATCGCTCACGAATACCACATTTAGCCAAGGGACTGCGACCCTCAACCTACAACGCCAAGCGGAACGTGCCACCATCACGTTAGAAAACCCACATGGTGAGGACGCGATCTTGTCGAGCCTATCGATTGAAGGGCAAGTCTTAAGTTCTCAGCATATGATCATTGTTCAATTGGAAGATGCGGACTCGATTCAAACCTATGGTGTCCGTGGTGAGCAATCCTTAAAGCTACGCGCCATTGATAACCTTGACGATGCTACCGCAATCGCTCAATGGGAACTTGAACGCCATGCTGCGCCACGCGGCGAAGTTCACGCTATTCGCCTCCTGAATGCGGCGGATGGTATCGCGAATGCGCATCACATCGCATGGCAGATCGGAACCCGTTTACGGGTGGTGATGCCAAGCCTTGAGCATGATGCTGAGTATTTCATCCTTGGTGAGCGGCATAGTTTAACTGCCAATGGAACCATCCATGACACGACTTTCATCTTAGAACCAGCGGTGTTTACTCGGTTGGCGGCTTACCCTGAACGCTATGCCACTACCGCAGAACCACTCAAAACCGATACAACTGTCAACAATCGTTTGGCGCAACGCTTCCAAGTTACGGATGAACGATCCGTGGGGCGGGTTCGCTTATGGTTGCAGCGCATCGCCGCCATCACGGGGAACTTACGGCTCTCAATCTATGATCATGCAGACCCTAGTGGGGGCATCTTGGGCAGCATGACTTTGGGGGTGGATAGTTACCTTGCTGCCGTAACCCCACACCCAAACAGTTTGATCGCGGAAAGTGACACGGTCGCGATAGCCGATCTATCGTCAGCCGTTGCTAGTGTGGATTTTACCTTTCCGATACCGCCAACCCTGAACACCGAAACGGACTATTGGCTGGTGCTGTCGAGTGATGCTGCTGCCAGTGTTACGGATGCGGTGTTGTGGCGGGTGGATGACACCCAAACGGGCTTTGTGCGGGAGGCCACCACCACATGGAAACCCGTCAATGCCAAGGCATGTTTTGCTGTGTACTTGGCATGATGTGGCAAAAAACAATTGCATGATGTAGGGACGCAATATATTGCGTCCAAAATAGCGGATGGCATGTATGCCGTCCCTACGAAAACAGATATATACATATAAGGAGAACCAAAAATACCATGACCTATCAAAGCATGGAAAATTTAACGAATGGTCAACTATTGACCGAAGATCATATGGACAAGCTCCGCGAGAATATCGAATTCTTGGCGGGGTTACAAGCCAATGGCACAGCCCTAAGTGGCCTAAGTGCATCTAATGAACTGCCCTTGCCGCTTGCCGACTACGATAGTGGGTGGTTTGCCACAACATCAGGGTCAACTTATTTAAAGGCGCATGGTTTAAGTACACAACCTCGTTTTTATGTAGGGATGGTGGCTAGAGTCGCTAGTCCAACATCTAGTGATTACGTACAACATTTTGTAACATGGAATGTCGCTTCAGTTGATGTTGATGGCACAAATTTACGCTTCCGCACCATCGGCTCTTATGCCGGTGGAGACGGTGATGGTTTGTATAGTAGTGGCTACGGTCGCGTCTTAGCATGGAGTTAATCAACATGATGTATATAATCCGAAACGCAGACAATACAATTAAAACCTTCAGCACCAAAGCTGATGATGTATTAGCTAATGGTGAAACCCGTGAAACACTCCAAACAGCCATGAGTGACTACGCCGCCCGCTTTCAACTGAGTGTCGATAAATCCACCATCCAAGCCGATGACAGCGACCAAGCGATTGTGACATTACAATCCAACACCGGGCTAAATTCAATCGATGTTGATGTGAATGGGGTGGTAGAAACCGTCGCCCTCACCAACGGTGAAGGTACGTTACCTGCCATCACTGCCGCCGTAGCAGGGACGATTCTTATCATGCCTGCCGATCTAACTGAATACCCCGCCGCTGGTGGTGGTAGCGTCACCATCATTGCTGAGGAGGTTTAAACGATGGCCAAGAAGAAACAAATCGAAAAAAAGAATGGTAAATTGCGCTTTGTGGGGAATGAAACCACCCGCCAAAAGCCGCGTGAGGTTCTGGCTAGTTATAATGCGTTGATCGATGATCTGGAAAATGGGGATCTCAATGCTGCTCAAACGCTAGCCGTGGTCAAACAATTGAGTGTGGGCACCGCGAAAATTGTGCGCTGGTTAGCCAAACAATAACACCTATCAGCCACTTGTTGTTTTAAATGGAACCGCAGGATTCGTCTTGCGGTTCCATACGTTAATTAGATACGTATGGGGTGGAATACAGTAGGTGCGCGATACATCGCGTCCGAAAATGGCATTTTCACCTTGAACCCTGAACAATATGTATGCTGTTCCTACATTTATCCCGCGAACCATCATGGTTTTATGATTTTTGACAGTAGGATTCAATCAATTCTCTACATATGTTTTGATTTTATATAATGCGTTGGATGTAATGTCTAACCTTAAATTCTTGTTAAATGGATTCCACATGAAACCTTTTTTGTGTATCGTCATGCGACTCATAGAGCATCACAACAAACACAATGAACTTAAGGAGATCATCTGATGGACAAGAAAAATGTATTTGTATTAGTCTCATTTATTATCGGGGTGTTGGTCGGTGGCGTGGGTGGCTATAGCTTAAATAGCGATGACACCACCGAATTGGCAGGCACGGCGGCACAACAGGAATTTAATCTGATAGGTGTTGACACCCAAGCGGTTGCCAATTATTTGGTAGATGCTTATGGCTATGAAGTAGTTGCTGATGATTTTTTGGTTGAAACCGCTGAATTTTGGGCAACGGGTGAGGGCTTACCCTTTTCTGAACAATTGACTGCGTACCCCAATCTGTTGGCAACAGGGGCATGGTTTGACACCCAACAAACCCCCGAACAACTTGCTGAGTACTTGGTGCAATACTACGAGTTTAATAACGAAAACACCGTCAGCCTTGGGTTGGGCGCGGCTGAATTTGACGGGCAATACGTATACACTATTTTGTACTCTCGCACGAACTAATCTGACAATGTTGAACATCACACAAATCAAAACCGCAGCCGTCAAGCTGCGGTTTTTTGTTGTCGGTTCATCAGGTGATCTTGTTGTCAATTGAATGGTGTGGTATGTGATAATCGTTTTAGTCTAATTCAAGGAGCCATGTTTCAGCCGTTTCAAGTACCGTATCCACACCTGTCACTAGGTCTTGTGGATCAAATGGCACTTGAATATCGAGTTCTACACCAACGCCTTCTACCATAATATTGCCATTGGGATCTTCGGAGCGTACTACGGCCATGCCATAGACCACGGTGTTGTCAGGCAAGTAGTAGGATGCGCCTACGCCACCGCCTGCGCCGCCACTGGTTAAGTGTCCGATTACCGTAGCGCCCAGATCTTTAAATCCTTGGGCGGCAAATTCGCACGCGCTAAAACAATCAGGGCCGATTAACACCGCTACCTGACTGGCATCTAAGCGTTGTTGGCGTCCGTAATAATATTCCTCTTGGATGTCAATCACGCCATCGCCATCTTCATCCAAGGCAGAAATTTCGCGTCCGCTATAAATATCTTGATCGATAAAATCCCCAAACATGTAATTTGAGATCAAGCTAAACCCGCCGCCATTGTTGCGCAAATCGATGATAAAGCGATCCACGCCCTTATCAAGCATCATGTTAATGGCATCATCCCAGCGATCATCAACAATAGCTGAGGTAAAGTTTAAAATACGGACGATGCCGACCCCGCTTGGCAAAATGTCATAACTCAGTACATCGGGCGGGGTAGCATCGCCATCTGAGGGGCTTAAAATCTCTGTGGTCATGATGGCTGTGGTGGTTGTACCATCGGGCAAGCGATAGGTCAGTTCATAACGGGTGCCGGGTTCGCCACGAAAGGCATATTCACCGCGTAACCAAGCACTCCCTGACTCATGCCCACCACTGTAGATGGTGGGGGTAATGGTTTCAAAATAGGCAGTGGCATCCAACCCGTTCACTGCTGTGATCACGGTGCCGGGTAAAATTCCCGCATCAGACGCAGGGCTGCCCGCGACACTATTGATCACAATCAAGCCATCATCGTAGGGATAAATTTGCAAGCCTAAACGCCCAAATAACCCGCTTGGCAAGCCATCGCCATATAACACTAAGTGACCATCACGAAAGCTAAACAACACCTCTTGCAATAGGCTCAAAAACCCTTGTGCATCTTGGACATTCGCCGCTTGGGGCGCATATTGTTCTCGTAAGGTTGTCCAGTCCACCCCGCGATAGTCGGTAAAAATATAGGTGCGTTCTAACTCATCTAACAAGGTGATAAACGCATCTTCATAACTGAGATCGGTTAAATCAACATCGGAAAGATAGTTGGGTTCTTCTAAGGCTAGGTAGGGTTGGGTGGTGTGGTACACCCGCACTGATTCACGCCCAGCACCAACTTTAGCTTGGACTTCAACCACGCTCCAGCCTTGTGGCACGGTCACTGTGATGTCATCATCCGTGTAATAACGGTTATCTTGCCCGTTTAATATCGGGAACTCAACATCATCGGCGGCTGACCAGACCAGCACTTCACCATCCCATAATTGTGTGTTGGGGTCAAAGCGGAAACTGCGAGTATATAAGAAATCATAACGGCTTACATAATCCGTATTGATGATGCCATTGGCAATCCCTGCCACAAATACCTTGACTTGGGAGGGCGTGCTAGGGTCACCATCGGTATCAAACCATGCTGTCTCAGTTGGATCTGGGGGGAGTTCAATATAATAGGTTCCCCCCGCAACATCCCCGACCTCGCGCCCAATGATTTGCCCTTGGGGTGTGAGGTCAAAGCGTTCTTCATAGCGGAGTGTATTATCAAAGCTGATAAGGGGCAGGAGCGTGGGGAAGATTTCCCAGTCGGCAAAGCGTGCATAATAGCTGGTTTCATATGTGCCATAAATCCGTTCGGGTTGGCGGCCATCCATTGAGGATTCTTCTTGTGCTGCAAGAGATGCCCCGCCCACAATCAACACGAACAATACCAATACACTAATCCAAGATTTCATAATCCTACCTTTATGACTTGCCTTGTACTATTGTACGAAATTCTGGCCGAAACCCCAAAGGGTGCTACCATACCAACCCTCAACATGGGATAATCTGTGGCACAACATCAACCAATAAAAAATAAGGACTGCATCTATGAAAGCTCTTGAAGCCGCCATCTTGCGCGAGGGGAAGAACCTAGGCAATGGTATTCTAAAAATTGATGGTATTCTCAACCATCAAATGGATCCATCACTCATCCGTGAGATGGGTGAAGTGATTGCCGAGCAATTTCGTGACGCGCAGCCACAACGCATTTTAACTGCCGAAGTTAGTGGCATTGCGCCTGCCGTGATGACGGGGTTAGCGTTGGGTGTGCCGATTGTTTATGCACGTAAGAAAAAGCCAATCACAATGTATGGCCCAGTATTGCTGGAAACGGCTCCCTCGCACACCAAAGGTGGCGAAACGACCTTGTTAGTATCAGCAGAATATATGCCCGAAGGCGAACGGGTTTTGATCGTGGATGACTTCCTTGCAACGGGGCACACCATCCGCGCCTTGGCACGGATTGTAAATGGTGCGGGGTGTCAGTTAGTGGGTATTGCGGCTGTTGTGGAAAAAGTTTTTGAAGGTGGGCGCGATTTGCTCAAAGAACGGTATGGAGTGCCGATCTTTTCATTAGCCACCATCACTAGCATGGATGATGGGGAAATTATTTTTGCCAGCGAGCAACCGTAATGATTGTTGGGGTGGTTTGAGCGACCCTTAAACCATCCCAACAGCCTGCCTGTGGGGATGCGATGCTATTCAATTGGTTATCAATTTAGGTGACAGATTGCTATAATCGCCTGTGTAATGACTCTATAGCTTTTGGGATAGACAATGGCATCATCACCACCAATCAACTATACCGTTTTAAATGACGGGATTCACGAAATTAAAATGCTGGAAATTTCTAACCACGCTGTGGATATGTGGATGGCGCAAACCTTAACGATCTTTGAGACCACCGAGATTGAGCAAATGCCTATCTTGATTTTATTGGATCATAGTATTGGGATGCAGGCTTTAAAGTATGGGTTTGATAAAGCGAGAGAAACCACTGAAACTTTAAAACAATACAAAGATACACACGTTGCAATGGTTGCTTTTATCTATGAGGATGAAGGTTTTTTGTTGAGTATGATCAGCAATATGGTTCGGATTATTACCCGTAATCAGAATGTTGTCTGGCGGTTTTTCCCTAATGCCAAACGAGAGAGTGCGATTGAGTGGTTGTTGGAGCAAAAGCGCAAAAAATCATAATTTGATACACTCAAGGGTATACCACCCAGCTTATTGCCGAGTTAGTTGATGCCCTCACCTGAACCTATTGAATACGAATTATTATCAGGAAACATTCACCGCATTAAGTTCTTGGAGCCATCTCGCGCTGCTGTTGACGCATGGATGGCAAAAACCAGAGCGGCATTTTCGATGAGTGTTAACAAGCCCCCTGTATTGCTATTAGTGGATTCAAGTGTGGGGCTTGTGCCATTAAGTTATGGCTTTCAGCAAGCGCGTGAGACGATTGACGACATCAAACGCTATGATCAATTACCTGCTTATGTAGCAGTGTTACATCAAGAAATTGCGTTGATTGGTATGATCGAACGCATGTCAAATTTGATTACGGGCAATCTGGCGATTACGTGGCGCTTTTTCCATAGTCACCAATCGGATGCAGCGATTGCATGGTTGCAGTCACAAGCGCAAGCATAACCCTAATGTCATCACGTTGATCCATCCGTTTTGATATTACGCCCCACCCAATAAACAATATTAGGATACAGGATAACATTTTTGATAATTACCCTTGAAAAAGCAGACAATCAGGAATTTGGGCAATGGTGGGCGGCGTACCGCACCGTGAATGAAGATTTTTCAGAACATTTTACGGATCGCTATCAAGATTTTTTGGATCTGCCTTATTGCCATTGGATTATGCAAGATGATACCAGAATCGGGGGCGCGATTTCTGTGGGGAACAACCTTGGCGATTTATTTTTGATCCCGCCGTTTGAAGATATTGATGCCGTGCTAACGGCGCTCATCCCTCAAATAGGAGCGTTTAACGCCCGTAATATTATCGCCGCTCATGTACCTGCTTTTCAGCGTATCGGATTTGACATCAAAGAAGCCCGCTGTTGGATGATTCGCCCCACCCAAGCATACTCTGATATTGAGTTTGCTTACAAACGAACTGAGCCAACACAAGAGGATGCTTCAGCATTAGCTGATTTGATGTTCGCGGCGTTTCAAGGTGGGGTGGGGCGGTATGGGCTCCGCACAGTAACCGATCATCGCAAATCGATTGATAATTATTTGGAAACTATTGCCACTGATCTTGTTAGTCAACGTGCCGCTTCCTTATTATGGGACGGGGATCACTTGGTAGCAGCGTGTTTGGTACAACCCCATCATACACATGGCACCATCCGATTTGTGATTACGCATCCTGAGTATCAACGGCAGGGCTTAGCCAAACAGATGATACACCATGCGATTGATGGTTACCGAGATACATATGCGTATATGACCTTGGCGGTTACAGTAGGGAATCCAAGCCAAGCGCTATACCATCAAATGGGGTTTGTTGCTGCGCCTGTGGTCTATGAATTGTTATCTCGGCATGGGTAAATGATGATCCAAATGGTGAAATAGGCTTAGGATCGTATGAGAATCATCACTCGTCAGCCCTTTTACCAGATTGTATACTACAATTATATAAAGCAAGACGCGAGGGGTTTATGCGACGCTGTTATCCTATACTTTTTTTGGCTCTATTTTTAATGATTCCAACATCCGTTGGTGCTATTGAATCATTCCCGCATACAGTTGACGAATTTCCACAACAACCTCCGCCCGGTGTTGAAAATGTGACTAGCCCCCTTACATTGGGGGAAGTTTATCTGGTTGAAGGGTTGGGGATCCAATTTGAATATCCTGCGGGATGGTTACCCAATACCCAACAAGACATTACCTTTACGGCTGATCCTGCCGAGATGCCGATTGCAACCGATGGTGATCCCAGCACCAAACCCTTAAGCCCCTTTATTAGTATGGACTTTTTGCCGCTAGCGGCTGTGGGGTTGCCGATGGATGCTGACACTGAAGATGCTTTTAAAGTCATTAATGATGTGTTGGCATTGCAAATTGATGAACAATATGAAACTGGGGTGTTGTCAAAACGGGCGGTGACCGTTTTAGCGGCGGACAGTAACGACGATTACGGAATTATCACCTTTTGGATCCAACGTGATGTTGTTGTGGTGTTCATTATGAGTACCCCGAATGCCGATGGCGCAAAATCGTTGTTGTCTGATTGGGAAACGATTTTGACGACCTTACGTCCCATTCAAAGCCCACCGTTAACCCTTGAAGTTACCAGCCAGTTTGGGAACTTAGCCTGGCAACTACCCGAAGGCTGGCACGTTTTTGATGGCCCTGACCGCTTTGGCGCGTTTGCTTCTCGTAATGATTATGACCTGTATCAGATTGGGCAGTTTCAACTCTTTGAAGATGTGGTGATCACGGTGTTGTATCAACCTGTTTCAGATTTGATGAATGCTGGCTTGTTGACCGAACCTGATGATCTTGATGAATTGTTAAATTTAAATATGCAATTTTTGAACTTGCAAAATCCGATAGTGCGGGAAGGATGGGCATTAGAAGGCCCTGCGTATAGTGTTGAAGCCCCCAATGGTGATGGGTTTTATACCTATGGGGTGATGGGGTTTGTGGATGATAATGTGTATTATGTGCAAGCCAGTGGCTTTAATGTTCAACGTGTGATTGACTTCAAGTTAATCTTTGATTGGATTATTGCTAATTTAGAAATTCGCTAGCCACCGGGGGGGGCTCGCCCAGCGTCACCGCCGCCTTGCGGCGACGCCCTCCGCTGACCTCGCCCCTAAAATGGTCAGTGACATAGGATCTAAGGAACTTTCGGGTAGGGTGGGTTTGTAAACCCACCCCTACTTGATGATAATTTCGGGCTATTAACGCTGTGATAATTTATCAAAAAGTTACCTTAATGCCCATGCGGGATTCCACTCTTATAAGACCGATTATTGCCCTTGACCGAGGGAGTACCCACGTTCCCCAGCAAAGCTATAGAGTTGTTCGGTTTTGATGATGTCAAAGCCGAGATCGGTCGCCCGTTGTAACAGGTCAAGAATTTGTTGTTGGGATACGGTGTTATCGGCTGTTTTGGCTTCAAAACGGCAGCGCCAATGATCCGTGCAGAAGGTTTCTGGCGCACCGTTAGGATACACCTTTTGTCCACGATTGGTGATCATGCTTAAGGCGAGTTCATCATTGCTTGCTTCGCGGAGCGCATTTCCTAGGGTGTTCGGGTTGCGTTTATCTTTGAACCAGTACACAAATACATCGACTCCATGTAATAACCGTTCACCAGCAATATGCTTTTTGGCAGGGATGGGTTTTGGAGGTTCTGCTAATTGGGAATAATGGACGGCGTCGAGTTCTTCTGGTTGTTGCCCCAGGCGGTCGATCACGGCTTGGGTGAATTCAACGGTGTTAACGCGCTGACGGCTAATCCCATCCTGATAAATATCCCCTGTATGGATGCCTTCTTCAATCGTGCGCAACCATGCGTTATGAATATGTTCGGCAACAAGGGGTTGGTTGAGGTGCAAGAGCATCATGACGCCTGCCATCATTAACCCCGATGGGTTTGCGATTCCTTGGCCGGCGATGTCTGGCGCGGAACCATGAATGGCTTCAAACATGGCGGTGTCAACGCCAACATTTGCGCTGCCTGCTAGCCCAACGGAGCCCGCTAATTGCGCAGCAACATCAGAGAGGATATCCCCATAGAGATTGGGCAGAACGATCACATCAAAGCGTTCGGGGGTGTCTGCAACCCGTGCGGTACCAATATCAATAATGAGATGTTCGGTTTCAATCGTTGGATATTCTGCTGCGATTTCATTAAACACTTGATGGAATAACCCATCGGTGAGCTTCATGATATTGTCTTTGGTGAAGCAGGTTACCTTTTTACGGTTGTTGGCTTTGGCATATTCAAACGCATGACGAACAATTCGTTCTGTGCCGGGGCGGGTAATGAGTTTTAGGCATTGATAGACCTCATCGGTTTGACGATGTTCAATGCCACCATACAGGTCTTCCTCATTTTCGCGGACAATGATCATGTCCATATTGGGGTGTTTGGTGGAAACAAAGGGATGGAATGACCGCACCGGACGAATATTGGCATATAGGCTAAAGGTTTTGCGCGTGGTGACGTTCACGCTTTTAAAGCCGCCGCCTTGGGGGGTGGTGAGTGGAGCTTTGTAAAAGGCTTTTGTGCTCCGAATGGATTCCCAAAAATCGTCACCCACACCAGCACTATTGCCGCTTAGGTAGACTTGCTCACCGATAATAACTTCTTGAATATCAAGTTCCGCGCCAGCAGCTTCTAAAACACGTAAGCTGGCATCCATAATTTCAGGGCCGATGCCGTCGCCACGGGCAACCGTAATAGGCACGCTCGCCATAGGGTGGTTTCTCCTTGTGATTGGTTTTGCAATTGTTGTGTGTTGCCTCTTCCCGTATATTTTATCGTGCATCGAAGGGAACTCTAGAGGGCTTATACGGACATATATTGTACTGCGTATGCGCAAGGGGCAACTATTAGAAACTGATAAAATTGTGTGGATCCGCCCAAACCATAAAGGATCTGATGGGTGGCACACCCATACGATGGAGGTATATAGAATGCTTAATTTTTATAGTTTAGTGAATTGTTGTATAAATAACCCCATTTAAGCGAAATAGAAATTTGATCAAAATTTGATTAAATAGCACTTTTTTACTATATAATGAGATTGTGGAGCATATGCAAGCCATGTTACAGTTAGAATACCGTTAGAGAGAACTATACCGCCTTATGGATGCCTTCAATTTTACCTCAGCCAATCACGAAGAAAATGTTGAAAAAGCGATTGACGCTTGCCGTATGTTGATCAAAACACTGTCGAACCCCAATCTTCAACCCTTGGAACGTGAGGCCGGGTATATTTTGGCAAAGGCGTTGCGGGTGCAGGTTAAAAGTCTAGGGTTATTGGATGCACCAGAGGTTCAAGAATTTTTGGAACTTCAGGAAGAAACCCGCCCCACCAAGCCTGTGATGCGGTATCCGCAAGATTTTGATGAGGCGTTAAATTTGGTCTATGCCCGTTCTTCTTAAATATGTTCTGCCGTTGGGTGTGCCCCAAACCGTAACAACCGCATACCATTGAGTGTGACGAGTAAAGATAACCCCATATCTGCAAAAACTGCCATCCATAAAGTGGTAAAGCCTAAAACGGTTAACACGACAAACACCGCTTTTAATAACAGACTTAACACAATATTTGCTTGAATGATCTGCGTGGCGTGGCGGCTTAGTTGCACGGCAAAGGGTAGGCGCGATAAATCATTTTGCATCAAGACCACATCGGCTGTTTCCATGGCTTGTGCCGTGTTGCCCATGGCGATCCCCACGGTGGCGCTGGCTAAGGCGGGCGCATCATTGATGCCATCGCCAACCATCGCCACCTGACCGTATTGTTCTACCAAATCTTGTACACTTTGTAACTTATCTTTGGGTAACAAGTTGGCGCGGATGTCGTCCATACCGAGTTTGTCCGCAATGGAGCGTGCAACCGTTTCATTATCGCCCGTTAACATGATCGTGTGGCTGCCCGCAGGTAATGCTTTTAGCATGGCGGCGGATTCAGGGCGTACTGTGTCTGCCACGCTGATGTATCCCAGAACGTTGTTTTCGCGGGCAACCATCATTACGGTTTCGCCTTGGGCTTCATGGGTTTTGACATCAGAGCATAGCGTAGCGGTATGGGGATATTCTGCATCAAAAAAAGTATGGCTACCCACTGTGATCGGCGTATCTTGTACCCGTCCGCGAATGCCACGCCCAATGAGCGTTTGAACACCTTGCGCGGTCATCATCGCAATGCCTTGGTGCTGTGCATAACTCACAATGGCGTGCCCAAGTGGATGTTCGGATTGTTGTTCAACCGCACTTGCCAGCGTTAACATGTTTTGGCAATCGGCGCAGTTAGGATTGCCGTTGCAATTTACCGATTTAACGGTGATCACACGCGGTTCGCCTTGGGTGAGCGTGCCTGTTTTATCAAAAGCAAAGGCTTGGATGTTGCCTAAAGCTTCGAGGTACTGCCCACCTTTGATCAAAACCCCTTGTTGGGCGGCACGTACCATCGCGCTAACGACGGTTACGGGGGTGCTGATGACCAAGGCGCACGGGCAGGCTACCACCAATAACGCTAACGCACGATAGACCCATACACTCCCCGCACCACCAACGATCATGGGGGCTAACACAGCAACCGCCAAAGCAAAGATAACCACCAAGGGGGTATACCACGCAGCAAAGCGATCTATAAAGCGTTCTGTGGTGGATTTTTTGGCTTGGGCGTTTTGCACCAACTTGATGATGCGGGATAGGGTGCTGTCTTGTGCAAGGCTCGTGACTTCGATTTGTAATGCACCTGTGCCGTTTACCGTTCCTGCAAAAACTTTATCACCGATGTGTTTATCAATGGGTAGACTTTCGCCTGTGATGGGGGCTTCATTAATGGCGGAGTAGCCATCTAAAATAATGCCATCAAGTGGGATGCGTTCTCCGGCGGGGATCAATACAGTTGCCCCTAAAGTGACTTCTTCAACAAAGGTTTTTTGGGGCAGATTATTATCCCGATGAAGCACTAGTGCTTCGGCAGGTGCAAGTTGCATCAGGCTTTTGATCGCGCCCCGTGCGCGATCTGCGGAATAACCTTCGAGAGCCTCCCCAATGGCAAACATAACGATTACAGTGGTGGCTTCGAGCCATTCGCCAATGATTAACGCGCCGATGGTGGCAATCGTCATTAAGAGATTAATGGTTAAACGGCGGCTCATGCGTAACTCTGTGAGGCCGCGTTGTGCGATGGGGTACCCTACCGCCACTATAATGGTGAGTTCAATAATCTGGGTGAGTCGTTCGGGTGCGCCTAGCATCCCTAGACCGATCACCGCCGCAATGCCGACCGCACCCAATAAGGCGAGCGTGGTTTCGGTACGGCTCAGCATAAAGCGGAAAAAGCCACCCACGCCATTATATTCTTCTTCAATAATAGACTCTGATGTTGCAGTAGGGGCAATGCTATACCCCAAGGCGTGGATCGCGGACTCAATGGTATTCCGATCCAGTTCGCCTGAAATGTGCATGGTTTCGCTCATAAAGTTGACATCGCAAGCCTCGACACCAGAGAGTTTGCCAATGCCGGTTTCAAGGGTGGTGGCGCAACTGGTGCAATCCATGCCTTGGATTTTTAGCTCATAGGTTTGGGTAGGGGCGTGGTCGGTCATGAAGTGCTCTCACTTTCGTTTGCTATAGAGGGTTGCGATGGGTGGGTTTCGGTGATGTGCCTGAGTGCAACATGGATAATATCGCGGATGCAGTCATCGGCAAGGGTGTAATAAATTTCGCGCCCTTGGCGGCGGGCGGTCACAATGTTGTTTTCGCGCAACCATCTTAATTGGTGTGACACGGCGCTTTGACTGACGCCAACCGCATTTGCGAGATCCCCACTTTTGCGATCGTGGGTGAGCAGGCTCAATAATAAGGTGGCGCGGGTGGGGTCTGACATTGCACCAAACAAGAGGGTTAATTGATCGATAGTATCGTTGTTATACGGTGTTTGCTCACTCATTTGAGCCTCCGCTCAAGTATTTGAGTAGAGTATAGCATTAGTTGAGTGCGGGCTCAAGTATTTAGTGGCATTTGTTTGGGGAACGAGTGTATATCGCACATAGGCATTCAGTTAAGGGGTTTTTGGATAGGTTGCGGGTGTCGATGGCTGAAAGCCATCGCCTAAAATGTTTGGAAGCCTCATAAATGAGGCTAACATTTGCCCAAGTCACGCATCATGGTGGGGGCGTTGTACATTGGGTTTATTGATATTCTGGGATGACATTCTATTACTTAATCGTTGTATTGATTTTAATACTTTGCATACCATCAGTAGTCCAATTGTTATCAGCTATTGTTTTGCGTAGCGCCTGTTGGAAGTCTGGCATAATCTTGTTCCCATCAGGATCTAATGCCTTAAAAATTTGATTGAGATTTATACTGGCTTCTCTTAGCCAAGGCATTTCTTGTACAAGTGCCATCAGTTTTGCGAATGCTTTATCTACATGTCCCTGGTTTAACAAGTGATAGGCGTGTTGCATCCGAAAGTACGGGCTAGCATAAAATTCCACTTGCGTGAGTTGCCAAAATTGTTCTGATTGTGCTGGATCGGATAATTTTTCGCCAATCTCTACTGCAAACATAGGAGACGGAACTGCACCTGTTTCGAGCTTGAACAAAGACTGATACATTGCCTCAACATTATTTGTTGATGCGGGATCGCTTATATCTGATTTTGCCATGAGCGCTGAGTAGATTGTGTTGGCATCATCATGCGCCCCTGTCAAATATTGCGCATCTGCTAGTAAGGTATGGATGCGGGAGTCATTGGGGGTAAGGTCGTGTGCTTTTTTTGCCCAATTAAGTGCATCGTCTGCTTGTTGAAGATATAGGAAGGTATAGGCATAGGCGGCACAATACTGACTGTAGTCATCAGCATCTTGCGGAGTCGGTGGTTCTCCTTTTAATAATGTCAGCGCTTGATCTGGTTTTCGTATTGCGACAAGCATATTGGCAAATTGCCATGTATTTAATGACTTGCCGACCATCTGGAGTAACGTTTCTAAGAGCAACCGCTGTTGATCCCATGCTGATACAATATTTTGCCAATCCTCAAAGGTTCCGCCTAAACCTTCGTGCGGTTTCATGGCCGCACCTGTTTGGGGATGGGTCAGATCAAGCTTGAAATCTTTTGCCCCAATCAATATTTTAAATCGATTCAGTGTTGAATCCCAATCACGATCAAATGCTTCTGCTTGGGCTTGTTGGTTAGGGTCTGGTGTATTGTCTTTGTTAAATAGGTTTTTAAAGAATCCCATGAAGTCTTCTCTTTAATGTATATTGTTGACCTTATCATACAAAATGCTATTACTAAAAACAACAAGTGCAAGTTGATTGTTTTTTATTTTTTTGTCGGTCGGTAGCAGCATGATTCGTTGACATGGTGATGACTGTATAGGCTCAGTAGCATCCTGACTGATCGTTTTTTCTGACTCCTCTTGTATACTGAATGATCTGTGACATCATCGTGTGATATAAAGCAAAAAATATAGAAGGATATGCCATGCCAAATGAAGCTGTGAACCCTGCCGCCCCACCGAGCCTGCAATGCTTGATCCGATCTGCGTTGGTGGTGATGGGCGGATTTTTGCTCACCAAAGGGGTGAGTTTTGTTCAAACGATTATCATTGCTGCCGAATTTGGCGCAGGGGCAGAATATGACACTTTTGTAGCGGGGAGTGTGTTGCCTGATTATATTGTGCGGTTGATCGGCGGCGGGGCGTTAGCGGTGGCGTTTATCCCCGTGTTTAGCGCCTTGCTGAATGATGATAACCGTGCCGGTGCGTGGCAGCTAGCGAGTCAGGTGTTTAACACGCTATTGCTGATTGCGATTATTGTTAATGGAATTGTGATGGTTACAGCGCCGTTTTTGGTCGAAACATTGGTTGCACCGGGGCTTAATGCTGCGGATTCTGCGCAAACGGCGGACTTGATGCGGATCTTAAGTGTGGCAACGATCATTTTTAGCCTTAGCGGGATTTTAAGTGGTATCTTGCATGGGCATAATCACTTTTTCTTACCGGTTCTTGCGCCGATTTTCCAAGATTTGGGGTTACTGTTTGGGGTCATTTTCTTTTTAGAACCTTTTGGTATCTATGGCTTGGCGTATGGGATTTTAGTGGGCGCATTTTTGCATTTTGGCATCCAAGTGCCTGGCCTGATCATGTTTAAGTTCCAGTGGGTGCCGCGCTTGGGATGGTCGGATCCACAATTACGGCAAGTGGTGCGTCTGATGTTGCCCCGTGTTGGGATCGGCGCAGCCTTTTTGATTAATCTGTTGGTGATTACGAATGTTAATTCTCGCTTGGGGACAGGGGCAATTAGTGCATTTGGATGGGGCTTACGCTTTATCGATATTCCACAAGCCTTGATCGGAACCGCCGTTGGGATTGTAATTTTCCCAACCCTCTCAGCGTTGAGTTCAATGGGTAAAATTGAAGAACGACGCCAAGCATTTTCGGGCGTGATCCGCTTTATTGTGGTAGCGACCATCCCCGCGACAGTGGGCTTGGTGTTGGTGTCAGAAGATGCGTTGTTGATCCTGTTTAATGAAGCGGAAACCGCTCGTATCTATACCGTGATCCAAGTGATGAGTCTTGCGGTGATCATCCAAAGTTTACATGAGATTTTGACCCGTGCCTTTTATGCCGAACAAGACACCATCCGCCCCTTAATCTTTTCGATTGTTGCAACGGTGATCATGGTGATCACGGTGGTGGGGCTTTTAGAATATTATCTGGCACAACGCGAGATTGTGGATGTAACATTAGCAGCTAGTGGCGAAGGCTTTGTAACAACCTATAGCATTAGCCCGACCTTTGATCCACCGTTAGCCAGTTATTGGGCGGTCGGTGTACCCGCCTTTGGCTTGGTATTTGCGTTTTTGATAGAAAGTATCCTGTTAGTCTTTAGCCTTAAAAAGCGCTGGGGGGATCTCGACTTGCCGCATATCGTTACCACAGCGACCCGCACGCTAGCGGCGGCGGTTGCGATGGGGATCGCAGTGGTGTTGGTTGATACGCTTATTCGGGGCGCTGGGTTTGATGCCAATACGGTAAGCCATATTGGGCTTCGGATCGGGGCGAAAGTTGTAACAGGTGGGGTGATCTTTGGGGTGGCAGCGCTGTTGTTTGGTGTGGAAGAAATCCGTCAATTGCCAGCGCTCATCCGAGGGCGAAAAACCATCACCGAAACGGAATAGAATATTTAGTGGGAGCGTAATCGCTCCCAGCAATCCCAAATGAATGCTCCAAAATCAGGAGCCCTATAGGACTTCCCTACAGAGTGTTTGATGATTCCCATTCCCTCCTAAAAGTTGCCACTTTGGGACGGACTCGTTAAGATCGCAGTATGACAAATCAACGCCACCTTCTCATTAGCGGTGCTTCTACTGGCATCGGATACGCCACCACCCAACACGCGCTCCAACATGGATGGCATGTGTGGGCAGGGGTTCGGAAATCAGAGGATGCGGAGCGCCTGCAAGCTGACTTGGGCGACCGTTGCCATCCCGTGATGGTGGATGTGACCAATCCTGATCACATTCAACGTGCTATTGTGCAGATTCAAGAGACTACCAAGCATCTCGACGCGGTGGTTAACAATGCGGGGGTTGCCTTCCCTGCGCCACTAGAGTTTGCCACTGACCTCATGCAACATATGGCGGTGAATGTGCAAGGTGCTGTGGCACTGACCCAAGCGGCGTTACCACTATTGCGGCAACGCCCATCAGGGCGGATTGTGTTTGTCGGTTCCATTGGTGGACGGAGCAGTGTGCCATTTTTCGGCGCGTATTGTGCGTCAAAATTTGCGTTGGAAGGGATAGCCGATGCGTGGCGCGTGGAGCTTGCCGCTCATGGTATACATGTGAGTATCATTGAACCCGGTGCAATTGATACACCAATTTGGCAAAAAACAACCGATATTTTTAAAGATATGCCCGATGCGGCGCATACACATTATGGTGGTAGTTTAGCTTATCTCAATAAGGTTATTCCGCGTACAAAGGGTATTGAACCGCAACGGGTAGTCGATGGTATCTATAATGCAATGACTGCTGAAAACCCCAAAGCACGATATGTCATCGGTCGGGACGCATGGCAACGGGTATTTTTGGAAAAATTACCCCGTCGCTGGCGCGATGCCCTGATGGCAAGATCCATGATTAGGCAAAAGCGATAATAAAGTTTTATTAATCTTGATGGCGCTATTTATTATGCAGGTTTTACAAGTAATTCTATTCAAACTGAACAATTTATAATCCTTTTTTTAAACGGATTTAACCTTTTTTACCTGCAAAAGACATTTGAATATTTTAACATCAATATAAGTAACTCTAGATATACTTTTTCGAGGATGCTAATGAGCATCTACTGGGATCACAAGCACACCTTCAACACCCTGACATGCTGCTACAATAAATTTTTATTTGGCAATAGGCCAACTATAAAATTTTCAATATCTGTTCCGTAGATTGTTGTAAAGCGATTGAATCATTAAAGACCAAATTAAGGAAGAACACTGTGCAAAAATTATGCATCCATGCCCATTTTTATGAACCTCGCCGCGAAGACCCGCGCACCGGGCATATTGGTGCAGAACCTGTTGCCGCGCCATTCCGCAATTGGAATGAACGGATTACCGAAGAAGTCTATATGCCAAATGCCAAGCTGGGTAACTTCCAAGGCTTGAGTTTTAACATCAATGCTGATTTGCTGACATGGTTAGCCGAACACACCGCCACCACCTATGACCAGATTTTGTCGTCCGTGAACACCCATCATGAGCGTTCTGGGGTGAATAATGTTGTGGCGATGCCATATCATAACATTCCCCTAACGCAACTTTCCGCACGGGATCGCCTCACCGAATTGCGATGGGGACGCGCCCAAGCGCGGCGCACCTTTGGCTACATCCCCCAAGGGGTGATGCTGCCTGAATTTGCCGTTGATGTAGATACCTTGCAAGCTGTGGTGGATAGTGGCTTTCGGTATACGGTGCTAAAGCCGAGCCAATTAGACGGTTTGCCCACCCATCGCCCTGGCTCTGGTCCTTATCGTCTGACGCTGCCGAGTGGTGATCGTTTGTTTATTTTCACGGTGCAAGAAACTTTATCGAAGTCATTCGTTCATGAAATGGTTGAACGAGGGGGGGCAGGCTATTGGGCGCGTCGTGAGTTGACCTCCTATTGCCGCCATGCAGGGGAGTTCACCTTGTTATATGTCGATGGGGAATTGTTGGGGCAGCACAATATGGCAGAAGCCTATTTTATTCATTATTTACTGAATTCAGAAATCAATGCGGCTGCTTTTAAACCTGTGACGCTAGAAGCCTATTTTGAATCAGTGGATATGCACATCGCTGAAGTTGAATTATTAGCGCCGCAAGTTCCCAATTTATCCAATGAGCAAACAGCCTTATTCGGTGCCTTAGATGCCTTGCAAGCTGACGCGAATCATATTTTTGAAGAAACAGTTGGCGAGCCTGCATGGCTCTTGCGGGATGATTACTTTAGCAAGAACCCTGCCTTACCCATGTATCGAGATTTATTAGACAGCCAATGGGCGTTGCTCGCAGCGCGGGAAGGGATTCATACATTACATCGTGATCCCATGCGCCCGAGTGTGATCTTGCAACATGTGGCTCATGCCTTGCAGTTGATCAATTATGCAACCGGCACAGATTTAAGTGAGCGTTTTACGGCGTTGTGTGAGGATGATGTGGTAGACGCATTGACCGCCTATCAAAATGAATATACAGCGAATAATTCGGCATCTGCCCAAGCGAGCTAGTTTTTTCAATTGCAAAATTGATATAAACCTCAAAGGGCGAGAATCACTCGCCCTTTAAGGTATCTAGAGATAGTGAACTATCCCCACGTTAACAAAAAAGATGCAGATTACTGCCCAGACCGAACTTGGCAATCCAATTGTGGGATTGTGAGGCCGCTAAAGCTACCATTGAATTCAGCGACAACGGTGCCTTCCGGGGTGTCTTCTTCATAGAAGTCATCGGCTAAAACGGTTAGGGCATATTCACCACTGATGGTTGTGCCATCGCTTTCGGTGATGGTTAAGGTTCCGAAGGCATCACGAGAGCTATAGCTACCAGTACCAATCACCGTGATCCGTGCGCGGGCGGTTTCTTCGTCGAAGAAGTCATCCGTGCCAACTTGATATTCTCCTGCTTCTAAGTGGGTGGGGGTGAGGTTGGTAAAGGAAATGGTGACGCCACTTTGCCCAATATCATCGAGCGTTGCGCCTTCGGCAAAGTCGAGGTTATAAGTGCCGCCGCGTGCAGAGAAGGAGTCAAAAGCATTCACGCCAATGAACGCCCATGCGCCGCCGTCAACGGCAACATCGACATCTAAGAATTCAGGGGCAGAGTTTGCCGTAAAGCTAAAGGTAGCGTCTGCATCATCGCTGGTGATGCGGCAGGCGGCTACATCTGGGATTTGAATATCGGTGAATACGGCGCGGGCAAACGTTGTGGGATCTTCATCAAAGCTATCTTCGGAAACGAAGTTGACACTCCCACTAATCAAGCCACCATCGACACTATCGATCACAAGGGTTCCATCCGTTGCAAAGCTGCCAACAAATGAGTTATCTAAACTGGTTTGAATGTATCCAGAAGGCCCACCAAAGTCACTTAGACTGTAGGTGCCGGGTTGGATGTCTGGAGCGATTTCTTGAAGGCTAATGTAGTTATTGCCATCAAAATCGGTGAGCAGATAAATGTCAAAGGTAGGGGTGCTGCTAAAGCTGAAAATGGGTGGGGTGGGTTGGGTTAACCACGCGGCATCTGCCACGACTTGGGCGCGGTCATCACGGCCAGAAATTTCAAACCCAATCGTGCCCAAGTCGGCACCGGTGTCTTCAACGACAACCGGCGGGGCATCGTCTGTTTCATCAGAATCCCCAAAGAGGTCTTCTGATGGAACGGTAAAGCTCAGGCTATCCACAATGTTAAAGTAAATCGGTTCTAGTGTTGAAGCGTCGTCTACTGCGCTAACCCCTTGGATAATGGCGATGCCGCCATCACCGGGTATTGCTGTAAAGTACCCAAATGCGGTGGTGTCCAGCGCGACTGTGACGTAGCTGATGGTGGTGCCACTGGGTAGTTCTGTTGTGGCGGTTTCGCCAAAGGTAACAGTTTCATCGGGTTCTTCGGTAAATGCGGTAATAACGGCTGCGCCAACTTCTTCAACACTGCTTTCGGCGAGGTCAAGGTCTGGCACTAAAAAGGATAAAAATTCAGTGGGGAAGAAGACCATCAAAACCCCATATTCACCCGCGGCGGGGTCGGGGGCATCAGATTGTAAAATGCTTTCAATATCTTCAATATTACTGATTGCAATCGTGCCATCTTCATCTTCTAAGACGCCCCATCCTTCAGGGTGAGCAAAGCTTACATTGCCATCGGTTGTTGTATAGTCGGTGTAACCATCTTGCGCAAAGGCGGAGAGAGGGAGGGCTAACAAGCAAAGGGCAAGCAGGGTGCGTGTTAGCCAGCGATTTAGATTTTGCATAATTGTATTGTTTCCTTATATGTATGTGTTTGTGGCACCCTCGTAGAAAGGCTCCTGAACTATTATACGAAAATTTGGAAAAAATGTTACCAACCCCGCAAACATCATGGTTAAGCACCTATTAAATTGCGGGGTGTGGGCAACCGGATTATCCATTAGTCATTGTTCGCTTGTTCATTGGCTTGTTGAACCACAGCGGCAATGGCACTGTAAGCGCGTCCACCGCCGGTTTCGGGGCCAATGTAGTTCCATGTTTCGCCACCATCAAGGCTATACAAAATGGTAGGGGTGCCATTTGCGCCATTTTCTCTGGCAATCAGCCGCCCTGCTTGTATGGCTGTGTCTGCATAATCGGTTTCCATACACGCCTGTAGATCACTGCCATTTAGGCCAATCCCGTCAGCCATACTGGTGAGCCGTTCGAGGGTAAAGCTTTGGATAGATTCTGTTTCTTGCAGGTTGAAAAGCGCATCGTGCAGTTCCCAAAAACCGCCTTGTTGGGCGGCGCAGATCGCTGCTTGGGCAGCATTAACAGAATAGGGCGCACGACTATTTGCTGGGGTCGGGACATAGAAAAATGCCATATCCCCTGTGCGGGCTAACCCCTCAATAATGGTTTTGACTTCAGGGTGATAGTTTAGGCAAGCTGGGCACGAGAAATCCGCAATTTCTGCGACATAAATTGGCGCATCCAGATCCCCTATATAAGGTAGACCGTTGTCCGCAATGCCGCGTGTGACGTTGTTGCCAACATCAATGGCACGTTCAATTTCCCGAACATCAGCAAATTCGCCGGCAATCGGAATACCTGCATATGTTGCGTCGTCGCTAAGGGCTGGTGACGAAAGCGGAGCCGCCTCTGCGGTTGCTGCTGGTGTTTCTGATGGGATGGTAAAGGTTGCGCTATCGACCATATTAAAAAAGACGGCTTCAAGCGCTGCGGCATCCTCAATGGTGCTAACCCCCTGAATCAACGCCACTCCACCATCACCAACAATAGCGGTAAAGTATCCAATGGCGTTGGTGCCATAATCCAGATTGACGTAGAAAAGATCAGCGCCGCTGGGTAGTGTTGTGTCCAATAGATTACTGAATGTGATGTTTTCACTGGGTGTATCGGTAAAAACTGTGATCACGGCTTGGCTAATATCGTCTGCACTGGCGGTGTTAACGTCAAGATCGGGGGCTAGCATGGTTACTAGCTCATCGGGGAACAAAATCATCACCACCCCATATTCACCGCTAACAGGTTCGGGAGTGTCCGATGTAACCAACTCTTGAACATTCTCACTGTTGCTGATCGCAAATGTATCGAATTCGGGATTAAGCACCGCCCAATCAGCAGGGTAAGAAAAGCTCACGTTACCATCGGGGCTGGTGTAGTCGGTGTAATCGTCTTGTGCAAAAACGGAAATTGGGAGCGCCAGCAAACTGAGCATCAGTATGGCACGGCTGACCCAACGCGATTGTTGTAGCATGGTTGTCTCCTTGATCGTCATGTTTTTATGATATACGTCTTATGTGAAATCGAAAAATATGTAGGATATTTATCAAATCACACCGTCATAAATCACAAAACGATGATATTTGACGAGATACAATGTAGGGACGGCATACATGCCGTCCGCGATTCAAGTAAAAATACCAGCTTCGGACGCGATATATCGCGTCCCTACTTCATTTCACATAAGGCGTGATATTGACTATTATAGAAAACTTTGTTGAGTTGTGTGGCGTGTACCCTGATCGCCATACAAAAAACCGTATCCGATCAGGGTATCGCTAGAACATGTTATTGAGAGCGAATTTCGCAATCTTGCGAGGGGATAGGAACGTTGCTAAAGCTCCCTGAGATTTGGGCAATGGGTTCGCCTTCTTCAGCATTTTCATCCAAAAAGTCATCGGCGAAAACAGTTAATGTGTACTCTCCACTCATCGTGTTGCCATCGCTTTCCGTAATGGTCATTGTTCCAAAGGGGTTCCGTGAGCTATAGCTGCCGTTCCCAATGATCACCAGCAAAGCGCGGGGGGGTTCATCGTCAAACAGATCATCTGTCCCGATGGTGTAGTCACCAGCGCTAAATTGCGTTTCGGACAAATTACTGATGACGAGTGTAACGCCTTGGCCGCCCAGTTGTTCTAGTTCGGGATTGTCTGAAACTGCGAATAGGTAACTGCCATTACGGTTTGTTACGCTAAACGTTTCAAACGGATGTTGACTGAGCAGTAACCATGTGCCATTGTCGGTAGCAACATCCACATCTAAAAATTCAGGAGCCGAGTTTGCCGTTAAGCTAACGCTCGCGTCAGACTCCACGCTAGTGGCGCGGCAGGCGGCGACATCTGGAATTTGAACATCCGAAAATGTTGCGCGTACAATCGTGTCTGGTTCTTCATCAAAAAGGTCTTCGGAGGCAAAGGTCACGCTACCACTGATAACACCGTTTTCATTGCTATCAATCACAAACTCGCCTGCATCGGAATAACTCGCTGATGTGAAGTTATCGACATCAGTTTGCACAAAGCCGATGATATTACCGAATGTGGTTATTTCATAGCTACCAACCGCAATATCTATAGGGATGCGTTGAACGCTGATCATCGTATCCCCTTCAAAATCGGGTAACAAATACAGGTCAAAGGCTAAGTCGGTGGTGATGAGGCTTGGCTCCAGTGGCGTGGTTTGGGTTAGCCATTGAACATCGGTAAAGACGCCAGCGCGGGTGTCTGGCCCTGAAACTTCAAAGCCATTTGCGCCGAGTTCTGCGCCTGTGTCGGCAATGTTTGGAACGGTTTCAGCTTCAGCTTCAGCTTCAGTGTCCGGTTCAACGTCGGCACTGTCATCTGCCCCCTCCGTAAAATCTTCTTCAATTACAGTAAAGCTCATGCTATTAACCACATCAAAAAAGATCGTTTCAAAGTCGTCAACTTCGGCGGCAGGGGTAATGCCTTGCACAAGTGCCGCCCCCGACCCATCAGCCGCGACATTAATTGTCAGGAAACCTTGTATATCACCTGCAAAAACATCGATATAGTTGAGAACTGTGCCACCGTCGAGTTCAATGGTCTTTATTTCGCTAAAGGTAATGTCATCAGAGGGGTCTTCTGTGAAAGCCATTATCATGGCAGTGGAAACGGCTTCGGAATTTTCAGGGCTCACCTCAACATCAGGTGCAAAGAAGCTGAGGAAATCGCTACCAAAAAATGCCATAAAGACAGCTTGTTCGCCACTGGCGAGTTCAGGAAGGTCTGAGTCAAATAATGTTTCTAGATTGGCAACTGCCCCGGCGAGATAGATGCCATCGTCGCTTTCGATAACGTTCCAGTCGGCAGGATGCGAAAATGTGATATTACCATCTGCGCTTGTAAAAGCGGTATAGTCTTGTGCAAATGCTGTCAACGGTAACGCCAACAACACGACAGCGATCAATGTGTAGCGTATCCAACGGTTTTTTGTCACCATGTTGCGTTTTGTCCTATCGGTTATTTTGTGTGTAACGGTTGGGGAAACATATAGCACATTATAGAACAAATCATGAAGAACATGAACTATATTGGGTAGAAATGGTTATATCGAAACCAATTGCTAATCTTTAAGACGGTTTGCCCATGCGATGGTTACAAAAGAGATCATCAGGAGTGCAACCACCACGCCATAAGCATTTTTGATGGTGCTTTGGTCGGCTAATGCACCCAACACCAACGGGGCGCTGAAAATGGCCAGCCCTGCCGCTAACGAAATCCGCGCACTGGCACGATCCGCTTGAAATTCGGTGACCGTATCAAGCGCAATCGCCAGCCCAAAGGGGAATAGATTGGCAATCCCCAAACCCATCACGAATAAGGCAATCCCGCTAATGATGTCATCACCCGATAGCCAAAACGGGAAGAACCCAATCGCAGTCAGCACGAATGCCCCAACATACAATTGAGTGATGGCGATCTGTTTGGTGAGGCGGCTCCCTAAAAAACGCGCAATCACCACCGCCACAAAGTAGATGCTCATCATGCTGGCGGCGGTTGTTTTGGCGAGATCGGTGTTGGTATGCAAAAACTCAACCCCCCAAAAGACCACACTCCATTCAATTGAAACGCCAAAGACGATCACTGCCCAATATGCCCAAAACCGACGCGGTAGGGCGCTAGGGGTTAAGGCCGCTTGGCGGCTCTCCGCCGATGGGTCAGGAATGTCGATACGGCGAAACACCACCCACAGCACCACGCCATAACTACACATGATGACCACTGCCCCGCGCCATCCAATGTTGACATCCTCTAAACTGCCAACCAATAGCGGGATCAAGGTTGCGCCGGCGGCGGCGACAACATTCGATTCGGTCAGGGCTTGGGCGCGGTGTGTTTGATGGTGATCTGAGAGAATCGCTTGCACCATCACTAGCAAGAGGCTCCCGACGGTGCCCATAACAAAGATGCCGCCAATGGTGAGCAAAACATTTTGCCCAATTACCAACAATCCCGCGCCGCTAATCATCCCGACCATGCCCAGCCAGAACGCATTGCCGCGCCCGATGCGCCATGCAACCCGCGCCCCAAACAGCCCCGCCAGAATCGTACCCAGCGAAAACGCGCTAAAATGAAAGCCTTGTACGGTATAGCTAATATCGAGTTCGGATGCCAAAAATGGCATAATGGGGCCTGGCGATGATTGAAACATGGCATAAAAGGCTAACATGCCATACATCAATAGGGTTAGTGATGTTCGTTTCATTTACGGTTAGCGCTTCGCTAGTTCTGTGCGCACAAAGTTTTGGAGCGCGGTTAACGCTTCTGGCTGAGAATCATATTGCTGTACTTTGGTAGTCCCCCACATACTGGAAATTTTTTCCGCCATCATCCCGATCATGTAATGGTCTAACCCCACTAGCGCAGACATTTGAACATGTTTAAATGTTTTGAATGCAGGGTGTCCGACTAGTTTTAAAATCCCGATAGGAATTTCCCTATCTGGCTGAATGACGGTTAGTAAACAGCGTGGGGCTTCCCCTTCAGTCATAAGCCGATTGCCAATCTCGGTTAAGTTATTGTGGATCTCATCAAGGGTCATTTTGCCTTGATAAGTCACTTGTAAGATGTGGGGTTTTTCTACCCATTCGAGAGTTATTGCCATCGCTGATTTAGTATCCCAAGTTGATATATTCAAGTGTGTATCATTCATGATAGTCCTTTTATGCGGTTGCTACAAGACATGAGTAGAAGATGAGAGCGCTTGGCAAAGTAGGTCACTAATTTCAAGATGCGCATCAAACCCATCTTAGAATGTGATTATTGAACAATAAACATACTGGAGTGAATCGCATGACAGCATTACCAAACTACAATCAATTTGATGGACGCTATTGGGATACGGGCGTGCTCCGCAATGCTTTGGACTATCAAGGGACAAAAGCGCCACATACTAACGCACCGTATAGCGAAGCCTTGTTACTTGGGATCAGTGGCGGCGTGACCTTTGGATACTTTACCTTTCATTATGTGGGCTATGATCCACAGGTGAATCTTTTGACACGGAATACCTTTGAACCGATGGATACGATCTTGGATCGGTTGGCGGTTCCGCGTGAGGTCTTGCAAACCACCAGTGCCAAAAATGGTCGCCAAAATCTGCTTGACACGATTGAACAGGGGAGTGTGCCGATTGTATGGCCCGATATGTATCACTTGCCGTATAACGCATTTGAATATGACGATGGCAATTGGGCAGCCATGCCCGTGATCGTATTTGCGTATGATGTGGATACGGAAACGGCTCAACTGGCGGATCGCTCATTTTTGCCGTTGCGTGTGTCCACTGAACAATTAGACGTGGCTCGTGCGCGGGTCAAAAAAGACAAGCATCGCTTGATGACCATTGGACATCCCGATGAATCACGATTAGCAGGGGCAGTCCGTCAAGGGATTATGGATTGCATCGCGCTGATGACTGAAAAGCCGCCGCGTGGGTCTGCCCGTAGTTTTGGGCTTAAAGCCTTGCAACATTGGGCAGCGATGCTAGAAAAAAATACCAAAGATAGTTGGTCGCAAGCCTACCCCACCGGACGACCATTGTTATCCGTATTGACCAGTGCCTATTATTTCCTGAGCCCTGCTTTTGGCAAAACCATGCAAGCTGAGCGTGACACCTACGCCGATTTTCTGGACGAAGCCGCGCAGATTCTCAACAAGTCTGACTTAAAGAACGTTGCCCTGCGGTATCGGATGGCAGGCAAGGCATGGGATGGGTTGCTGTGTTCGTTACTGCCAGAAACAATCCCCATGTTGGATAAAGCGCGACTCATGATCGACATGAAAGCGGAACTCTTGCTAGAAAAAGGGAGCGCTGCTACGGATGAGATGGTGCGGTGTGAACAGACATTGAATACCCTCAAACAAGAAGCTGAATCTGATTTCCCGATGAGCGCCGCCGAGATTGCCGACTTGCGCCAAGAGATTCGCCGCCATGTGTTGTTGGTGCATGAGGCCGAAGCCGAAGCGGTGCGGGCGTTAGGGAATGCCATGTAATCCTGAAACTGATTGAGTCCACAAGGGGGGGGCGGGGCGGTCGCGGCGTAGCTGCGGTCACGTCGCCCCCCCCCAGCGTGGGTGAGCCATCACCTATCGCATTGCGGCGGTGATCTGGCGAGGTCACGCCACACTCACTATACCCTAGAATTGCGACAGCGCGCGCCCTCGCTTATAATGGCAACAGCATTGAATAACGAAATGGACATCAGATTATGGGTTTTGGTGATTTTTCTGCGCGATTCAAAAAGGCATCCGCTGCCAAACAAGCGGAAGACGCCACACAACAGGGGAATATTGATCCCGTCGAAGTTGAGGCAATCCGCGCACGTATCACGGGGGTTTTGGTGCGGGATGCACGGGTGGCCAAAGGCTTTAGCACAGAACACCTCGCGCAATTGATGTATGTCACCAATGATACCATCATCAGTTGGGAATTTGGGCAACGGTCTCCTAGCTTGCCCCAGCTAGAACTTTTAGCTTATTGGTTAGAAGTCCCCGTGAGCCATTTTATTTCTGGCACCGAAACACTCGTTAACCAACTAGGGGAACGCCAACTCGATCAATATGAATACCAAAAAATCCGGGATCATATGATCGGGACACAGGTACGCTTGTTACGGCAAGAACGCGGCTTTACAGTGGAGTACCTTGCCCAACAAACTGACATCGAGCTTGAAACCCTGCAAGCCTATGAATATGGTAACACCACCATTCCCATGACACATCTGGCTGTGTTAGCCAGCGCCTTGCGCGTGAATGTGACCCAGTTTTTGGAGGGGAACAATCGCGTGGGGAGCTTCTTACAAGCGCATGAACTTTTTGATGAGTTCCTAAAGATGAACCCCGAGGTTAGGGACTTTATTTCGCAGCCCGCCAATCAACAATATATTGAACTGGCGATGAAACTGGCAGAAATGGATACCCAAAAAATGCGCTTGCTGGCAGAAATGCTGCTCGAAATTACGCTGTAATCAAATCAACTGAAAGGACAACACCAGTGTCAGACGCAAAACGCTTACAAGCAAAAGGCATTCGTCAGTTCCAAGATCGGGACTATGAAGCCGCCATCGCCACATTTGTTGAAGCACAAGTCGCTTATGAGCAAGATGGTGACAAAATTGGTGTGGCAGAACAACAAGTTAACTCAGGCTTATGTTACCGTGCTTTAGAAAATTACGACAAAGCCCTTGAACTCATGGAAAATGGCTTAAAGGTCTTCAAAGAAGAAGGCGACGAACACCGCCAAGCCCAAGCAATGGGGAACATGGCATTGGTGTACACCAAACAAGGGAATAACGAACAAGCCACCACCTATTACCGTGAAGCAGCCGCCCTGTTTAAGGCGCAAGACGATGAAGATAACTATGCTGAAACGCTACAAGCGCTGGCGGATATGCAATTTAAAGCAGGTGACCTCACCCAAGCGGTCACTACCTTTGAGATTGCGCTGGAACATGTTGGCAACCCCAACATGCGCCAAAAAATGGCAAAACAGCTCCTTGTGGTTAAGAATCGTCTATTAGGGGAAAACCGCCCCAAAAGCGACCAACCCAGCCGCCGCGCACAGCGCAAGTTGCGCCGCGAAAACCCCGAAGAAGACGAATAACCCTCGCAGCCCCGCAACCTTTTCCCTACCTTGTGCGTACTATAAGGTAGGGAAATTACATGTTGAGCGCTATCAAGCTATTGTATGGCTCTCACATCAATGATAAGGAATAAACAAATGAAGATCATTGTTATGGCATTTGTAACGACGATCATTTGGGTGGTGGTCAGTGCTGTGATCCTTGCTTTGGCGATTGAAGGCAGTGGCGAAATCGTGCCGGCGATGCTGTTTGGGTTTGGGAGCGCAATGGTTTCTACCGCTGTTATGTGGACAACCTACCTCGAGCAAGAAGAAAATCAAACCTCAGCCACAACTGAAAAAGCCAAAAATAGCATGAGCAGTTATACCAATCAAGCTGAAGACCGCATGAACCTATTATGGGATCTGATGACCGAGGAAGAACGTGCAGACATGAAACAACGGCTCATGAGTTCTGTTAAAGATAGTGATGGCGAAATTTCAGTAGAATCTTTGCTCTATAATCAACGACAATAACGAAGACCCTGCCAATTTTTAATGGTAAATCATAGCGATTTTCAATCAACACATAAAGGCATGAAACCATGAATAAATACATCAATCTATTAGCGGCATTGACCATTGCGATTTGGGGCATTGTTGGCTTAATTATTTTGCTTGTTGCCCTCTTCGCCAATGGCAATATCATACAAGCCTTGTTATTTGGCTTCGGGGCGGCGATGATCTCAACAATTGTGATTTGGTCGGACTTATTTGAAAATTTAGAAAAGTTCGCTCAGCTTGATGCTGGTTACGAAAAAGCCAAAAATAACATGAGTAATCATGCCAATCAAGCTGAAGACCGCATGAATCTATTATGGGATCTGATGACCGAGGAAGAACGCGCAGACATGAAACAACGGCTCATGAGTTCTGTTAAAGATAGTGATGGCGAAATTTCAGTAGAATCTTTGCTCTATAACCAACGGCAATAGACAAATCTATACTGTACTTACAAAAAACGTCTTACGTGAAATCGGAAAATATACACGGCATTTACCGCATCACGTCGCCAACCGTCATAAAATCATAATATATGACGAGATAACTGTAGGGGCGGCAACCATGCCGTCCGCGATTCAAGCTGAAAATGCCAATTTCGGATGTGATATATCGCGTCCTTACTTCATTTCACATTAGGCACAAAAAAATATAAAAAAGGAATAGAAAATTATGGTGTCAGAACAAGTTGCGATTGACTCCCCATTTGGGTATCGCTCAACGGCTGCCGAAGTGATCGATGGGATCGATTTGAGTGGTAAAACGGCAGTTGTCACAGGCGGCTATTCAGGGATTGGAACCGAAACCGTCCGTGCATTGGCGGGCGCAGGGGCGCATGTGATTGTTGGGGCACGTCGCCCTGATGTGGCAAAAACCAATCTGGCGGATGTAAACGGCGAGATCACCATTCTGTCACTTGATTTAGCTGATCCGGCGTCCATTGATGCGTTCGCAGAGGATGTTAACTCACGGCTCACCACGTTAGAACTCTTGATTAATAATGCTGCTGTGATGGCAAATCCATTTTCGCAAGATGCACGAGGGTATGAAAGCCAATTTGCGACCAACCATCTGGGGCATTTTCAACTCACAGGGCGCTTGTGGGATTTATTGAAAGCGGCCAATGGGGCGCGGGTGGTGGCGTTATCGTCATCTGCCCATAGCCGTAACGGGTTAGACCTTGATGATCTCCATTTTGAAACACGGGAATATGAAAAATGGACAGCTTACGCCCAATCGAAGTCTGCCAATGCGTTGTTTGCTTTGTCGTTGGATAAACTTGGCGAACCGCATCAGGTGCGGGTGTTTGCGGTTGATCCCGGTGCGATTGCAACCCCATTACAACGTCACCTAACCATGGAAGAACAAATTGCCTCTGGCTGGTATGACAAAGATGGCAATATTCATGAATTGTTTAAATCCACCGAAGAAGGCGCATCAACAACGGTGTGGTGTGCGGTGTCGCCCTTATTAGATGGCATGGGTGGGGTGTTCTGCGCCAACTGCAATATCGCTGACCCTTGGAAAAAAGGCGACATGCCATTTATTGGGGTTCATGCCCATGTGCGGGATGAAGCCTTAGCCGAGGCCTTATGGGAAAAATCGGTTGCGTTAACAGGCGTGGCATTTGCCACATAAGACATAGAACGTATTCATTTCATCATATGGCATGATGCCCTAAACAAGTGCTTGATGGTTATGGTACGGTTTATCATTTTAGCTGTGTTATAATCCGAGGCCAATAAAATTTTCTAGTTAATATCTTTTAAGGGAGTACATATCATGCCGCATGATGAAACAATTTGGCATCAACCCAACACGGCTGTTTACACGCGCTATCACGGTGAATTATCCATCAATGATATTAAAGAGGTTATGGGGAATATCGGAACCTTTTATGAGGCATCCGACGCCATTCACATTCATCAGATTGTCGATGTGCGCGATGTGACACAGGCAAAAGTTGAGGAGTTAGCCGCGTATTTAACCATGCCAGAACATATCAAGTTTATGGAACAGCATGGCGAGCGTTTGGGCTGGCGACTCTATATTGGCCGAAAAGAGGATAAATTCTTCCAGATGTCGTTTGCGCTGATGGCACAAAAAAATAGTTATCGGATGCGTACCTTTGAAACCTTGGAAGAGGTCGAACAGTTTTTGGCTGAAGAAGGATAATATTTTTGCCAGAGTATGTCATGGTGATGTAACGGCACTTTATACTCTGGCAACAAGCTTATTTAAATTCAAGCCGAGCAAGGAAATGTCCCGGACGATCCAAAATTTCAGGGATGACATTGAGAACGCCCAAAAAAATGGGATAGATATAAATGAGTAGAAGTTCTAGCCATGCGGCATAGGATTCAACCGAAAATACCATAACCATCCACCAATAGATCGCCAAAAATAAAATATACGCGATGCGAATCAGGTTAGCTGAATAACGGCGCTGATAAATGGTTTCTTGAATGGTTTCGAGGGCGTCGGAGAGCAACTCAAATATACTATCTTCTTTACGGAGCTTGAGAGGTGATGCCATTGGATCAGCAGTGACCCGTTTTTGGTGATGCTCAAAGGCCATTTGGACAGTCTGGTTATAGCGCGGTAGCGATTCTCGATCCGCTAGGTCTAAAAGCGGCGTTTGCAATTGTGTGCCTGAGCTTGGATACGTGGTACGGACAATTCTTTTATTGATCAGTTGCGTGATAAAAATATACCTGAGACGTGGGTGTTGCCGTCTTTTTCGTCTTTTACTCACACCCTCAATAGGCAAAATACTCAGTGGATGATGTGTATCATTCGCTAGAACAAGCGTTGTATGGTCTTCTAGTTGAAAGACATATTGAAAGGCGTTTTGTTCAAGCAAATCTTTAGGGATATATGGTTTTTTAACTTCGGGGTGTGGATGGTATCGAAGCGCCATCACTTTTGAAAACCCTAATGGAACGAGCCTTTTTTCAAAAATTTTTTGAAAGGCTGGTTCGGGGTCTTTTTCAGTGAAGCGACTATAGGCTTTCCATTTGCTTAACATGTCATTTTTATTGTCGAGAGTGTTAAACACGGCCACCAATGCCGCCACAATGGTAATCCCCATAGCGATAACCCCAAACGCAATGTTTTCAAAATACCACATCATCATTGCGGGGATAAAAAGCAGGGATTGCCATAAAAATGTGCGGATGAGAATCATTTGGCGTGTTGGAATTACAGATGGACTATTTTTATGGGGAAGTGTTCCCGCCGGGAGTACCATTCCTAATACCATATAGAGTGCCGTGTAGATCATTAAGAGCCCCATTAGATAGTTGAAATCAGGTGACCATTGGGTGTCTTCTATCAATATAGAGGGTGTAAATGCTGCGTTGTAATAGCCTGAATGTTGGTCGCCAACCCTAACTGTGCGGGTGTCCACATGATCATGTTCGATCCGCTCCAACATATTTGTTTCAGGGTTTTGATAGCTGTAAAGAACCTTATCACGACCTAAAACTTCCAACACCTCAAATGTTATCGGGATGCCACCCTCACGGTATGCGTCTATCTCTGTTCGCTGATCAAATGATTCTGACGAAAACAATAAGCCCATGACCGCCATAAGCGGTATCATGAATATGCATCCCCCCACAAGCAGAATGACAAAGCCCCCTAAAACAAGACCACGGATTTTGTCTTTTAAAATGCTGAAGGTATTTTTTGTTGGGTTTTCTTCGGACATCGGTTTCAGAGACTAATGGGTTTGTATTGTTATCTTTTAATAATACATTATAGAGTCCAAAAATGAGTATCAAAAAAGCAGTTGTAATTGCTCTAGACGGGTTAATCCTATAGATTTTTGGTAGTGGTTAAAAGGTAAGTGATGAAAAGAGATATAATGCTGCTTATCATGATAAAAGAAACCGTTACCTATAACTGTAGTCGGTGTGGCAGCATTAATATCGTGCGCAATGGTACGAATAAATGCGGGAATGCGCAATATCATTGTAAAGACTGTGATGCGTACCGCGTTTTAAAACCACAATGCCGCCACACCGTTGAAGAAAAAGCCCAAATCTTGAGCGCCTATCGCGAACGAATGAGTTTACGCGGTGTGGAACGTATCTTTAGGGTGTGTCGCCAAACAGTGACCCGTTGGTTAACACACTATGTGAATCATCTCCCGACCGTTGCCCAAACTTTATTGCCAAAACGGGCGGATGATGTTCTGGAAGTCGATGAAGCATGGTCATTTGTGGCCAAACGGGACCAAAAACGATGGTTATGGACAGCACAATGCCGCCGTACCCGCCAAATTGTGGCGTTTGTCATTGGTGACCGCAGTGAACAGACTTGTCACCAGTTATGGGATCAGATTCCAATCGCTTACCGTTCGTGTCCATCATACAGCGATTTTTGGAAAGCTTACGCCACCGTGTTTCCTGAAGAAACACACCAGCAAGTGGGCAAAGAGACCGGACTCACGGCTCATCAAGAGCGATGGTATGGCACTTTGCGGCAGTGGTTGGGGCGATATACACGAAAAACCTTATCGTTTTCCAAATCTGATTTTTATCATGAGTTGGTGACTCGCTGGTTTATCATTGAGCATAATCGACGAATGGCTTTATCACTTACTACTTAACCACTACCAGATTTTTAATGCCTAGAGAATGGTTAGGCATTTATAGTGGCGGCAAAAAGTGTTGTAAGGCTTTCACCACACCATCCTGATCATTGTCGGTGGTAATGTAATCAGCAATGGCTTGGGTAGCCGGAGCAGCATTGCCCATCGCAACCCCAATCCCTGCCGCTTTTAACATCGGAATGTCGTTTTCCCCATCGCCAACCGCAAGCACTTGCTCCAATGTGACACCATAATGCGCCGCCACTTTTTCTAGGGCATATCCTTTTGAGGCGTGGTTGGGCAAAATTTCTAATGAGATTGGTTTCCCTTCTTTGATCAGGTGGGCGGGAAGCGCTTCGACAAGCGTAAACGCCTCGGATGGGTAATCTTGTTCTAAGGTATCACGCAGTTTGCGAATAGTTTCAGCTGTATCCCAAATGACGAGTTTATGGATGCGGTGTGCTTGGGGGGTGAGGTCACCAATCGCTTGTGGTGGTGCTTCCCCAAGGCTGATCACATAATCGGTATAGTTGTTCTGTTGTCCAGTGAAAATATCGGTTACTTGATAGGCAAGGGCGGTGCGATTTTCTTGGGCAAGGCGTGTGAGGATGGCGGTGGCGATGGTCGATGGTAGCGTTTCCTCATGAAAAATATCCCCATTGGCGTGATGAATCACCGTTCCTTGTAGGAAAATACCCAGTGTGGATAATTTTAGCTGTTGAATCACATCAACGGCGGTCATTAAGCGGGCGCGTCCAGTGGCAACCACGATTTTATACCCTGCATCTTGCACGGCTAATAAGTAGTCTATGGTGGTTGGGCTTAGCTGGTGGTCACTATTGAGTAACGTTCCATCCATATCTAGTGCAATCAAGCGAATATCTGACATAAGTGTTTCACCCTCTGTTGGTGGTTGGGCGGTCGAGTATTGCTTCGTATGTTGGATCATACGGTTTGTGATCCCTAAAAGGCAATAGACGCCTTCCATCTGCTGGCCTTAATTTAATCGATCTATAACCCTTGATGAGTAGTCCATTAATTTGCGTGGCATTCCAGATCGCTTGGGCTATAGTCATATTGTGTATAGCAAGTCTATTTGAGTTATATGGAGACCATATTTTATGCGTAAACTAAGCGCACTTTTCGTAATTTTGGCCATGCTTGTTGTGGCTGTTGTACCCAGCTTTGCTCAAGATGAAGATGCAACCATTGCTGATATTGTTGTTGCCTCTACCGAAGCTGAAGAACCAGAATTTACCGTATTATTGACCGCTGTCGGTGCTGCTGACCCATCTGTTTTGGAAGCCCTCAGCAACCCAGACGCTGAATTAACCGTATTCGCGCCAACCGATGCAGCTTTCGGTGCTTTGATTGAAGCTCTCGGTGAAGATGCCTTCAACGAAATTGTTGCAGACACCGAAGCGTTGACCAACATTTTGCTCTACCATGTGGTAGAAGGTGCTGTCATGGCTGAAACCGTTGTTGGTTTAGAAGATGATACTGAAGTCCCCACCCTCTTAGAAGATGCTAGCATTACCGTAACCTTTGGCGACGATGGCGAAGTATTTGTCAATGACGCTGAAGTTATTGTAACGGACATTGCTGCCGCTAATGGTGTTATCCACGTTATTGACGCTGTACTTGTTCCAGCAGCAGGTGATGATATGGACATGGATGACGAAGACATGGATGACATGGACGACGAAGACATGGATGACATGGATGACGAAGACATGGACGACATGGATGACGAAGACATGGAAGACATGAGCGACGAAGACATGGACGACATGATGATGGACTTGACCATTGGTGAACTTGTTGTCGCTGCTGCTGGTGATGAAGAAGAACCAGAGTTTACCTATCTTTTGACCGCTGTCGGTGCTGCTTCTCCTGCTGTTTTAGAAACACTCACAGATCCAGAAGCTGAATTGACCGTATTTGCTCCAACTGATGCTGCTTTTGAAGCCCTCATCGAAGTATTAGGCGAAGAAGCATTCAATGGCTTGTTGGAAAGTGAAATATCTGTCACCAGCATCTTGCTCTACCATGTAGTAGACGGCAAAGTTTACGCTGAAGATGTAGTTGCTTTAGAAGACGGTAGTGAAGTTCCCACCCTCTTAGAAGGTGCTAACCTCGTTGTAACCTTCGGTGATGACAACGAAGTGTTTGTGAACGGTATCCAAGTTTTGATTACTGACATCGAAACGGCTAATGGCGTGATTCACGTTATTGATGGCGTACTCGTTCCTGAATTGCCAGAATAACCCTAAGCTACATGCTTAAACATTAAGCTGCATAAGCGCCCCTTGATTGGGGCGTTTGTGTTTTAGGGATTTACCATCAAACTACCCCTAAACCAAAAATAAACCAGAGTTAACTTTAAACTATAGTCATTGCGCTTATTTGTCTTAAAGGGTGTTCTTGACTGAAAGTGCCCAAACACGCACAATCTATACCATATATCCCACACCTATCTTATTATATAGAAAGAGTCACCCGCATATGGCATCCGATGATCCCTTAGCTGCACCTAGCATATGGCGGACACCGTCTGATTCCCAACAAAGAACAAAACCTCAAAGCCGTTTGCGGCGTCAAACCTCCATGTTGTTGCCGGTTCTCATTGCCATCATTATCTTATTGCCTGTTGGGTATTTAGTTCGCGAGTTACTCACGCCCAATATCGATTTGTGGCAGCAAATGTGGGATACCTTTTTACCGAATATGGTCGAGAATACGATCATCTTAACGGTTGGGGTTGGGGTTGGGTCACTGGTGTTAGGGGTTAGCTTTGCATGGCTTACTAGTATGTATGACTTTCCGTTACGGGCGATATTTGATCATGCTTTGTTATTACCGCTTGCCATTCCCAGTTTTATTATGGGGTTCATCTTTATGGCGACCTTTGATTTCGCCGGCCCTGTACAAACGCAATTGCGCGCATGGTTTGGTGACAGCGCCCCCAGTATCCCAATCCGTTCGGCTGGTGGGTTGATTATTGTCATGACCTTGGTGTTGTATCCGTATGTGTACATTTTGGCGCGGGCGGCTTTCCGTGAACAAGCAGCGAGTACATTTGAAGCAGCACGTGTGATGGGCTATAGCCGCACCCAGACCTTTTTCCGTTTGGTGATGCCCCTAGCGCGTCCGTCGATTGTGGCAGGGGTAACCTTAGCGATGATGGAAGCGATGACGGATTATGGAACCGTGGCCTTTTTCAGTTTTCCAACGTTGAGCGAGGGGATTGTTCGTCTGTGGAATGTGCGCTTTGATCGCGAAACCGCAACCGAACTGGCCTCTTTACTACTGATGTTTGCTTTGGGCATGATCCTGTTAGAGTGGGCATTACGGGGACGGGCGAAATATTATCAACAGGGGGGGAGTCGGGGCAAACGCCCTGCACGGCAAATGTTACGCGGATGGAAACGCTGGTTTGCGGTGAGTGCCTGTCTCGGATTGTTGAGTGTAGCGTTTATTTTGCCTGCGACACAACTGATTGTTTGGTCTGTTAAAGAAATTGATAGTCCAACTGTTGGTGGTTGGGATACTGCAATTTATATGGATTATGTCTGGAATACAGTGCGGCTGTCGGGGGTAGCAGCAGGACTCATCATTGGGATGTCAGTTGTTGTGGCACACGGCACACGGAGCAACTCTTTAACAGGGCGTCGTCCATTAGCGCGGTTAATCAGCCGCTTTGTGACGCTGGGTTACGCAATGCCGGGGGCAGTGGTTGCGGTGGGTGTGTTGCTCTTGGTCGCTCCGATTGACCATCAAGTGACTGATTGGGTTGAAGAAAACCTAGGACGAACAGACCGTAGTTTATTATTTACGGGTACGATGACCGGATTAATTTATGCCTATTTGGTGCGGTATATGTCGGTTGGGTTTAGTAGTGTGGATTCGAGCTTTCAAAAGGTAACCCCCACAATGGAGCAAGCAGCGCGGACTATGGGGGCGCGTTCATGGCGTGTTTTGTGGCGCATTTATGTACCATTACTCAGCACAGGGATGGCGGCTGGCGCGATTTTGGTTTTTGTCGATGTCATGAAAGAGATTCCCGCGACCTTGTTACTACGTCCCTTTGGGATGGATACACTGGCCTTGTGGACATACTTCCTCGCTATGGAGGCTTTTTGGCAAGCGGCGGCGATCCCGTCTCTGACGATTTTAGTAGTTGGGCTGTTACCCGTGCTCTTGCTAATGCGTGTGGGAGATCGGGGAGCGCAAGATCGGGCTTCCTGACCGCTGACGATAAGGCCGCAGGATCGTGGCGGGGGCGGCGCGGACGCGCTTTGCGCGTGAGCGGCTTTGCCGCTCGGATGGCGATGCCATCCCCGCGCCGCCCCCACGATCCTGTGGGATGAATGAAGAGAGTAAATAACATAATGACAATCATGATTGACTATCAAGGGGTAACGAAGCGCTTTGGTGACAATATCGCCCTAAATAACATCACGTTACAGGCGATAACAGGCGAAATTATAGGCTTACTCGGTTCAAGTGGTTGTGGTAAAACCACGACCTTACGCTTATTAGCGGGCTTGGAGCGTCCGGATGAAGGGCGGATCTGCATTAACGGGCAAACCATGAGTGACCAACAAACGTGGGTCGAACCGGAAAACCGTCAGATTGGGATGGTGTTTCAAGATTATGCGTTGTTCCCCCATTTAACGATTGAAGCCAATATCGCGTTCCCACTCCATAAAATGTCGCGTCAGGAGCGGCGTTATCGTGTGCAAGAGCTGCTAGAGTTGGTACGCCTGCTAGAGGATGATCCATTACTGGCAAAGCGCTATCCACATGAAGTCAGTGGTGGGCAGCAGCAACGGGTGGCGTTAGCGCGGGCATTAGCACCACAACCGAATGTGATCTTATTAGATGAGCCGTTTTCCAATTTAGATGCTGAATTGCGGAAATCAACGCGCGAGGATGTGCGCCGTATTTTAAAATCTACCAATACAACTGCATTATTTGTGACGCATGATCAAGAGGAAGCCCTGAGTATTAGTGATCGGGTGGCGATGCTGCGCCGTGGGGAATTGCTGCAAGTGGGCACACCACAAGAAATCTATTGGCGTCCAAATGATCGGCGGGTGGCAAAATTTATTGGTGAGGCGAATTTCATCAATGGCGAGGCCAATGGGTCTCGTGTGGATACGGTGTTAGGGAACTTGCCTTTAGCCGAACCAGCGAATGGGGCGGTGGAGGTCATGATCCGTCCGGAACGGATTGAGCTTGTGCCTGACTCTACTGGAGAATATATAGCAACCCAGGTTCAATTTTTAGGGTATGACCAACTGACAACCATTCTATTGCCAAATGGCGAAACTGTTAACTCAAGAACCCGCGCACGGATTGATTTGCATGATGATACCAAAGTGAACCTAACCGTTCTTGGGCGGGTTCGTGCTTATCCACAAACATAACCCACAAGCCGCAGGAACTTGTCCTGCGGCTTGTGGTACAGAAAGATATTGTTGACTTAGTTTTCGCTAAAGCCAAAACCAGCGGCTTCTAACAGTTCTACAGCAGGGGTTTGCAATGCACCGTATTCCCATAAGCTATAGCTGAGGTCGAGATCGAATTCCCATTGTGCAATGATTTCATTGGGTTCAGCGTTAAAGTTAGTGGGGTATTCAAAGTTACTACCGGGGAAGCCAGTCGGCTCGCCGCTTTGACCTTCTAAGCTGCTGAGCCATTCAATGAATGCAATCGCTTCTTCAACATTTTGAGCACCAGCGGTTACCCCTGCACCATTAATATTGTAGAAGGTGCCTGTGGTGTCTTGGTTTGCCCAAATAGGTTCTACATTAAAGTCTGGGTTTTCATTTAGCAACCGCCCCAAGTAGTAGTGGTTGGTGACGGCTACATCACATTCGCCAGCGGCAACAGCTTCTAGTTGACGGGTGTCGCTATCAATGTAGATGGGATCATTGGCAACAATGCCCTCAACAATACTGCGGGCTTCGTCTTCACCTAAATGAAAGATTAAGCTACTGAATAATGATACTTGGTAGATGTGGCTTGCAGGGCGCATACACAAGCGGCCAGCCCACATGGGATCCGCTAAATCTGCATAGGTGGTAAGCGCCGCACGTTCTTCATCACTGACATTGTCGGGGTTAATCATGATGGTGCGTACCCGTTGGCTAAGACCAAACCAGCGGTTGTCGGGGGCACGTTGGGTTTCGTCAATATTTTCTAATAACACATCAGACTCAACCGCTTGCAGTAAACCTTCTTCGGCAGCTAAGGACAAAACGCCCGCATCAATCACCAAAAGGATATCGGCTGGGGTACGGTCGCCTTCAGCACGGAGCCGCTCTAGTAATTCACGGGGTGACCCTTGTGAGACACGCACTTCAATGCCTGTGGCGTCAGTAAAGGCTTGGAAGGGTTCTTCAATAGCACCATAGTGCCGTGCCGAATATAAATTGACAACACCACCATCTTGGGCGCTGACGGTAGCAGATTGGCTGGTAATAAATCCCCCTAATGCCAATGCCAACACAAGGCTAGCAATTATTAAACGGTGTTTCATGGTGTAGCTCTCCTAAAATAGTTCCTGATTCATGTGCCATTATTGTGAGCGTCAGACCCACCCCCGTCAAGAACCCCCGTTATGACTTGCCGCTAACCATCGATAGTTATGGTTTTAACGTCAGTTAACCACAATATTGGGGTGTGTTGTGCTTTAGATGAAGCCATGATGCACTTTCAATTGAACCCAAATAAAAGTGTTAATTAAGTGTAAAACCACACCCTTTCTGAACCCTTTTTTTCAGGTTTTCTCGACTATAAAAACAGACGCTACAATAATCAATGAAAGTGAAAAAACAAATGATGCCGACTGTACTCCATGTTGAAGATGATAAAATGATTGCGACCGTTGTGCGTGTGGTATTAGGAAAAATGGGAATCGATGTGATTAATGCTGAAACGGCTACCGAAGGCCTTAAAATGGCGCGTGAGCACATCCCCGATGCAATTTTGATGGATATTTGGTTGCCAGATACCATGAATGGGTGGGAAGCCACCGAACACTTAAAAGCGGATGCTGCATTAGCGCATATTCCCGTTGTAGCAGTCACCGCACATGGTGGGTGGGATGCACAGAAAAAAGCAGAAGCCTGTGGTTGTGAAACCATCTTGACCAAGCCATTTATGTTGGATGACTTGCAAAACTGTGTATCACGATTATTTAGCTAAATGGAAATGTGCAAAATAAGTAAGGCTGTTACATGATTTTAAACACATGTGGGAGGGACTACCGATTTAGCCCCTCCCTTAGGTAATCTTACCCCGCACTGCGCCGATATTGGCGGATGGCGAGTGGGACAAAGACTGCATAAATCCCGATGAGCCATAAGACTGCCATGAGTTCGTCATCTGTTGGCAACCCTAAGATCAAACTCCGAACGGTGTTTGTGACCACCGTGATGGGTTGATTTTCCGCAAAGGCTTTTAATACAGGCGTCATATTGTCGGTTGGCACAAATACTGAACTGGCAAACACCAGTGGGAATACCCACACAAACCCCGCCACTTGTGCCGTTTCGGGATCTTTAACGACCATCCCTACAAATGCGAAAATCCAAGAAAAAACATGGCCAAATGCGATCACTAGCATAATGGCTAAAATTGCATTTCCTGCGCCATTTTGAAAACGGAAGCCAATCATATACCCTACCAAAATCATGAGGAGGATAACAAAAATATTACGGATGCTATCGGCAATGGTGCGCCCGGCAAGCACCGCAGAGCGTGCCATTGGCAGCGACCGAAAGCGATCCACCAACCCCTTTGACAGGTCAGTAGCTAAGCCAACGGTGGTTGCAGTGCCACCGAATAACACGGTTTGCACCAAGATGCCCGGCAACAGATAGTTGATGTATTCTCCGCCGGGGGTGTTGATGGCGCTCCCGAATACATAGGTAAACAGTAGCAAAAACATCACCGGTTGAATGGTGGAAAAAACGAGTAATTGCGGTACGCGCAAATAGTACATCAAGTTACGCCAAGTCATTACCATAGCATCGGTAAAATTCCATGAAAGGCGTTGTAAGGTGCTTGCATTTTGTGGTGTTGTGCGTTGGATAGTGCCTAGTGTTTGTTCACTCATTGGTGTCGTTCCCCCTAATTTATTCAGTAATGGTCAAAAAGACTTCATCTAATGTCGGACGCCGTAAGGCAATGTCATCAAGCGCGATCTGTTGGTCATTTAACACTTTGACCGCATCTAGCAGGCTTTGCGTGCCATGTGGAACTGAGATGTTGATCTTGGCGTGGTTTGGATCAACTTGGGGCGCTTCATTCATTAGATCCGCTAAGAGTCGTTGCGCATCCTCCAATCGGGTGGGATCATTCACGCGCAGTTCTAGCACTTCTCCCCCCAGATTAGCCTTGAGTTCGTCTGCTGTGCCTTGCGCAATCACTTTACCTTTATCAATCACAGCAATGTAGTCTGCCAGTTCATCCGCTTCTTCAAGATATTGAGTGGTTAACAGTAGCGTCGTGCCATCGCTGACCAACCCACGAATGGTTGCCCACAAATCGCGGCGAGTGCGGGGGTCTAAGCCGGTGGTGGGTTCATCCAAAAACAAAACCTGTGGACGCGCCACAATACTGGCGGCTAAATCTAAGCGCCGCCGCATCCCACCCGAATAGGTTTTAATGGTACGGTTGCCAGCCTCGGTTAACGAAAATTGCGCTAGCAATTCATCAGCGCGGTCTTTCGCTACCCGACGCGGCATATGGTAGAGCTGACCAACCATCATGAGGTTCTCGCGCCCCGTTAGGTTTTCATCCACGGCAGGATACTGCCCCGCCAAGCCGATAATATCACGAGCCTGATCGGGGTTTTTGAGCACATCTACCCCCGCCACCCGTGCAACACCGCTATCGGCTTTGAGCAGGGTGGTCAAAATACGAACTAAGGTTGTTTTACCGGCTCCATTGGGGCCTAACAAGCCCAAAACTTTTCCCGCTTCGGCTTTGAGCGATACCCCGCCGAGGGCTTGAACGCTCCCAAAACTTTTGTGGATGTTTTCCACGAAAATATCATTCGTCATGTGTTTTCCTTTTTGGTTGATGTTATGTATGCTTATGCTGTCGGCAGTTCTGCCCGAATGAGGATTTCTAGTGATGCGGCAATGTCTAGCATCGGTTGATTATCTTTTTGAGCGCGGCTTAAAATCATAGCGCCTTCGACTGCTGCCACAATCGTTTTCATTAATCGGATCGCGGTGGCATCATCAAAGCCACTGGCAACTAATTTTTCTTTAAACACCTCATGAACATTGCCATAAGCCTCCGCACAGGCTTCGCGCAAGCGCTCGCTATGGGTGGCGGTTTCCAGTACGACACTAGCCAGTGGCGCCCCCACACGGCACTCATGGGCGGCTAGATGTTGCGCCATAAACTCGATGTGATACCGAACCGCTTTGGCCGGATCATCATGTTGGGCAAGATTGTGCCGCAGCAATTCTTGAATCCCACGGCTTTTTTGGCGAATAGCTTCGGCAACAATTTCTTCTTTGCCGTCAGGGAAGTAGTGATACAACGATCCCTTGGGGGTTTGGCTGAGCTTAACAATCTCGTTTAAGCCGGTGCCGTTGTATCCTTGTCGTTCCAACAATTCGGACATCGTTTCTAAAATGCGGTTTTTTGTTTCGCTCATGGTCTGTATTATAACGACTGGTCTAATAGCTTGCATTATAACGACTGGTCTAGTTAGGGTGCAAGTTAGAATTGTATAAGAAATGGTGAAGGGGAGGTGGTAAATGGGGGGGGACTGCATATCAAGCGTACCCAATATGGATCAAGTTGTTTGACAAACCCCCAAAAGTAAATAAAATAGGCGCAGTTTGTTTTATTGTCCTCGAGGTAGCCATGCAAACGCAAACATTAACACCCTTTATCGAAAAAACGCATTGTACTGTTTATCAACATTCACCAACGATCTATGAATATTGGTTGCATCAAGCGACTAAGGCGGCAGTGGATGATTGGATGGCGGCATCATTAGAAGTCGTCCAACAAATGCCACCGGGTAAACTCCCCCATACGATTGTGAATACCCCAACAGGGATTGCCCCCCTCAATTATACGATGATGAGCTTACGTAATTGGATGAAAGATAACCCAGAATATGCCTACACCATGAATGGGAAGTTGGCGCTCATGCTCCCCAATTCATTTTTTAGCACTACGATCACAGGTATGGTGAAGGCGTTTTCCCGTAACAAGATACAGGTGAACGTTTTTGGGATTAATGAACGCCAAGACGCGATTGATTGGCTGGTTAAAGTGACAGAATAAGCCGCTATGGTGTCAGGGGTTTTTGCATCAAATGAACGCTGTTGACCCCGATTAAGTGGCTAATACCAATTGGTACAATGGATGTATGAATCACCTGATACCCAATCCGTTCATACAGGGCACGGGCGCGGGGATTCTTGCCAATCACTTCTAACGACATCGCCCGAAACCCATTGTTGATGGCGTGTGCTTCTGCATGGGCTAATAGTTGGCTGCCGATGCCTTTGCCCCGCGCCGCTGCACTCACGGCAATGGATTCCACATGTAAACTATCTTTCGGGTGTTTGCTGCTGAGCAACCCTAACCCCAACAAGCGGAAAATTCCCGACCAGCCATAATGCCGATTCATAATGGTGATGGTTGGCTCCAAAAAACCTGTTGTACCATCGTGCATTCCCAAAACGCCTAAAACTTGATCCGCTTCCAAAGCTAGGATCGTGTGTTGAGGCTGAAAGCTATCTGCAAACAGGGCTTCCATACGCGGTCGATCAGACCCTAAGAAGGCTGTCATTTTGCTGGCAAACGCATCGGCATAAATCGTGGCGGCAGCAGCCGCGTGTTGTGCGGGTAGATCATGCAGTAGTGTTATGCTCATGGGGTGGGTTTGATTATCCTTGTTGTGCTGAAATTGTTTTTTCATGGTCTAATATAGCGGCTTTGCGCTTAATGCCCCAACGGTATCCACTCAGATCGCCATTTTTGCGAACCACCCGATGGCAGGGAATCACCAGCGCGACCGAATTGGTAGCACAGGCACGCGCTACAGCGCGGGACGCTGTTGGCTGGTCGATCATGTTTGCTAAATCTTGATACGAACGGGTTTCGCCATAGGGGATTTTACGCAACGCATCCCAAACTTTACGCTGAAAACTGGTTGCTTGGATGTCTAAAGGCAAATCAAACGTTTGCTGATCCGATTCAAGGGATGCGACCACCTGTTGCACCCAACCCTGAAGGTGATCATCATCAGCCGCCACATGAGCATGGGGGAAGTCTGCTGTTAGTTCATGGGTGAGCGTTTCGGGGTCATCCCCTAAACTGATAGTACAAATCCCATGCTCAGTACGGGCAATGAGGATATATCCTAATTTACATGAAGCTGTTGTATAGGTGATGCTTGTGGCAGCGCCACCCTTGCGATAGGTGATTGGGGTCATGCCGATGGTTTCCTTTGACTGTTCATAAAATTGACTGGTTGTGGTGTAACCTGCGGTGTAAAGTGCTTCGGTAATGGTGTCGCTGGTTTTCAAAAATTGCTTGACCTGCCCTTGCCGAATGCCATCTGCATATTGACGGGGTGATACCCCAACGATCCGCTTAAAGGTGCGTTGCAAGTGATGCGGACTCATTGCAAATGCTGTGGAGAGCATCGCTAATGTGGGCAGCTTTTCATGAGGACGTTCAAGATAGCGGCAAATCTCGATCATTAAATCTATATTGGGATCGCGTTGGGGCTGATCAGTCGGATTGCAGCGCTGGCACGCACGATACCCGGCATTAAGGGCTTGGTCAGGGGTTTCAAAAAATTGTACATGTTGCTCATAGGGGCGGCGGGATGGGCAGGTCGGGCGGCAAAAAATCCCCGTCGTTTTGACCGCATACACAAACACCTGATCATAGTTTGGATCACGCTGTAAAACGGCTTGCCACATATCATCACGCTGCATGGTGTTCTCCTTTAATTTTTCTCATTATAAGCAAGTCTCAGGAAAGGATCTATCAGATTCTTGCGCATCAAATTTTGTATATCTTGTCGAATGTGGTATACACTGTTCTATAGTGATATATGCCATCATTGAAGAGCCACAAGAAACCATATGAATAAACAAACGTTATGGACAGATGAATATTTAGATGCCAAGCGCCTTGAAGGGGATCCACCGGCGGACGAGTTGGTGACGTATGTCTATGAAAACGGACTGGTTAGCAATTTTAATACGCTGTTACGGACAGTTGGTGATGGATCGATTGCTGGGTTCCCCAATGTGAAACCCTATTTGGATCGCTATCTAGCGGAAACAGGAGATTTACCCGCATGGTTTCATATTGAATCGTTCCATCGGAGCCAAAAATTTTTTGCTGAAAATGAAATCCCCATTTTGGCATGTTTGTTATTTGCGTCGCTCCCCATGAGTTTTGCGGCAGCTAAGGGGGCTGAGGTATTGGTGCATACCCACCGCATGACCGCTAACCCATACCGGCGTAATTTGGAAACCATCCAAATGTTACGCGACACCATGCGCCCAGATGGTATTGACCCCAACGGCGCAGGGATTCAGACCTTGCAAAAAGTCCGATTGTTACATGCTGCGAGTCGCTATTTATTGCTCAAAGGGGGATGGGATGTCGAGCATTATGGTGTACCCATTAATCAGGAAGATTTAGCAGGTACAGCGTTGCTATTTTCCTATATTATTGCAGAACGGATTCACTATTTTGGTACGCTCAAAATGAGCAAAGAACAAATTGCTGACTACATCCACATGTGGAAATTTTTCGGGAGTAAGATGGGCATCCAACTTGAGCTATTAGCTGATACCGAAGCCGAGGCCAAATATCTCAGTGATAAAATTAAACAACGGCATCATGCACCCTCAGAAGCAGGGCAGTTGCTCACCCAAAGTTTACTAGATTTGGTGCAAACCTATTTGCCTGATGTTGCCAATTTATGGGCAGACCCCGCCCTAATTTTGCGGTATTTTTGCGGCAATGAGATCGGGGATATATTAGGGGTTAAGAAAAGCCCGATCAGTTATGCCTTGCCAGCTTTTCATGGCGTGGCGACCGTCTTAAATCGGCAAACATTTTTGCGTCCTGCGACGCTGGCCATGTTCCACCGTATGTTTGATAACATGTATGAAACGCGCTTTATTGAAAAAATTGAGCGTAGACGCGCCTCTTATAGTTTGCCAGAGCGTTTAACACGATCTTGGAAGATGAATAGTACAACGATGTTCTCTGAAATGGTCGATGACGTGCTTAAGAATCCTGAAAATATTAAAGATCTCGAAGATACGATTCGTTAACCGAACCATATAACATACGTCTTATGCGAAATCGAAACTATGCAGGCAATTTATTGAATCGTGCTGTCAAAAGCCGCAAAATCATGACAACAAATGTCTAATGCTAATGCTTATGGGCGGAGACATAGCGCCGCCCAAAATAGCAGGCAAATACTTGATTTCACATCAGGCATAAAATATAAAAAAGGAAAAGACACCATGTATAGACTACTGATTGTTATCATTATTTTAGGAACCTTAGTTTCTGCAACGGCTGCGCAATCGCCAGTCGATTTTGACCAAATTAAAGCGGATGCCGAAGCGCAAATTGTGGTTGATATGGAGGCATTAGATGTTCCCGAAGGCAGTACGCCAGAATTACAAATGCACTTAGTACGTAACAAACGGATTTCAGCAGCGTATTCGATCATTTATTTGCAAAACCCTGACCTCAATTGGATGGGGTTGGCAGCGTTGGCCTCGGATTTAGTGGGGCAACAACTGACCTCGTTACAAGAACAAGGTGCGCCTTCGTTGTTCCCTGAGCAATATCAAGCTATTGCTGATGGCAATAAAGGTGTTTATGACGATATTTACTGGCAGCATGTGGCCTATGTTGAAGGTGGTATTGAAGCGATGGAAGCCGCAGGCGAAGAAGGGCTCATCACTGAGATGGTTGTGGAGTCTTGGCGGGAAATTGACAAGGGAACCGAAGAAGGGCTTTATCAAGGTGCCTATTTAATGGTGGCCTATGAACAAGAATTTGTGCTGCAACCCATTGTCTATGCTGACCACGTTGAGTTTTACGCCGCCTCAACCGCCTTGGTCGATCTCAATTCGCCAGTTCCTAACCATGATGTGCCGTTTACGGGGGCAAACATTGCTGAACTTGATCTGCGCATGGATTGGATGGTCAACGATATTACCGCCGAATGGTTTATGATGACGGATGAGCAAGTTCAACTTGTGCTAGAAACGCATATCGAATTTATCATTCGTACCAAAGATGAAACCTTCCGCGCTCAAATGGTAGATACGCTTTGTGATGGGGACGCCGATTGCATCAGCAATCTAGATGCTACTTGTGACATCGATGCCGACGTGGCCTGTTATATCGATGCCTTAGGCGAATAACTGTTAAGCTACCTTATAGTTGACGAGATAAATATAGTGACGGCATATATCGCGTCCCATAGGTGTCAAGTTAAGCGTTTTATGTGATTCCTGTGGGCGTCGGTGGCTCAAAGCCACCGCCTAAATTGGTCTGTAAGCCCATGAATGGGGCTGCAATTCGCCCAGAACACTCGTAAGGGAGGGTTTGCAAACCCTCCCTTACCCCAAAAAGCGGTTTTGAAAGGATTTTTTGACCTATGAGCAGTCAATCAGCCTCCTTTTGGGGGCTTCCAAACACCCTAGCCCGATGCCTTGAGCGTCGGGCAACGCCGATAAATCCTTAACTTGACACGCATAGGACGGCATATATCGCGTCACTACTTTATTTCACATCAGGCATATAGAAGTATATATGTTGATTGTGTGAATGAATGGGGAGAGAAAAATGGATAAAACAAAACTATGGACAGATGCCTTTCTGGATGCCAAACGTTTAGAAGGCGATCCCGTAGCCGATGATTTGGTGCGATACGCATATAACCATAATCTGGTCAGCGATCTAAACTCGCTATTAAAAGCCATCGGGGATGGCTCGTTACGCAACCAAGCCGATGAATTAGATGTGCTGTTAGATCGCTATTTAGAGACAACGGGCAACGTTCCAGAATGGTTTCAGCCAGAATCGTTTAAGCGTTGCCATGATTTTTTTGCGGAAAATGAATTGCCGATTATGGCTTGTTTACTATTTGCGGCCTTGCCCATGAGCTTTGCTGCCGCTAAAGGGGCAGAGGTGCTGGTGCATACCCACCGGATGACCAATAATCCCTTTCGGCGGAATTTAGAAACCATCCAAATGGTGCGTTCTGTGATGGCGCCTGATGGGATCGATATTCATGGGGAAGGCATCCAAACCTTGCAAAAGGTGCGCTTGCTTCATGCGGCAGTACGGTATCTATTACTCAAAAATGGATGGGATGTGGATACCTACGGTGTCCCGATCAATCAAGAAGATCTAGCCGGGACGAGTATGTTATTTTCGTATGTGGTGGCGGTACGCTTGCCCTATTTTGGAACCCTCGGCATGGATAATCAACTGATTGAAGATTACATCCATATGTGGAAGGTGTTCGGGCATATTATGGGCACTCAGCTTGATATGCTGTCAGATACTAAAGCGGAGGCAAAATATCTCAGCGAGAAGATCCGTGCGCGGCACTTTGCACCATCAGAGGCAGGGAAGTTATTAACCGAAAGTTTGCTGGAAATGGTCGAGGTTTATATCCCAGACGATTTTGATCCGGCGGCGGCTACATTATTACGGTACTTTTGCGGCAATGATGTCGGGGATATTTTAGGTGTTGAAAAGCGCTTTTACGATCGCATTTTGCCCGCCTTACGGAGCCTTGCCAGTTTGTTTAATGGGCAACGTTGGTTACAGCCCATCACATTAGATGTGATTGATCTGATGTTTGAAAACATGTATAAAACGCGCATCCTTGATGATATTACCCGTCATCGTGCCTCATATAGCTTGCCACAACACTTGGTTAAAACGTGGAAAAAAGACATCAAAGGGCATAGTGCGCATGAACTCGACATCTCTGATTTTTCTGACCAAATATAAGCCTTTGACCTGAAGCACGATCATGTGGGAAGTTCTAAAAGGCTTCCCATACGACCCCACCCTGATCTTTGGGGGCGGCATTCTGGTTGCCCGCCAAGCCCTCGCCTTAAGCATGTCATTTTGCACTCCGCGAGAAAGTAAATACAATCAATGGTATACAAATGTGGGCAGGGATGTAAAATGACAATTAAAGCGCTAATATTTGATATCGATAATACCTTATTAAATTGGGCTGAACGTGGCAGCAATTGGTTTGGTGATCCCAATGGGCATACCAAACATCTACACCAAACGGCACGTCATTATTTACCCGATGTTTCCCCCAGTCGGTTAGATGCCCTGACCAATAATTTTATGGAAGCCTATTACGAACTATTATCACAAGACCTTGATGAAGCCCCCCACCTAGGCACCATGGTTGGTCAAGCCTTATATGCAGTGGGCATTACGCCTGACATCCCCCCTCGTGATGAGGTCATCAATGTTTACAATTGGGTGTATACCCCGGGGGTAGATCCCTTTCCAGATGTCCGGGATGCCTTGGAACAACTTGGTAAAACCTACACGCTCGCCATTATCACCAATGGCTACCAACCTATGTATCAACGCGATAAAGAGTTAGCGCATCATGGCTTATTGGAGTGTTTTTCCGATTGTCGATATTCCTCAGCCGATGTAGGGGTATTAAAACCCGATAGCCAGATTTTTCAGGTTGCGTTGAAATGCTTAAATGTTGATGCTAGCGAAGCGGTTTATATCGGTGACCATCCGGTGATGGATGTCGTAGGGGCGCAACAAGTGGGGATGAAAGCCGTATGGCGCACGCCCACCGAACAAGATGCTAATTCGCTCTCATGGATTAAACCTGATGCCGTGATCAATACCTTATTTGATTTAATCAAGTGGTTAGAGGCATTATCCACTAGGTAGTATGTGTTTAACTGACTATGAGCCAGCAAGAACATACCATTCAAACAAACATTTTAGGGTTACCTGAACCAGAACGCTATCATGCATATGTTCGGCGTGCGGTTGGTAGCCACCCATATCTTTGGATTACCCTCAAGGGCAAATCCGATGAACCACAACTAGGCGTACAATTAGATGGGGTTTGTTACATGGATCTATTCCCAAATTGGAAAAGTGCCAATATTTGTATCGCAAGTCGTTTTGAAACCATCCAATTCATGCAACAAGTGGGGGTACACATCCCGCCAAACTTAAAGAATGATGCCCTTCAGAAAGTCTTAGAAGAAACAGAGTATTACAATTACTACTATATTGAAACACTCACACCCTTTAACCAGCCCTATAGAATAAAAATTTTAGCAACACATCATTCATTAGAAAGGCACTTTCCAGATTTTTTAAAAATAACGGATGCCTAATGTGAATACATCACCATCAATAGATGCACCGCAAACAAATATTTTAGGGCTATCCAACCCCGATCAGTATCTTTGCCATTTCACGCAATTTCACTATGTCCATCCCTCAATAGTTGTGAGACTGATTGGTGCCCCCAAAGCGTCCCTAACATTATTACAGTTTGATGCGGTGCTATATATGAATTTTCCGCTTTTATGGGGTGGGGCAAATGTTTGTATTGCGGGGCGCTCTGAAACTATCCAATTTATGCAACAGATAGGCATGTTGTCGTCCGATTTAGCAAAAGCAGATTTTGAAACAACGTTTAACGCCATGCCTTACCGCTATTACTATATTGATGCTTATACTCAATTTGACAGCCGCTCACGGATTAAAATTTTAGCCAAATCATGTTTATTACTGGATAGCCAATCAGAGCTATTTAATATTGCCAATGAACAATTTTTTAAAAGCCTAAACCATGAATCAGGCTCGCATTAATTTAAAGTAGGGTAGGGTTTGCAAACCCTACCCTACGAGTGATGTAGGCGGCGATTTTACGCCGCCGCCCACTATTTCTTAAGCGACCGAATCAAGCGTTTGATGTCATCCTCAGCACTATCATTACGGATATAAATGGCGTTAAGTTTGACCAACGGTTTCATGAGATCGGGCAACTCGTTTTCATGCGGTACCGTGGCGCCACCAACCATTACTGGAATCACGCGGATACCAGTTTCACCTTCGGTATGGTATCGCTCCAAGGCGCGCGCAATCTCACGGCGTACAAAATCATCAGGGTTATCCAACCGACGGATGTCGTTACCATCGTCATCTTTTTCCGTCACGGTTAGCCATTGTGTGCCGATCACAATCAAAAAGATATTGGTTTCATCAATCGCCTCAAATATAACGTCACTGTAGGCTTCGCCATAATCAATATCATGAATATCCCGGAAGACCGCCGTCGCGCCAAATTCATCTTGTAATTCATTCGAAATCAAAGTTGACCAAGCATCACTGTCAATGCGCCGATAGTTCACAAAAATTTTTAGGGTGTGTGATGTTGCGCGTTGCCGATAAACCATAAAGATTCCGCCCACGCCGAGCAGCGCCGCGATACCCAGCAATAACCCTATAGGAATACCAGTCTCATTGTCCGTGTTGGTATCGGTTGTATTGCCTTCAACCCGGATGCTAAAGGTAGGGTTAAAAATGACATCGGCAGGCACAATAGTCCCAAGAATGAAGTCATCACGGTTCACCGTATAAAATTCGAGCGTCAGGGGCTGTGTGCTGGTTTGTGTGTCAATCGGTTTGATTTGCCAAGACCATGCAGTTGTGCCATTGCCGATCCGCTTGACATCACTTTGTTGGTAAGTGTTGGGCGTGTTGCACCCCTCAAACCCGGTGCAGAACAATGATGCACCCATTCGTTCCGCTACTTCAAAATCGGTGATGCCACCGATCAAGGTGCGTTCAGTTGGCGTTGGCTGATTATCTGGCACAATTGGTTGGCCAGTCGTACCCGTTGGATCGGTAGCATCCACACGTTCCAACACAATTAGTTCTAGCTCAACCAATTGTGTTTCATCGGCGTCTATTGTCATCGGAGCATAAAGCCGTACTTCAGCCGTTCCAATAATGTTACCAAGCTCATCTAAGATTTGGGCTTGTGCCACATCAATAATGTCATTCCCCACCGCAGGGGCAGCGCTATCCGCAACTTCAAACCCTGAGGTAGGGGCAATGGGGGCACTTGGCGGATCATCTAACATCAATACCGTTGGCGAACTTGTTGGGCTCAGCGCACTCTGGCCACCGCCACCGCCGCCGCCGCCACCACCACCACCGCCATTTGAGCCATCTGTTGGCATTACCGCTACCTCGGATGATTGTGATGTAGCCGTTGGTCGGTCAGCAGGGATAGCGTCTGATGTTTGAATAGTACCATTTATTTCAGGGGGTAACTCAATGTCAGTATCACCAGTAGTTCCTTCCAACTCATCCTCTGATGATGATAGGAACAGGATCATTATGCAGGCGCCCCCCACAATGATTACCCCGATAATCAATCCAATGAGAATAGAGCGTGAAGCGTTTTCTGTAGACTGTGATGACATGATTCGGCTCCTATGCACCTGCGATAGTGACAATCCAATGGTGCGCCTTTTGCCTGATGATACCATCGAAGCTCAAAAGGTAAAAGCGATAAGCAACACCCTAGCGTGGTGTGATCAAACGGCCTTGCGAGGCGGCAATCCGACCCAAGTCACGTCCATGTTGCTCACTCAGCACCAAACAAGCGACGCCCCGTGCCGTTGCAACACTTCCTTCGACCAATTGCAAGGGGCAGGCAAACTGATCGGCGATCATTTGCGCCCAGATGGCCGACTGTTGTAATGCGCCGCCCCCTGCATAAATCTTTGGTGTTGCGCGTTTGGGTATCTGATCAAAAATCATTTTTAGGCGTAGCGTAACCCCCTCTAAGGCCGCTTGTAAGATGTCCACCGGTGTGGTGTCTAACCGCAATCCAGTGATGCTCCCCGTTGCATGGGGGTTATAGCCGGGTGTGCGTTCACCCCCAAGAAGTGGAACGAAGGTTAACCCATGTGCGCCCCAATCACGGTTGGCAATTTGGGCTTCAGCATCATTTGGTAATTGATACGTTTTTTGTACCCACTGGTAGATATTTCCGCCTTCTGTGGTCGCGCCACCGATCAAATGCCGTTGTGCATCCACGCGATACCCCCATAATCCATCAGGCACACGTGGCAGATGATCCGTGGTCACCACTCGTAGCGCGGCGGTCGTGCCAATCGTTAATGCAATATAACGTTCATCGGTTGCACCACTGCCAATGTTGGCGGCAGCGCCATCGCCAATTGCCAAATAAAAGGGCACATCGGTTAATGCCGACCATCGCAATCGATAATCAGACCGAAGCCCTTGTTGCACTGTATTAAAATCAGCCAATGGTGCAAATGTGTCTGTTGTGAGATCAAGCGCATCTAACCATATGGCATCCCATGTCAGCGGTTGGCGATGAAGTAACCCCGTCCATGATGCACAGGAATAACTAATCGGTACAGTTCCACCAAACCATTGCCGATATAAAAAGCTCCCTAAATCACACCACTGATGAACCAAGCGCAAGGTCTGCGGTTCATGGCGACGTAACCATGCCAATTGACTGGGCAGGTAGGCGGTATAGTGTGGGCATCCGGTGCGTTGATGGGTATCGGTAGCCATGTATATAGGGCGTAAGGCGTCTAGATCGTGGGTGGCACGGGTTTCAGCATAGGTCATCAATGGTGTCAGTGGTAAATTCTCACTATCTAGCCCCACCATGTTGCCAACAAATGTATCCATCCCAACCGCATCAATCGTTTCCGCAGCAGGATGTTTGAGGATCTCATCTATACACGATTCAACACGCATTTGGAGCGTCCCTGCGTCAAAGGTTCCATCAGGGCGCATCTGATGTGATTTTTGTACCTGTGCGCCATCGATTAAGTGAGCATCATGGTCAAAAAGCGCTGCCCGTACCGATGAACTCCCAATGTCAAGAATCAGAATGGTCATGGGGCAATCGTACCTTTATTCTGGAATAGCTAGTAAATCCGCCAAGATTGCGAACCCGGTTTCTTCACGTCCTGCCCCAGCCCCAACTAAGGTGACTGTTCCCATAACATCTGTTGTGTAACTAATGGCATTCGTTGCCCCACCAACCCCCGCTAAGGGATCGCTCACAGGTAAGCGTTTTGGGGCAACGGCGGCCTTTAGGTTGCCATCGGCTAATGTTTCGATGCTGCCAATTAATTTCCACCGTTCACCTGCCTCGCGTGCTGCATCAATATCAGCAGCGGTCAGATGGCTAATGCCTTGGCAGGCTATATCATCGGCTGTCATCTGTGCCCCCATCACCGTATTGGCTAAAATGATCACCTTGCTAAGGGCATCATAGCCTTCAACATCAGCAGTCGGATCAGCTTCTGCATAGCCAAGGTCTTGGGCTTGTTTCAGCGCGTCGGCATAATCTTGTCCATTTTCCATTTGCGTGAGGATGTAATTGGTCGTGCCGTTTAAAATACCGCTAATGGCGGTGATGGGTGTGCCGGCTAATGCCCGTAACCCTAGATTCATGGCGGGTGTACCACTCATAACCGTGCCTTCAATCCCTAGCGTAACGTTATTGGCGTTTGCCAGCGCCAGCAATTCGGGATATGCCAAGGCAATCGGACCTTTGTTGGCTGTGACGACATGTTTACCCGCCGCTAACGCTTGCCGACAATAACTTAAGGCGGGTTCCCCCGTCTCTAGGTCGGTTGGGGTTACTTCTATAATCGCGTCGGCATTGCTGTCCGTGATGATGGTTTCAATTGCTATATTTCGTTGCAGGGTATCGCTATCAGGGTATGCCGCAAAATCACTGGTTAGATGTGTGATGTCCAATCCATTTGGATCATAAAGCGTGCCACTGCGCCGCGCAACAGCTACAACATTGATCGGGCGGGGGATGTGGGCTTGCTGCTGGTTAATAATCGAAATCAGCCCTTGGGCAACATTCCCAAAGCCAATAAGTGCAATGTTCATAATGAGTCTCCTGTTAAACAGGAGCATATTGTCATGGACAAGTGTAGTGCTGGCAACAGGCGAGTTGCACAAACAACACCCGCCGCCCTATGGGTGGGTAAGCGCGGGGGAGCTCTGCGCCAACGGCGCAGGACGATGTCGCGCAGGGTGGGGGCGGCGGGGGTGTTACAAAAATATGATATGGCTAATCCACTGTGACGACTGTGGCGCGTAAGGCTGTTTGACGGGCATCCATTGCCCACACAGAAATAACTTGGTAGGTAACGCTATTGATGATGACCCGATCATAGGCATTCAGATCAACATCATAGGGGAGTGTTAGGCGATAGTAAGTCTGAGTTGTTTGACGGTCACCTAAGGTTTCAAGGTGGCGGCGGTCGCGTTCAGGCATGAGGCGACAGGGAACATCCAGTGCCATGGGTTGCCATGTTTCGACCATGCCACCGCTACTATTTTGGGTGATGTTGCGGCGGTCGATCTGACACCGATTGGTTAACAGCGATGTGTGCCATGCGCGTAGGCGTGCCAATTGTGGATCAGGCAGCATCATCATCGCTCCGGTGCATGGTTTGCGTAGTCGCTGGAGCGCTTTGCTTGAACTTGAGCGCTGCCCGCCACCAGCCTAACGCAATCTGGTTGCCCGCCATGCGCAACCCGTCCGCATCAAAATCGGGATATAGATTCCATAAATGGGCGAGTGTTTCGCACGCCATGCCTGCCGCCAATGGCACCGTGCCACTGGTTTGAAAAAAGTATTGCAGTTCCTCATCCGTGAAGTTTTCACCCTTGGGTTTCACCCCGTCGCCATCGGTGAGATCGCCAATGAGCAATCGAATTTGCCCAACGGGATCAGATAGATCGGTTGTTATCGGCATGTTTCCTCCTTATATATATGAATTGCCAACCGGGGGGGCGCTCGCCCAGCGTCACCGCCGCCGTTGGCGACGCCCTCCGCTGACCTCGCGCCCCTGAGCCCTTATGTGGTAACTGTGCTTTAGCTAATGGTTGGAGTGGTGTAATTGCCAGAGGCGGCAAAGTAGCACGCATAGCCATTCAACCGATGCCCAACCCCCACGCCAAACTCATGTAACAAGATGGCATGTTCTAACGGATATTGGCGGAAGCCTTCACCACGCATCAAGACCGCACCGGCACCAAGGTCAGGCGCAAAACGGACTTTTAAGGCATTGCGGGGATCATCTTGCTCGTAGGCTTTGTAGATGCCCAGATAGTTGGTGGGCAAGTGTGGCGTAATCCATAAACGGATCAAGCCATAATCGGATTCATACATCCCGATAAAGCGTTCATCTTCAACTGCAATTTGGGCATATGGCGCATCGCTAGCGGTGCTGATGTATTCCACACCGCGATTGGGTTTGATGAAGCCTGCCAGTTGGGTATAGGTGCTGATGTCCGTAAACGGAACAATCGCATTATAAGGACCAAAGATGCCGTGTTCCCACAAGTGTTTTGCGCCGGCATTGAGTGCTTCGGGGCGTTGACTGGTGGTTTTACGGTCAAAGTGGGTATGGGTATCGCTAAAGGTTTGTCCAGCATAGGGTGGCGGCGTTAACGGGACATTGCCACCATTGCCCGCCACAAACGGTACATCATAGCCGCTACCAATCGCGTATTCGGTATTGCTGAAAAAACGAGTCAGCAATTGGGATTCCCAGTTATTGCGCATATCGTAGAGCGCGTCGGCAACATCGGCTTCGAGCTGTGCCGCACGGGCTTTGCGCAAAAAGTCGAATGTCCAGCCCAAAGCGCGATCATAGGAACGGATTGGCAACATATGCCCACTGGTGGCGGCGCGTTGTACATCAGCGCGTTGGTATTCAGTGCGTTCAGACATGCCGCTGCCGCTGCCGCTACGGTATTCGATGGCGGTTTCGGTGGTATTGCTGATCATCCCGCCCCAGATTGGATCGCTAAGCAGGGCTTGATTAGCCACCACCAAGCCTTGCGCAATGCTGTCAGTGACTTGTTCGTAGGTGGTGCCATCGGCTAGCAAGTATTGCGCGAGTTCGGAACCATCCCAACCGGTGGGCAAGGCAAATTGTTTTAGATCATTGACGCCAAGTAAGGTTGTCATGATAGGGTGTACTCCTAACTATTCGCCGTGGGGACGATAACTTGCGGATTGATGTAGAGCGTTTGGGCGGCTTCTGCCCACCCAACCACAAACGGAAACTGCCCGGTCGTTGCCGGTGCGGTGTGATCGGTTTTGCCAGCCGTGGCACTGACATAAACAGGTGCGCCGACGGTTAGCGCTGCGCCAACGGCAACCGCGCCGTGGGTGACCACATCCACAGCGCCGCCACTGGTGGCACTGGTTGCGCCAGCGACCCCGACCCCCACGACGATACCGCGTGCTTGGGCGGCGGCTTCGCTGGTAGCAATGGCGGGTTTGACGGTGGCGTCGGTGTCGATATAGACCACATCGCCAACATTGAGCGCCGCGCCAGCGGTGAGGCGGCGAATGGTCGCGCCATTTAACGGACGGATTTGTTCGGCAAGCAAGGTAATCGCTGCCATAATGTAACTTCCTCTTGTTAGGTTTTCAGATGACCACCCTTAACCGCAGGTGTGAGCGTGCAGAGGATGTTAGGGGATTTGGGGGGGGCTAATCCGCATAGTCCGCATGATGTGGGGACTGTGATATAACGTGAATGTGTCGATGGCTGCTTGACGTTTGAAAAAATAATTGAATACCCCAAAAATACAATGTTCTGTGTAGGGGGGTGCTACAGCGCCCCCACCATCACACATCTTATCAAAATCGGGCGCCCTGTAGGACGCCCCTACATGATGTTTGATGGTATTCAATTTTTCGTTACCCTTTATTTTATAAATTTTCAACATGGGGCTGTGGGGGTTGAGCCTCCTTCAGGAGGCTTCCAAACGGCGTAGCCCGTTGCTTTCAGCGGCGGGCGCTTGGCTTCAAAATCCGAATAATTTGCTCAAGATGATCCATGTCGTGGGTGGCGACTTGCACAGCTTGCCCCAAGAGTGTGATCTCGCCATTTTCGGGGTGTGTGCCTACGCGATCCCATGCTGTGTCGGGGCGTTCAGCTAACCAGAATAAAAAATGTTGACGAGTTTTTAAAAAGTCGGCGAGTACATCGTCTATTTGTTGATTGGCGTAATCATTGAGCAGGGCTAATTGTTCGTGATCGTAGCCTTTAAGGGTGGGGTTGTCGGTTTCGTCGATGGCTTGGGCGCGTTCCCAAAAGATTTTTTCAAAATCGCGTAAATGGCACATCACTTCAACCACATTCCACCCATCGTCACCATCACGGGCGGTGGTGGCTTGTGCTTGGGTCAGGTCTTGCACGGTCAAGCGGATCATATCGCGGCTTTTGCCCATCGCAGTGATGAAGCGTTGCGGGGTTACAAATGGCATGAGGGATCTCCTACTATTGTCTGCCATTCATTGTAGCAAATTCCACCCAATCGGTGATATGCGCTATAATCAACACACAGCATACATGAGGGGAAAACACCATGTTAGATCAGGTTCGGCAGAGCATCCACGCCATGCAAATACCCTTAGAGGATGAAATCATTATTGTTGCGGTGTCTGGTGGGGCAGATTCACTGGTGTTGCTGCATTGCCTTCACGCTTTGCAAGACGAGTTTGGGTATGCGTTGCACGTCGCCACCTTTGATCATCAATTACGCGGTGAAACCAGCGCGGCAGATGCCGATTTTGTGCGCCTCACGGCTGAACAAATGCGCCTGCCGGTTAGTGTGGGGGGTAGCCCTGTGGGGCAATTGGCAACCGACCATCAAGAAAATGTCGAGTTGATGGCACGGCAAGCCCGCTATACATTTTTAGTGGATGTTGCCGCCGCCCAAGAGGCTAGTTATATTGCAGTTGGGCATCATCGGGACGATCAAGTGGAAACGATGCTGATGCACCTGATTCGTGGTACGGGATTATTCGGTTTGCGGGGGATGGCTCCGCTAAGCCCGCTTTCGCCATTACATTTACGTGATGATGCGGCTCCGGAGTTATTCACAGCGATTGATGAATATGATATTCATATTGTGCGCCCCTTGTTGGCTTGCTCACGCGATCAGATTGAAGCTTACACCGCCGACACGAAGCTTACCCCGCGCTATGATGACACCAATGCTGATACACGTTATTTACGGAATAAATTACGGCATCGATTGATCCCGCAGTTAGCTTACCTAAACCCTCAAATTCATGATGGTTTAGCGCGTTTGGCAACGATTATTCAAGGTGATTATGACATTATCGAGGATGCGGTCATTACGGCGATTGGTCAACTGGTGGAGTGGGGCGAAACCGACGCCGGAGAGATCGCCTATGTGGAACGTAGCGAATTTTTACGCCTGAGTGTTGGGTTACAGCGCCAAGTCTTGCGGCGGATTGTGCAAGATCTTTCCACGGAAGATGTTGGTTTTGATCATATCGAATCGATGCGAGATCTGATTAAAACAGGGCGCACAGGGCAACAGCTAGATTTACCTGATGCGCTCAAGCTCAGTATTGGGTATGATGATTTTATGTTGCACTATGGCGGGGAGATTCCGTTCCCGGTCAATTTGCCGCGTATGGCACCGCGCCAAGTGCTGCCCTTGGAGATTGATGAATCAATTTTGGTGGTGGAGCATATGCGCTTGTATAACTATGTTGTGTTGGAACACCACTCGCAAGAACTTTATCGGGCGGATCCATTGGAATCAACCCTTGCGATCCCTGAAAATGCCGAGTTGACCTTGCGTACCCGCCGCCAAGGGGATCGCTTTCGGCCAATGGGGATGGACGGTCACAGCCAAAAGCTAACCGATACCTTTAGTAATTTGAAAATTCCGCAAATGTTTCGAGATCGGATTCCGTTGTTGTTGGTGAATGATGAAATTGCATGGTTTGTTGCGCCCACTGCCCAAGGGATTCAGGGGCGCGTGGCAGAACCCTATGCCGTGAAATCGGATAGCCCGCATGTGGTGCGCTTTCGGTGGGAGCTGTTGCGCTAAGCCTGCGGCGAGCTATGCACCTCTACACCGTGTACACATACATTCTAACGGATGCGGGGCTTCATCTTGTTCGCGTTGCGCCTCAATCATGGTGATGTCGGGCACAAAATCATCAGGCACTTCGTCCATGCGCATGGTAGCTTCAATATAGAGGGATGATAGCTCCGCTTTGCTAAAGCCTTCGGTTTCCATCAGGTCAATCACCGCTTGGCGTCGGCTCGGGTCATGACTGTGCATGACCAGCTTAAAATGTGCGATCAAGGTATCCCGCCGATCATCGGCGAATGGGCTTAGGCTTGACATGCGGCGCACACCCCAAAGAGTTGTAATAGATGGGACTTCACTTTAAAACCGACGTGCCCAATTGATTCTTCGACACCACAGGGCAACTCACTGGCTTCAACATAGCGCACATCACCACAATCTTCACAGATCATCAGGTGGCATGATGCTGGTGGGGCAGCGACATAGGTATGGCATCCATTATGTAGGCGATGCACCAATTGTAATTCTTCAAGTTTTTCCAGTGTGCGATACACCGTCATTTTGCCGATAGTGGGATAGGTTGTTTGGGCTTGCTCATATAGCTCGGCTGGGCTCATGGGATGATCCCCTTGTGCCATGATTTCGACCACAGCGATCCGAGGTTTGGTTAGCTTGTATCCACTGGCTTGTAGTTCATCAAGCCATGTCTGAGTATCTGCTTTTAAGGATTTCATAGATGAAATATCGTATTGATTTATTTTGTCTCATTATAACATACCGCAGTGAGGTACATCATAAATCGCGTGGCTATGGGCAGGTTACCTAATCATTGATGGTGATTATCAGCAGTTGCCCATTGTGCCAAGATAACGCCTTAGTTTTTGGGTAAAAGCAACCTGCGACTCTTTTAGAACGATTCAAACGACTAAATAAAAAATTTATGCCTTGTTGTTTATCTATACAGTTTGTACAGTATGCAATATACATTTATATAATGGTTCTAGGAAGGGTCGTAACTCATGACAGTCAGAGCAAATTTATTAGCTTTCATTTTACTAATTGTTAGTATGATGGCGGTGCCATCGGTCGTGTTTGCTGATTGCCAAGACCAAGGTGGTAATAATGTTGATGGTGCTAATCTGGATTCCAATGATGTAGTGACTTGTACTGATACGGGTGGTGACCAAAATGCTACTGTTGGGGATGGTAACCAAACAGGCGTTCAAATCACGATTGAAGAAACGGGGGTGATTACAACACCCAGCGACGGCGTTAACATTAACTCTGGAAATGTGACGAATAACGGCACTATCGATTTTAATGGTGGTGATGGTGTCGATATTGAAGGTGACGGCACGGTCACCAATAATGGGACTATTGATGTTAACTTTGGTGATGGTGTTGATATTGAAGGTGATGGCACCGTTACCAATGAAGGCTTTATTGGTTTTAATGCAGCTAATGGTGTGGATATTGATGGCGATGGCACCGTCACCAATAATGGCACTATTGACGAGAACTTTGATGATGGTGTTGATATTCAAGGTAATGGTACCGTTACCAACAATGGCATTATTGACTTTAACGATGGCAATGGTGTTCTGATTGAAGGTGATGGTACTGTCATTAATGATGGCTCGATTGATGATAACTTTGATGATGGTATTGATATTATCGGGCGTGGTAATGTCACCAATAACGGTCAAATCAATAATAACTTTTCTAGTAATGGTGTCGATGTTGAAGGTGGTGGCACTGTCACCAACAATGGGCAGGTCAACGGGAATAGTAGCGATGGGATTGATGTTGAAGGGTCTGCTGCCGTCACCAATAATGGGGAAGTTAATAACAATGGCAGCGAAGGCGTTGATATTGAACAAGGTAGCCTTGTCAATAATGGTCAGATCAACGGGAATAACGGCGGTGGGTTACAAGTTGAATTTGATGGTAATTTAAATGACTCCTTTGCCAATAATGAAGGTGCTGAAGTGGTTGGCACAGATGGAACCGTTGCTATTGATATGATGGGGGGCAACGATCAAGTCACTCTCCATGTAAAATCGACGGTGGTAGGAACCGTTGATGGTGGTGCTGATTTTGATACCTTGACGTTCCAATATGAGTCAACCAGCGAAGATGAGTTAGCGGATTTTGCCGCGTTGATCGCATCATTGAACCCGGCAGGCGGGACGCTTAGTTTCGGTGGGCGTACCTTTACATGGGTTAATTTTGAAGATTTGCAAGCCTTGCTGACGTTGATTATCTTAGAACCGGTGGATGGCCCGCCTAGTGGACAAGAGTGTTCTGCAATTAACCTGCGAACCTTTTTGACGCCAGATGGATTCCGCCAAGTGTATAGTGGGTTTGAGTTGTTTCCCAATGGCTTTTTAGTGGCGGTCTATAAACGCAGTGATGTGATGGCAGGGGATAGCTACGCCCTGAGTGATCCGTCAACACCGGCGTGGTCGGTGTATCTCAACCCAGATGGGACGCTAAACGTCTTTAATGAAACGGGTGGCATTGTTGGGTTCGGATGTGAATGGTAACCCTTGGTGAGGATTCTCGCAAGCAAAAGCGGGGCGCGGGGCAGCGATTTTCAATCGCTAGGCGGCTATGCCGCCTGACCGCGTAGCGGTCGCCCCGCATACGCATTAAGCTAAGGGATTTCCGCCATTGCCCGACGCTGAAAGCATCGGGCTAGACAATGTGGAAGCCCCCTGAAGGAGGCTGATTGGATGGTCTGTTTGCAAAAAATCTTCCAACCTGCCATGATGCTTGTTTTGAGCAAAGCTTAGCCTCATTGATGAGGCTTCCAGACACTTTTAGGCGATGGCTTTCAGCCATCGACACCCGCAACATGCCCAAAAAGCGCTTAACTTAATGCCAAGGCGGTCGCCCCGCGCCCCCTCATGCCGATTGGCAACACACTTGAATTTCGTGCTAACTGTATGCCGTTTCCCTATCTATCCTTATGCCGCCTGACAGATGTCGCGTCCCTACCTTAGGATTAATGAATCGAGTCATTAGGTTACCAATGAAAATATATGTGGTCTAACACTCGCTGCTCCTCGACGATTTAAGGTTGTTTAATGCCAATATCTCTTGTCCTAAACTGAAGTTAAAAAATCCCTATTCAGCGGTGGGGAGTGCTTCAATGAATCGCTTTAACGTTTCCACTGCTTCAACATATTCCCGTATGGGGAGATGCTCATGCGGCGTATGATCCAAGCGACTATCGCCAGGCCCATAGGCGATCATGGGGCACTCCCATTGTGCCCCCACAATATTCATGTCACTAGTTCCCGTTTTTAGGACATAGCCTGGACGTTTACCCTGTGCCCGAATAGATTTCAGCATCCCCCGCACCAACGGGCTTTGCCGATCCATATTTTGGTAGGCTAGTTCAGCGCCATAGGTTCGAATTTCGCTATTGGGGGCGGCCATTGATGAAATGGCAGCGATCACTTGAGCAGGGGGTACTTGAGGGGGCAACCGGAACCCAATGGTCATATCCACTCGTTCATGGAAGCCATCACTAACGGTGTTGATGCTACGCAAGTTAACTTGGGTTAGGTGGAAGATTTTTTCTTGCCCTACATTTTTCTGTTCTGCCCACGATTGCAAGCTATTCCATAACATAACGCCAACGGCTCCCGCACTGGGTTCAATGAGCGCGGTATGGGACATGGTGCGTTCATAGGAATAGTCCACTAATAAACGGCCTTTATACCCCATCGTGATTCGCTCGGAACCACTTGGTTCACCAATAATACATAGATCAGGGGTGATGCGCTTCAAGATATGCCGTGCACCTTTACTACTCGTGACTTCTTCCTCAACGGCTCCCACCACGATCACTTGCCAGCCAGCAGGGATAGTGGCTTGTGCAGTTGCATCGGCAAAGGTAGCGAGTGAGCCCTTGGCATCAACGCTCCCACGACCGTATAAGCTACCTTTTTCAACCCGAACCGGAATTTCGCCCGGCACTGTGTCAATATGCCCCAACAGTAATAAGGTTTTAGTCGCATTGGGATCCCCTTTGGTACCCCGTGCATTCCCCACCGTATCAATCCGAGCGTCAAACCCCTGTTGGCGCATCCACTCCACCAGATATTCAACGGCGGGTTCTTCTTGTTCGGAGGGGCTATAAGCACTGACCAACCCCTTGAGTAAGGTAATTTTATCTTCCATAGGGTTTATAGGCTCCTATTAAAATATTTTGTTTGGATCAGTCGTTTTGAGGGGGAGCCCACGCTTTAGGCGTTCTAAATCTTCCATAATATAGAGGGTGGTTTGGTGTGTATCTTTATTATGGATGGTATGACGAATCACAATTTTGAGCATATTCCCTTCTTTGGCGAATCCCAGATACTCCAACATCATGGCTGCGCTCAGCACCGCCGCGCGGGGGTCAGCCACACCATGCCCGGCAATGTCGGGGGCGCTGCCGTGTACGGGTTCAAAAACAGCGGGCTTTTTATCACCGATATTGGCCGATGGTGCAACCCCTAAGCCACCCGTTAGGCCTGCTGCTAGATCACTTAAAATATCGCCAAATAAATTTGTTGTGACGATCACATCAAATTGTGTCGGGTCTTGCACCATAAACATCGCTGCGGCATCCACTAATAATTCATTGACGATGAGGTCTGGAAATGACGCTAACACACTAAATGCTGATCGGCGGAATAACCCATCAGTTTCTTTGAGAACATTAGCTTTATGGATAAGCGTTAGTTTTTTGCTCCGTTGTTGGGCGAGCTGTGCCGCGAGTTTCACGATCCGTTTCGAGGCGGCTTCTGTGATCACCCGTTCCGTGATGGCGGTTTTGCCATCATCTTCTACCCGTTCACGGCGGCTATACAACCCCTCTGTATTTTCGCGCACAATCAACATCCGAATCTTGTTATCTTCATCGATTGCTGGGCGCAGATTGGCGTATAAATCAAAGTGACGCCGTAACCCGATAATGGGGCTGTAATAACCCTCGACTTTGGTCATTGGTGATTGTGTTGCCCCAAACAGGATCGCATCACTGGCTTCGCAGGTAGCAATTGTTTCGGCAGGGAGCGCATCGCCATGTTGCTCAAAGGTTTCAAATCCTGCGTCTGCTATTTGAAAGGATATGGGCAAGTTCATAGCTTCTAAAATGCGGTGGGTTGCGGGGATTACTTCTTTACCGATCCCATCTCCATAGATGAGGGTGACACGTTTTTCTGTAGGGTTCATCTTTTTTCCTGTCTCTTTCACACCAAACCGACAGTGTTAACTATGAAATAGAGCTAGAGAAAACGTCAAGCGTGGGTTTGTACAAAATTGAGAAAAAGAAAAATACATGGAGTGAGCGTACTTTATCAAGCAGTATGGGAACAGATTCGCTCACCCCATGTAAGGGGGTAGTATTTTCATCAGCCACGTCAAGCCGAGGATTGGTTGGCTTGACTATTTAAATGATACCACTAAAAATTAAAAAAGTAAATGAGCATTTCATGAGTTTCTTAACATTGCCCAAAGTGCCCCTAATTCGTTGCGTTAGCCGCGCTCTATTGAAGATGGCAAGATGAGCGTGAAGGTTGTGCCCTCATTGAGTTTACTGTCTACTTGAATATCGCCGTGGTGTTTTTCAATGATGCTTTTGACGATAGATAAGCCTAATCCGGTTCCCTCTTTTCGTGCTTCATGGGCTGCAACCCGATAAAAGCGTTCAAAAATTTTGGGGAGTTCATCTTCAGGGATACCGATCCCATTATCCTTGACGCGAATAAATACACGGCTGTTATCAACTTCACCCGTTTCAATCGTAATATGGCCATCTGGAGATGTGAATTTAATGGCGTTGTTGATCAGGTTTTCGAGGGCGCGGTGCATGGCTCTGCTGTCAATGACCCCATAGATAGCATTTTCTATGTTGTTAGCACCCACGGTAATACGCTTTGCATTTGCAAAAATATGGAATTCATCAGATACCTCAGCAACTAAGCGAGAAAGGTCAATGCGTTGCAAATCAAGCTTTAAACCGGTATTGAGGCGCGCCATATCCAGAACATCAGTAATAAGGTAGGTCATCTGGTCAATTTGCTTATCAATACGATCAAAATATTTGATATATGGGGTATCTGTTCCCATATCTCGGATGAGTGTTCGTCGCCCGAGATATGATGTTGCTTTCATTGTGGTTAGGGGATTTTTGAGATCGTGCGAAACATGGCTTAATAGCGTATCTTTTACCTCCGTCAGAGCGTCATGCTCACGTTGTTGTAGTTCATTGACGCGCCGTAACTGATCTACATTATGCAATACTTCAAGGTTACGGATGCGGGTATCAACCCGATCATTAAACATGTTTTTATCGATTGTGTGCATTTGCTCATGATGATGCAATGCATGTTCCCAGTCAGCTTGTTGACGATAGATGGTATGCAGGCGCTCATGGCAGTCTTTTAACACAGGATTAAAGTCAAGCGCTTCAGCCAGTGGAATACACTCTAGCAATAAGGCTTGTGCCTGATCGTATGCTTCAACTTTGATATGGTAATCGGCTAGATCAACGAGGCAAATGCAACGTGATTGCTCGGCGTTCGATCGTTCCGCAAGGTGGAGCGATTGTTCCAGATGATACTTGGCTAGGTCATAATCTCCCGCGCCAGTATACGCCACGCCAAGATTGCCATGGGCTTGTAATTGGGAAATCTCACTTTCAGCGAGTGGGAGTGCCTGCAATGCTATTTTCACAGCCTCATTATATTGCCCTAAAAAATGATAGGCATTGGTCAAACCAAGATAGGTATTAAATCTTAGTTGATCTGTTTCGCCAATAGCCTCAAGAACCTGTTTGAATGTTTCAATGGCTTTTTGATATTGTCCGAGCCCGACTTGCAAAACCCCGATGTTACCCAAGGATGCAATGATTTGTTTCTCGTCATTGATTTCACGAGCAATCTTTAATCCTGCTAGATAGTGTTCAAAGGTTTGTTCATAGTTACCCAGAAATCGATAACACTCAGCAAATCCGCTATGGATCATCACATGCCATTTGGAGGGGGGTAATGGCTTGCTTTGCGCCATAGCCTTATCTAGAAAGGCCATCGCATCAGATAATTGCCCCAGTTGGGTTAACAGCCGACCGCGAATGGCATTGACGGCGACGATCCCTAGCGGATAGTCTAGGCTTAACACATCATGGTAAATCGTTTCTAGTCTTTGAAGTTTTTCATTAGGTGATTGATCACCAATCCAGATGCTATCTAATTGCTCATCAATATGATCGGATGTAAGGGTCATTGGATTTTGGCACTCAAACAATACACAGCAACAACAGCATCATTATACCGTTTGTTTTAAAGAAGGCATAATGTGATGCTGTATCGTGTAGATCAAAAAGATGTTCCCCAAATTTGGGAGTCTCTTTTGAGTCGATGCGCTACGTCTATGAGCCTATTACTGCCTATGCTTACGATACTCAACTTGTACAACAATGCGAACACACCCGATCAAGGGGCTCACAATATTGCTCCGACCGATTTGTGACGTTTTGTACGACAAAATATAGGGGGGAGAACGCTTGTATGTGTTATACATTACAGGCATAATCTGTCATTGTCGTATTATTGTAACCATATCATTAAAAGTTATTGGTCTTTGAATCGTTATCATCAAGGTGGAAAACAATGAAACAAAAAGCATTTTGGATATTTGGCATTATTTTTATACTCAGTTTCACAGGGCTCGTTGGTGTCGTCAGCGCGACTTGCCCCACGAGCGCTACCAATCAAAATGGGTGTAGTGCTACAACCACCTCAGCGGGTGCGGGGGGCATCCCACAAGATAGTACAACGGCAGGCACTGGTGGTAGCAGCGATAGTGGTAGCAACGGTGGCGGCGGCGGCGGTGGCGCTGGTGCCGAAACAAGCACTGGTGTCGATGGCTCCGCTGGTGGCAATGGCGTTAGTAACAATAGAAGTGGTGCAGGTGGCGCGGGGGGTGCAGGCGGCACGGATACCATTACCACAGGTGACATCACGGGCGGTAATGGGGGTAATGGTGGCAATGGGACTAATACATCGGGTGGGACTGGGGGCGCGGGCGGCGCTGGTGGGGCTGCCACAACAACTGATGGTAATGCCACTGGTGGGAATGGCGGTAGTGGCGGCAGTGGTGGCGGACGTGGCGGAAATGGCGGCGCTGGTGGTGAGGCTACTACCACCACTGGAGATGCCACTGGCGGACGTGGTGGTAACGGTGGCGGTGGCGATCTTAATACTGGTGGCACAGGTGGGACTGGCGGTGACGCGACTACCACTACTGGGACGGCTACAGCAGGTAACGGCGGCACAGGAGGACGTAGTAATAGCGGTAGTGGGCGCGGTGGTGATGGCGGTGATGCTGTTTCTGTCACTGGCGATGCCAATGGGGGCAATGGGGGCGGCAGCCGAAATTCTATTGTTGGTGGTTCTGGGGGTAACGGCGGTGATGCTACTACAGGAACGGGTAACGCTACGGCTGGTGATGGTGCTAATGGTGCGAATAGTATTTTTACTACCAATGGCGGCAATGGGGGCAATGCTATCACCACGGTGAGTGGCAATGCTGTTGGTGGTGATGGTGGTAATGGCAATGGTGATGATTTCCGTGAAGGTGGTAGCGGCGGCGATGCCTCTGCTGTTAATGGCAATGCAATTGCTGGTGAAGGTGGCGATAGCGGAAGCTTCCAAACGGGTGGCGCGGGTGGCGAGGCAACGACAACGATAAATCAAAATCTCAGCGGGCAAACTATAACCGCAAGTTCTGGCGGTGGTGATGGCGCCACAGGGGGCGCAGGTGGTAATATCACGGTTACCATAGAAAGCGGTGGCGCCGTGAATGGTATTGATGCTACAACGACAGGCGGCAATGGCACAATACAAGGTGCTGATGGCACCATTACCATTAATGTCTCAGGCTCAGTTGGCACGGATGGCATTAGTGCAAATTCTAGTAACACGATTACTGTTACGCTTAATGCTGGTGCAACGGTTGATGGTATGATCGATGGTGATGTTGACGGCGAAAACACCAATAGCACCCTCGCCTTTGACAATACGGGGGGGCTGCAAAGTCTTGTAGGGGATGCCAGCAGCGGGCAAGCCATCATTAATGGCCGAACCTACACATGGCAAAACTTTGATAACTTAATCTTGTTGCTCATCCGCATTGCGGCTGAAGAACCCATTACAGACGTGACAGTGATTCCATCGCCTCCATCTACGGATGCTCCCTCATCCAACAATCAGATTTCATGCGGTAATGTCACCGTGTTTCAACGCCCTGATGGATTTATCCAAGTCTATAGTGGGTTTGACATTGTGCCGCCCAATGGATTTTTAGTGGCCGTCTTTAGCCGTGCAGATGTTGCCGTTGGCAGCCTCTATAAGCTAGATGATCCACAAACACCAGCATGGTCAGTGCAAATTGCATCTGCAAATAGCCTTAATGTCTTGAATGACAATGGTGCGATTGTTGGCACATGCGAATTTTAACGCGCTAACTTTGGCAAATCATAATAGGATCAAAAAAAGAGCCTCCCGAGATTTGAGAGGCTCTTTTGAGTTTATGCTATTGTGATGTCGCTTACACCAACAATTGCATGGGGTTTTCAATCAATTCAGCAAAGTATTGCACAAATTGCGCACCCTCTGCGCCATCACTGGTACGGTGATCCACGCTGATGGTCACTTTCATCAAGTTCACCAATTTGGGATTGCCGTTTTCATCAGGTACAAAGGTTGGCGTGCTTGCGCCGATGGCTAAAATTCCGGCTTCTGGCGGGTTAATGATGGCGGTGAAGTGTTCCACGCCATAGGCTCCCAAGTTACTGACCGTAAAGGTGCTACCTTCAATATCTTCGGGGCGAACTTTGCCCTCACGAGCGCCCGCGATCATGGTTTTGTTTTTCGCGGCTAATGCTGAAAGCGAGAGCTTGTCGGCATTTTTCGCCACCACATTGATCAAGCCACCTTGCGGCAACGCTACCGCGATCCCGATATTGATGTCTTTATAGCGGGCGAGGGTGTCTCCATGAAAGTGGGTGTTCATGTTGGGGAATTCCACCAAAGCAAGCGCGGTTGCTTTCACGATCATGTCATTGACGGTGATCTTGATCCCTTTACTTTCCAAGCCGGCATTCAGTTCTTTCCGCAAAGCGAGTAACGCGCTGGTATCCATTGCCGTGGTGACGGTGAAGTGCGGAACAAATTGTTTACTTTCCACCATGCGGCGGGCAATCGTTTTACGCAACCGTGATACGTCGATGCTTTCGTGCGCCACATCCAAAATTTGGTAGCTTGGTGCTGCGCCAATCCCTGCACCAGCGGCGGCGGGGGCTGCCCCTTGTGCTTGGCTGGGGTCAAGGTTTTCAACATCGCGTTTGATGATGCGCCCGTTGGGGCCTGTACCTTTAACGTAATGTAAGTTAATACCTTTTTCAGACGCAATCCGACGGGCTACAGGGCTCGCCAAAATGGAGCTACCTTCACTATGAACCGGGGTTGCCGATGGCGCGCTAGTGGCCGCAGGCTTTGGTGCTTCCGCCGCAGGGGCAGGGGCGCTGGCTTCGGCAGAGGCTTCAGGTTCGGCAGCGGGGGCACTAGCGCCATTGCCACTTAATAGATCGTCAAAGCTTTCGCCCTCAGCACCGATCACGGCGATGGCTTCACCGACTTCTAAAATATCACCGGGTTCGGCCATCAAGTGTAAAATGGTACCGCTGGTGTAGGTTTCAACTTCTACCGTTGCTTTATCCGTTTCAACTTCTGCAATAACAGCGCCTTCGCTGATGGCATCGCCAATATTAACGACCCAATTGGCAAAGGTGCCTTCTTGCATGTCAAAGCCCAATTTGGGCATCTTGATCAGTTCAGCCATTAGTACAGTACCTCCTTGACGGTTTCCACGACTTTATTCGCATTTGGTAAGGCAGATTGTTCCAACTCTTGGCTGTAGGGCAATGGAATGTCTGCCGCGCTAACCCGTTTGATGGGGGCGTCTAAATAATCAAAGCATTCATCTTGTAGCGTTGCGGCTACTTCTGATCCAAAACTATACATCGGTAGTGATTCTTCGACAATCACCGCCCGATTGGTGACCTTTAAGCTTTCTTTGGCCAAGCTCAAATCCAATGGCCGCAAGCAGCGCACATCGATCACATCCGCTTCAATGCCATCTTTCGCGAGGATTTCAGCGGCTTCCAAACACCAGTGAACGCCTTTAGAAAAGCTGATCAGGGTTACATCGCTACCTTGACGTTTGCGGTCGCTGGTGCCCAAAGGAATTGTGAAGTCATCATCTTCTGGCACAGCAATCTCGCCACGGGTTTGGTAGAGTGTGGAATGTTCCACAAACAAGACCGGATTTTCGCTACGGATGGCAGCTTTTAACATGCCTTTCGCATCGTAGGGCGTAGAGGGGGTGACCACATACATACCGGGGAAGTGTGCAAAAATGGGTTCGGGGCTGTGGCTGTGGGTGGCACCCAATTGACGCCCGCCGCCGGTGGTCGTGCGAATCACCATCGGGCAGGTGAATTGCCCACCGAACATATAATGTACCTTCGCGCCATGATTGATCATCGCATCCAATGCAAGGAAGGCAAAGTTAATGGTCATCAGTTCCGCAACCGGACGCAATCCATTCATGGCCGCACCAACTGCGCCGCCGACAATCGCCATTTCAGAAATGGGGGTATCCTTCACGCGGCGTTCGCCAAATTCATCATAAAAGCCACGGGTTACCGCGTAAGTACCGCCCCAGACGCCGACTTCTTCGCCAAGGATGAAAACGCGATCGTCGCGGAGCATTTCTTCACGGAGCGCTTCGCTCAGGGCTTCCCGAATGGTAACGCGGGTTCTATCTTTTGCTTTGGTTGCCATAACTTAGTTTTCCTCCGGTGGGTCTGCATAAACATGGTCATAGAGCGTGTCGAGTTCAGGTAAGGGGCTGTTTTCAGCAAAGTCACACGCTTCTTGGATTTCATCACGAACGTCAACTTCGATCTTATCGAGTTCGTCTTGCGTGATCTTTTTCTCGGCCATCAAATAGTCACGGAAGCGTTTAATGGGGTCGCCTTCTTGATATTGGGCGATTTCTTCTTTATCGCGGTAGCGTTCGGGGTCGCCCATCGAGTGCCCTTGGTAACGATAAGTCATGATCTCCATCATCACAGGGCCATTTTTGCGGGCATAGTCGAGTGCTTTGTCCATTTCTTTGTAGACTTCTAGCACGTCCATGCCATCAACCCGTCCCCAGTCTTTCATGCCAAAGGCCACGGCGCGTTTGTGCAATTCACTTTGCCCAGAAGCACGTTCAACTGCCGTTCCCATCCCGTATTGGTTGTTTTCAACTGTCCATACAAGAGGTAGATCCCATACAGCGCTGAGGTTCAGGGATTCATGGAAGTAACCGATATTGGTTGAGCCATCACCCATTAACGCGAGTACGGCGAATTCTTCATCATTGTAGCGGGCGGGCATGGCGATGCCTGCGGCGAGGGGTAAGTGACCACCCACGATCCCATAACCGCCCCAGAAGTTGTGTTCGCGGCTGCCAAAGTGCATCGAGCCACCCCGACCGCCAGAAACGCCAGTTGATTTGCCGAGCAATTCAGCCATACAACCTTTAGCGCTCAGGCCACGCGCCAACGCCACACCATGATCGCGGTAAGCGGTGATCAGATGATCTTCAGGGCGGAGCGCTTTGACCGCACCAACGCCAGTCGCTTCTTGCCCAATGTAGAGATGCAAAAAGCCGCCAATCATACCGCGTTGATAGTAATCCGCGCTGCGTTCTTCAAAGCGGCGGATGAGTACCATATCGTGGTACATTTCCAAGAGTTCGTCTTTTTTCAAGTTTTTTGCCATATTGAGGGAGTTCCTTCACACTGTTTTGTGTCCGTGGAGATTATAGCGGAACACCCAAACAGATTGCAAACTTCTTAAGTGACCGCTGGTCAGTTAAACGAGCCAATATTCAAAATTAAGTTGTTAATAGATGTTTGCATAATCTGGACAAAATTTTAATTTCATTTTTATTTGATTTTCGTTTTATTTTGTTATGATAGTCTTGTGGATTTTCTAAAAGCTCAGGATTTAATTTTAAGGACTTATCAAAATGACAAAAAAATTACTGGTTAGTGTAACCATCATGTTGATGTTAGCGGTGTGGTCGGTAGGAACCGCCGCCGCGCAATGTACAGGGGCAGGACCTGCCACCGATCAAAACGGCTGTGATGCTACTGGTACAACACCGGGGGGTGGTGGTGCTAGCGGTAATGACGCTGTTGCTGGCGCCGGTGGTGATGGTGGCACGGGGGCTAATAGTGGTGCGGCAGGTTCACCGGGTAATGCGGCTAGTGGTACTACAGGTGGTGATGGTGGCACGGGTGGTAAAGGCGGTGCTAATGATGCTGGTGTTGGCGGCGGTGGCGGCGGTGGTGGCGCCGGTGCTGATGCAACAAGTGGAACAGGTGGCACAGGGGGAGCTGGTGGAACAGGTGGCGCAGGGGGAGATGCAACTTCACCTGGCCCTGGTGGTCCCGGTGGAACAGGTGGAACAGGTGGCGCAGGTGGCGCAGTGACAGTCACGAATGGGAATGCACAAGGTGGTACCGGTGGTGCTGGCGGCAATGGCGGTGATGGTGGCAACGGCATTGCAGGAATTGGTAATGCCGGTGGTGATGGTGGAACAGGTGGCACGGGGGGTAATGCAACAGCCACGAATGGGAATGCGCAAGGTGGTACCGGTGGTGCTGGCGGCGATGGTGGTACTGGGGGGGTTGGTAGCGGAGATCGTGGTACTGGTGGCGATGGTGGTGATGCGACTGTTATTGTTAATACGGACATCTCAGGGCAAGATGTAACTGCAACTGGTGGCGATGGCGGTTTTCCCGGCAGTAGTGGTGGCGTTGGCGCTCAACAAGGTTTCGGCGGTGATGCAACAATAACAATTGAAGCCAGTGGTGTGGTTGATAATGTGACGGGCAACAACGGTACAAGTTCTGGTGGGCGATATGGGAGTGTTACAATAAATATTTCAGGTGCTGTGAGCAATAATGTTAATGCTAACAGTATAGATAATAATGCCGAAGTCAACTTAAATGAAGGTGGTACAGTGGGTGGTATGATTGACGGGGATCAATATGACACTACAACCAATGCTACCCTCAACTTCAACATGAATGCCACCCAAGACGAAATCAACGATTTGAATACCGAAATTACCAATAATGTTCCTGATGGCACCGTTTTCAATGTGACTATCAATGGTAATATGTATAGCTGGTCAAATTTTGATAACGTGATCAATAATTTGATGTTGATCATTCAGGCAGCCGTAGGCGGCGGTACTGGTAATGCTCCTGTGCCTGATGTAATCATTGAGATCGTCTTACCAGACACTTCACAACCACAAACACCATCACAACCCAATGAAGTGTCATGTGGTGACACCATTCGTACCTTCGTTACGGCTGAGGGGTTTGTACAAGTCTATGCAGGTTTTGACCAAATGCCTAATGGGTTTTTGGTGGGGGTCTTTAAACCATCAGATGAACCTGCAGGCAAAGTTTTCGACTTAGATGATGCGTCTACCCCGAACTGGTCAGTTCGTTATGATGGCGGTAATCAAGTCACTGTTTTTGATGCTGGCAATGCAACTGTTGGGGTGTGCAACTTCTAGATAAACTCGTAGGGGACACGATACATCGCATCCGAAACGGAACTTTTGATAAAAACGAACGGCATGTATGCTGTCCCTACACAATTACCGCAGTTTTCACACTGCGGTTTTTTGTTACCCTATTCCCCAATTTCTATATACTTTCAACGCATCTAACCTCACGACAAACATCCACAAATAGTCGCGAGCATAAAAACGAAGCTATGTAATTGTGAAAATTAATTTACAAATTAGTGAAATAAATATGTACATGCTATACTCATGCCAAGTGTTTCATCAACACATCAGAAATAAGGATTTATAAAATGATAAAGAAATTATTGGTCACAACCACCATTGTTATGATGATGGCGGTTTGGTCGGTGGGGACTGCCGCCGCGCAATGCCCAAATGCTTCACCAGATGAAAACGGCTGTGATGGAGCCGCAACAACAGGCGGCGCGGGCGGAATATTCACGGGTACTGCTGGTGATGGTGGTGATGGTGGTTTGGGTACTGCTAGTACTGGTCCTGGTGGTGCTGCTAGTGGTACTACTGGTGGTTTTGGTGGTACTGGTGGTTGGGGTGGTGGTGGTGGTGGTGGTGGTGCTGGCGGTGCTGGCGGTGCTGGCGGACGCGGCGGTGTTGCTGGTGCTGGTGCTGGTGTTGTTGGTGCTAGTGGCGGCGCTGGTGGTGCCGGCGGTGATCAGACAGCTACCAATGCCAATGCTGTTGGCGGTGATGGTGGTCAAGGCGGTGTTGGTGGTAGAAATTTTGCCGGTACCGGTGGTCAAGGCGGTGTCGGTGGCGATGGTGGTGATGCCACCGCTACGAATGGTAATGCCACCGGTGGTGGTGGTGCTGGTGGTGGTACTGCTGGTGCTGGTGCTACTGGTAATCAGCGTGGTGCTGGCGGCGCTGGCGGCGCTGGTGGTGACGCCACCTCAACGGTTAATACTGATATGACCGGGAATGATGTCACGGCTACTGGCGGGCTTGGTGGTGATGGTGGCGGCGGTGGCTCTGCTGGTGGTGGTGGTACTGGTGGTGATGCTACCGTAACGATTGAAGCCGGCGGTACCGTTGAGAATGCTACGGGCGCTGGTGGCAATGGTGGTGATAGTATTGGTGCTGGTGGTGTTGGTGGTGCCGGTGGTGATACTACCGTAACGATTGAAGCCGGCGGTACCGTTGAGAATGCTACGGGCGCTGGTGGCAATGGTGGTATTGGTAATAGGAACGTTGCTGGGGCATCTGGCAATGTAACCATCAATGTTTCTGGAACAGTCAATACCAACGTCACCGCAACAGGTGGCGGCACTAATACCGTTAACTTAAATGAAGGTGGCACCGTCGGTGGTACGATCAATGGCGATTCTGGTAATGCAACCACCAATGCAACCCTCAACTTCAATATGAATGCTACCCAAGCTGAAATTGATGCCTTACTAGCGATTGTCAACACGCCAGGCGGCACCTTTGATATAGACATCAATGGCAACACTTACAGATGGACATGGTTTGATATCATCGGTAACAACTTAATTCTGGTTGTAACACCTGTTGCCGGTGGTGAACCTGTTGTGATTGAAGTTGCTGTCCCTGCTCCTGCCCCCACCAATACCCAACCCAACGAAGTTAATTGCAGTAATATCCGCACCTTTGTTACAGCCGATGGATTTGTGCAAACCTACTCGGCATTTGACCTGTTCGACAATGGCTTTTTGGTGGGTGTCTTTAAGCCTTCTGATGCCACCGCTGGGTCTATCTTTGACTTGGATGATCCCAACTATCCCGATTGGTCAGTGCGTTATGATGGCGGTAATCAAGTCACGGTCTTGGATGACTCAGGTGCACCCGTTGGGGTGTGCAACTTCTAGATAAACTCAGATGGGCATTCTATAGTATAGGATGCCCTTAGATACTCTATAATGGATTCAATATGTATTGCCTAACCTCAAGGTTAGGTTTTATTTTGATTAGTACACGTTATTTAGGAGTATGCCCCCATGCGCGCCGTCTATTTTGAAGCCTTCCAAAAACCGATCACGATAGAAAGCCTACCCGACCCCACCCCCGATCCGTACGGCGTTGTGTTGAAGGTTGAGGCAACAGGGTTATGCCGAAGCGATTGGCATGGTTGGATGGGGCATGATGCGGATATTGCGCTCCCGCATGTTCCCGGTCATGAGCTAGCGGGAACGATTGTGGCGGTTGGGAAAGATGTGCAACGCTGGCAAGTGGGCGACCGTGTGACTACGCCCTTTATTTGTGCCTGTGGAACGTGCCCACAATGCGCGACCGGCAATCAACAAGTCTGTGATCGCCAAGAGCAACCCGGTTTTACCCATTGGGGATCATTTGCGGAATATGTCGCGCTGGCTTATGCAGACACCAACTTGGTGCTGATGCCTGAAGACATGACCTTTGCCACGGCGGCCAGTTTGGGGTGTCGCTTTGCAACATCTTTTCGGGGCGTGGTGCGGCAAGGGCAAGTGAGCGGCGGGCAATGGGTCGCTGTTCATGGCGCGGGGGGCGTCGGGCTTGACCGATCATCGCTGGACAATTGATGAACTCCTGACCTTCAAAATTCCACCAACACCTTTTGTGCCACCCAAACGGCGGGGGAGACCGCCTAAACGCCTTATCCAACAGGTGGCTACATGACCACGCTATTGTGTAGAGCTACCGCTCATGATTATAGACTTTTTAATTTAGGTTAATATCATCATACCAAAAAAATAATTAAATGCAATTTATACTAAAAGTAAATAATATTTATTACTTTATTATTTTTTTCAGCTAAATATATTTGCCTAATTTTATATTCTTTTATAAGAACGCATATTAACTCAGCTAACTGATAGCTGTTATACTTAACGCTCACTGTTGTTCGATCATATGGCACACACCATGCAATCAATTCCTCCTGCTAGCGACCGCAATATTGCGATCCATGTTACCCGTGCGGCCATTCGCCAGATTAAACAGGGGCATCCGTGGCTGTTTGACAATTCGATCCATAAACAAAGCCATGACGGTGCAACGGGCGATCTGGCAGTGATTTTTGACCACAAACGGCGGTTTACCGCCATCGGATTATATGACCCCGCTAGCCCGATCCGGGTCAAGATTTTGCATCATGGCGCACCGACCACGATCAATACCGCATTTTTTGTTGAACGGTTGCGCTTTGCCGCCCAAAAGCGCCAACCATTAGCCGATGATCCACAAACCAATGCGTATCGACTAATACATGGCGAAAATGATGGTTTGCCTTCGCTGATCATTGATCGCTATGCCGAGACACTGGTGATTAAACTCTATTCGGCGGCGTGGTTTCCGCATTTAGACACGATCCTCACGGTTTTAGATGAGATTCAACCTGCCGAACGGTGGATTTTGCGCCTGAGCCGCAATGTGCAAGCCGGCGAAACCTTTGGCTTATCCGATGGTATGGCGCTGAGAGGCGATGTTCCAGAAACGCCAATTGAATTTATCGAAAATGGATTAACCTTTGCGGCGGATGTTGTCGCAGGGCATAAAACCGGCTTCTTTTTTGATCATCGGGATAATCGAGTGCGGGTGCGGCAATTGGCCAACGGGCGGCGGGTGTTGGATGTCTTTGCCTATACAGGTGCGTTTTCGGTGTATGCGGCGGCGGGTGGGGCAAGCGCCATTACCTCGATTGATGTGAGCGCCCCCGCCGGGGATGCCGCTGCTGATAACTTTGCGCGAAATGATTTGACCGTTCCACATGAGCGCATCACAGAAGATGCTTTTCGTGCCTTAGCACAACTGGCAAGTGAGGGACAACAGTATGATCTGGTGATTGTTGACCCGCCGAGTTTTGCCAAACGCGCAGACGAAACCGACCGCGCCCTCATCGCCTATGCCAATTTGGTGCAATTGGTGGTGCCGTTGGTCGCTCCGATGGGATTTTTAGTGATCGCGTCTTGTTCGAGTCGGGTGAGTGCCGATGATTTTTTTGCAACGATCACCAATACGGCTGAGGCAATGGGCGTTACTTTGTTGGTGCAAGCCAAAACCACCCACGCCATTGATCATCCGATTGGGTTCGCTGAAGGCGCATATTTAAAATGCCTGTTTGCTTCGACTATTGGGTGATGTTTTATGAACTGATCGTTACCACTAAAAATAGTTTGCAAAATCCTAAAAACACAGTAAACTTTGCCTATCTGAAACATACACGAGAATAGTATGGCTGTTCGTCGTATTTTTATCAGCTATCAAAGACAACCCAGTTTGCAACTGGCGCGTTTAATTGAACGTGAATTGCGTGCCAACCAGTATGATGTTTTTTTAGACAAAAATAGCATTCCCTATGTTAGTGAATTCCCTCAAAATATCAAAAATGGAATCCAACGCTGCGATGTTGTGATTGTCTTGTTGGCATCTAGCACACCGAATTCTGAGTGGGTACGCAAAGAATTAGCCCTCGCCACCAAGTTAAACAAACCCATTATCCCTGTCTTACAAGATGGATTTTCGTTTACTCGTCGCCACCCACCAATGATTGCAGAGCTAGCCACTATCAATAGTCTTTTATACGATTCTCAACAAGCCCAGCAGTTAGATGGTTATGAGGATGTGTTTTTCCATCAATTGGAAAAAGTTCTAGGGAATGTACCAACGCAAAGCAATACATCGCGTGCAGTAGGGATTGGGATGGGCATCATATTGATGCTTTTGGTTATTGCGGGGGCGGTATTTGTATTAACGAATGGTAGCAATAATGATACGCTTACAGAAATTCCAACCGAAGTCCTTACTACAACCCCAACAGAGACACCAACCCCAACCGAAACACAGACAGAATCACCGACTTAAACACAGACGCCCATTGCTACGCATACCACAACAAATACACCGACATCCACCCCCTCTGAGCTACCAAGTCAAGAGCCTACCCGACCACCTGCTACAAATACGGCAACCTCTGTACCAACGGCGACTCATACCACACAAGCGGTTGGAACTTATCCATGTAATGGTGCTATCGTGGTTACCACCGGTGCATTAATTGACCAAGTAAAGTTTTTGCCTTCCCGAAATTCCTTAGCACGTCCCCCCATTCAACAAGGGAGTGCTGTAGAAATTAGTGATTCACAACCTGCTGAGGGGATCACTTGGTATCAGATCACATATGAAAATGGGGAAACAACAGGCTGGATACCCGCCGAATATGTGACCCCTGATAGTAATTGTCCAAGTAGTGGTTAAGTAGTCAGTGATACGAAGTAGGTTCAATCCAAACCCCCATCCCCAACCCCTTCCCCCGAATTCGGAGGAAGGGGCTATAAGCGGTCAGAAGGGGTTCAACAGTCTCCCCCGAACTCGGCGGGAGACTTAGAGGGGGGTAAAGCTATTCAATCTATCACTTACCGTTTTACCACCATCATTGTCCATAGGAGAGCGTATGTTCAAAAAAATATTTAGCGTCATGATTGTTATTGGTTTTATCGTTGCTGTCTTCCCACAAGGGGTTACCACCGCACAAGGTACGCCTGTCGCATGTGGTGATATTGTTGAAGGTGAATTTACGGAGATAGATCAAGGAATTCGTTATAACATTGATTTAAATCCCGGTGATAAGATCAGCATTTCGGGTACAGTTATTGGAGATTATTTATACTTTGGTTTTGGCATTTTTGCACCATCAGGAAGCATTGTCGCCGGTACAGAAATAAGTGATGATATTTATCAAGACCCTACTTATAGGTCTGGCATTTTAGGCGAACGTGGAACCTATTTCATTAATGCTTTCAACTATGTTGAATTAGCAAATGGTTTACCCGGTGGTCGTTTTGGGATTTTCAACTTGTTTATTTCCTGTGAATTGGCTGATGGCACCGTCATTGAAGCGGGGGATAATCTCGTGCCGAGCGCAGGCGGCACCACCGATGCACCATCAACAGCAACAACCGTTGTGAACGGGTTTGCCGGCATACCCCCTGTTGATTTTAGCAATGTGGCTAAAATACCCATGCCAGAAGCGGGAACCATTTCTGGCGCAATTACCCCCACGGGTGGCGAAATCATCGGTTATACCCTTAACCTAGAACCGAATGATGTTGTAACACTGAATTTTTCACGACAAAGTGGAAATCTTAACTTGGGGATTGTTGTGTTAACGGAACAAAATTTTGTCGCCTTCCAAGCTGTATCCATTACATCCAATATTATCCTCACTGATTTTGTGGCACTTGTTCCGGGAGAATATACAATTGGCGTTTTTCAGGTCAATTTATCTCCACCACCAGCCCCTGAACCAACGGCGTTTCAGCTAGAATTAACGGTTTCCCGTTAACGTGTTTTTATGATGGAGAGGTTACCAAGAAAGGTGACCTCTTTTATAAGCTTAATGAGTTTCTACCTTTATTATCATATATATAACAACTCTTTTCCGTTTGGATACCATATCACACCCAAATAGACGCCGCCTCCATTAGGTTTGTGCATCACCGCACCATCGGGGGGACGTTGGTAATCCCAAATTGCCCACATAACAAACACCACCATCCCGACACAGAGAATCATAATGCCGAGCAGAACCCCTGAAAAACAATATAAAGCACTTTTCATGATTATCGTTTATCTCCCACTTGATGATGTGCCTACTCTGAACGGACACCCTCAAGAAGGACATCGGTTTCAACGATGGTGATGGCGTTGGTACCAGGAGCGCCCACGCTTGTGTAAGCCACATATTGCCCATCGGGTGACCACGCTACATAAGCAACGTTTGTACTTAGGAGTATATGCTCATCAGGATTATCAAATTCAACATAGTAAAGTCTTCCACCCCTAACATAAAGAACCGCATCTTCATCTGGTGACCATGAATAACGCTGATAATCACCCGCCACATTTGGCAGGAATGTGACAAGGTTAAAATTTTTATCATAGATTCGTAAGCCGTGAATGCTATTATTGAGTTGAGGTGAGGTATTGTTGTTCGGTAAAGAGTTAGCATAATTGATAGATAAATATGTACCCCGAGGTGACCATTGTGGATGGCATTCATAGCTACCACTTTCTGTAATGATAGGGATGATGTTTTGTGTCTCTAGATCAAATTCATAAATATCACGTTCAATATGTGTGGCTGATGGCGTATCATTTGGCGTGCGATGACAATATGTAATTTTTTGGTTGTGTGGATTTATGGAAAATTGACCAATACTGTTATATTGGCCAAATATATCTTCTGAAGTCTCACTAGAGATTAGATCAGTAGTTGTTTCATTTTCGATATTTACTTCAACCAATCTATGGTAGTGGTTAAGTAGTAAGTGATAAAGCCATTCGTCGATTATGCTCAATGATAAACCAGCGAGTCACCAACTCATGATAAAAATCAGATTTGGAAAACGATAAGGTTTTTCGTGTATATCGCCCCAACCACTGCCGCAAAGTGCCATACCATCGCTCTTGATGAGCCGTGAGTCCGGTCTCTTTACCAACTTGTTGGTGGGTTGCTTCAGGAAAAACGGCGGCATAAG